>Ga0315273_10014872_pt1 | contig 10045 bp, 8 predicted proteins | sample YL17G02_0_MG_FD_205753 | JGI IMG/M metagenome (GOLD analysis project Ga0315273, IMG submission 205753) | Sediment microbial communities from Yellowstone Lake, YNP, Wyoming, USA - YL17G02_0 | ecosystem: Environmental > Aquatic > Freshwater > Lake > Sediment | place: USA: Wyoming | collected... | reverse complement strand
GTATAAAATGACCTCTAAAATGATCGCTAATGGACGCTTTTGGATGGGCGATTGTTTACTGGATCGGGCTGTGATACGTGAAACCGGAAAGAGGGCCTGTTTTAGGGGTCCGATCGGGATTTATTCCCGACGGGTACCGACGGAGATTTTACCATCAATAATAGGGATGCACAGGTTTGTAGTGAGGGGAGATGCATGGATCATCTCTCCGTCGGAGACACCCTTCCCGCGAAGCGGTCCCGGCTCCAAACCAAGTCTTATTCGCGGAAAACCAAGTCTTAATCACCAAAAAACGGCCCTTTTACCGCAATGTACCGACGTGATTTCAAAATGTCCTTTTACGTCCTTTCCAGTGGCTGATCGGTTCGTGGGGTTACCTGCACTATGCAGGAAAGGCTTAAAAGCCCGCTATTAGCCGAAAACCCGGAATTTTCACCATAGGGCACAGATGTGAAATCTGGATAAGAGTCAAACATTTATCTGACAACCGGGCCGGAACAGCTGCAGGGAACCTGGGAGATGAGGTACTCCTCATTCCAGTACTCTCCGACGGCAGCCCTTGCTCACCAGTATGGCATGGGGCTGATTTCTCCCAATCAGGTTGCAAAAAATGGCGAATTCCGGTACATAGTTTTTGGAATAAGCGATAATCGTTGTCAGTTTGCCAGATTTCGGTTTAAAATGACCTCTAAAATGTTCGCTTTTAGACGCTTTTAGAGCCGCGAACTCAGGCAGTATCGGGCTGTGATATGTGAAAAAAGAAAGAAGGCCTGTTTTGCTCCTCCGATCCCGACTTTTTCCGAAAGGTACCGAACGAAATTCCAAATGAGTCAATATCTATTTATTACAATTACTTCTTATTGGAGAGTAGATGTCTATTTCATATGAAGAAATCCGAAAAGCTGCTTTGGATCTCCTTTCAGGGAGAGAGAAGACAAGCATAGAAATATCACAATACATTAATTTCCAAAATGCTGTTGCAGAGTTGCTTAAAAAAAGGGAACCATCATCAATATCTATACGCAGTGGTGGTAATGCAGTTCTTTTAACGAAAGATCGTGATATCTTCTTGGAAGTCTTTTGGGATTTATTCCGTCAAGGAATTATAACACTTGGACTCGATGATAGAAATCCCCAATTCCCTTTTTTCAGAGTGTCAAGTTTTGGCAATCGTATATTGGAAAATCAGGAGCTCTATTTCTTTCATGACGTTATTTCTTATGAGAAGGTAATTCGGGAACAAATTCCAGACATCGATAGCGGGACAATGATTTATCTGAAAGAAGCGATGCAGGCATTCTTAAGTGGATGCCTTCTTTCATCTTCTGTCATGGTTGGAGTTGCAACTGAAGATTCGTTGGAGCGTTTATTTGATTCAGCGAGTAAAAATGAGAAATATTCGAATCGATTCACAGCGGTTCTAAAAAAAAGAACAATATTACAAAGATATAACACATTTTTTAAAAATTTGCGCGATATCAATAGCGAGTTACCGGATGTTATTAAAGAAGATTTAGAGACAAACTTCGGAGCTATTATTTCAATTATCAGGAATTTCAGAAATGAATCGGGGCATCCGAGTGGAAAGATAATCAGCAGGGAACAATGCTACATCAATTTGCAGATTTTTATTCCCTGTAATAAAAAGATATACCAATTAATTGATTTTTTTCAAAAAACGTAGGGAATTCGATCCATTACTCATTTATTGTCCCTGGTTCACCTCTCATTCCAGAATCCCTGGCGCTCTCATCCTTTATCACAATCGTCCGCCACGACACCCACCCTTCCTCAACTGCCTTTTTAATCAGCGTCTCTTCCCGTGTAAGTTTTCCCTTTCCCTTCTTCACTTCGACAAGCACGACGCTGATCGCATCGCTCTTCTCATCCTTCACCTTCGTATAACCATCAAAGACCACGAAGTCGATCGGGTTGCCGATGAACCGGGCATCGGCAGGGGAGAAGGGGAACTCCGGTAGGAGCGGGGCCATCTGTTCGTAGATCCTGCCTTTCAGCGTTGAACGCGAACGGTTGACGGAATCCTTCCGGATATCATTTGTGCATTCGAGCTTCCAGCGTTCGAGATCATTTCTTGCCCGCTCTTCGATCACGCTGACTCTAGCACGGTAGAAGAGGTACGCGACAATGATGCCAAGAATAAAAGCGAGAACGATGAGGAGGATATCAATGGGCATGATTCTCTTATCTCTTTGTTGGGATATAGAAGGGAGTTGGGCGCGGAGTGAAGGTGATATAAATGATGGATTTTATTACGTGCAATCGGATTAGGAATCGAATGATATGTTTTTAATCAGGTTAATAAACACCTTTATTTTTACTTTTGATTTTATTCGATAATTCCCCTCTTGCGTAATTCAAAATAGCATTTCGCACATGCTTCGACATCAGCACTTGCGTTATGGCTTCCGGAAAATCCCGTCCCAAACAAATGTGAATGCAGTTCAATCAATGTCGGCCATTTGTATCCATAACCGGATGGCGATTGAATCCTGCAGCAACTGACAATCCGTGGAGTTTTCATTGTGCAGAATATTCGTTTTTCGAGGAGACTTGTCTGGATTTTGCATCGCATGAATTCAGTATTGACGATTGGCAGATCGAAATCTGCATTATGCGCAATGATTGCCGAGGCCCGATCGATATCGCTGTTCAGTGATGGAAGAACCTTGAACAACGATATGCCTTCCTTTTTTGCGCGGTCTGTTGTAATTCCATGGATTGATGCAGCGTCGGCAGGGATTGTGAAATCTGTCGGATAAATGATATGACTGTTCACACTGTCAAGGATTCCGTCCCTACCATATACGGACCATGCCAGCTGGACAATTCTCGGCCACTTTTCAAAGCCGGTTCCTCCGGATTTTGGTAAACCGGTCGTTTCCGTATCGATGAAAAGAAGCATAATTCCCATTCAGTTGTTATCATATTTCATAATTTTTATCCTCCGGAAAAACAAGGTTCATTTGTTTCAGATTAATTTTCCCGGGGAAAACATGCAACCAATTACCAAGGATATTTTTCTTAAAACGGTCTTCTGTAAAACCTTGGGGTGGAGGCTCCGGAACGGGGTGATCCGGCCGGAGTTAACCGAGGCCCAGAAGTTCCGGATGGAGCAGGGAAAGAAGGTTCACCGGATGGCCCGCGGCCTGTATACCGGTGGGATTTTTGTGAACGAGACAAATTCCGGTTCTGCGGCTGTACGTACGCGTGATCTTCTGAATAATCCTGATACTGATGTAATCTTCGAAGCAACATTTCTCGCAGGCAATTACATAACGAAGGCCGATATTCTCATCCGCAATAGAGATGGCTGGGAACTTGTCGAAGTCAAATCCAATGTGAATGCAAAGGATGAACTGATCGATGACATGGCCTATACAACAATGGTTGCACAATCAGCCGGTTTTTCCCCCTCTTCGGTACACCTCATTCTCATCGATAAGAATTATCGCCTAGGAATGCCGGATGAGCGGCTCTTTGTAAAAACCGATATGACTGAACAGGTTCTTGCGAGAGTTGGAGAATTCAGTACCGCTGCTGATTACATTGATTCCGTTTCAAGTACTCCTGAAGAGCCTGTACCGGAACTGATTTACAACTGCAAACAATGCGAGTACTTCGGTGAATGTCATGGAGAAGACGTTGAATCACATATCTTCACTGTCCCAAGACTGCGGCAGGAGACTATCGAGGAACTGATTGCATCGGGGATCACCTCAATCCATGACATCCCTGGCAGTATTTCATTATCCGATAACCAGCGGCGGGTTGTCGAATGTGTAAGAACCGGAACGATGCGAATCGATCCCGCTCTCCGGCAAAAACTGGCAGCGATCCGCTGGCCTGCGTCCTACCTTGATTTTGAAACCATGATGACAGCTCTCCCCCTCTGGCCGGGTATTGCGCCCTATGAACAGATCCCCATCCAGTATTCTCTCCACATCCGTGGGTCTCCCGCATTAGAAATTTCCCATAAAGAATATCTTGCAAAGCCGGACCGGGACTGCCGCCGCGATCTGGCCGAGCGGCTCATTGCGGATCTCAGGGGAGATGGCTCAATCATCACCTACAGCAGTTTTGAAAAAACCACAATCACGGCACTAAGCCGACTGTTCCCTGATCTTTCAGCTGACCTGCAATCTCTGACCAGGAGGATTGTCGATCTCGAACCGTGCATCAAATGCGTCAATCATCCTGAATTCTGCGGAAGAACGTCCATCAAGATCGTCCTGCCCGTACTCGTCCCTGGCCTATCCTACGAGGGGCTGGAGATCGCAAACGGCGATGATGCACTTGTTACCTTTGCGAAGATGACGCAGGGGATGATGGCTCCGGATGAGATGGAAAGGAAACGCGCTGCTATGCTGGAATATTGTAAGATGGATACGTTGGCGATGGTGAAGTTGCATGAGGTGCTGGAGGGGATGGTGAGTTCTGTTAATTAAATCAGAAAGATCTTTTTCAATATTTCTTAAAAAAAATTGATCGTCTCCTCGACTCAAACGAAACCCCATTTATATAAGATTATACATCCTATTATCATCCCTCGCAAATTAGTTCTACTCTTTTTTATAACGTAAATGCTCCCCACTACATGACCACAAGCCCTCAATTTGAGGAATTCTGGCAATAAATTGATTACATTTTTCACAATACACGACATTTCTCAACTCGATTACTGATTTTGTGAAATCTTTTGATTCCGCATCCGTCAGGGTTTTTGCCCATTCGTTATAATGAGCTCCGACCCAGTTTCTCTGATTTCGTAATACATCGATTGAATCAAGACAGGTTTTAGCTTTATTGTAGAATGTCGCCTGCTTTTTTGCCCGTGAATAAAAGGCATTCCAGAGTGGATCAATCGTATAATCTCCCCTGATTCTGTAAGGTACACTTATAGTAAGAGAATCACATAGATTCTGCAGTATCTCTTCGAGCAGGCGACCGGCTTTAATAACCCGATCAGCAGGTTGTGCCTTTAATCCTTTCTTGGAGATGAGCCATTCATATTCAGAGAGATGGTCTCCCAGAACCGGACCTCCTTCAAGCGTCCAATCCGATATCTGATATTCTTTAAACTTTTTCTGATTTCCGCCGGAACGAGAAACTGCTTTAATTATTTCAAACCACATGCGGTCATGAGTTGTAATAATAATTTGATAATCACTGAATTCCCTGAAAATCAAATCAGCCGTTCTCTTTCGGTGATCGGCATCAACACTGTGTAAAACATCATCAAGTATCAGAAGTGCGAATTCCGGATTCTGCTGATGTTGAATATGGCATATGGCAAGGAAAAGGCAGAGACCCAAGGTATCGATATGACCTTCGCTGTAGAGACCACGGGGGTCATCCTCTCTCCCATAAAATGTACTGGATAATTTAATACTCCCTGTTCCACGATCTGTAATTTCGAGCTGAGGATTGCCAATCGTTTCATCAGGATGAATTTCTTGATAGAACTTATTCGCTGACTCTGCTATCGTATCCATGAGTTTCTGGACTGTGTTTTTCCGGGCCTGCTCAGCACATTTTACAAGAATTTGGATTTGTTCAGATGATTCCCCATAATGAGCAATTTCACGATCACAAACTGCGATATTTTTTTGATGGGTATCCAGAGCAGTTACAGTGATTTTTGCATCATAGAGGTCACTATATCTTTCATGATCGGAAAACTGACTGCAGATTGCAGTTATCTTTTCAGAAAGATCCGCAACAATTTTCTCTCCATTTTGTTTACAAAGATTTTCATTATCTTCGAGTATTTTTTCAGGAACCTGCAGTTCATTGTGAGTTTTTAAAAGGGAATCGTAGGTTGTGATCAGGAGATCCAATCTTTCAAGAAGTTGAGAATCGAGACCATCAAGGAGACTTTCTTTGAATTTCTGTAAAATATTTCTGTTGGATGTTAAGATAGAAACGAATGTTCTGCGTTTTTTATCTTGATCATTCGTAAGTGCAATAATCTCTTCATTTTCCCTGATTCTATTTTCAACATAACGAGTGACCTCATCTGCTTTAATCGAATTATTACAGAGAGGACATCGATCCAGATTATCCTCCTGAATCCATCGGAGACCCTGTTCAAGGACCTCAGCATAAAAATGACCTTTTATCCCGGATAGTTTCTTGAGTAACTGGTCTCTGATATCAGCATAATTCCTGCCCGCTGGTTCAATAATCTCATTTTTCTGGAATTCTTTTAGAATTGTGTACGAAGCTGTCCATTTCTGGAGATTTTCATCGTGCTTCAAAGAAGTGATATTGTCGTCAATTTTTTTAAGACGATCCGGGATATCATCGAGAGTTTTCAGTGACGGGATTCCCAGACCGGATAATTGCTGATTCACCTGAACAATGCAGGTTTGTGTATCTACAGGAGAATCAGAAGGTAATGCTAGTCGAATTTGTAATTCGCGAACATTTTCTTCTTTTCTGCTGTCAGCAACGTTATATTTTGTATTACAATCATTAAGCAGTTCCTTCAGATTCTGCTCAAATTCCCTGAATTCGTCAAGTTGTAAAAAACCTTCAATTGCTTTATACCTTTCACTTGGTTTCGCATTAACAAAATCAAGCAGTGTCTTTCGGTGGAGGATAAATGGGTGGATTTTTGCAGAATCCAGAAATGATCTGATATTTGTCGGATATTTTTTAGGATCCTGCTTTTCGCTAATTGAATATTCTTTATTTCCATCTGTAACTATGAGTTCAATTTCCGGGTTCCCATTGGATTTGATATGGGCCCCGTGTTTTTTCCATGAAAGTCCCAGTGTCCCAGATTCCAGTGCTAAACATTTATTTGTCAGGATTTTCTCTATTGCATCTATATACGAACTCTTTCCCGTACCATTATCACCGCATAAAAACAAACCGCCGGTCTCAAATGCAAGATTCGGACCATCTCGGATTCCCCGGCAGTTTTTAATTTTTAATTGTTTGAGCCTTAGCATCCGGAACACCATCTATAAGATCTTGCAAGGGAGAAAGATTATCGGGGATCTTTTCTGAAATCAAGGGGATGAGTGCATCCTTCCAAATTTTTGAAAGAGTACTGTCAGCGTCGATTAATTTGAGATATTCCTCCCGAGCTTGCGTATTCATGTCTTTGAGAGCGACAACAGGTTTTATTTTTGCAGAGGGTTTTGGTTTTTTCTTCGCCGTTCCCATCTTATCACGACCACAATTCGTTTAATGATCTTTGATGAGTTGGGTGAATAATAAGATTATGATAAAAAATCAAGAACAAATTGGTTCAAGAAATCCTTAAAAATAGATTTCACGACGATTTCATATTAAGAATGTTAGATCTCTGAAATACGCGTCTCGGAATAACTTTTGAATGATATAAAGAAATAATTAAAAGATATCAATAATATCACAAGCCAGAGTGTAAAAATGGTTGAAGATAAACTTAATGATCCGGAATATCGGTGGTATCATAAAAAGGAAATGGCTAAAATAATGCCTTTTCCTTCGGAACGTAAACGCCTTGGTATCAAAGTCCTGGATTATGATGCCCTAAGATATGAGAACGATATAAAAATCAAAGAGCAGAGAAAACATAATCTTGATTGGGATAAATTCCAGCGGCTTGTAGAGAGCATCCCCAATAATTTAGATAAACAAAAGAAAAAGAAAGCACTCCAACCAATAGATAGATCACATTTTGAAGTGCGAGATAAAGGTCTTTGTTACCTTTGTGGAAGCACGTTTCATTACGGTTCTTGTAACGTGTATGCATATACAAATACGAATTACAAATTATGTCATCTACATCATGTGATCCCAAATGGTGACACGACTGATGAAAATGTGATCACACTTTGTACTCATTGTCACCAGATTGTTCACCAAGCAATGTATATTGCAGGAAAATGGAAATATGGAAGGCCATTATGAACAAGTGGAGGATTTTTCCATAAACTTGAAGGGATCCCTACACAGTCTGCCTATTATTTTCACCTCATCCCCCTTCCCATTATATCCCATAAAATTCCACATACTTCATAACCACAATGAAATTCATCCACATCGCCGACACCCATCTCGGATTAGCATCCTTCAACCGTCTCGATCCAGATTCTGGGATGAACCTGCGCGAGAAGCAGGTGTACGACAATTTCCTTGCGGCAGTGGATGTTATCATCAAAGAGAAGCCGGATGTCCTCATCCACGCGGGCGATCTCTTCGAACAGGTCAAGCCCAAGACAAAGGCGTACACGACTGTACTCGAAGCGCTGGACCGGCTCCACGCGGTTGGCATCCCGTTTGTTGTTATCGCGGGCAACCACAGCATGATTAAAACACGGTACACGACCTCCCCCTACGAAGTCCTGACCTACCACCCGTCCCGCATCACGGCGGCCTTCAGGTTCCGGTACGAGAAGGTGGAGATCGGGGACACAATTTTCCATCTGATTCCGAACATGCTCCGGCCGGAGGATTACCGGACTGCGTACGATGAGATCAAACTGGCAAACGATCACAACAACGTGCTCGTTACCCACGGACTCGCGACCGCAATCAGGGACAAGAGACTTGCAACGGTTGCGGAGCATGAGCTGGATAATACGATCCTCTCCGATCAGTTCGATTATATCGCGCTCGGTCACTACCACCGGCAGGTGCAGATAACGGATAACGCCTGGTACTCGGGATCGACAGAATATCTCACGTACGGCGAAGTTGCGGACGACAAAGGGGGGCTTCTTGTCGATCCAGGGCGTCACACGGTAAAGCACCTTGATCTCCCGAAGACCCCGATGATCGATCTCGGCACGATCAAGTGCCAGGGAGTCCATCCCGGGGATATCACGGAGGAGATCATCGCACGGGTCGAACAGAAACGAGTTCCGAAACACGCGATGGCGCAGGTGACACTCGATGGCCTCTCGCGGGAGCACGGCAAGGGAATCGATTCAAAAGATCTCACGGGGGTTCGCGAGAAACTCCTCGACCTGAAGATCCGGGTTGTGGCGGATGAGGCGGACCGCCCCGGCCCGCTCCAGCAGGATATCCGTCTGATCGATTACCTGCAGGAGTTCTCCGCGTTTGTTGCACAACAGCAGCTCTCGGTAAAACAGAAGGAGTTCATCGGAAGGTGCGGCAGGAACGTCCTGCAGACCGCAATGGAGAAGCACCGGGAGGAAGCCGAATGATGAGGGTCATCAGACCCGAGGCAGGAGAAGAGCCAAAGGCTTTTCGACTTGGGGGCTGCGCCCCATGATCATCGACCGGCTGGTGCTGAAGAACTTCAAGCGGTTCCGGAACGAGGAGATCCGGTTCAAAGACGGCATCACCGGAATCCTCGGCAACAACGGCACGGGCAAGTCGAGCATTGTTGAGGCAATTTTCTTCGCGCTCTACGGTGTTGAGAAGGTCGGCAGCCTGCAGGGAGATTACATCTTCTCCTCGTTTGCCTCACCGAAAGAGCAGTGCGAGGTACGGCTTGACTTCCGGATTGGCGGTATCAATTACTCAGTAGTCCGGACATTCAAAAACGGAAAGACCGTCGCGAACAAGACAACGTTCCATAAGGACGGACAACTCTTCGCAACCGGGGTAAGGGAAGTCGAGAACGAGGTCAAGCGGACGATCGGGATGGGCCGGGTGGATTTCAGGAACACGATCTATGCTGCCCAGAAAGACCTTCTCACATTGCTGGAATCGGATCCCGCCAAACGGAAAGAATGGTTCCTGCGTGCGCTTGGGATCGATTACCTGAACAAGGAGAGCCAGAATATCCTGAAGGAACGTGTAGATGAGAAGGCCAATGAACTGCTCTCCCTTGATGGCGAACTCAAAGCAATAACAAGACAGCAGGCGGAAATCGATCTCGCTGCCCTTCAGGCATCGGTCGATGAATTCAAACGTAGATTTGCCTCCCTGAAAACAGAACAGGACAGCCTTGCCCGTAAGAAAAAAGCAACAGATCAAGAGTACCGGCAGGTTCAGGATCAGAAGACAGAATACACGCGTCTTGTCGAGCGGCAGACTTCGCTGATACAAGAGAAGGACG
>Ga0315273_10014871_pt1 | contig 10045 bp, 7 predicted proteins | sample YL17G02_0_MG_FD_205753 | JGI IMG/M metagenome (GOLD analysis project Ga0315273, IMG submission 205753) | Sediment microbial communities from Yellowstone Lake, YNP, Wyoming, USA - YL17G02_0 | ecosystem: Environmental > Aquatic > Freshwater > Lake > Sediment | place: USA: Wyoming | collected... | reverse complement strand
CCCTAAACTGCAAGCGATAGAAAGATGCTGAAGAGTTTGACATCAGAACACCACCGGCACCGAGAATGTAATTCTATGCGAATTGCTGCTTGTCTGAGTTTGGCCTGAGCTGCCTTCAATGCCTGCCTTGAAACCAATGACGGATAGAATCGGACCGCCTACATTTGCGTCGACTCTGTCAGACTGTTCGCTCTGCTCCTGAACAACTACGGCGACATCGAAACGAACTATTAGCACCCCCGTATCGTCTTTGCCTTTGACAATCCCGAGATTAACAAGCGTCTGCGCCATGGTCTTTGCGTATTCATCCTTGTAGATACCACCAACATCATATTCTTTTAGCTCTTTATCAGCGTCATTCATGCCTTTCATAATCTGTACGATGGCTTCCTTGATGAAATCCTGTAGTTTCATGGTCATGTGTGGCTCTCCTCAGTCAGAAGCTACGTCTAACCCACCGGATTCAACTTCGGACGCTCCGCGATACGGAGGCGAGTCGTTAATCCTCACCACCTCCGATCATGATCCCGGTTTGTTTTCATACTTCTCATGCGACGGCCTGTTGCAGATACAGGTATTTCTGGAAGCCTGCAAACACCTTTCCAATCTCATCTGGTCTGCCCAGATCGGCCACAGCATCGGCGATGGAGTTTTGGTATTTCAAGAGGAGAAGCGGAGCCAGTTTTTCTTGGTCAAGTTCACCCACGCCGACGTTCACATAATGCGAAAGCACGAAGTTGAGGAAAGCCTGCTGCTTCGTGTTGAAATGAGAACTGATTATGACATTGGCTCTCGCAGCCCTTTCCTCGCGGGTCAATGGCGGCAGCGCATAGGCAACGTGAGCCAACACATCGAAGATATCGCTCTTCTCCGCGTCGATGATCTTCTGCATCTCGGCCAGTTGCTCACATCCAAAACCTTTCTCGGAAAGCCCTTGCAGAAGCTTCTTGCGCGTGTCAGGGGCGCTCCAGATTGCTCGGAGGTCGGCTTCGTCCTTGAAGAACTCCGGTAGCTTGCCGAACAACATCTCCATGAATTGTTGTGCCGACATCGGTGTACCGTCGGGATGCCAGAAGGTCGTTGCCATCATGTGTTGGATGGTGCGCTCCTTGCCGTCGGCGAGTTTTACTTTCGCTTTCGTCTTCTTCTTGCACACGCAATTCAGCTTCCCGCAAACCGGGCAAGGCTCTTTCGGACAGTCACACGGACTCTTTCCACACACGGGACACGGTCGCGGAGGCACCTTATCGCACTGACAGGGGCGGCATCCGCAATTCGGACACGGCTTCGGCTCCTCCGGTTCAATCGGTTCCCCATCCCATTCCGGATCGCTGAAATGATGATGCGCCTGTACGAAGTCGTAGATGGTGAAGTAGTCCTTACCATCGTACAGCCTTGTGCCACGCCCGATAATTTGCTTGAACTCGATGATGGAGTTGATGGGACGCATGAGGACGATATTGCGGATGTTACGGGCGTCCACACCGGTTGAAAGTTTTTGCGAGGTGGTCAGGATCGTAGGGATGGTCTTCTCGTTGTCTTGAAAGTCGCGCAGGTGCTGGTCCCCGAGCGCGCCGTCGTTGGCCGTGACCCGCTGGCAGTAGCTCGGTTCTTTACTCGACTTCATCTGGTTTATGAGGTCACGCACGGCGAGCGCATGATCCTGCGTGGCGCAGAACACGATCGTCGTCTCGTCCTGGTTGATCTGCTCCATGAACAGCTTTACGCGGTGGGCTTCCCGTTCCTTGATCTCGATGATCTTGTTGAAGTCGGTTTCCGTGTAGAGCTTCCCGGTTTCAATCTCGCCCTCGATCAACTTGTCGTCGGGCGTATAGACATACTCGTCAAGCGTCGTGGAAATCTGCTTCACCTTGAACGGCGTGAGGAACCCGTCGTTGATGCCTTCCTTGAGCGAGTAGATGTAAACCGGATCGCCAAAGTAGGCGTAGGTGTCCACATTGTCCTTGCGCTTGGGCGTGGCGGTGAGGCCGAGTTGCACGGCCGGGGCGAAGTATTCGAGGATGCCGCGCCAGTTGCTCTCGTCATTCGCGCCGCCGCGATGGCACTCGTCGATTACGATGAAGTCGAAGAAGTCCGGCGAGTATTCGCCAAAGTAGGGTGACGGTTCTCCATCCTTAAGCGGCCCGCTCATGAAGGTCTGAAATATGGTGAAGAATAGGCTGGCGTTCTTCGGCACCTTGCCTTTCTTGCGGATGTCCTCTGGCGAGATCCGCACCATTGCGTCCTCAGGGAAAGCAGAGAAGGCGTTATAGGCCTGGTTAGCGAGGATGTTGCGGTCGGCGAGAAAGAGGATGCGTGGACGGCGCGAGGGCTCGCGGCTCAAGTTCCAGCGTGTGTGAAACAGCTTCCATGCAATCTGAAACGCGATAAAGGTCTTGCCCGTTCCGGTGGCGAGTGTGAGCAGGATGCGTTGCCGATCCTCTGCGATAGCCTCCATCACCCGCTCGACAGCAATGTCCTGATAGTAGCGGCTTGGATGCGAACCACCCTTGTCCTCGAACGGTATGTCAGCGAAGCGGTTGCGCCACGCGTTCACTTCGGCGAAGGTCATCTCCCAAAGTTCGTCCGGCGTGGGGTAGCGCTCCACCTCGGCTTCCGCGCCCGTCACCATGTCGATGCCGTAGATTGCCTGCCCGTTGGTGGAGTAGGTGACGCGCACAGCGAGCCTGTCCGCGTAGTCCTTTGCCTGCCCTACGCCCTCTGTGGAGGGATTGCCCCACGCCTTCGCCTCGACCACGGCGAGTTTGGTGTTGCGATAGACCAGCACATAGTCGGCGGTGAGCGCCTTACCCCGACGTCCGGCACCTTCTACCCTCCCCGGAGTAATGGAATACTCCCGGTGGATGCGGCTTCCTTCCACAACACCCCAACCAGCTGCCTTGAGGGCGGGGTCGATGTGTTCTGCGCGAGTTTCGGCTTCGTTCAGCATGGTGGGATCACAATTCGCCGATGAAGGCTTGGTTCAGCAGCGACTTTTTCAACGACTCCAGCGCAGCGAGCTTGCACTTGTAGAGGGTGGCGAGGCGTTGGGTTTCAGCGCTTAGGGTGTCGAGCTTAGCGACGTGCCGCTCCTGTTCTTTGAGTGAAACAGGATAATGCACCGAGAATTTCTCGGCCAAGACAGACCGAGCCAATTCTGTTTGACCTCCACAACCCTCACCCGCCTCCTTGATGGCATTTTCAATAAATATAAGCATGTACCCGAAGAACTCCGTAAAGAACTTCCTCGGCGTCGGACGAACAATCGTTACATGCGAATCAACAGTCGTCGGCTCTTGAGGATTCTCGCGGAGTTGTGCAACACGACCCAGCGTTCCTGTTCCGGTGGAGTTGACGAGAACGTCTCCGGCTTGGATTAGCCTGTCACGTCCGACCTTCTTCGCCTTTTCATCATGCCTGCGTGAGGGTTCATAGCTGACGAGATGGTTGCGAACGCATTTCTGGTTTAGGACACAAATCCCTCCGACTTCGATGTATCGGGGAGATATGCCGCGATTTAGGTAGGAACAAACTTCGCCCAACTTCTTTATTTGCCACTCCGGGCCGTGCTGGGTAAAGACGGAATTAAGGTGGCTTTCGAAGAGGGCGTGGGCGTTTTGGAGGTTCTTTTCTGCGTTCGTATTGGCAGTGGCGATGCCCTCAAATGCTTCGTCGAGGATACCGACGATTCGTTGCTGTTCGGGGAAAGGTGGGAGAGGGAACTCGATGTTCAGTATTTGCTTTGACGATATGTGCTTAACTGTTGCGTAACCCGTAACATCCTCGATCGACTTCAAGTGGCTGTTGACTCCGTAGAACAAGAATCGAGGAAGTAAGTCGGAGGAGAACCCCTGAAGCCTACACACCCGTTGATTTAGCAAGGCAGGACTGCCCTTCCATTCGAAGCACACAAACTCGCCATCCATTCCGATGAGCAGATCGCCAGCCTTCACCACATACTTCTCGTCATAGTCGCCGATAAAGCGAGTTTCAGTTCCCGTCCCTATTTTCAGATCGCGGATGCGAATCAGCGGCATACCTTCTGACGCGTTGAATGCCTTTGAGTCGAAAGCGTACCCGTTCTGAACTGTCAGCACCTCGCCCAGCGTTCTTGTTGGCCGCCCTCCCTTCATAGCAGTGCTTTGATATTCGCCAGAATATCTGCGCTCTCGGCGTCCAACGCAACGATTTCGTCAATGATATCCAGCGGGGTGCGGTGGGTAACTTCCTCGCCGCCGTTCGGGTTCTTCACGGAGAGGTCGAATGTGGTCTGGTCGATGGTCTTGGCGTCCACGCTCCAGCTCTTGGGCGAGTCGGCTTTGGTCTTTTGCAGCGCGATGAACTCGGCGAGGTCCTCGTCGTTCAGCGGATTCGTCTTGCCCATGTTGCGACCGGGAAGGAGCTGGTAGAACCAGACCTTGCGCGTAGGGGCGCCCTTCTCGAAAAAAAGCACTACTGTCTTTACGCCTGCGCCCTGAAAGGTGCCGCCGGGGCAGTCGAGGACGGTGTGCAGGTTGCTGCTTTCCAAGAGCAGTTTGCGCAGGGACGTCGAGGCGTTGTCGGTGTTGGAGAGAAAGGTGTTCTTGATGACCACGCCCACGCGGCCACCTGCCTTGACCATCTTGATGAAGTGCTGGAGGAACAGGAAGGCGGTCTCGCCCGTTCTGATGGGAAAGTTTTGCTGGACCTCCTTGCGCTCCTTGCCGCCGAAAGGCGGATTGGCCAGTATCACGTCAAAGCGGTCCTTCTCCTGAATGTCGGCGAGGTTCTCGGAAAGCGTGTTGGTGTGTAGGATGTTCGGCGCTTCGATCCCGTGCAGAATCATGTTCATGATCGCGATGACGTAGGCGAGGGACTTCTTCTCCTTGCCATAGAAGGTGCGCTCCTGAAGGATGCGGTCCTGCGCGGTGGTGCGCTTTGGATTGGCCTGCTTGAGGTATTCGTAAGATTCGCACAAGAAGCCCGCCGAGCCGACTGCGCCGTCGTAGATGCGTTCGCCGAGCTTCGGTTTGACCACATGAACGATGGCGCGGATGAGCGGGCGCGGGGTGTAATACTCGCCGCCGTTGCGCCCGGCGTTGCCCATGTTCTTGATCTTGGCTTCGTAGAGCTGCGAAAGCTCGTACTTCTCGGTCTGCGAGCGGAAGCGCAGTTCGTCGATATGGTCGATGATCTCGCGGAGATTGTAGCCGCTTTGGATCTTGTTCTTGATCTCTCCGAATATCTCGCCGATCTTGTATTCGATGGTGTTCGGTCCGCTGGCCTTTATCTTGAACTGGTGGAGGTAAGGAAAGAGCTTCTGATTGACGAAGTCGCGGAGGTCGTCGCCGGTCGCTGCGGCGTTGTGGTCGAGCTTGCCATCCTTCCCTTTGGGAGCGGCCCAAGTTTCCCAGCGGTACGGTTTGTCGAGGATGTAGCTGTACTTCTTCCGCTGCAACCCAGCCTCATCAGCGAGGTCCTGTTCGAGTCCATCAAGGTATTTCAGGAACAGCAGCCAAGACGTCTGCTCCGTGTAGTCAAGTTCGGTGGTGCATCCCGCCTCTTTCCAGAGGACGTCGTCGATGTTTTTGAAGGCTTGCTCAAACATATCGGAGCATCTCCATTCGAGCTGTAATTACGCTGTGCTGACGCGCGCGCTGTCAATCCACCGTAAGAATTTTGGCACTTTGGCTTTATCAGACGATATCAAAAAGATTTCTCTCTTCGCACGTGTCAGCGCGACGAGAAAATTGCAAATGTCCTGATCGGACACAATGCTTTTGTCCTTCGATTTGATAAAATATACATCATCAAAATGCGTTATGAAAACATAATCAGCAGACAATCCCTTTGAGCCCGGAATAGTCGTTACCGTAATCGGCATCTTTCTAATGCCAAAATCCACAGAAGTCTGGATTGACAATGGGAGCTGGTCGCAGAGAAACTCCACTGTCTTTTCTGCCGGATCAACTCCAAGCTGTTTTAGCAATTTGGAAGTGGCTTCATCATTTCCCCGCTCGCGTTTGCTCGCCGCCCGTAGGACACGCAATGACGCTCTGACTTCTTTTCGTAAACCCGAGGGTATAATCTCGGGAAACGCAGGAGGATTGTCTTCTGATGCCGTCTCCCTTAAGAGAGGCTCAAAATCGGCCTTAGGAAGGAGAGCCCTTGCCGTCACACACCAGCCAAGGTTACTTGTGTCATCTTCAAGTAAGAGACTAAGCCCTTCTAAAAGAGTAGGCTCCGGGTTCTCTTGTTTCTCCATGAAGTGAAGATTCACGAATCCCTTTCCACGCAAAGCCTCCGAAATAGTCTTACATTGGATTCTTGTTGGTGAAATTACCAATACAGAAAATATTTCTCTGACTTCCTTGGCGATTTCCTCGATACATTTCTGAATGAACCACGGAATCTGTTTCGCAAACATCTGCCTATAGATAAGCGAAGGATACCGCTCGCTTTCTAGGTCCTTCTCTCGATCGTCGAAGTAACGAAACGGCTTTTCGATTCTGCCGCGCAGATAGCACTCCTTTGCAGCCCCGCGAATAATATCGTTAGTTGCTTCCACAATAACCCGCGTGCATCGTGAACAATACGGGAGAGAAAAGGGCTGATACTCGGAGGCTGCATTGGTGTGCCTGTCGCGGATATGGCGGGTACTTGCGGATTTCAAAGTTTCGTAGAGCGCCTGATCGTCATCACCAACTAGGAGCACCGGACTCTTTAAGGCAAGTAGGTCGATCAGAGCGACCTCAAGCGCATTGAAATCCTGAAACTCGTCAACGAGCACCTGTATATACGTAGGAATTATTTCTGGATTTATCTCAAAAGCCCTCACAGCAGCGTATATGATGTCGGAGAAACCATAATGCCCGTAGTACCCCCGTCTTTTCCTGTAGAAATTAATATTTTCGTCTTCGTCCACCTTGTTGTGGAACAGTAAATCAAAGTCAACCGCTTTGCCGAGGAGGGCGAGAGCATCCTGTCGGATGACCGCTGACAATTTTGGGAAAATCTGTACGGGTCGTCGAGTGATTCTCACTAATTGCTGACGAGCGAAGGCATGTAGTGTCTTGACCTCCGAAAGTCCAAAGAGGTCGAGAGAGAGGTCTTCGACAAGGGCGTTTACAAAAGTCAAAGTGAGTGTGTCTGCTTTTCCCTCCAGAATTTTTCGGAAGAGAAATGACTTCCCAGTCCCAGGACCAGCAACGACTATCTTCTTTTGAGAACTTGAGGTTAGAACATCACGAACATACCGATGGCGATCCTGCGCCGCGAATTCGTACCTACCATCTCCCACCGTCATGCCCGAATGGTAGCACGTCAAAGCCGATCCCCTATCGGGGGAAATTATTAGAGACATCTCTGACGAGGGATCATCGACAGCTATCGAGACGTTTCCCCCCGCAACCGGTCGGGCCGTTTACCCAAACACCACCTAGGCACCTCTTCCGGCCTTCCCTCTTATCTTCGGTTGGTTTTCTCCTCTCGGGCCTTGTCTCATTTCTCCTAACCTTCCTTGGCACATTCTGGGCACAGGACGAGGGACCGGTAGAGCCAGTAAAGTTCCAACCTCCGGACACGAAGAAGAATTTTCGCCGACAGAATTTTGTGGAACCTTCGGGCCGGGATCCTGTCGGCCCCCGATACGCGCAGGGATAGGTGGCTCTGTAAAAAGCCCTGGGAATCCTGCTCCACACACCTGCCCGAGATAGTGTGTTGACCGAATCACGTACCTGGCCGTTTACTAATAGTGTGCTTATTTCGCCTGTCGGGCGGGACAGCACAGGGATGAAGGAGCGAAGGGATAAAAAAACCACAAGGAGAAAGCGAGGAACACCATGGAAACCACAAGGCCCCCGCAGGAAGATTACGGGCAGGACGACAGACCTCACGCTGATAAATACCTGGGGAAGGTCCAGGCCCGTCCGCAGGCAATTCTCTGGAATACACCCCAACTTGCCGCGTATTTAAACGTCAAAGAAGGCACAATCCGGTACTGGGTGCACGTGAAATACATCCCCCACACCAAGTTCCAGAGCCTGGTCCGCTTCCGGAAGACGGACATTGACGCCTGGCTGGACCAACGAACAGCGCTGGGACGGACGGCCGCGGGACGGATGACGACCGCCAAGAAGATCAGCGAGGAGATCCTGGAGGATCTCCAGAATCGACCTCGGAGGGGCAGGGCTCCCCGTGCAAAGCTGTAATTCCTATCCCAGGGCCGGTCACCCCTCCTCCGCCATTGTCACCTATCAAAAGGCGGCCAGGCGGGTCCGGAAGCCGAAACGGGCATCGCTCCCCTCCCCTGGCGCGTTGGGCCTGTACCGGACGGATACAGCCCTCGCAAAGCATGCCCGGTGGCCGGTCGGCGCCGTCCGGAGATGGATCGCAGGAGGGTATATCCGGCCGCTCATACACAGGGGTAAGCTGTATTACTCGATCAGGAGCGTCCGGGAGTTTGTAGAATCGGTTCTTCGGGCTTGGCCGAAGAATCGAGGGTTCCTGGAGAGATCGGTCGGGGCCCGGCTGGAATACGATCCCCGGACAAAGATCCTCCGGAAGGTGGGGCCGCTCCCCTCCTAAACGACTACAATGGGCCTTGCATTCGGCGAGGCGTCAACCCGTTAACCCCATAGCTCTCCTAGACGAGAAGGAGGTGATCCCCCACACACGCTGCCCAAAGCGTGCCCACGAGGCTTCGGAGGCCGGTCATGGGCATAAGGAAACGAGGAAAGCGCACCTGGTTCGTCGATGTGTACGACGGCAAGGGAAGGAGGGTCCGCCGATCGGTGGGTACCTCCAAGGCCGTCGCAGTTCTGGTGGAGAAGGACTTGCAGCTGAAGACCGCCCGGGGGCAGTACCTGGGGATCTTCGATACGAACGGAACCCCCTTCTCCGAGTACGCAAACGAGTGGCTGGAGAGGAAGAAGATGAACGTATCCCAATCCACATGGCGGGACTACAAGTCGACCCTGGAGGTCCACGCCATCCCGCATTTCGGGAGGATGCCGCTGAACCAGATCCGGCGGCGCGACGTCGAGGAGTTCCTCGACAAGCTGGGAGCGCTCTCCGGGAAGCGGAAGAACAACGTCATGGTGCCGGTGAAGAACATCTTCAACGACGCCATGCGCCGGGAGGATCTGCGAGACAACCCGTGTCAGCTCATCCGCCGGTTCAAGGAGGAGAAGCCGCAAATTGACCCGTTCTCCTTCCCGGAGATGAAGGCGTTCCTGGACGCCGTCGAGCCGCACTACGTCGCCTATTTCACGACGGCGTTTTTATCCGGGATGCGGCCCAACGAGATGCTGGCGCTGAAGTGGCTCCACGTCGACTTCGACATGCGTTGCATCTCGATCCGGGAGGGACGCGTCCAGGGGATCGAGGGCCCGCCCAAGACGGTCTCCTCCTCCCGGGACGTCGACATGCTCGAGCCGCTCCTCCAGGTCCTTCTGCAACACCGGGCGGCTTCCCCGCAAGACGCCTTGTACGTCTTCCGAAACCAGCACGGCAACCCATTGGGCGTCGACAACCTGCGCAACAAGGTCTGGTACCCGGCGCTGAAGAAAGCCGGACTGAGAATGCGCACGATGTATCAGACGCGCCACACCTTCGCATCGTTGATGCTTTCTCATGGGGAAGATCCTTTGTGGATTGCAAGAATGCTGGGGCACACGACGCTGCAGATGGTGTTCCAGCATTACGGAAAATTCATCCGGAACCGCGCGCGCAAGGATGGGGGCCGGTTCACGCAGGGGCTTGCGGAGGCAGGGCTCGTTCCGAGTGTGCCCAACTTACCCGAAGGTCCAACGGTCGTCACGAATTCGGAAGAAACGGCGAAGCGGCTCCCCGCGGGGCCTGAGAAACATTCGGAAAGTTCGATGTAGATGAAGTTTGGGCACACTTTGGGCACAAATGGGGGAAATCGGTAAAGAAAAGGGGTCACGGTTTCCCGTAACCCCTTGATTTAATTGGTAGCGGGGCCAGGATTTGAACCTGGGACCTTCGGGTTATGAGCCCGACGAGCTACCGGACTGCTCCACCCCGCGTCGTGAAGTAGTAAATA
>Ga0315273_10014870_pt1 | contig 10045 bp, 6 predicted proteins | sample YL17G02_0_MG_FD_205753 | JGI IMG/M metagenome (GOLD analysis project Ga0315273, IMG submission 205753) | Sediment microbial communities from Yellowstone Lake, YNP, Wyoming, USA - YL17G02_0 | ecosystem: Environmental > Aquatic > Freshwater > Lake > Sediment | place: USA: Wyoming | collected... | reverse complement strand
GGCTGAGGCATGCCGAGCAGTTCTGCTGCCTGCACTTGCGTCATTCTACGGTGCTTGATAATCTCGGCAATCTTGGTCGCCAATTGAGCCTTGACCAGCATTTCTCCCGCATCAGTCATGCCAAGATCTGCATAAACATTTGCGCTACCTTTTTCGATTTCTTTCATATTTCTGCTCCTTCCGAATGGCGGCGGGCCAGTTTCAGCCTCGCCTCGATCAAATCCATGTCTTGTTTCGGCGTCTCAATACCCTTTCGTGATTTCTTCTGGAAGCAGTGCAAAACATAGACTCTGTTACTGAATCTGATGGTATACACAGCACGATAGGTATTCCCATCATCATCTTCCACCACCTCCATTACTCCGGCTGACCCAAACCCCTTGAGCGGCTTAGTTTGAGGATGCTTAAGGCCGCACTGCGCCAAATACAAAGCATAGCCAACAAGATCGACCACTTGATCCGGCATTTCCAGAAGATCCTTTTTGGCTGACGCCACCCAGAATAAGGGCTTCACTTCCTATCCGCTCCCATTGTTAATTATATCTATATGGATATAGAAAAACAAGCCTACCATTTCCCCGTACATTTCAGAATGTCGCTTCTTCCCATCTTCTCCCACTGTTCTGTTCTATATCTTCCTCATCGGCACACGTTGAAAAGGCATCTGAAAGATTCAAACAACAGTTTCCGCATTGTTTGCAGGAAAACTCTTTTAGCGGCATGTTACGGCCTGTCCCCTTTCCGTTATCAAGTCTTCACTTGTGAACAATGAAGATTTGACCCTGTGCCCCCTGCCCCTTTTTTATCGATGCCCGTTCGAACTCTGCATTTTAAGAGTGTTGAGAATTTTCTCAGCTACTTCATCAACTGCGCATATTGGTAATTTTGCAATATTTGCATATTTCATTTGCAAATATTTATTTGTTGTGAAGGTCATTTCAGCATCTTGAGGATTGTCTTCCACGATCAGGATTTCACTATCCAGGACCCCGCCGTAGAGACGGTCAGAATTGAGGAGCCGTTTTCGGCAGCGCCGCAGAATCGATGCCTTCGCACAATTCGTTATCCACCGTCAGGTTGCCCTTGTCGTCAAGCCTCACCGTCCAGATGGTGTCGTAGTCGTTTTCCGGCCAAGTGGGCGCCTTTGGGCCGCTGTAGGTCGGGAAATGGTTCGCAAGGAGCGCATCTATTGTCGGCGGGATGTGGGCGTGCTCCCACGCCACCAGCACGGTTTGATTGGAAAACCTGCCCCCTTTGAAGAAATAATCGCTGGTGAGCTGGGGCGACGTTTGCAGATTCCACATATCCAAGTCTGCGACCAGATAATAGGGCAAGTTATTGGCGATCGCATATGGCTCGATGGTCAATGAGGGCCTGACATACGGAAAACTGAAATTACCCGGAGTTTCCAAAGCGCCGGGGTAAACCTGTGCGGGGTCAATCGAATAAACCTGTGTGGGGTTGATTTTGCCTTGCAGAGCGTTCGGAAGGGCCAGCGCGCGCCATTGCCCCGCAGCCACAAAGTTGCCGTCGTCCCAGCCGCTCACCGGATGCGCCTCGGCGTGCCGGATCAGGTAAACCGTTTCGTTGTGGTTGATGCCGTTAATCCCTCCGGTCGCCTTGATGCTGAAAAGCTCAGGCGTCGTGTCCGGGCCCGGGCATGAAGCGCCGGCCACTGGCTCCGGCAGCACAGGGTAGGTGGAAGGCGGGTTCAGGTTGCTGTTGTAGGTAACCAGGCTGGCGTCTCCCGACAGCGCGATGGAGATCACATAGACGTGGTTTGGACCTTCATATGTTGCCGGAAGTTTTAGATTATACCCATAAAGCGTGTTGATTTTTGCCAAAAGGGCGCTGGTTGTCTCCCAAGGCGCAGAGAAGACATAAAAGCCAGGGACGTTTGCCTTGACGATTGCGGCTACCAGGGCTTCGTTGTCGCCTTCGGTGTTGTAGAAATTCAGTCCCTGGCAACCAGGGGAGCCAGGGCAGGATAAGAACGGCGGAGAAACTCCGCTGGGTACGCCCCCTGACGCATATGCTACGTTGAGCGGATAGCTGTTGGCTGTAAGAAAGGGCGAGCCTGCGCCACCCTTACCGGTCAGAGTGATTTGGTTGAGAAGGGCGAACTGCTGAATGTACCCAATTGCCGCCATGTCAGGATAATTGTTTGCGGTCTGCAAATGGGTCATAGGTTCAAGCGCGTAGATGGCAGTCACGTTCTTTGTCCCCAGTACGTGCTGTTTCAGGTATGTGGCCATGAGGAGCGAGCGCTGTAATCCCTGATTGCTGAGGTTTGCCGTGGCTGGATTGATGTCACCGGCATTGTAAGCCAAATCCGGGCTTACAACGAAAATCAGATTAAGGTTGTCGGCTCTCAGCGGAGCGGTTGTATTGCGACTGGAATCGCTTCCGCATCCTGATAACGATGAAATCAGTATTCCCATTAAAAAGACTAAACATAACTTATTGAATTCATACGATTGTTTCATAAAACCCATCCTCTGTTCTTGATTACTAAATCGAATCATTTCTCTCTCCTTTATTTTGTTTGGTTCTTTCGTAAAAAAGTTGAAGAACATCGAATGAGAAGAATGACTGGATTCTCGCCTCGGCGAGTCGCCTGGGGTGACCCGCCTCCGCGAGAATGACGAAAAAACACGCACTTAAGTAATGTCATTCCCCGACTTGATCGGGGAATCCAGGGTTTCTTCAACTTAAATACGAAAGACACTTTTGTTTATGAACATCAATAGGAGTTCACACAAGCGACAATCTCTGCTTCCCCCATATTTCCAATGCCGCACCAGTAAACCGGCCAGTTCGTATTGGTAATTGGATTAAAAGTATTGGTAACGGGAATAGAGTAATTATGTCCGGAAAAATAGTGCCCTCTGTAAAGTGTCTGTTTTGCATTATCCGTGAGAAGTGCCGGATAAAGTTGTGCCAAAGAATTGTTCAAAAGACCTTGCATGGAATACGCTGCCGAAAAAGTATAATAGCTATCGAACTGTTCCGGGTTAGTAGCGAGGTCATAGTTCAGGGATCTATAATCGACGGGTTTATATGTATCGTGCGAAAATGTGAAGACCCTGAAGGCGGGGTTATTGCCAAAGTACGGAGCTATCGCAGGTGTTATTTCAAGAACATCCGAAGACGGCAGGATACGGTATTCGTCCATATGGGTGTGCGCAGCAAGCGTCAGAGTGATAGTGTCCGGATATTTCGAAAGTATTTGCAAAAAATGTGTCTGGTAATCCTGATTCCACATCATTGTTGCAGTTGTAATGTGACCGTTGGCATCAATAGATTGTGCGGTTGAATATTTATCTGCGCCCGGAGGCACATGCATTAAGAGCCACACCTTCTTACCCCTGGCTTGGGCCGAAGCAAGTGTTAAATCAAACCAGGCAAGTTCAGCGGTTACTGCACTATAAGTGGTGTCGCCGAAAAACGGCGAAAACTCGTATGTATTGAGTCCTATCACCATCAAATCTGTTCCAGGCAGCTCTGCGGAATAATATCCTCCGCTCGTAAACGTATCAAGAAATGTTTGATGATCTACAGTGCCGTTCACAAAGTTTGTGTAATAAAGTTCCGCAGTATCGGAAAGAAAACTGCTATCCGGTCCAAGCCCCGTGTATGAATCGCTGTTTCCAACGGCGAACATGACGGGAATGTTTCCGAAAGACGACCTCACTTGCTTCATAAAAAAGGCAACCGTCTTGTCGGTAAATGCCTTCATGGCTGCAACGTCTGCATCGTTTCGAGGCTTTGAAGTTCCATTAATCTTCTGATAAAACTGTTGCGGAAGGTAATGACCCAGAATGTCGCCGGTAAAAATAATGAGCGGACTCGTCCCCAGGTTCTGCTTTATGCTGGAGAGTGCAAGCGCAAGCAAGGGGTAGTTGGTATCGGCACCCCATACCGAAGGCGCTTTTATAAGCGATGTCTGAAAAATACCCGCCCACTGGCCGGCGTCCGCAGCGTTAAGCGCCTCAAAAAGAGACAGATCATAAAACGGATCGAAATGAACATCCGAGAAAACAACCACCGGGAAGTCTTTGTTGGTGTTGTTGGTGCCACTTCCTCCGCATGCAACCAGTTGCAATTGGAGTATCAGGGCTAAAATCAAACTAAATATTCTGATATTTCGATGGTATATTTTCATAATTACCTCCTGTTTGGATGCGCCACTATTTTCCTACGCCTGTGATTTGTATATCCGGCGCATCGGTGTCATTTGAGGGTAGAGTAATCGTTGCCACCCTGGTATTTGCTAAAGTGGGCTTGAAAGAAACCCGAAAGGTGCAGCTCTTGCCTGGTGCAATGGTCTGTCCGGAACAGCGGTCATTACCTGCCACAAGGCTAAACTGCCCTGCGTCTGTTCCGCCGATCGTAATGGTTTGAATTGCGAGATCAGCAACTCCTTTTGTTGGGGTATTCCTGACCGTAAAAGTGGCGATGGTCTTTCTCCCGACCTTTTTGGTCCCGAAGTCTTTGTAGCTTGGGGTGGCGGCCAGGGTAGGAGCACGGGTGAAGTTTGCAGTCACCGTTACATCACTATTCATTGTAATACTGCAGGTTGACTTACCATCGCAGGGTGTCCACCCGGCAAAAACAGCCCCGGAGGCTGGAGTGGCAGTAAGGGTCACAGGCGTACCCGTAATATAGGCCTTTGAACACGCGCTGTTGCCGGTGCAATTGATGCCTGAATAAGGGCTGCTTGTTACAGTACCCGGCCCGGTTACGTTAACCGTCATAGTATAAGGAACGGCCAGCGGCTTGATAAGCTCTGCATTGTATGCACGAGAGGTGGTATCAGTGAGGCCGGTGATGCCCTCTGATATCCTGTTTGCGCCGATCGCATAACCGCGGGATTTTGCAGCGGGGGATACGCTCTGGACCGCAGGGTCTACATCGGTTATGAATATTGAAACCGTATTGTTGTCGTTGCGAACAATTTCAAAGGTGCGAAACTGCTGGGGGAAGTCCCGAAGCGATGAGGTTTCCACCTCCCAGAAACCGTATTCCGGACCTTTGCCTGCAGGAGCACGCTGCGGGGTGACGGTGTTTATGTGACGATGCCCTGATATCCATAAGATCAGGTTTGGGTAGTTGTGCAGTGTCGTAAGCAGCATCGAATCGGTTACGACATTATAGGGAGGGAGCGGTTCACAAGGAGGGGCCTGACCAATAAGGCAGGTAGAGAGGAACAGCGGAACAACCGTATTGTTAGGGAGATTATTCGGAGGTATGGGCAGGGCTTCGGGGACATTCCATTGAGGCCCTACCGGGATATGAGCGGTTATGATCATGAGCTTACCCTCAGCCTGACCCTGGTCAAGTTCATTTACAAGCCAGTCATATCGTGTCTGGTCCAGACAAGCCCGTGCGTACGAGCTGGCCAGGGCGTAGGGATTCTCCTTGCATGTGTCGTCGAGCACGATGACCTTGAGCGGTACGTTTGCCTTGGGCTCGAAGGTGTAGGAGGCGAAGTCGTTATTGAGATTGGTCTGTGTGAATCCGTGGCCTTTCGGTTCTGAAGTGGTCTTGAAAAACTCTTTCATCCAGTTCAGGGTCGTGGACGTCTCTGTAGTGAGAGACCGCCGGTTCCGATCGACAGCTATTATGGGTGCTACCGTGGTCTCAACCGGTCCGGCGCCTATGATGGTCCCGTACTCTGTATTTCCGTCAATTACGCCCATGTAGTAGCCGCGGCCATCAAATGTGGGGAACGGCGGGATGCCGACCTCACCTATATCTATAATGGTATTACCGAGGAGGATGCTTCGGGCATAATCGTTAAAGAGGAGGGTACCGCACCAGTACTGGTCATGATTGCCCATGGTCTGGTACCAGGGAATCGATTTGTCGAGGCCTGCCGCCTGATAGGGCATCTGGTAATCAATGGACTTCGCCCCCCTGTGCGCTCCTGTGCTTGGAGTGATCTTCTTTCCGTCCATGACATCGATAAACCACCTGAGTTCATTATACTGGGTGCTGTTTGCATCATCGCCCAGTGATATGCCGAAATCAAAAGGTGTCCGGCTGTGGAGGGCGTTGATCGTCTGGACCGCTGCGTCAAGGACGTGGGTGGTGGACAACATGATTGGCGAATAGGCCGAGGTGTTGGTCTCTCCGAAACCTGCGGGCGGATTCAGCGCCCCGTAGATCGCCTGTGCCGGGGATTCTTTGTCTACGATATGAATGTCGCTCATGGAGAAGAACGTCAAAAGCGTTTCGAGTGGCTTGTATGCTCTCACTGCGGAACCGTCCGGTAAAAGCGGGCCAGCGTTGACACCGAGTCCCCACCCCCACGAACTGTATCCTCTTGGTTGGTATTGTTCGACCTTGTCTATGGTAAGATGTGGAAGTGGGTCGTTAATTATTAAAACAGGACGCACTGTTCGCTCGCGTGTAGTCTGGACATCCGTGGAGATCGGGTACGTGGGTTCCGCATATCCCTGGAATGGCAACACTGCAACAAAAAGGAAGAGTAAGAATAGAGGCAATATCACTTTTTGCATGATTCTGCCTTTCTTATAGAATGGGTCACCTTGGTATGTTGTAAGATTCTTGTGTGTCATGGTACTTTCCTCCTTTGTACATACATTCATAAGATGGTTTCAAAAAACTCCTCGTTAATTATTTCCTCATCATCCTCGCTGTCTTTACATCTTCTCACTTGAAATTCACAGTTTTAAAGTTTGACTAAAATCGCAAACTTCATTATTACTTGTGCAGAGCAGATCGTCATTCGTATTCTTGATCCAGCAGCTATTCCCAGTATTTTTTATCGAACTTTATATGAGATACTTCCAAACGCTTGTAATCAATATCCAAACGTCTGTTTGCAATAAAAGAGTTCTGTTTGGCAACGTCCTGTGGTTCAGCAACAATTCCAGACCCATAGATTTTTGATACCTTTCCGATCTCTCCTCCAACATTAAATGAATAGTTTGCGACAAGGAGGTACATAGCAATACCTTCCTTCATTCCTTCGATTTCACCTGGAAGGAACTTCGGGATAAGTATCGGCTTTATTAACTGAATAGACAACAGGACTTCCTTCCCTTGCCTGGCAAGGGAAATAAAATCTTCCAGGGTGACAAGTTCTTTTTTTTCAGATGCTCCAGCCATATATAACTCCTTTCTTAATACGATTTAATTATGAAATTGCCTTTTTGAAAAATAATGTTCCTATTCTACTCGATAAGGAAAATAGAGAGCGAAAGTAGACCCTTTTCCAACAACACTATCTACTTTAATTAAACCGCCATGGCCTTCTACAATTTTTCTTGTTATAGGAAGCCCCAGCCAGGCCCCTTGTTTGGTTGTTTTTGTAGTAAAAAAAGGTTCATATATCATTGCTAATTTTTCTTCTGAAATGCCGCCCCCCGTATCCATTACTTTTAAAGTAACATGGCTTTTCCCGCTTAAAGATTCTACATTTGTGATAATAGTCAGTGTTCCTGCATCGGGCATTGCGTCAATAGCATTTGATATGAGATTGTCGATTGCAAATCGCACTTGTTTTTCATCGATGTATATCCGGGGAATATCGCCAAATATTTTATTTATATTTATATTTTCACATCTATCCTTATAAGTATTTAAAGAATCATTAATTATCTTATGAATATCCCGGATCTCCCTTTTGAAAACAGCCTTATTGGAGAAAATAAGAACATCCTTTAAAATTTCTTCCAATTTTTTTACCTCCAATGAAATCAGATCCAGATATTCCTTTTGTTTCGGTTCCTGTACAAAGCCTTTCTTTAATCTTTCCGTTAGCCCTCCGATGACCGTAATCGGATTTCTTATCTCATGTGCTACATTAGCAGTAAGTCTGCCCAGCGCGGCTAATGTTGCATATTCGATAATTTTTTCTCGCATTTACTCCTCTGATTTCTAAAACTCGCCTATAGCTTCTTGCCGTTCATTGAGCATCTTACGCAGTCCATCTAATCTGTTCATAAGGTGACTTCTTGTCTTCTCTCTGTCCCCCATATAAGGCATCTGCCTTTTTATCAAGGTGTCCTCCGTATCATCTTTTTTAAAAACTGTGTACACCGCAAATTGCAAACTCTCTAAGCTTTGTCAGGAATTGAGAAATAAAATGTTGCCCCATCATTAATTTTGCCTTCGGCCCATACTCGCCCACCATGCCGATTTATAATACGCTCGACAATTGAAAGTCCAATTCCGGTTCCCTCAAATTGCATTGCTTCGGGTAACCGATTAAATGGAGCAAATAATTTATCTGTATGCTCAGAATCAAAACCAATCCCATTGTCTTTTACGTAATAGATATTCTTATTTTCCTCGACGCTATTGCCGACTTCGATTAGTGCTATGTCCTTTGATTGTGTGAATTTTATGGCATTAGAAATGAGATTCGCCCAAACCTGTTTCATTAATGATATGTCACCATAGGCCGGCGAAAGTGCTTTTATTTCAAAATTGATCGTTCTTCCTTCAAACAGGGGGGTAAGTTCCTCCAAGATGGCCGATACAAGCTTCTTCATATCAATCTGCACCGACTTTATCTCTTGTCGGCCTGAACGTGAAAATGCCAGGATATCCTTGATGAGTCGCTCCATCTTTTGCGCACTCATTTGTATCGTACTAATCATATCTATTTCATCCGTATCCAGTGTATCACCATAGACTTTCAGATACCTGCGGGCAAATCCTCCTATTACCAAAAGTGGCGTTTGAAGATCATGGGAAACCGAGCGGTTGAATGCTTCTAATTCTTTATAGGCTTCTGTAAGTTCCAGAAGTTTCTGTTCAAGCTCCTTATTGAGCCTTTGGATTTCCTCCTCTGCCAGTTTCCGCTCGGTAATATTTTCAATCAACCCCTCGTAGCGTACTAATGCATCGTCATCGTTATAGGTAGGGGCTATGGTGTTGCGAATCCAGATTGTTGCACCATCACGACGCATTATACGGTGTTCAATGGGAAGTACCCTATTGCCTGCCATGACCTCTTTGACTGTGTTTTCAATCAACATCTTATCATCAGGATAGATCATCGAGTGCCATAAATGAGGATCAGATTTATAATCCTCCGGGTTATAGCCTGTTATTGGAAGACATCCTATGCTGTGCTCTGTATAAATTGCATTTCCTTTCCTGACCTGTACTGAATACGTATAGGAGGTGACGGCAGCAACCATCTTTTTGTAACGTTCCTCGCTCAGCTCAAGCGCCTGTTGTATTCTCTCGCGAACTTGTATTTCAGCGTTTAGCTCACTGTTTATGATTTGAAGTGCTTCATTGGTCTTTTTAAGTTCAGCCGTACGTTCTTCTACAAGTTCTTTAAGGTGTTGCCGGTGCTTCCTTAACTCTTCTTCTTCCCGCTTGCGTTTGGTAATATCCCTGAAGGTTACTACAGCTCCGATGAGTTTGCCGCCTTCTAATATAGGAGTGCCCGTGTAGGCAACAGGGAAACTGGTACCATCTTTTCTCCAGAATACTTCATCCTTTACACGTCGAATGGTTCCATATTTGCAGACATAATAAATCGGACACTCTTCTTCCGGATATGGACTGCCGTTTGCTCTTGAATGATGCCAGATTTTGTGACTGTGTCTGCCTATCAGTTCCTTGACCCTATATCCAAGCATTTGAGCGGCAGCAGAGTTAACAAATGTATGATTCCCATTGACATCTAACCCAAATATCCCTTCAATGGCTGAGTTTAAGATTAATTCATTTTGACGGCTCAGATTTTTAAGTTCCTTTTCCGCACTCATGCGCTCGGTGATGTCTCGGAAAATACCCTGCATAACTTCTTTACCTTCAATGGTAATTTTGCTTGCTCTAATGGCAACGTCCTTTATTTGCCCTGATTTCGTAATAACCCTGTCTTCAAGGCGCTCTGATGCGTCACCTGCCATGTGGCTTTTGAACGTTTTTGAAAACCCATCTTTAACGTCTACGGCAGGATGCAGGAAACTTTGATGTTTGCCAATAATTTCTGACTTTTCTCTTTCAACAAGCTCTGAAGCTGCGATATTACAGTCAACTAACATTCCGGTTC
>Ga0315273_10014866_pt1 | contig 10047 bp, 10 predicted proteins | sample YL17G02_0_MG_FD_205753 | JGI IMG/M metagenome (GOLD analysis project Ga0315273, IMG submission 205753) | Sediment microbial communities from Yellowstone Lake, YNP, Wyoming, USA - YL17G02_0 | ecosystem: Environmental > Aquatic > Freshwater > Lake > Sediment | place: USA: Wyoming | collected... | reverse complement strand
GGGGGGGGCCCGTGTGCCCCCCCGCGCGGCGACGCCGCTTCGCGCGCCGGGCAACGCACACACGCGGCGGCTCAGGAGAGCCGCCGCGCACGGGACGCGCCGGGTCTCCCAAGCTCGTGCGCGGTGGGTCAGGAGACCCACCGCGCACCTTCACGCGTGGCCACTGTGGCCCCCCTACTTCAGCTCGCCCTCGCGGACGTCGGGCTTGAGCATATCGCGGATCAGCTCGCGCGGACCCCGCGTGAAGGTCGGACGCTGGTTTGTGCCCCTCGGCGGCGGGGGCGGCTTGCCGTAGAGCGCGAACGGATCGGCGGCCGAGGCCAGGAACGCGTCCCACGGCTGGGCCAGTCGCGGCAGGTCCTGGCCTGTCATGTAACGCAGGCCCTCCCACGCCCGCACGACAACGGCGATGTCCGTATCCTCGAGGACCGAGGCGAGGGCCTCCGCCGCCGCTTTCTCGCGGAACCGGTAGAGGTTCTCGGCCGCCGCGAGGCGCACGTCGGCGCTCGAGTCGTCTCGGAGGGCCTGGATCATCGCCGGGGCGCCTTCCGGCGGCATGCGGCGGGCCAGGGAGATTACCGCCTCCCGCCTCACGTACGGGTTCTTGTCTTTGGCAACGGCCTGGCTGAGCGTCGCGCCGACCTCTTCGCCTTCCATCTCGGCCAGGCCGCGGACGGCGGCGTCGCGGACCATGACGTCCTTGTCGGACTTCGCCACGAGGCAGAAGATCTTGACGACCGACGGAACGTTCCGCGTTTCCTTCGTGGCCGCCAGAGACGCGAGGGCCTCGCGGCGCTCGTCGGCCTTGGGGCTCTCGACCTGGGCGATGCGGGACTCCAGCGAGTGGCTCACGCCGTACTGCCGGAACCACTCGTCGCCGGTCTTGCCGCCGCAGCCGGCGAGCAGGACGGCGGCGAGGAGGACAAGGCTGACGGCGAATCGGTCGGACGTCCCTGGTACGACAGCGCCGTTTCGCGCGGCGGGTCTCCCGACCCGCCGCGCACATGCGTTATCTCGCTGCTTGGGGGCAATTGCCTCGCGGCGGGTCAGGAGACCCGCCGCGCACCATTCGGCGCCCAGAAAGCCGATCGCGCGGGCGCTTGTCACGGAGCCTCCTGCGTGCGGTTAGGGGTCACGGCCGGCAGCGAGAAAAATTCCTCCGGCGGCACGAGCGTCACCGCCCCGATCTCCTCTCCGAGGAACCGGCACCCCACCTGCCGGAAGCGCTCCGGATTGTCGCTGACGAAGAACCGCAGGGTCCCCGTCCCGGCGGGGGCGAGCAATCGCTCCGTCTCGAGCCGCAGGGCTACTTCGGCGGCCACCGCCTCGGCCGAGTCGACCAGCGCCACGTCGGGGCCCACCACCTCGGCGATGTCTTCCTTGAGCAGGGGGTAATGCGTGCATCCCAAGACGATCGACCCGACGCCCGCCTCGCGCAGGGGGCCGAGGTACTCCTGGAGCACCGCCCGCACGATGCGGTCGCGCGGGGGCCGACCCTCCTCCACCAGGGGCACCAGCAACGGGCAGGCCTTCTCCACCAGCCACGCCGCCGGCATCTCGCGCTGGATCGCGCGGCGGTAGGCGCCGCTGGCGATGGTGGCCTCGGTGCCGATGACGCCGATGGGCCGCCCGCCGCCCTGGCGGACCGCCACGCGGGCGCCCGGGTCGATCACCCCCGTGATCGGCTGCGGGAAACGCTCGCGCAGGGCCGGTATCGCCGCCGCGCTGGCCGTGTTGCACGCCACCACGATGAACTTCGGGTCGAACCGGCAAAGGAAGTCGCAGTCCTCCGCCGCAAAGCGGGCGATGGTCTGGCCGCTCTTGATGCCGTACGGCACGCGGGCCGTGTCGCCGAAATAGACGATCGCTTCGGCCGGCAACCGCCGCCGGATGGCCCGGACGACGGTCAGCCCGCCCAGGCCCGAGTCGAAGATGCCGATAGGACGGCTCATGCGGCAGGTCCTTTTTGCCGATGGTATGAGGGCGCGTCGGCAGGCCGCCTATGATAAGCGGGACGGCCGACAAATCAAGAGCGCGTGCCGGAGGGTAATGTAGGCCGGGGCAACGCCCCGGCATCTTGGCCGGCGCGTTAACGGAATGCCGGGGCGTTGCCCCGGCCTGCATGCGGCGGGCCCGCTTGAAGTCGGGCGCCGTCGCGGCCTACAATTTTCCGACGGGTATCGCGAGACAGCTTGACAGTCGTGACGACACGGCCTATACTGTGCTGCTCTTTGGCGGTGTATCAGGCTCATAGTAGCGAAGGGGTCAGACGGGATGCGGGCCAGAGACCTAGACCAGTTCCGGAAGGTTCTCCTCGCCAAGCGGCGGGCCGTCGGCGGCGACGTTACGGCCCTCGAAAAGGCCGCCCTCCACGACAGCCGGCAGGATGCCAGCGGGGACCTGTCAAAGATGCCCCTGGACATGGCCGACATCGGCTCCGACAACTACGAGCAGGAGTTCACCCTGGGTCTGATCGAGACCGAGCAGGCGACCCTCCAGGAGATTGACGAGGCCCTCGAGCGCATCGAGAAGAGGTCCTTCGGCACGTGCGTGCATTGCAGTAAACCTATTCCGCCGCCCCGTTTGAAGGTCAAACCTCACGCCAAGTACTGCATCGAATGCAAACGCCGGGAAGAAAAGGGCTTGCTGTAACCGACCGGCCAAGCCACCTTCGCCTGTGGCTGGCTGTGGGTGTCGGCGTTGCCTTGGACCTGGCCAGCAAGTACGCCGCCTGGGGCCTCCTGGGCGGCCCGCCTGACGAAGGCGGCCACGTCGTCAACGTCCTTCCCGGCTGGCTCCAGTTCGTGGCCAGCCGCAACCCCGGCATCGTCTTCGGCCTGAGTCTCGCCGGCGCCTGCGGCCCCGTGGCCGGCCGCGCGCTGACCATCGTGCTGACGCTCCTGACGTCGGCCCTCATCTTCTACGTGTTCGCCTCCTCGCTGCCGCGGCAGCGGTGGATCCACTTCTGGTGCGGGCTGATCCTGGCCGGGGCCGTCGGGAACCTCTTCGACCGGCTGGTCTTCGGGTACGTCCGCGACCTCATCCAGATCACCGCCGCGCTGCATCTTGGGGGCCTGACGCTCGATTGGCCCTACGTCTTCAACCTGGCCGACGTGTACCTGGTGGTGGGCGTCATCGCCGTGGCGACGATGTTCCTGTTCGGCCACAAGCCCGCGCCGGCGAGAGGCGCGGCGAAGCGCGCCGGCGAGGAGCCCTGACATGGACGCTTCGATCCGCGATCAGACGTACATGCGTCGCGCGCTGGACCTGGCCGCCCAGGGCCTCGGCCGCGTTGAGCCGAACCCGATGGTCGGGGCGGTGGTCGTCCAGGGCGGCGAGATCGTCGGCGAAGGCTACCACCAGCGCTTCGGCGGACCGCACGCGGAGGTCTTCGCCCTCCAGGCCGCCGGGCCGCGCGCCCGCGGCGCCGAGCTCTTCGTCTCCCTCGAACCGTGCTGCCACCAGGGAAAGACCCCGCCCTGCACCGGCGCGATCCTGGCGGCGGGGGTCCGCCGCGTGGTCGCCGCCGTGGCCGACCCGTTTCCGGAAGTCTGCGGCCGCGGCGTCGCCGTTCTCAAGGCCACAGGCATCGAGACCACCATCGGCGTGCTCGCGGAAGAAGCCCGGCGGCTGAACGCGGCCTTCTTCAAGCGCCAGCGAACCGGGCTGCCGCTCGTGATCGCCAAGTGGGCGATGACGCTCGACGGACGCCTCGCGACCGCGGCCGGCGACAGCCGGTGGATCTCCTCGGAGGAAAGCCGGCGGCGCGTTCACGAGGTCCGCCGCGTCGTCGACGCGGTCCTCGTGGGGACCGGCACGGTGCTCGTCGATGAGCCGTCGCTGACGGTCCGGCACGTCGATCCCCTGCCCGAGCGCGGCCAGCCGACGCGCGTGATCGTCGATGGTCGCCTGGTCATTGACCCCGCGAAGAACCCCGCCCGGACGGCCCGCGACGCCCCCGTGATCATCTACACCTCCGCCGACGCCGTGCGCGAACATGCCGACAAGGCCGCGGCGCTTCGCGAGGAGGGGTGCGAGGTGGTGATTGTTGCCAGTGAGGCCGGGAATCCGCGCGGCGGCGCATCGCTTCAAGCTGAACGCGGCGGAGCATCGCCTCAACCTGAGCGAGGCGGGTCTCTCGCCACGGCGAGTCTTCGACCCGACCCGACGCGCGCCGACTCGCGAGCGCCTTCGGCACCGCTATCCCTGCGCGGCGTGCTCGAGGACCTTGGCGCGCGCGGCATGTCGCGCGTGCTCGTCGAAGGCGGGGCGAGAGTCCTGGGCTCGTTCCTGGCGGCAGGCCTCGTGGACCGCGTGATGATCTTCGTCAGCCCGCGCATCCTCGCCAGCGCCGACGCCCCCGGTCCCGCCGCCGGCCCCAGCGGCCGCTCGCTCGCCGACGCCCTTCCCCTCGCCGACCTCACGGCCGAGCGCGTGGGCCCGGACCTGCTCATCCAAGGGCGGCTGGGGGAGTTCTAGTCCCCCCGACGCCGACTAAGCTCTTGCGCGGTGGGTCTCCTGACCCACCGCGCCGCAATTGCCCCCCGGCGGTGAGATAACGCACGTGCGCGGCGGGTCGGGAGACCCGCCGCGCGGCAACCCATAGGAATTCGCCCCCGCGTCCGCGAAAAAAAACGCACGGTGGGACGGCGAAGAACCCACCGTGCTTCCGCCAATGCCATGCGGACGAAAAGGACTACCACTTGCCGTATCGGGCCTGCCAGAGCTGAAGGAGCCGCTCGGCCCGTTGCGTGTCGCTCATGCTTTCGAGGACCGCCTGGTCCTGCGGGCTGAGGGTGCTCATGAACTCCTTGAGTTTCTGGGCGCGGGCCTTGAGGAACTGCTGGCGCTTCTCCGGGAGTTCGCGGAACTGCGTGTACTGCTCAACGAGGCGCTCGCGCGCGGCCGAGTCCATCTCGGCCAGCTTCCAGTACTTGTCGAGGTAGACCCGCCGCTCGTTCTCCGTCAGGCTCGCCCAGCGGATCGCGTTGGCCTGGCTCTCGCGCGGGTCGAGGCCCACCTGCTCGGAAAGCACCAGCGTCATGGCGGCGGGCTTCTTGCCGCTCGCCTGGACGGCGGCATCCGTCGCGACGCCGGCCGCCCCCAGAGTGTCCGCGACGCCGCCGATCAGGATGCGCGGCCCGGCCATCCCGGCGGCAAAGCCGCACGCCAAGGCCGTCGCCAGGCACACGAGGAGCAGGCGCCCCCGCCGTCGGCGGCGGCTCAGGATCCGCTTCAGTTCATCGCGCCGCGGCTCCATGATTACGCTCCGCTGTCCCGGTCGCTGCTAATCGTCAAACGGTCGATCGCCTCGATGACCGCAATCTCGTCGAGCAAGTCGGCATCTTCAAGGAACGTGGTGTGGCGGCTGACCTCGCGCTCGATCGGGCTGTTGGATTCGCGCGGCTGCCCCGTCCATCCGTACAGCGCGAGGCCAATCAGCAGCCCCGCCGCCAGCCCGAGGACCGAGGTCGCCACCTGCCGCAGGATCCGGTTCGGACGCAGCCGGGCCTCAAGGGCTTCCAGCTCCGTCTCCTCGACGACCCGGGCCATCATCCGCTCGGTGAATCCGGTGCGGACGGGCGACGGCTCGACCTGCTCCAGGAGGTTCCACGCGGCCTCCAGTTCGGCGGCGCGCTTGCGGCACTCGGCGCAGTGCGCGAGGTGCCGCCGGATGGCGTTGGCCGTCGACGGTTTCAACTCGCCGTCGAGGTACGCCGCCAGCACGCTTCGAACCCAATGGCAGACCGGCGAAGACATGTCACAAGCCTTACACGTGTCCTGCTTCCGGCAGGTTGAACACGGCAAGGTCGGGCGGGTGTTGCGAAAAGCGGATTCTAAACTTTCTGCCGGCCGCGGCCGGTGCGGATGTACAGGAGGAGGCGGTCTTTCAGATTGTCGCGGGCGCGGGCGAGCAGGCTCTTGACGGCCATGGTGCTGCACCCGATGGTCCGGGCGATGTCGGCGTAGCTCATCCCCTCGTACTTATTGAGCACGACGGCGATCTGCTGTTTCTCGGGCAGGGCCTGGATGGCCTCCTGCACCTTGCCCTTGAGTTCGAACTGGCGCAGATGGCCGTCGGGCATTTCGCACTCGTGATCGGGGATGCCGCGCGGGCCGTCGCCCGAGTCGCCCATCTGGTCGATGGAGACGTCGTCGCGGCGGTTGGCCCGCGACCGCAGGGCGTTCAGGCTGACGTTGGCCGTGATGCGGAACATCCACGTCGAGAACTTCGCGGTGGGCTTGTACGTCTGGCGGGCCCGGTAGATGCGGAGGAAAACTTCCTGCGCCAGGTCCTCGGCGTCGGCGGCATCTCCGATGAAACGGTAGATGAGGCCGATGACGCGGGCGTGGTTGCGCTCCACGAGCTCCTGGAACGCCAGCTCGGTGCCCTTCTGGAAGGAGAGCATCAGGCCGACGTCATAATCCGCGGCGGCGCCGCGACGGCCTTCATGCTCGTACGCACCGGCTACAACCGCTATAGCCTTCCCCATGGCGTCTCCGTTTGGCCCGGCTGTGGAGAGAGCCAGCGTAAGTTACAGCCTCAACACCGGTTACGCCCCCTTGCCCTCTCTCGCCACCTCTAGTTATTACGCATGAATGGGCAATATGCAAGCAAAAACTTCCTCGAAATTCATGGCTGCTGTCTTTACCGCCCGCAGCACTTCTTGTACTTCTTCCCGCTGCCGCAAGGACAGGGATCGTTCCGGCCGACCTTTCTGCCGCCAGAAGCGGGCTCTACCTGTCCGGGTAACGGCGGCGTCTGGAGGTTGGGAACCGGCGCAGCCGCGGATTCGACATCAAGGCCCAAGCCGCGAAGCATCGCCTGGCGGGGCACGCGAACACGGCCCGGCCCCATCGGCTCCGGTATCGTGCGGATCATCATCGCCATCTGCTGGCGGCCGTCGGGCGTCCGGCAGGTCTCGCGCGGCGTCTTGCCGCCAAGGACCGGCAAGGGCGTGTCGAGCCACCGCATGTACTGCTTGTCCAGCATCTCCTGCACGGCCGCGTTCAGCTCCGGGGTCATCTTGACGGGTTCAGGCTTCGACATGCGCTCGTCCATGGGCCGGTTCTCGACGGGCTCGTCCCAGCGGCGCGTCGCCACGTTCCGGAAGGCCACGCCCGGCACCTTCTCGAGCCACTGGCGGGCGGCCTCCAGCCGCTTGGCCGAGTTGACGGTCAACACCAGCTCGTCGCCGACGAATTCGATCCGGCCGAGCGTCACCGGCCCGTCGAGTATCTCGGCGGCTCGCCCTGTCGTGCGAACCCAGATGATCTCGCCGCTGCCCTCGTCGTGCTCAATATCGTCGCGCTGGAGCAGGGCTTGACGGACGGCGGCCCAATCGGCAACCTGGAATGAGGCGGTGTGCCATAACAGATCATCTCCATCCATGTTTTGCAGATGCGGCCGCGGCCGGTTCTCCTCCCACTCGTCCGACCAGATCCAGAGCCAGCCGAACACATGGGCGGCGTCGCGAAGGCCGTCGGGGGTGAATTCCATCCCGCAATCCTTGAGGAACTCCACCGCCTCCATCCCCATTCCCTGCCCGAGGGGCGGGCCGGCCAACTCGAGAAAATGGAAACGCCCGGCCGGGAACGTGCGGCCGGCAAAGAACAGCCCGTCGTCGATGTTCTCCGACATCAACCGGTCATGCACCGTCACGGCGCCGCCCAGAAGCACGTCCTCCAGGTCGACCGTTCCGGCGCCGGCATCGTGGCCGGCCACGCGGTACAACGTGGGATAGGCCGCCAGGCGTGCCCGCACCAGGGTCGCCTCGTCTGCCGGCAGGCCCTCCGCCAGCATCTTCTCGGCGAGGGTCTTGCTCTTGCGGGTCGGGCGGTAGTCCAAGAGGACCCATGCCGCGTAAGCCATGTGCACGCCGTGCTCTTTGTGCTCTTCAAGGAAATAGTCCAGGTCCTCGTCGTCGAAGTACCGCATGACGGCACGGGACGACCTGAACCGGTCATCGGACTTCACGGCATCGGCGAACCGCGATCCCACGCGACGGTCGGCTTCCTTCCAGCCCGCCAGGTCGTCCGGCGCGGGGACCGCGGGCTCGGGGGCGGCCTCCTCAAGAAACTCGGACAACGGAGGACGGTCTTCGCCGACGAACTCGAGGAACTCGTCGACCACGGCCTGGAGCTTGGGCACCTGCGGCTCGTAGAGGCACGTCACCCCCGCTTGTTGAAGGGCCGGCGCCATGGCCTCGTAGAGCTTCCGGCTCGAGAACACGATCTTTCGAGGCAAGCCCTTGCGGCGGCTTAACCCGCCACCGCAGAAAGTCGACACGACGGCGTCGATCGCGTCGTGCAGGTCGCCCACGAAGAGGGGGCGACCTTGAAGGACAAGGCCGCTCGCATCGTCGGCCACCAGCAGCAGTTGCAGACAGCGGTCCTCGCCCTCAATCCCCGTCGGCGCGGCCGGCAGACCGACCAGCCAGGTCGCCTCGAGGCGAGGAAGACCTGCCAGGTCGGCGGCAGCGAACGGCGGAGGCGCCGCCGGGGAGCCCGGCTCGGGCTGCCACCGCTCCCGAGTGACCGACACCTCGGGGGCCGCCGGGTTGCCGCTCAGCGCTAAGGCGCACAGGCCCTCTTTGGCTTCGAGCGTAGTGGGGTACAACAACCCCCGCTTGTCCGCATCGATGACCCCTCGCACCGCCATCAGGAGAAGCCCCAACTCGGATTCGTCGGGCAGACGCAGCCGCCGCCCGGGACGCTTGGCCAGGAAACTCGGCACCTTCTCCTCATATCGCGGGTGCAGGCCGGCCGCCCGAAAGACCTCCTGGGCGTCTGGCGGCAGCTCGCCGAACGTATCCATGGTGAAGCTCAGCATGTCCATGTCTTCAACAACGTCGTCGCCGGGGCCGTCGGGGTTGAAAAGGGCGGCAAGGGTCGCGGCCGCCTTCCGGCCCCTGAAAAGCGACAGGCCGAACTGCTCGCCTGCCTCGCCCATGATGACGGCCAGCATCGGCTCGTCCCTGCCGGCAACCTTCACGGCAAGACAGTCGTAGTTGCTGAACCGTTTCCAGAGCCGGCGATCGACGAGATCGCGCGCGGCCTGCGAGACTTTGCGTATGAGGTTCTTGAGTTCCATTACGCCCCCAGCCCCGCCAGGAGGCCCTGGAGGTACCACTTGGCGCCGAGGATGTCCTTGACGCGGTCGGCGCCTGCTTCGCGCTCGACGATCAGGGCCCCCGTGAAACCGCCCTTGCGGAGCGTCTTGAGGACCGCCGCGAAATCGACCGCGCCGGTGCCCAGCGGCACGTCCTCGCCCCAGACCTCGCCCGGCTTGGCCGACGGGGTGCCGTCCTTCATGTGGGTCATGGAGACGTGCTTGCCGAGGGCCTTGGCCGCCGCCACCGGGTCGTCGGAGCCGTACAGGACGAAGTTGGCCGGGTCGAAGTTGATGCTCACTTCGCGGCGGTCGAGATCCTTGAGGACCCGCGCGAGCACCTGGCCGGACTCCTGCCCCGTCTCCAGGCCCATCGTGAGGCCCGCGGCGTTGAACACGTCGGCGGCCCGGGCGATGCGCGAGAGGACGTCGCTGTAGCTCGGGTCCGTGGGCTCCGGCACGAAGCCGACGTGCACCGTGACGTGCCGGATGCCGAGGCGGGCGTGGGCCTCGCCCCAGCGCCGGCACCGCTCGAGGCGCTCGGGGAACACCGCGGGGTCGGTCAGGCCGCCCGTGCGGCGGATCGCCGCGATGCTCCCGTAGTCCTCGCCGACGAAGCCGACCATGCCGCCGGGGACCTTCAGGCCCGTGCGCGCGATCGTCTCGCGGATCCGCTCCAGCGCGGCCCCCGAGATCTCCGCGTCGTCGCGGAACGAGAACTGGATGGCCTCAAACCCCATCCCGGCCGCCGTCTCAATCGAGCGGATCGTGTCGGGAATGGCCAAAGACCACAGCGTGCAGCCAATCCTATGCATCGACATGTTACGATGACCTCCTTGGCCTGGTGCGATAGCGCTAACTCGTTGAGGGGTGCGCGGCGGGTCTCCCGACCCGCCGCGCACCAGTCAGAGTAGCCCGGGGGTACACGCCGGCCG
>Ga0315273_10014865_pt1 | contig 10047 bp, 15 predicted proteins | sample YL17G02_0_MG_FD_205753 | JGI IMG/M metagenome (GOLD analysis project Ga0315273, IMG submission 205753) | Sediment microbial communities from Yellowstone Lake, YNP, Wyoming, USA - YL17G02_0 | ecosystem: Environmental > Aquatic > Freshwater > Lake > Sediment | place: USA: Wyoming | collected... | reverse complement strand
CCATCAGCATCGCACACTAGCGCAGCCCCGGCCGCTTGTCCAGCATAGGAAGCCGCTTTGGCCAGCTTCTTAACAGCTTGGTAGCTCTGACAGGTCGCGGCAAGCTGGCGAGCTTCTTCCATCGCCTTACGCATCGCAACGAAGGACTCGTCAACCAACTGCTCGCATCGATTCCGCATCGTCAGTCCTCCGGCTTGTACTTAGCGAACTCGGTCGTAATCGGTTCGTCATCTTCGGCGCTGTCGGGTAGCTCCCGGACATTTTTTCAGGACGAGAACCATGTTATACCGCAGGTGACGTATCAGTTCTACATCCTCCGGGTGCTGGTATTCTACACGAGCCAGAAACGCCTCCATTGCGTCGTCGCAACGCAAACACACGATCACACCCGATCATGTCAGCTTTGGCTTGCCAAAGCCTTGCGCGAGTGCTACAGGAATTGTGATGTACGGGAACATAGCTCCGAGCAGGCCCCAGCCGAGTGCCCAGCCGACAGAACGATTGCGGCGGTAGCCGTGGAAGACGCCTGCGACTAGACCAGCAGTATGCAGCACTTTTGTTACTACACAGGCCGTCGGGTACTTGGCACAATAGTCCGTCAGGCTAAACTGCACGGATGTGGCGGGTTTAGTAGATACTATATCTGTAGCTAATGTGTACGGCATGTTATTTCCTTATCTCCTTCGAAAGCCTTGGAACAACGGCAGCGTCTCAACGTCCTCGGGGTGCAAATTGAGTGAAATGATCACTTCTCGAACCGCCGCCGGATCCAACAGGTCTAATTCTTTTTCCACAATAGTGTCTAGAACGTTCTTGGCGTCCGCTGCGGACAGGTGGTAGCCTGTACGCAAGTGTGCTACGACTGCAAACACTTTTTCCAGATCGTCGCTATCTGTAGGATCGAAACCGGCGTCACGCATCCAACCAAATAGCTCCTTTACCATATCCATTGGAATTCCGGCCTTGACGGCGTCTTCAGTACGAATCACCTGCAAAGCCTCCTCAACATCTTTGCCGTGCATGCCGTCAGGTGAAGTTTCCTTATCCGCGTGCCACAAGGCTTCCCAGATACGGTGCGCGTCTTCTTCCGACACGGACACGAGATTCTGAATTGCCTCATGCGATTCTTCGTACTCACGCTTAGAAAACTCTTCCTCATCAGCAACCGGATAGGATTCTAGCGCACCTTGCCATTCTAGCGCAGCAATACCCGCCTTCGTAACCTCGCCTTTACGGTTGAGCATTCGAACAATCAAGTAGTCGACCCAACCAACGCCCCAGTGATCAAACCGGATAACGTCAGTGCTCTTTGGAAACCGTTTTTGCATGTCGGTCGAAATGACCTCGAAGTTGGTACGTTCGAGTAATTCTGAATCACGATTCACACTAAATGTGATAGCCCAAGTTTTACCGAGCGGATAGTCACCACGATAAGCAGTATCAGGAGCATGAATAGTTTTAGCGGTTTCCTGAACAGCCTGTTCTGCGTTGCCTTGATAGTCACTCATACCAAAATCACCTAACGAACTCCCGCTCCGACCCTTGAGCATGTCGTTAAGTTCCTTCTTGATTCGCCGAGCCACGTCGCCTCGCCACGTCGTAGCATTCGACAAGAAGTAAAGAACAACAGATCGTGCGTCGTCCGCGCCGTACATGTCTGAAATGCTAGTAAGTTCGCGCATGGCTTGGAGATACGGCACAGCGCCGAAGTATACACGCTTCCAATCATGGGCTATTTCGCGAGCGATTTCGTAGATAGGTCTCATTCAAACACTTCTTGCCGGGCCGGGGTCAAACCGCGAGTTTACCACACCCGGTGCCGTCGTGTCCAGGATCGCTTCGACAAGCCTGAAACCGTAGGAGATTTCTTTCCACCAAGGCCACCGAGGTACCAGCCCGCAACAGCCGCCACAGCTAAGAGACTGGCACTGATTGCTACTGTGTGCTTCGCAAAGGCGCTTTCCAACGCTTTTGTAAGGGTCATAGTGCACCTCAGACGGGCGGGTCAACAGGAAGAATCATGCACGGGTGGGTGGCACGTTCTTCATATGTCTGACTTAGGCTTTCAGCCCTCTGCTTTAGCAGGTTTAGTTTCTCACGTACTTCAGCTAGACGACGAAACGCTTCCTTGTATGTTTCAGACACGTCGTGACCGTTACCATTGCTCCGGTCCATTTTAGCCTCCCCGTGAGTTGCGATTTTTCATCTCGTTCTTCAAATCCAAAATCAACTCACGAATCATTACACGAACCGCTTCGGTTCGTTCACGACATTCATTACGCAACGCCGTTACATTCTCATTATGATGCTCGATCATGGCAGTCTGTGCAGCAATCATTTCTGTCCAGGTTTGTGATAAGTCTAAAAGCTGTTGAGTTACTTCACGTGCTTCACCAACACGGCTCTCATTTACTTTTTGCAAGGCGCGGTAAATTCGCCAAACGGCAATAGCTAATCCGATAACCGCGGCGCCTAAGACACCGTTCTTTAGAAACTCGACAACAACATCATCCATAAACCACCTTCACGTTCGTATCCACAGGAATAAGTCAAGCCCCCGGCCCGGCAACGTCCGGCCATCGGTTCTTATAGTACTCTACTATTCGATGCATGTCCAGAAGCCGTGTCTTTCGGCAGCCATAGCTTACCAACCACTCGTGAATAGTTTGTACGACAGCCCGTTCAAACGCTTGCCAAACACGCCAGTCCAGAGCAACAGCTTCACGCGAAGGATCTGGATAGAACAGTCGTATTACTTTGAGGCTATCCCAAGGCGGTTGTGTAAAAGCCTCTTCTAGAGCACTTTCTACTAGCCATTTACAAGCAACCGTCAGATCCTTCTCGTCAGTCGGCTTACCACCCCACGATTCTTCCAGAACTTGAATGTACTTTGCAGCTAGCTGCGCACCGACCTTTACGCCGACATCAGTACCAACAGCAATAACATCCTTCCACCTGAAGTACAGCGGCTTCTCGGACTTAGGTTCTCCGTAAAGACGCTTGTGTTCAAAGCGTTCAACAGCCCGACGGAGACGAGAATCTGGAAGGGGTCTACGTGCCATGGGGTATTACGATTTCCTCTCGTTCGTGCCGTGAGCTATACCGGGCAGCCCAAACGCCTGTCGCTACTAATAGGATTAGTCCCGCCAAAGCCCACTTGGGCCACGGGCTACTAGGAAGTTCCTCAGCTTCTAGTTGAGCGCCCGCTGGCTCTGCAAACGTTTGTAACGTGTACGCCATTATTTCCTCCGCGCCGCAACCGCTTCCACCATCGCCAGCATACCATTTGACAGCAAGTCACTGAATTTCATCAAATGATCCAAACAAGCGTCAAACGCGGTAATATCGCCTGCCCAATCCTTGTCCAAACGTGCTGTAATACCCTTCACGATCAAATCGAGGTGATGTTGAAGTGTTTCAGTAACTGTCTTGGCAGTCCAGCGCGAGTTGGCGCTGTTCAGAAGCGTAGCAATCGCAGTAGCGTTCGTCTTCCAGTTCTCACGAGCCGTAGCAGCCTTCTCTGCATCGTCCGTTTTAGCCGCTACCACTAACCGTCCGAGTACAGTCGTACGTTCCCGAAACAGCTTCGTCAGTTTCAGGCTATTCGCAGGTCCGAGAAAGCCAATAACTGATCTGCCGATCTCGTCTTGGTTAGCTACTAGACGCTGAAGAGCGTCTTGCGCGTCGGGTAAATCGGCTAGGGCACTGACGACGTACTGATGCGTCCAAATTGCGCAGTCCGTCCACAGCTTACGGTGAACAGCACGGAAGTTGGAAATACCATCACAGCGCGGAAGTCCACGAGGCGGTTGGCCGAATGTTTGAACGGCGTAGGGCATCAGCGCTTCCTCGACTTGTACGTCAGAGCGTACGGCCCGCCTTGAAGCTTATTCGTCTCCACAAGATGCAAGAGTGTTTTGAAGTACGCACGATCGAATTCGTCCACACGATCCAGATCCGGTTGAGGCATTCTATCACCGTAAATTTCCCAGTGGTGCCTTAGATGGCTGAACCGCGACTTCACGAAGTCACGCAGGTTTACACCTTCGAAGTCGTCTGTCGCGTTGAACATACCATAACCGACAAGACAATTGTGAATGATGTGAACTAGGTCATCTGCTACGACAAGCTTTGTGGTATCGAATTTAGCATCTACTGAAAGAACGCCCTTGGCTACGCCTGAAGTAGACCTCTCGCCCTCGTCGGTCAGGTAAAAGTATTCGTAGCGATAGTCGGAGAAAGTTTCTAGAACTCGTTCGAGCGCGTGGAGAATGCGACGGCTAAATTCTGCTGCTGTTCCTGAAACCGTAGCGTCGCTGATAGCCTGCTTGATATCCAAGACTGTTTCAGGAGTCAACTTCTTCCCTCGTGCGTCGACCAGATCGCCTTCTTCGTCTTTACTGACGGTGAGATCAATATTATCTGTAAGATTGAAATCCCAATCGGGCGGTTCGAGATCGTGATCTAGCGACGGCAGTCCGAACATCTTCAGTAGATCGCTCGTCGGAAATTCCAGCGTGAACTTCTTCAGGCCTTTTACTTTGTCAATAGGACGTATCATCGTTTCTTTCTCCTCGCCACCAGTCTCCCAAACACCATTCCAACCAGCATTCCAGCTAAGGGTAGCCCAATCCACCAGCCAAGTCCAGCCCGTTGCATTTCTGGTACAGTCACGTAAGGTAGTGCGAACGACTGTTCCGTCCCGTAAGGCAGCGGAATCGTTCCACCTCCGGACAATAGCCAATCGGAATCGGTGTCGACACGCGCGTACTTATCTAAGCCGATGCAGCTTGTTTCGCCACCGTGCAACGTTCCTATCACGCGAAGCTGCCCGTCCTGAAATTGGTGCAGCGACGGCGAGCCGCTGTCACCCTTGCACGTAGACGACACGCCACGTCCGTCTACAACGATACTGTTTTCGTCAACTGAGGTGATCGGCTCAACCGTCCACCAACGTTGTGTATTCCCGCCTACGTTGTTCGGATCGATAGCACCGTAACCTACGTTCTGAACAGACTGATTGACAAGCACATTAACCGGCTCGCGGTTGATAGGAACTGGTGTAGTAACACGACTGGCAGACTGTTGTAGAAACAGGAGAGCGTTGTCGTGTGCGACCGTCTTACCGTCCCACAACGGATTAGCACGTGAGGCTACGACGTCGAAAACTTGATCAGGCTGAGCTATGTCGTCGCCGATTGCGTATCGGTACAAGTCGGTATCAATACCACGCACGCAATGTGCGGCGGTAAGAACAACATTATCGCCCACGAGAGTACCTGTGCAAAAGCTCTTGCCGCTACCATCGATGAGAGCGCCGATTGCTCTTTTCTGCTTCGCGTCAAACTGGTAGAGGGTTGCGTCGGCAGTACCACGTACGACCTTTGCGGTCCGCGTACCTGTAGGCAAGCCAGTTCGAGTCGTAATTGTGGTGCCGGTAGTAGCCACTACGCCATCCCCGCTTCATGCAAGATAGCGTACAGTACTGTAGCAACTTCCTCAATGTAGTACAGCAACCCGTGATAGACCGTCGGCGTACGCGTCTCGGCGGCCTCACGCCCCTCCAAGAACACGCGCAGGCGCCAAGCCTGACGTTCGGTATCACGCCACATCTGGACTACTTGCTCTTCGGGTACATCTTCATCTAAATCAACGAGGTGAGCCCATTGAGCCATGTCGCCTTTTACGACATCGAAGAGAGCAGATTCGAGAGCAATCTTACCCAACACGATACGAGCCGTCAATGCACTACGGCGTGTTGTCTTGCCTAGCCCATCCGTCACAATTTTCACGGAATTTGGGTCATCTGTCACGTAGGTAACACGCATCGTCCGTAATTCACTACCAAGCAAAATCTCATCGCGCCCTGCACGCTCACGAACCTTCCCAGGCCTTTGAACCGTGTGACCCCAAATTTCGATACTAGTGGTCGGGGCTATTATGTAGCTGTGAGGAGACGTGAAGCGGAACTTACAAGAGTGATGATAGAAACCGTCCTCGTCAGGCTTGGAGGGCGGGTCACACCGCATTTCAATGTTGTGGTAGCCACGTAGGAATTGAGAAAGGTTCATGGTTTTTTCAGCTTTCGGTAGAGAAGATAACCGCCTGTACTTGCTACAACCACACCTCCGCCAATTCCGGCCCAAATTAGGGGGTTCTTGTACCAGACTAGCGCAGCAATTCCGGTTTTGACCGTTGTCGGCTTTCCACTTGCCGATCCGGCCTTTACTGCGGTTAGCTTTCCACTCGGAAGCACGGCCGACAGCTTTTTAACTAATGCGCCTGCGGGCACTAATGGTTGTGCTAGACGGACCACGCTAGACTTGCGGTATGTTGTCGTTTGGTGTTGAACACCCGCGGGAGTTGTTGTAGTTGTAACTGTAGCATCAGCAATTGCGCTCAGTTGCGGGAAACGTCCCGATCCTTGAATGGTAATTGGGCTTGCGCAGGTCCAGGAAGACGTCGGCTTAAAAGAGTATGGAGGCGGTTCGAAAAAATCCTGCTGCGGGGCTGGAGGCGGGTAGTCCGGTCTCTGTTGTTCCCCAAGCATATACCAGTTAGCATCGCCTAGTTTCTTGCTGAGCCAAGCCCGATGAGCGGAACATTCCCACGAGATACCTCCCGGTGCACCTTGTAATGGAATAGGTGGGTGGACAAGCACAGCAGGATTCCCGTTTTTAGTATCTAGAACGGTCCTTGCAAACCAGTTCGTCTGGTAACGTATAGTAGAACAACGTCTGGTGGGATCGGACGATGTAGACTCTCCGAAAATCGCCCCGCGCCCGAGATCAAAGTACTCAGAAGCGTATTGATAACCGCTCTCTGCGCACTGATCGAACTTCCTACCGACAGGCTCGTGCCATTTACCAAGATTGCGCACGCACGACGTATTACCAAATAGATACGCCGCTGCAACAATTGCGCCGCGTCCGGACCTGTCCAAACTAATACCATTAAACCGTTGTCTGCCGCTGTAGCCACGACAACCAAAAACGCCAGACAGGTCACTGCGTGTACGAAGGATTCCGGCGTTCGGACCGTTTTTGATCCAGTTCAGAATGGCAGGCGATGTGGCTAGTGACTCGCGGTAGCGGTCAAGATCCAACACACGTTGTGGGACTCCGCCTGAACGGTCGATGTCCCGCGCAAATACTTCTGCGAAGGCGGGGTTGTATTCTATTTTGTCAACTGGGAAAGCTGATCTTGGCCGTCCCGAGGCGAGGCAGTAAAGAGCAATTGGCTCTTCTACAAAGTCCATAGGGAAGCCCATAGGCAGAATTGGCACCTCAAATTTGGACTTGAGCCAGTTGATAAAAGAAAAAGCAACCTCCACGAAGGCCCCGAGAACAGGAAGAGCTTTTGCAAGACCGTCTGAAAGCTTTCCAATTCCCTGTATGAACTTAGCAATACCAGGAACAGCCATAAGCTGCTCTAGCAGCTTCTGGCCCAAACCGACCACAAGGCTTTTCAGTTGCTGAAAAAGAGGCGCTAATACACGATCAAAACCAGTTTGTGATAGTACAGCAGCGATGGTCTTAATACCATCAAGCCAACCAGGAAGCGCAAAAAGCGGCGCAGATTCGGCCATGGCTGGCGTTGGGTTACCTGACCGGTCAAGATAAACACCAGCTAACCCGTCGAGAGCGTCCTCACGTGTAATGGGTGTGTAATCTACAATTGGTCCCACATTTGGATCACGTTCCGTGCTTACAACCTTACGAGGAAGAACCATCTGAATGCGCCAGATGATTTCCTCAGCCGTAGTAGGAACGCCCGTGACGTTAGTTACTTGGATAGCAAGCAGGTTGGCTGTAAGCTCGCCTGCTGCTCTTGGTGAAATCGATGGAACCTGTCCTAGGCCCTCTAACCTGAATTGCGGCTCAGGTGTATCGGAGAACGTCCCTCCCCCCATAAATGAACCTTGAAAAGTCATTACATCTCCCGTCCTCGACCCCGGCCCGGGAACCTATTGCTCGCGTAGGCCGCTACAATGGCATTTCCCGACTGCGCAGAATCCTGTCGAGTACCCAATGCGATAGCACCAGGACTCGCAAAGCGACGGCCCGATTTCTTCGTCGTCGCACAGCGTGTCAGCATCGCCGGGGCTCGCCTTGCCTTCGTGGAAGCGATCAATGAGTGTCGATAAGAGCTTGAGCTTATCTTGCTGCGCTTGCGACAGTCGCTTTTCGTCTGCCGGGGCTTCGGTAGGATCGGGTTTGGGGAGTATGACACCCTTCTTAGGTTTGGTCGAACCTACCGACTTAGGAATTTCTGGCGCTGGAGCTAATTTACCTGATTTTATCAATCTTTTCGCCAGGATAGACGGACGCAGTACACCGCCTCCGCCTATCAACTCATTATCAATACCAATACCAATACCAGAAAGTGGTTTACTGCGGCGGTACCAAACATAGCCTGCGACAGCAGCGCCGATTGACCCAAACACGAAAATCGGGTGCGCATACCAGGGAGTTTTGAATTTCGTATCGGCTACGACACGAAGCTCCGCAATACGAAACTTGCTACCGTTAATATTCCAGTACCAGTCAGATTGATTCAGTTGTGCTGTTATAGCTGCTTGTGCCTGCTGCGCTTGATCTACAGTATTGTACGCTGGCGAGACTTCAACAATCACGCCTTTATCGTCGAGGAAGTGGATAAGGTACTGTGTCAATCAGCGTCCTCGTAGCCGGGAATATAACCGACAGGCTTCTTCTCGCGCGTAGCAAAATAGATTGCCGTGCTACCACCAACTAGTACGGCTCCAGCAATCGCCCAAACCCACCACTTCTTGTAGAAGGGGGTTGGATACGATGCACCCTCACCTGTTTTCGTATCGATGGTAGCCGGTGTGCCCGTCGAAGGTGCGACTTGACCGGTTGCGATTGCAGTTCCAATCGTAGCTACTGTTAGCGGAGCAGTAGGACTCTGCTCAATACTGCCGCTTGGGCACGGGTCGGACACTTTAATTTGTTGTGGAGAAACAGCGATGACGTTTCCACTGGAGTCTTTAATCGCGAACATGCACGTTTTCAGGCCTTTTGCGCGTAATGCCGCTTCAGCACGAGCGGCGGACTGCGGATCGCCTGCGCCTGGAACGGCGCTAGCACCTGAACCGGCCGTATTGTTCACCTGTGATCCGATCGGGCGTCCCGCAACGTTACCGCTACCACCCCCACCGGGCATGAAGCTGTTCAGGAAATTGCTTCCGCTCCCGCCTCCGCCGAATCCAGGAATCATACCTGTCAGACTGGACAAGAGACCGCCTGTACCCCCGCTGCTGCTGCCGCTTCCACTACTTCCACCGCCGAGGAGGTTAGAAAAGAAGCCGCCCGCACCGCCAGTGGAGAACGGGTTGGTACTACCACTTTGCGGTTTGGGGCCGCTCTGAGGCGCAGCCATACCTTGCTGGGACTGTGGCTTAGGCGCCCCGCTGAGTTCGCTTGAATCACGGAACGTACCGCCACCGTTAAACGAGCCTAGGAATGCCATTGGTTTCTCCTTTTCGCCCAGAACACTAAAATAGTTGCGCCAATGGCGAGGCCAAAGGCTGCGTACCACCAATTAGAAAACGTCTCGTTTTCCGGTGTTACAGTTACGACAGTCTCGTCAGCGAGGGCGTAAGCCACGTTAATAGTCCCAATCCGCCGTAACGGGTACAGGAGCAGGTGCCGTCTTCTTGCCTGAAAGTGCTACAACCGCCGTTACTAGCAGTAGTGCTGCCGATCCGCCGACAATCCAATACTTGTATTTCGAATACCAAGCCTCTTCCACCGGAGCACCGCCGCTTGCCGGTCCACTCGGACCCGGCTCAGTCGATCCCGGAAGAGTTGTGCCGATAGGAGGCTTGGGTGGCCTTAGCCCAGTAGTAATATCGGGCAGCACTCGCCCGGAGGGAGTGATACGCAGCATTCCACTGCCTGTTGAAGTTCCTGCTTCGGTACCAAATCCTACTTGCTCCGGAGGCGTGTAGCCTGGAATTGACTTGCAAGGTGTTGCGGAGTGCGCAGGATACTTCGGATTAGGTGCTGTACCGGGCGGGCACGG
>Ga0315273_10014864_pt1 | contig 10047 bp, 1 predicted proteins | sample YL17G02_0_MG_FD_205753 | JGI IMG/M metagenome (GOLD analysis project Ga0315273, IMG submission 205753) | Sediment microbial communities from Yellowstone Lake, YNP, Wyoming, USA - YL17G02_0 | ecosystem: Environmental > Aquatic > Freshwater > Lake > Sediment | place: USA: Wyoming | collected... | reverse complement strand
GCTGGGAAGATGCGTTCCATGGCCGCCGCGGCCAAGGTGTCGGACATGGGATTGGCCGGCCGGCTGGTGTAGGCCTCCACGGCGTGGACGAGGGCGTCCATCCCGGTGGAAGCGGTGATGTCCCGGGGAAGGGCGTGGGTCGTCAGCGGGTCAACCACGGCCAGAGCCGGCGCTAGTCTCACGTCTTTGACCGTGAACTTGAAGTTGCGGACGGTGTCGGTGATGACCGCCGACCGGGTGACCTCGGAACCCGTGCCGGCCGTCGTCGGGATGGCGACAAGGGGCGTAACCTCCCCGGTCACCTTGCCGCGGCCCTCGTAGTCGCCGACCCGGCCGGGGTGGGTGTTGAGGAGAGCGATGACTTTAGCCGCGTCGAGAACCGAACCTCCGCCGACGGCCACGATGACCTCGGGTCCGAAGACCCGGGCCACGGCCGCGCCGGCCTCGCAGTCGCGGTCCTTGGGGTTGGGTTCAATGCCGTCGAAACACTCGCAGACGAAACCGGCTTCCTCCAGGGACTGCCGGACCAGATCGGTCAGGCCGGCTCGCCTCACGCCGGGGTCGGTCACCAGGAGGGCGCGCCGGGTGGCGACGGGTCGTCCGGCGTCTCCCGCTCCGGGTCGGCCAAAGAGGCCGCGCGTCAGCCGCCCGGTCTCGCTCTGCAATCCTTCCCCAACGTGGATGCGGGTGGGCAGGTGGAAGGCGAAGCTGGGTCCGCCGGTAGCCAATGGTTAACGCTCCTCCTCCTACCTGGCCCTCCAGGGCACGTCGAGCACAGCCGTCTCCGGAAGATCCGACCCGCCCTGGCGCTGGATCTCAGGCGTGGGCGCGTCGGGCCTGGGCCGGCGGCGGTAGACGAATCTAAGACGGTATTCGCCCGGCGCCAATTCGGTAGCCGGCCCACGCGCGCCCGGCGCCAATTCGGTAGCCGGCCCACGCGCGCCCGGCGCCAATTCGGTAGCCGGCCCACGCGGAGGGATGAACAGGAAGAAAGCCGTGCCGTCCCGGCCGCGCAGAACCCGGACTCCCGCGACCGCCCGGTAGGCGTTGGCCGGCAGGAAGGTCCGCTCGTGAAGGACCTCGCCCATGCCGTTCACCAGGCGGATCCTGGCCCCGGTCGCGGACAAACGAGGGGTAGCCACGCCACTCGGCTCGGCGGCGGAGCGGCGCTCGGCGCCGGCCGCCAGGCTCGCCCCATCAGTCTCAACCGAAATCCTCGTCCCCGCCGGAAGGCGTGGCTCGGTCCCGAAAGCGCGGTAGCGGGCCCAGACCGGGGCCCCGACCCGAACCGGACCGAAGGTCGCCCCGGGTTCGCCCGAGGCGCGAAGCCCCACCTTGCCACGCTCGAGTCCGCCAGACGCCGGCGGGTCGGTCACCTGGCCAAGGCGTTCGCCATCGGCCCACAGGGTGAGTTGATCCCCGAGGGCGTCCACCGTCAGGAGATGGCCGCGACTCTCCGCCGGCCTCGTGTCCTCCCAGAGAACCGTGGACACGCCCCGACGCCTGCGGATCAGGCGACGCCTGAAGCCACCACCCGGGTCCACCGAGTCATCCGGCCCCTCCGACCCATCCGGCCCATCCAAGGTGAAGGCGTAGTAGTTTTCCCCGTCTTGGTAGCGGAAGAGCACCCCGGTCTCGCCCCCGGCCGACGGGTAGACCAAGGCCGTCAGGCGATAATCGGTCCAGGCTTCCTCGCCGGCGACGGCCATTGTGGCCACGCCCGTCGCGTGGCTGAGGCGACGCAGGGTCTGACCCTCCACTTCCCAGGCTTCTCCCCCAAACGTCCACCGCCAGGGGAAGGCGTCGACAAAGTCCTCGGCCAGAAGCCAGTCGTCGTGGGCCAGGGCGGCGGGGTAGACGGCCAGGAAGGGGAAGATAGCCTCAGTCGTGGCCCAGCACCACAGTCCGGCCCGCCCGCGGCGGAGAGAGGTCCCGCCGGCGTCGCGGACGGCGAAGAGAGGCAGGCCGTCGAGGTAGCCGAGGAGAGTATCGCCCCGGACCACGACGGCAACCTCGTAGGCCCGTCCGGCCTCGTAAACCCGATTGTCCCGCCAGAGGTCGGTCTCCACACCGGCCACGGTCCGGACCAGGCGACGGCAAAGACGCTGCCGGTCCATGGTGAAGCGGTAGTGGTTTCTCTGGTCCTGGTAGCGGAAGAAGACCCCGACCGCCCCGTCGTCACCGGTTCCGACGCGGGCCACGACCACGTAGTCGGTCAGGGCGGGATCCCCGGCCAGGTACTGACGGCCCTCGCCCAGCCCCGCGGTCCAGGCCGGCGGATGACCGGCGGTGAACTCCTCAAGAAGAAGGGCCCAGGCTTCGCGCGGGGGCTGACGCACCTCCACCCTCTCAAAGGCGACTCCGGCGGCTCGCCAGGACCAGAGGCCGACCCGACCGCGGGCGGGACCCGGCGACGGATCGGTGAGATCGAAGAGTTTGGCCCCGTCGAGGTAGGCCGCAAAGCGCGGTCCGAGGGCATCGACGACGAGGGATTGGGTGGTCCCCGACTCCGAACGGCCTTCGGTCTGCCAGAGGACCCGAGCCACCCCGTCCGTCACCCCCACCAGGCGCCGGTAGCCTCGATCGGCGTCGATCGAGAGGCGGTAGTGGTTCCGGTCGTCGACCCAGCGGAGGACGACCCCGGCTGACCCACCGGCAAGGCGCAGGCGGGTGTCGAGCCGGAAGTCTCCTAGGGTCTCCGGGCCGCCGACGACCAGGGTTCCCGGCTTGTCGGGCGAGGCGGGGCCGCCCGTCCCGCCGCCCAGGCCTGAGAGTTCGCTGAGAACGCCGTCGCGGAGAGCCCAGGCCGACCGATCCCCGGAGCCGGTCTCGTCGCGAATGGCCCACTGCCCAACCCGCCTCGTCTCGTCGGTGACAACGAGCCACGCGGCTGCCCCGCCCTGGCCCGAGGACAGGAGGCCGACCCGGCCCCGGTCGAGGGCGCCGTCGAAGACGCTGAAAAGGGGTCGCCCATCGAGGTGGCCGTCGAGGCGCGACCCGCGAGCGAACACGGTTAGATCGCGCGGCCGGCCCGGCTCGCCGGTCAACTTGCTGGACCAAAGGGTCGTCTCCCGCCCTCCCAGCCGGCGGACAAGCTCCACCCTCCGGGCGACCTCGTCCAGGGAGAGGCGGTAGGTGTTGTCCGCGTCCCGGTAGCGGAAGACCAGGACGGTGGCTGTGGCGGCCGAACCGGGCGCGGGCTTCTTCAGCGCCGGGCCGCCCAACGCGGGGCCGTCCAGCGCCGGGCCGTCCAGACGCAGGGCCAGGCCGACGTCGGCCCAGGTATCAGGGCTGAAGGCTGTCGCCGGCCGGACGCCGGCCAGGCCGGACGTGGTGAGCGACCCCGCCCAGTCCCAGAGGACCCGCGGTCCGGTCAGGGTCTCGACGCGGAGACTGTCGAAAAAGGCGTTGTCCCCGGATCCGCAACAGAACCCGACCCTCCCGCCCGCGCCTTCGGCATCGTCAAGGCGGAAGAGGAGAACGGAGTCGAGCCAGCCGAGAAGATGCCCGGCCACGCTCTCGACGACCAGGTGGTAGGGGTGCCCTGGGCGGAAGGTGGCCGCCTGGGTCCAGAGGGTCGTCGTGCGCCCCCCCGCCCGCCGGAGGAGAACCCGCCGCCCGCGCCTCGAGTCCAGGAGGAGAAGGCAATAGTGGGTCGGGTCGCTCCAGCCAAAGACGAGGCCGATCTCGCCACCCGTTTCCGAACCCAGGAGAGTTTCGATCCTGAGACCGCGCCAGGCCGGCTCGCCGGTCACGGCCATGGTCCGGGTAGCCCGCTTCTTGCGGGTCAAGACCCGCTTGGCCCGCGGGTCTCCGACCGGTCGATCCGAGATTGGCGCCAGGTGAAGGATGCGGCCCGTCTCGGCCCTCCAACGGGCAGCCCCTCCGGCCCCGGTTCGGCCACTACCGGTTCCGCCCTGGATCCTATAGTGGGCCAGAGCCTCCGGCCCAAACCGTTCCTCGAACAAAAGCCCACCCTGACCGGTGAAGCGGTCTTCAAAAAGCATGGCCTCGCCCTGTTCGGGACGGAGCGCCCCCGGCCAGGCCAGGTACTCCACCCGGTGATGGCTGAGGTCGGCCGGCGCCCGAGCCAGGACAACGACCTTCTCCGGGGTGGATAGGGAAGCTTCGATCAGCTTCAGGTCTTTCGGGACGACTCCGGGGCCCTCGGCATCGCCGCTTGCCTCGGCGGCCCGCTCCACTTCCAGGCTGACCCGGCGCCAATCGACGGGCTCCGAACCCCGGATGAAGTAGCCCAGGGCCGGCCCGCCCGGACGCTCCAGCCGGATAGTCTCCAGACCGGAGATCTGACCCCGGGAGGCGGAACCAAAGATGGCGGAGGCGAGGGCCTCGTGGGCTCGAACCTCGGCCTCGCGCGGCGGGCCGGGTGGGACGAGGGGGTCCGCGGCCACGCGGGCCACCCCGGCGAGAACAGTGTCGGGCACCGCGACCGCGGACACCTCGGCCCGCCACGTTTCGTCCTGGTAGCTATGGGCCTGATGCACAAAGTTCGCAAAGCGGGATGTCGTGAAGCCGAAGCGGTAGACTATCGGGGCCGACGGCCCAAGGTTGTCCAGGCGAAGATCGGCGAAACGAGCCCCCGGATTGCCCCAGACGTACAGGCCAACCCGACCCGCCGGGAAACGGCCGTCGGAGACGGCAAAGATGAGCCGGCCGTCAAGATAGACCCGAAGCTCGGGCCCGATGGCTTCCACGACGATCTGGTAGTCTCGATCCAGGGCGTGGGTGAAGCGGTCCTCGGCCAGGATGGCGCACAGGCCGCCCCGCACGCGGACGAGCCGCCGGTAGCGGCCCTCGCGGTCCATGGAGAATCGGTAGTGGTTGCGGGCGTCACGGAAGCGGAAGACCACCCCGATGGCCCCAGCCGTGGAAGACCGGGCCTCGACCGCCAGGCGGTAGTCGGTCCAGATCGGATCGCCCCGCACCAGCATCGTGCCCGGCTTGGCTGGATCCGCCGGATCGGCCAACCCTCCCCGGATGCCGGAGGTCTGCCGGGCAGACCAGGCTGGAGGCGAAGCCGGGCTCGACCCCGTTGACCAAATCGACGGCCCGCCCTCCGTCCCCTGGTCGATGACCTGCCAGGGGTCGAGTGTCCGCGAGAAATCGTCGTGCAGCAGAAGGGGGGCCAGCCGGGCCTCGTAGGCCGCGTCGGGGTCGAGAACCACGCCCCCGAGAGAGGCGGCCAGAGTCCGGGCCCGCGGAATGCGGCTTGGGTCCAGGGAGAGACAGCCGCTGCCGTTGACAACCCTGACCCAGGCTTCGTCCGTCCTGACCAGTTCGAGGGTCTCGGCCCGCCCCCAGAGGTTCGGGAGAACGACGAGACCGCCCGAGGGGTCGCGAACGGGGCGCCCGCCGGAGTCGTAGAGATAGAGGCCCAGGTCGCGTCCTGCCATGCGGTACATCTGGTCAACGTAGGTGGTGTCAGGCTGGAAGACCACGCCCACATCGTAGGCCCGGTAGACCGGCCTGGGCAGAACGGGCTGGGCGCCACCCGAGCCCCCGGCCCCCGAACCTCCGGCCCCGGCCACCGCAACCGTCGGCGGCACGGTTTGCCGCACGTAGGGGGTGAGGTCGTCGAGGCCGCTGGCGAAAGCCGTCCCGGGCGGGTGACCGATGGGCACGGACAGAGGGCCCAGGCCGGGTGGCCCGGCCGTCCGGAAGTAGGCGTACTCCACCGGGGCGCGGGCCGAACTCAGGCTGCCCGCGAACTCCCCCCGGCCGCGGGCCGAAACGGTTGTGATCACCTTGAGGCAGTAGGTTGCGTCCGGCTCAAGGACCTCGCCATCACCCCGCCAGCGGGCGAGTTCCTCAACCATGTGCCGCGCGGCCTCTTCCCGACGGGCGGACTCGCCGGCGGAGGGTCCGGTTGTAAAGCGCACGGCGAAAAGACGAAGCTCCCGGGAGCCCCGCACGGTGACCCGGCGGGCCCGGCCGCCACCCGGAACCTGGATGGTCGTCTTGCCGTGGAACGGCCCCCGGCGGAGGCCATCCTCCCCGGTGACGTAGACCTCCAGCCCCCTGTCGTCGCGAGCGACAACCTCCAGGTCGGCGCCTGCCGCGGGAAGGACGATGGTGAACTCACCACCCCCGTCCGACCCGTCATCCTCGCCCGGCAGGTCCCGGGTGGCCAGGCCCAGGGCGTGCCGCAGCCCCTCGACCGGCTCGTCGACCTCCTCAATCTCGGCCGTGACCGCCGGCGTCCAGGAGATGACCAGGTCTATATCCTCGGGATGGGGCCAGGGTCCGACCAGCGTCAGACCCGGGGTCAGAGCCTCAAAGTCGTGGGAGCGGCGCTCTCGCGGCGGTGCGGGCAGGCAAGGGTAGTCCGGATAGCGGGAGGTGAACCACTCCTCCCACTCCCGCCCGGTGCGGCGGGTGAAGTCAAAGGGGTTTCTCGACCAGAGCCAGAGCTTAGTCTGGCCGGTGGCCCGCCCCCGCCCCTCGGGCAAGGACGGCACGGGAGCCCAGGAACCGTAGAGTCTCGGCACGCCGGGTGGGTTCGGCCCTCGGTCGGCCGCCGCCGTTCGGGCGACAGCCACCCACTCCCGACGGTCGCCCCGCCACTTGAGAAGGGTCACTTCCGCCAGGCCGTAGCGAACCTCGACCGGCCCCTCCCCCTTCTCCGGATCCCCGACAATCTCCGCCTCGGGCTCCAGGACGTCGACGGTCACACCGACCAGGGCGTCGTCGTGGACAGGCCGGGCAAACGTGAGCTGGGGCCGGCCGTCGAGTGGGACGATGGGCAGAGCGACCGAAGGTGGCGGCGGGGGCGGCGCGTCCGGCGAGCGGTCGCTTGGATCGCCCGTCCCGAAAAACCCATCCCGATCCGGGTCGTAGCCGGGGGCCAGGAGAGCCGGTCTCGGCAGAGGCCAGACGGCCGTGCTCAGGAGGTGAGCCACAGCCACCTCCTTGAGCGGGACGGGCAGGGGCGGCCGGCCCGGGCGCGGCCCCCATTGCAGGGTCACGTCGACACCGAAGTCAGGGAGGGGCCAGGGCAGATCCACGGCCACGGCCAACTCGGCCCGGATCTTGAAGGGATCGAAGACCTCGGCCGCCAGGAGGGAGTCGAGGCTCAGCCCAAGCCCGAAGGAGAAGATGGTGAGGGCGACCTTGCCGTGGAAGGCGAGGGCCCCTTTCAGGTAGACCGGCTGCCAACTCAGGCGGAGGTCGCCGGCCAGCCAGGCCTCCAGAGTCAGGGCCACGGGCCCGAACTCCCACGCCTTCTTCACTCCCACGTGGGCCCCCAGGGCCAGGGCGTCGGCGTCGAGCATCAGATAAGCGTTGGCTTCCACGATCGAAATGAGCTTGGCCAGGATGCGCTTTTCGGGCGGCTTGTCCTGGCCAAGGTAAAGGTGCCACTTCGAGGCGTCATTGAAGTCGAAGAAGGCCTCCGCGCTGCCGCGGATGTCGACGACCTGACCATCGGCGCCCGTCTTGTAGGCGGCGTCAAGGCCGAAGAGAACGAACCCGGCCCGGGCGTCCAGGACAAAGAGAGCCCTAAAGATCGGTTCGTCCCGCCCGCTGAGGGCCGCCCTGGGGCGGAGGAGGTTGGCCTTGCCCTCGATCATGAGGATGGGCCCCGGGAAGATGATGACCATCAGGAACCGCCCGGCGAAGGTGTAGCCGTTGTCGGCCATGGTTCCGAGGGTCAGACCGGCCCCCAGAGCCAGGCTGCCCGGCTCGACCTTCCACTTCCGGGCAAAGTCGGTCACCCCCACCGGCTCGGCCTTGTACCAGTCCTGGTACCACTGCTGGTCCGGCCTCTTGTTCGGCTCCATCGACGTGGCGAAAAGCCCGGCCAGGCCGTAGATTGAGAGACCCGTGGTGAAGAGGGGGATGCCGGCCGGCAGTTCGGCGGCCAAGTAGATGGCGAAGAAGGTCGTGGTCCCCTCGCCCGGCCGCTCCTGGGTCCCGAAGACGAGCTTGGCGTCGATCTCCAGGTCTAGACTCTTCAGGGCCAGCTTGATATCGCCGTCGAAACGGTGGACGCCCCCGGGAAGATCCTTGTAGGCGACCTTACCGGAGAAGGCCAGAACGTCGGGAATCTCAAACTCGACCCCGACTCCCTCGAAGGTGAGGCGGGGGGCGCGGGGATCACCGTCGGGGTACCAGATGGCCTTCAGGCCCTCGACCGAGGCCCCGGCGGGCATGCCGTCCACGAGCTTGAGGCCCCCGGAGAAGCCGATCCAGTTCCCGCCGTCATCGGTCTGGCCGAAGCCCATCTTGGTGATCTCGAACCGGAAGCCGAAGAAGTCCAGGGCGTACTGTTCCCGGAGGTTGAGCCAGCCGCCGTCGATCTGGACCTTGCCCTCGGAGTCGATGGACAGCCGGTCGACCTTGAACTCGGGCCAATTGAGGCCGCCCAAGAGGGGTTTCACGCTTCCGGCCAGGGTGGCGGTGAAAACGCCTTGGGCCACGGCGAAGCCGAGGCTCTCAACCTTCAATTCCAGGACGCCTTCCTTTGTAAGGGTGGCCAGGCCGCGCGCGCTGGACAACCGGACGGTGAAGCCGCCGTCCAGGCTGAGACCCACGGTCACGTCCACCGGGCGCTCGAAAAAGGGCAGGTTGAGCGTGCCTTCCAGGGCCGAGGCGGCCAGGGAGTTCTGGACGAAAGTGAGCGAGGCGCTGCGGAGGCTGAGGTTCATCCCGCCCAGGGTCGCCCGCAGGGGTGGGGACCAGGTGTCGGCTACGGTTCCCGAGAAGCCGCCGTTTCCGATATAGGCCTCCCGCACCGAGAGGTTCCCCACCGTGGCCGCTAGGTCGCCCGGCAGGTAGAGGGAGGCCCGGCTGATGTAAAGACCCTTCCAACCGGACGGCTTCCCGGGCGGGGGGTGGCTACCGTCAAGGTAGAGGCCGATCTCCGGCGCCTCGATGACCACGCCGGTCTCGCCGATGAAGCTCGGGGGCAGGCTGATCCGGACTCCGCCCTCAACCTTGAAGTTGCCGTCGGTGTCGATCGACAGGGAAATCTGTCCCAGGGTGATGTCCGTGAAGCGGGCCGTGGGGTCGGGCGCCCAGGCGGCCGCGCCACCCGCGCCACCCGCTCCGGCCGCGCCACCTCCGGCCGCCCCACTCGCGCCGGCCGCGCCACCTCCGGCCGCCCCACTCGCGCCGGCCGCGCCACCCGCCCGCCGGGCGGGCCGGAGAATCGAGGCGTCGAGCCGCAGGGCCACGGGCACGTCCACCAATCGGAAAGTGGGCGTTGGTTCGGCCCTGAACTCCAGGCGGAAAGCCGTGTAGGAACCGGACGGGGCCAGGACAAGCTTCACCCCGTCGAGGCCGGGCAGACCGATGGACAGCTCCGTCTCAAAGAGGAGAGCCGTCTGGATGACCAAGCTCGGCCGCGTGGTGATGTCCGGAGGCTCAAGCCAAACCCGCTCCAGGAAGTCAAGGCTCGGGGGCCGGCCGAGTAGTTCCGTCGGCCAAAACTGCCCAAGGTACTTCCGGGCCGGAATGAAGTAGGTCGTCACCATGTCGGTAGAAACCCCCGCAAGACGCCCATTATACTGAGCTCCTGCCTCGAGTCGGGATCCTTCAAATCGTACATGGCCGGCGAGTCCGGGCTTGTCGGCGGAGGCAAGGGTAGGGTGCGCCGGGTGACCCAGGGCGGAAGCGGGGCCGGGTGCTCGGAGGAGCTCCAGGTTCGGTCCCAGGTGCCAAGGGCCCGGTCGATATCCCGCAGCCGGCCCCGGGCCCAGGAGTCGGGGGCCAGACCGAAGTGCCCGCCCCAGAGGTCCACTCTCACCTTTTCGGCCAGGCTCTCATAGTCGGTGATGGGAGCGCCCCGGCGATCCAGGGCCGGACCGAGCACGGCGGCCGAGGCCTCTATGTCCGTGTATAGGCTACGGCGCTCGCAGTTGGCCGTCCCGGCGTGAAGCCAGCGATCGTCCACAATGGTGAGCTTGGAATGGACAACCACATCCGTTCTCTGGAAGAAACCCACCCGGGCCTGCTGCTGGGGCGTGAGACGCCGGGCCGGATCGCTCTGGCCGAGAAGGTGGTTATTGATGGCCTCGACCAGGGACG
>Ga0315273_10014863_pt1 | contig 10048 bp, 9 predicted proteins | sample YL17G02_0_MG_FD_205753 | JGI IMG/M metagenome (GOLD analysis project Ga0315273, IMG submission 205753) | Sediment microbial communities from Yellowstone Lake, YNP, Wyoming, USA - YL17G02_0 | ecosystem: Environmental > Aquatic > Freshwater > Lake > Sediment | place: USA: Wyoming | collected... | reverse complement strand
TCGTGGTAACTGTCAGGAGGCCACGTAGCAGGCAACCGATGTAGCCGGGTGACTGGCTATGTCGAAGCGTTGTAACCCCCTGAGAAAGGGAAGCAAAGCGACAGCCCGTAACATAAAGTGAAACTTGCAGTACCGACATGTTAGCCTCGCGAGGGGTCTTTCCGAGCAAAATTATTATTTAAATATGTTGAACATTAATTGAATGCGATTGCAAGGGTGGTTTTTACCCGCAGCAACGCGAGTGTATTTTACGAGCGATGTTGGACCTTTATACAGTGTCTTGATGCTTTCGCTGTTTTTGTGAGCGAGGTAATTGAATGCGATGGTTTTTTTATACAAATCCATCCTGTAGCCCACGCAGGTGGGCTATGTGAATTTTAAAGGGGCGACTTTAGTCGCCACCCAGTATAAATATATATATTATGTCTCCGCGGTGCACGATCTTTTTTTTCATTCTTGAACGATTGGTTTCATGCTACAATCTTCATCTAATATGAAATAAATTTTAGGAGCATCACTATGAAAGTCGCCGTCATTGGTGGGGGTTCCACCTACACACCTGAGCTGATCAATGGATTTTTAGAGCGCACATCTTCCTTACCAGTCACCGAATTGTGGTTGATGGACATTGACCCGGCGCGCCTCTCCATTGTGGGAGGCTTTGCCCAGCGTATCGTGGAAGCGAAAGGAAACTCTTTCAAGGTGGTGCTGACCCAAGACCAGAGAGCTGCGGTGCAAAATGCATCCTATGTCATCACCCAACTGCGGGTGGGGCAGATGCCCGCCCGGGTGAAGGACGAATATCTGGGGCTCCGGCATGGCTTGATCGGGCAGGAAACGACAGGTGTGGGCGGGATGGCTAAAGCCCTGCGCACCATACCCGTGATTTTGAAAATAGCCGCTGATATGCGCGAGCTTGCCCCGGGAGCTTTGCTGGCGAATTTCACCAACCCGGCGGGCCTGGTCACCCAGGCACTGCAAATGGTTGCACCCGATGTTGCCTGCGTGGGTGTTTGCAATGTGGCCATCACCACCAAGATGGATATCATCGAGGGCTTGAAGGAGCTAAAAGGCAGTGATGTTACACCGGAGCGGACAGAGCTAAAAACGCTGGGGTTGAACCACCTTTCCTGGCACAGGGGCTTTAGCGTGGACGGGGAAGATATCTGGCCACAGGTGATCGAAGCCCATCTGGCTGATCTAAGATTAGACCCTGAACCCGAGTGGGACCCACGCACCATTGAGGTGCTGGGAATGTTGCCCAATTATTACCTGCAATATTTCTACCACACCGACCGTAAACTGGAATCCCAAGGAAAATGGCCTCCTTCCAGGGGTGAAGAAGTGATCGAAATCGAGAAAGACCTGCTGAAGCAATATGCAGACCCATCTCTGGTAGAGCCACCCGCAGAGCTCATGTTACGCGGTGGGGCGTATTACTCCACCGTGGCCACCCAGCTGCTGAATGCACATTACAACAACCTGGGTGAGACCCATGTGGTCAACACCACCCATGCCGGGGCCGTGCCAGGCTGGCCTGAAGATTGGGTGCTTGAAATGCCATGCCGGGTTGACCGGAATGGCATCCACCCCTTGCCCGCCGAGCCCTTGCCGTTGGTATGCTACGGGCTGCTGGCACAGGTGAAGTCTTACGAGCTGCTCACCGTCCAGGCAGCTGTGCATGGAGACCGGGATGCGGCTTTCCAGGCCTTGCTGGCGCATCCATTGGGTCCCAAGGCAGACCGAGTGCAGGCAGTTTTGGATGACATGCTTGAGACCAACCGGGCATACCTGCCCCAATTCTGGAAGGACTGATCATTTCAGGCTTAGTCGGAGGATATAGAAATCGCTGCATCCAAAAAGTCCCAATTATTAAGTGAGATTTACGAACAACCTGAAGCCATCCGGCGTATGCTGGAGAATGAAGCGGAGCGGGTGGCCTGGATCAGCCAGCAACTTTCCTCTTATGAATTTTCATACGCCCTGCTGGCGGCGCGTGGCACATCCGATAATGCCGCTAGATACGGGCAGTATATCTTCGGGGCACTCAATCACTTAAGTGTGGCATTGGCAGCACCTTCGCTGTTCACGCGTTACCATACCCCCCCACGGTTGGAAGGTGCGCTGGTGATCGGTATCTCACAATCGGGTCAATCTCCGGATATTGTCAACGTGATAGAGGAAGGCAGGCGACAAGGAAGCCCAACCATCGCCATCACCAACGATCTGGAATCTCCGCTGGCCGAGGCAGCCGAATATAAAATTGGGCTGGGGGTCGGGAAAGAGTTTAGCGTTGCAGCCACGAAGACCTACACCGCCCAGCTGACCGCCCTGGCAATGCTCGCATTAAGCCTGAAAGGGACGCCCATTCCCCTTGAACCTTTGCAGCCTCTTCCGGCAGTGCTCGAGCGGGCGTTAGCTTCAGAGCTACAAGCACAAGCTGCTGCCATTAGCCTGGCTGCCGCGGACCACACAGTGTTCATTGGGCGCGGTTTTAATTATTCTACGGCATGGGAGATTTCCTTGAAGTGCAAGGAGCTGGCAAATATGCAGGCAGAGCCTTATTCTTCGGCTGATTTCCTGCATGGACCCATTGCAATGGTGGAAGCAGGCTTCCCGGTGAATTTGATTTCAATGGGAAATACCTTTAAAGATGAATTGAACTCTTTGAGTGAAGCCCTGCACGAACGTGGTGCCCATCTGATCACAATTGGTGACGCTGCATTGGAGGGGCATGTCGATGGCCAGGACCATTTTATCCCAGTTCCAGCTGGCCTTCCCGAATGGCTTAGCCCGATTGCGGCCACCCTGCCCGGGCAGTTACTCGCCTACCACCTAGCCAAGCGACGTGGTTTTGACCCAGACCAACCACGGATCATCCACAAAGTCACTCTGACGAAGTGAGATTGCCAGGCTCAGCCCACAGACAACCTATCGTCATTATTCTTTAAATAAACACTCCCCAATGGACAATCTTTGGGGAGTGAACTTCTCGTTTTGTTTCACTGATCTTCAAAAGTTGGTGCTTCCAGCTGGTTCTGAACAGTGCTTAAACGCCGATACAGCCCATCCTGTGCCATCAGCTCTTCGTGTGTGCCAACTTCCTTGATCTGCCGACCCTCCAATACCACGATTTTATCTGCTTTACGGATAGTGGAAAGCCGGTGGGCAATGATGATCGTTGTCCGCCCCACCATTAACCTTTCCAACGCCTGCTGGATCAACAGCTCGGTCTCGGTGTCAACCGATGAGGTGGCTTCGTCCAGGATCAGGATCGGGGCGTCCTTGAGGACCGCCCTTGCAATCGATAAGCGTTGCTTTTGGCCACCAGAGAGCTTCACCCCGCGCTCACCGATCAGTGTATCGTACCCATCAGAAAGTACGGTTATGAATCCATCTGCATTGGCAATTTTTGCGGCGGTGATCACCTCCTGCTCGGAGGCAGTGGGCCGGCCAAACTGGATGTTCTCCCGCACTGAGCCATGGAACAGAAATACGTCTTGAAGGACAATGCTGACCTGCCTGCGCAGGCTCTCAAGTGTGAATTGGCGGATATCCTTACCATCCAGGGTGATGCAGCCCGAGGTTACATCATAAAAGCGAGGGATCAGGCTGACCAATGTTGATTTACCCACCCCGGTTGGACCCACCAGGGCAATCACCTTTTGGGCAGGGATATCCAGGTTGATCTCCTCTAACACTGGGATTTCAGGTGTATATTCAAAATTCACATCTTGGAAAGAGATATTTCCCACTGCGCGTCCTTCCAATGGGACAGCCCCAGGAGAATTCTGCATCTCCGGTTGTTCCTCCAATAGATCGGCCACCCGGTCTGCCCCGGCAAGTGATCCCTGTATCTGCTCCCAGGCGTTGCTCAGGTTGCGTACCGGTTGGTAAAAGATTTCCAGGTAAAGGAAGAATGCCACCAGGTCTTCCACGGGTAACACCCCCTCTAATGCCAGCCTGCCTCCGAAATAGATCACAATCAGCATACCCAATGAAGATGTAAATTCGATGAATGGCTGGAAAGTTGCCATCAGCTTGAGTGCCCCTAGGAGAGAAATACGGTAGCGGTCGATCCCTAGGTTAACACGCTTCATTTCCTCCACCTCGCGGGTGAAGGCTTTGATCTCCCGGATGCCCGACAGGCTGTCATTCAGGATGGCATTGAGATTACCCAGCTCTTTTTGCCGTTCGCGGAAGGCTGGACGCACATAACGTGCATATACCTGCAGTGAAACCACCACCAAGGGGATGGGTATCATGCTGAGCAAAGTCAGCTGCCAGTTCAGGCTTAGTAAAACTACGGTCACGCCGACCAGTGTGATCAGGTTTACCACCACATCCGGCACGGCATGTGAGATGAGCTGCTCAAATAACTCCGTATCATTGATCACACGCGACATTAATTGACCAGTTTGTTTATCCTCATAATAACGCAGGGAGAGGGCTTGTAAATGCTCATAGATATGCTTGCGCACATCCGCCACCACGCCCCAACCCGCCAGGTGTGCCATATAGGAGCGTAGGAACTGCATAAAGGCGCGTAATATGAAAATCCCCAATACCGCTAGAGCCAAGACGGACACCAATTTATAAGACGCCGGTGTAGTCGTCGGGGCGGTAACATCGGCTACGAGTGAACGAATGACCCAGGGGATGGCCAGCTGCATTCCGACCAGCAAGAACATGCTGATGATGGTGACGACAATCGATAGCCTGTACCGCCTGGCGTAAGAAAAAACAAGCTGAATGGGTTTCAAGCGAATACCTTTCTGATCATTATATATATACAAATTTATCACATTTAATGAAAGCCTGGTCATTATAGGTGTGGGTAAATAAATTGGGGAGTGTATAATTACCAGAAAAGAAAGGACGTTTACCATGCTTTGGGTAACACGTTCACATGTGCATGTTGACCGCGTAGCTTGCCCGTGGTTGATCACACGATTTGTAGATAGCGAGGCAGTGTTCTTATTCGTGCCCACCAGTCAAATCGAGAAGGTGATGATGGAAACTGGGGCAATACCTTTTGATGCCCCCGGGGTTGAACTGGGGCACGCAGAAGGCCGGTGTTCATTCGAGTCCATCATCCAACAATATGGGCTGAAAGAGCCAGGATTATTGCGTTTGGCAAAAATTATACACGCCGCAGATATTACGGAAGATTTGGACAAAGAACCAATTGCGCGAGGCCTGGAGGCTATTGCGAGTGGGTTCAGCCTACGTTATCCGGAAGATAACGAAAACCTGGCTCACCAGTTTGACCTGTATGATGCATTATATGCCTGGTGCCGGCTGGATGTAGAAAAAATAAATAAACCCTCCTAAGCGGTTATCAAATCAGACCAAACGCCGTGAAGCGTAGCATACAGATAAAAATTCTGTTGCGCTTGTGTTGAGAATACATTGGTTTAGCTCGGGTGCTTAATATTTCGCAATATTTCGCATCGTATTGGGCGTAACAGGATAAAAACCTCTAAAAAAAAGAACCGATTCAGGCGAGGAATGTAAGGATGAAGGTTTTACCGAAAAATTGGCGAACAGAAAGATTACTGGTGAGAGATGCAACCATGCAGGATGTTCCCCATTTGCGGAGTGTTTTTAATGCCTGTTCCTACGTAGGTGAGTGGGACAATAAGTTTTATGAAGAAACCGAAGAGGCGTTTATCCAGCTGGTTACGAAGAGCCTAAAGCTCAACCGCTCTGCAGAAGAGATATTCAGATGCAAAGCGTTTTGTTGCCCGGTCGAGAGGATATTATTGGCTATTTCCACATCTATCATAATTCGCCCATGCCGCGCCGGGTATGGATTTCCATGTTCGTGGTCCACCCCCATTTTCAGAAAAATCGGTATGGATCAGAGCTCGCATATGCGATATGGGACCAAATCAGACAGCTTGGCGAGTATGAGGCGATATGGTTGAAGGTTGGACTAAAAAACTGGCCAGCTCTCCGATTTTGGATTGAAATGGGCTGGCAGACGATCGTCCATTATGAAGGGGATACAGTTCACTCGGACGATACAATGGCATCGGTTGTATTGGAAAAGAAAATAACCTGATCGACCGCCCAGGAAGGGGTATAGGTGGTTACTTATACAGCCTCCGGGGGTTTAGACGCTCCCTGACCAAGCTTGCGCAATGAATTCGAGATAGCCTTAAGAGCCAGCTCGCGCTCGGGGGTTTCGGGCTGAACTGCCCAAGATTTTCGGTCTTCCAACAAATCTTGCATGCGGTTCAAACGCTCGTCAGGCGGCATGAAAGGTGGGAGTGTATCAAAGTCGGGTAGCAGCGTATCAGCATCGCGTAAGACCCGGAACATGTAACCACACAGCCCGACTAAAGCTGCCAGAAGTCCCCCAATTACAAAGAGCAACGCCATGCCGCGACCAGGTCCCGTACCCATGAACCAACCCGTTGCTTGAGCCAGGGCGCTTTGGGGATCTTGCATCGCCGGCTCGAGGATTTTATCTGATAACGGACCAGCGATAAGCATGGCCAGTGGTGTGACAAACCATGCGATCAAGCGTCGAATGGAAAAAACCTTCCCTTGAAGGTCAGGAGGTACCTTGGCTTGCCATATCGCCTGGTTGGAGCCATTGATGATGGGGACAAAAAACATACCAAAAAAAGCGGCAACCATCCAGATCGGTGTCATGCGCCCCAAACCCATCAACACTAAACCAAGCAGGCTGGAAATAAACCAACCAAATAACACTCCATGGACGCGGCGCTTTGGACCACCCCAGGCACTCATAAACACGCCACCTACCACACCACCCACTGCCCCAGCCGAGCTTACGATGGCGAGAGACTTTGCGCTGTTGGCAGTATTTGCCAGGATCATAGCCGCCTGGACTGCACCGGGAATGCCAACAAAAAAGTTGCCAGTAAGGAATACAATCTGCAAGGCAAGCAGGGGAGGTCGTTTTAGGATATATTGGAACCCAAAAAACGCTTCTTTTAGTAGATTTCCTTGTGCCTGGCGTCCTTCCTCAGTGATTTTGGGTTGAGGGATGAAGACCAATAATAAGGCACCGATGGCAAACATAAAGGTGGCGATATCGATTATCAGGATCCCTGAAAGACCTATGAACCCCAATAATGCCCCTGCCAGGATGGGAGCAAATATGTTGGAGGCCGTATCCGCCAGCGAGAGCATGCCGTTTGCCCGGCCGTAATGCTTCTTGGGGATCATGGTAGTAATGGCGGCTGAATAAGCAGGCCACTGGAAGGATTGGAACACACCCTGGATGGCATTGGTAATGAAAAGGTGCCAGATCTGCAGATGACCGGTAGTGTACAGGATGAGGATAACTATCGTGGTAATACCTGAGGCAAGGTCACTCACCATCATCATCATCTTGCGGTTGGATCGGTCGACGATAGCCCCAGCAAATGGTGATGCAATCAGCATGGGAGCAACAAAGAAGAAGCCAAGCATAGCTAGAGCGGTGGCAGAGTTGGTCTTTTGGTATGCCCAGATCGTAACGGCAAAGCCGGTCATACTGGTGCCCAGCAATGAGATGATCTGGCCGACCCAGACGATGGAGAAACCGAACATACCGGTGGGGCGTTTTGGCGATTTGTCCGCAGTGCTCATAGTTGAATGCCTATCTCACAAAAAAAACGCCAGTGTAGATGACTCACGGGCGTCTTTGATTCATGTGGATATGATTTTAGGATTGATCCTTCATCAATTTAAGGGCTTCATCCACCGTCATCTCTCCACTCTCGATTCGCTGCAGGATTTCAGCCGTGCTGAGTGGTTCAGGTGCAGACTGAACTGGCGGTGAAGGCGGTGTGGGTGGGACAGGAATGGTAGTAGTGGCTTGAACTGTTTCAGCAAGAATACCTTCCGCTTCGATTGATAAGCCTCCGGATACACTTTTGAGGCGTACTACCGCCCCTCCCCCCTGGATTTGGGTCATTTTAGATCCAGGACCCATACGCGTTGAGGACGCGGGTAGTGAGGAACGGATGCTGCCACTCACACTATTCAGCTCTGCATTGCAGTGGGTATCAGCAGGTACCAGCATGCGCACGTTACCCGAAACCGAACTGAAATGATAAGGTCCATCGGAAAGGGGCGTTTGCAGGATCAAATCACCACTGACCGTAGTAGCATCCGCAGTCGGAAAATTGGACTCCATCAGTCGTGCTCTGCCTGATACTGCCTCCAGCTCAAGTTTCCCAACCAGACGCGAACCGGAGATATCCCCACTCACCGCATTAATCTTGAATGGACCAGATAAATCCGCCAGGTCAATATTTCCACTGACTGTTTTAAATCTAAATTCGCCATTCAGCCCGCTTACATTGAGGGAGCTACTGACCCCGGAAGCATACAATTGTATGCCAGGAGGCACTAGTAAGGTATATTCCACCTTGGGTGGTTGGGAGAAGAATCCAAACAAGGAGTCAGTAGAGCGAGTTTCCACCCGCACGTTGCCATCTGAATCTTGAGCAATTTCTATCGTAAATCTGCCACTATCGAAATTACCATGTTTGACTGCTCTCACCTGGATTACGTTCGCTGAACCAGGCTGGATAGTGACCGAGCCGCGAATATTTGAAATGGTCAGGCGGGCTGGGCCAGCAATTTGAAATGTCTTTTCAATGGTTTCGTCAGACATAAAGACCTCCTCACATCATCTAATAATGCAATAAAGTTTGCGATTAATCAATAAAAACTTCAATATGCTCGCCGTCTTCTTCATCGATCACATCCACGATCTTTCCTTCCATCTGCCCCGATCGAATGGCGTCGGCGATTTGAGAGAAATTCACATCCGGGGCATACTGGCTGGCGATGCTCATTCCGGCGTCTACCAAGCCCAGGGGTAAGTTGACACTGACCTTGGGTTTGCCGGTAAGCATGTCTGTGACGCGCACACGCAACATACCTTTACCCACACGCAGGGGTGCGACAACCGTGCGACTATCCTTCCGGCTTTCGCGCAGGGCAGTCAATAACTTGGAGCCCTCGTCGGCAGTAATCTTACCTTCCTGGATCATTCTTAATATTCGCATTCTTTCTTCTGTTGTTGCCATATTGACCTCCTAATAATTTCAACATAACAATGGGGAAGACGATTCACCCATTCAAGGAATAAATTTACCCGATATAAACTTCAACCTTTTCACCTTCCTCACCTTCATCCACCTTCACATAGAAAGGCTGATCAGGTGAAGTTTTTCCCAAAGCCAGAATAACCTCATCCAGGTTGGTTGTATCCATCCCATGAATATAAGGTTTAAATATACGAATTATCCAGGCAGTAAAACGGATCGGGATGGGCAGACTTATGGCGATGGTCTTAGGCCACTCACCCGGCTCCTGTTGGATCCTGACATGTAACCAGCGCGTCGTCCTGCTGGCAGCCGCCAGGCTGATGACGAGTACTCCGAACAAGAATGGGACCCACAGGCATCCAAACCAAAACAAACTGCTGTTTTGGAAAGCCAGGAACATGAGGAGGCCACTGACCACCGTGATGCCAATACCAATGGTCAAAGGAACCCACCACCACCGGCGCCATTTCTTGATCTCTGTATCAAATTCATTCTGGGCAGAAGTGGACCTGGAGTCAGGGGGTGGTGCTTCTTCGGTTACTAGCGGCTCTGGGTAAGTTTCAGGCTGTTCTGCTGCACCGACAGAGGATGCGCCAACCAGCGGAGTTTCAGCATCACCAGTTTCTCCCTGGAGAGAATTAAGCAGCCTGACCCCTTCCGAGGCAGTTATGATCCCTTTTTCAATCATTTCTAGGATTTGTAGGCGTTCTGATTCTTCCATAATTCTCACATCAACCTTTCACTTCAGGGTTAGGCACAACCCATTAATTTTCAACCTGGCCCGCAAAATTCATGCATAATTATTCTGTTTTTCCTTCTAAAGCTGAAAGTAGCTCTTCTGCGTCTTCCAAGGAAATTTTCTTTTGTTCCAACATACGCAGGATCATCAAACGCTCTTCTTCACTCACCGGTTCACTGGGAGGCTTGGCGGGGGTGGGTGGAGTTGGAATGGCAAAGCTCCAGTTCTG
>Ga0315273_10014858_pt1 | contig 10049 bp, 8 predicted proteins | sample YL17G02_0_MG_FD_205753 | JGI IMG/M metagenome (GOLD analysis project Ga0315273, IMG submission 205753) | Sediment microbial communities from Yellowstone Lake, YNP, Wyoming, USA - YL17G02_0 | ecosystem: Environmental > Aquatic > Freshwater > Lake > Sediment | place: USA: Wyoming | collected... | reverse complement strand
CGGTGAAGAGAAGGATGCCAAAAAGGTTCTGGATGATGTAAACGCAGAAGTCCAAAAGATCCTTGATGAGTATTGGGCAACTCATTAACGGATTGCTGACCAACGGATTTGCAGGTAGATACCCGGGCCTGCAAATCCGTTCAAGGTAAAAGGAGTGCCGGTATGAATCTGGTAAAAATCCACCGCCCTCGCATCAGCATGTCCAGGAGGGAATCTCTGTGGGCGTATGCCACCATCAGCCCGTGGATCATTGGGTTCCTGGTGTTCATTCTCGGCCCGATGATAGCATCCCTGTATTTTTCTTTCACTGAATACAATATTATTGATGCTCCCCGCTGGATTGGCCTGCAAAACTATCAAAAAGTCCTGACCGACCCATTCTTCTGGCACTCTCTGGGGGTGACGCTGAAGTTTGCTGTTTTTGCGCTGCCCCTCAACCTGGTGTTTGGTTTTATGATCGCAGTGCTTCTCAACCAGAAAATTCGCGGGTTGAAAATCTGGCGCACGGTCTATTATTTACCCTCGGTTGTGGCAGGTGTGGCAGTGGCCTTGCTCTTTGTGCGCATCTTTTCTCCATCCCAGGGCATTCTGAATCCATTTTTAAAACTCTTTGGGATTGAAGGACCGCACTGGTTTGACGATCCCAACTGGTCAGTACCAGCCCTGGTGATTATGAGCCTGTGGAGTGTGGGAGGAGGCATGATCATTTACCTGGCCGGGCTGCAAGGGGTGCCTACAGACCTGTACGATGCAGCCAAGGTGGATGGAGCCAACCGCGCCCAGCGCTTCCGTTTTGTCACACTTCCCATGGTCAGCCCGGTGATTTTCTACAACCTGGTGATGGGCCTGATCGGTACCTTCCAGTATTTTACTGAGGTGTATGTGATCTCCGCCGGGACTGGAGGCCCGGTAAGATCCACGTTGTTTTACAACCTGTACCTTTACCAGAACGCCTTCCGTTATTTCAAGATGGGCTATGCCTCAACCATGGCCTGGATATTATTCCTGATTGTTGTCATCCTGACCCTGCTGGTGTTTCGCTCATCCAGTTACTGGGTGTATTACGAAGGCCAGTTGAGAGGAAGACATTAATATGATTGCTCAATCACCTCCGCCATTACAAACAAAAAAAATACGTCGTTCACTCTGGGGAATAAAAACCCAGGACATGATTGCCAATTTTCTGACCACCATCGTCCTGGCTGCGGGAGGGGTTGTGATCATCATGCCCCTGCTCTTTATGATCTCAACGGCTCTCAAGGACCGCAACCAGCTTCGACAGGTGCCCCCGCTGCTTATTCCACAGGAAATCACAACGGTGAAGGTGAATGGGGAAGACGAACCTTTATATAATGTGACTGTTGACGGCCAGTCACGGCAGATGGCGCTGATCAAAAACTTGCCGGGCGGGAAGGGCAGGTTTGTCGATCCACAAAATCCCAATGATGTGCAGGACTTGGCTATTGCCGGACAGTCAGCAGTAAGGCAACTTGAAATGCATTTTGAGAATATTCCGGAAGCCCTGACGCAAATGAAATTCGGCCAGCGATTGGTTAACACCCTGTTGGTCACATTTATCGGCATGGCGGGTGTGCTGTTTTCGTGCTCCCTGGTGGCATACGGCTTCTCGCGCTTCCGGGCTCCGTGGTTGAATGTACTCTTTATCGTGTTGCTTTCGACGATCATGCTCCCCAGTCAGGTGCGCCTGATCCCCACCTATGTGCTTTTTCAAAAACTGGGCTGGGTGGATACATTACTGCCCCTGATCGTTCCAGCTTTCTTTGCCAATGCCTACGATGTATTCCTGCTGCGCCAGTTTTTTATGACCATTCCTCTGGAACTGGATGACGCTGCGAAAATCGATGGCGCATCTCCACTGGAAATCCTGATGTACGTCATTTTGCCGCAGGCGCGCCCGGCGCTGGTGACCGTGGCCATTTTCCACTTCCTGTATGCGTGGAATGATTTTTACGAACCTTTGATTTACCTGCACAGCCCAGAAAACTGGACCCTGGCAGTTGGGTTGCAAACTTTTGACGCCCTGTACGCGCAGAACACTCACCTGATCATGGCCGCGTCACTGATCATGATCCTGCCGCCGATCATCCTTTTCTTCCTGGCACAGAGGATTTTTACCCAGGGCATCGTGTTTACCGGGTTGAAACAATAGGTTTTGGATATGTCGATAAGGCGTACATGGATGTTCCCGCTCAGCCTGCTGCTGTTGGCCGGCGCTATCCTTGGCGCATGTGGCGGAGGAAGTGGATCTTTTCTTCCCACCATTGCTGCTGCAATTGGCGGCAGCCAGTCCACCACAACCCCCTCTCCCGTTGTTCACACCGGGCCAAAAGTGCGCGTGGTCATTCTGTCTCTGTCCAACCTGGCTCATAAGGACTCTGATCCCCAGAAAGGATTAGAGGCGCTGATACAGAGATTTAATGCCAGCCATGACAACATTGAAGCGAGCGTCCTCGTTGTACCGCCTGAAGAAGCCTATGACCGCTACCTGGCAATGGTCACTGACGGTAACGCTCCGCAACTGGTAGGTCCTTGCAGTATCGGTACCATCGCCAGCCTGTACGACACATGGGAAGATCTGATACCATATATTCAACGAGATAACCTCGATTCAAATGACTTTTTCCCCCAAACCGCAACTTTGAGCCAGTACGGTGGTAAGACAGTCGGTTTGCCGGTGGGGTTATATCCTTCATTCATCCTTTACAACCGTTCAGCCTTTGATGCCGTTAAACTTCCGTACCCACCCCATGATTACAACGATAAGAAATGGACGGTGGATAAATTGCGCGAATTAGCCATGCAGTTGACCTTCGACTCGGGCGGGCATATTCCTGACCAGGTTGATTTTAACTCCCAGGAAATTGTCCAATGGGGATACGCTGATTCACACCGCAGCCTTCGTGGCATGCTCACCATGTGGGATGCTCCCACCCAGGGAAGGGGGATTTCAGACAACTACCGCACTGCCCTCATCAATTCCAGTGAATGGCTGGAAGGCATGTCGTGGGTAAGTGATGGCATCTGGAGCAACCGGTTTATCCAGTCCTGGGAGGCAAACAATCCATTCCAGGCAGCCGCTGGATTTGCCAGGGGGACACAGGCAATGCTTCATACAGACCTGAGCTTTTTCACGCAAAATCAGGCTCTCACTTTCCAATACGATGTGGCGCCAGTTCCTTTCAACCGGAAAGGCACCCGCCTTGCTCCCATTGAGGCGGATATATTTGCCATCCCGGCTAATGCCAGCTATAAACAGGAGGCATGGGAAGTGCTGAAATGGTTGCTGGATCCGCAGCAGATGGTTGAACTCTGTCAAAGCTACGGCTGCCTGCCTGCCCGAGCCTCGGGTGCAGAAAACTATCGTACCTGGTTGGCTCATAAATATCCCGGGTTAGATACCGGTGTGATTTATGCTGCCATATCTTATCTGGATAATCCCAACCATGAGGGTTTTATCCCCGAATGGTCAAGGGTGGAAAAGGTGATGAATGCCGGGTTGAACCAAATCTTTAGCGGAGAAGAAAAGGATGCCGAAAAGGTTCTGGGTGAGGTCAATGGAGCGGTACAACAGATCCTAGACGATTATTGGGCAACACACAAATAAACCGTCCACCCCATCAAAAAACTGCTCGATTTTTTTGGAGAAATATGAAAAAAATTTGGCCAATTCCTGAAATCCAAATCCTGCCGCTGAAAGAGTGGTGCGAAAGCCGCCCGGTCGGACTGGTATACAGCCTGGCTGCCTGGCAGGCTGTACAACCGGTGCTGAACCTGCCAGTTGTCTCGCAAGTGGAAGTGCGTGAAGCCACAACAGAATATTGGGATGGTTTACTGCCCGGCCTTCAGGGTGAAGTGCTCTACGCAGTCGGCGGGGGACTGCCAGCAGATGCCGCCAAGTATCTGGCAGCTAAAAGCGGTCGACCCTTGGTGTGCGTTCCCACCGCGTTATCGGTGGATGCCATCCTCACCTGCGCTTCAGGTATCCGGCAGGAAGGCTGTGTCCGATATTTAGAGACTACAACCCCCGCGACGCTGGTGGTGGATTTCGATGTGATCGGTGCAGCGCCAGCCAGCCTGCGCGCCGCCGGAATCTGCGACCTGCTGTCCATTGCCACCGGGTCATGGGACTGGCGCTATGCAAATCAGCAGGGGAGGAATCCACCTGGTATGGAATACATCTCCTATGTGGATCAGGCTGCCCAGGCACTCCTGAAAGGAACGCTGGATTGCGCCGAAGCAGCCGGGCGCGGCGAACCAGAGGGGCTGAAGCAACTGCTGGATTGCCTGGCTCTTGAGGTGCAATTGTGCAATCAGATCGGTCACTCGCGCCCGGAGGAAGGCAGTGAGCACTATTTTGCTTACGCCGTGGAGAATGTTGTCGGGCATGGCTTGCCGCATGGCGACCTGGTAGGGCCGGGGATTATCATCATGGCCGAAATTCAGGGGCAGGACACAAAGCTTCTGCGGAAAGCATTGGAAGCCTGTCATATCCGCCTGGACGGTATCCCTCAGGAAGTGATAAAGGAAACGTTGCGCATCCTACCTGAATATGCAACCCGGCATCAGTTACCCTATGCCATCGCCCATACTTTAAGGAGTGACCAATGACCATTAAAATTGCAATCAGTGGAGCTGGATATATCGCCAACATCCATGCCATGGCTGTAAAGAACACACCAGGAGCAAACCCGGAAGCTCTGGTGGAGGCATTCCCCGATAAAGCGGAGAGTTTTGCAAAGAAATTTGGGATTACACGGGTATATTCCACGGTGGATGAACTACTGAAGGACGGTAAGGTGGACGCCCTCGTGGTGGGGGTGCCTAATGCACTACATGCCCCGCAGACAATCGCCGCATTGAAAGCCGGCGTGCATGTACTGGTTGAAAAGCCGATGGCGATGAATGCTGCTGAAGGCGAAAAGATGATCGCGGCTGGTGTGAAGAGTGGCGCGACCCTCATGGTGGCACATTGCTGGCGTTTTGATAGCGATGTGTGCTGGCTTAAAACGCAGGTAGATAAGGGACAGTTGGGAAAGATCATCCGCACTAAGGGGTACGGCGTACATTCCAACTGGGGACCGTCGGGCTGGTTTACCCAGAAGAACCTGGCCGGTGGCGGTGCGCTGGCAGATATGGGCATCCATGCGCTGGATACTGCCCGCTTCCTGTTGGGTGACCCAAAACCGACCAGTGTGTATGCCAGAATTGGCACTTATTATCAAGACTTTGACGTGGACGATACCGGGGTGATCATCGTTAACTGGGATAACGGCACAACTTCCTATATCGAGTCAGGCTGGTGGCAGCCGCACATGGATGCCCCGGAAGCAGGGACACAGTTATATGGAATAGGCGGTTTTGGGTCCCTTTTTCCCACATTGTTACGAATAACCGACCTGTCAAAAAAGACGCCCAGGATCAAAGAAGTCAACCCTGGTTTTGAATTTCCGCGTCCCGAGCACTGCCCGCAGGTGATGTATGATAAGCAGATGGCCTATTTTGTCAAATGCATCCAGAAAAACCAGCTACCCGTACCCGGGGGCGCCGAAGGTCTGGTTAATATGAAAATCGTGGATGCAGCTTATCATAGCAGCGCAACAGGTAAGGTGGTGAAAATATGAAAATTGTGGTGATTGGCGGTGGTTCTACCTATACACCAGAGCTGGTATCTGGTTTCTTGAAGTTGAAGGATCAACTGCCCATGACAGAGTTGGTTTTGATGGATATCCATCCTCAACGGCTGGAGGTTGTCGGCGGGTTTGCCCAGCGGATTGTGAAGTCAAAAGGAGAGCCTTTCAGGGTGAGCATGACCACTGACCGGCAGGAGGCGCTGAGCGGGGCGGCTTATGTGATCACCCAGTTTCGCGTGGGGATGATGCCCGCCCGCCGGGGGGATGAATACCTGGGCAAGCGCCATGGTCTGATCGGGCAGGAGACCACCGGCGTGGGAGGTATGGCAAAGGCGTTACGCACCATTCCGGTGATGCTGGATATCGCCGCTGAAATGCAGAAACTGGCTCCCAGTGCCCTGCTGGTGAATTTTACCAATCCCTCCGGCCTGGTGACTGAGGCGCTATTTCGATACGCGCCCGGGAATCAGGCAGTGGGTTTGTGCAATGCCCCCATCCACATGAAAATGGAAATTCTGGAGGGGTTGGAAAAGATCATGGGCATGCCAGTAGCCGCCGAGAAGGCACAACTGGATACCCTTGGGTTGAACCACCTCTCCTGGCACCGCGGTTTTACCCTGGACGGCGAGGACCTCTGGCCTCAGGTCATGCAGTCTTACCTGGCTGATCTGCGCAACCAGCCTGACCCGGAATGGATGCCGGAGACAGTTGAAGCGCTGAATATGATCCCGAATTCTTACCTGCAGTATTACTACCTGACCGGTCATAAACTGGCCGAACAGGAACACTGGCCTCCTTCGCGGGCCGAATCTGTGATGGAGATTGAGAAAGAGTTGCTGGAGCAGTATGCAGACCCGCAGATTGTGGACCCACCTGCCGACCTGATGAAGCGCGGCGGCGCCTGGTATTCCACCCTGGCAACCCAGGTGATCAACTCGCACTATAACAATTTGGGTGAGGTGCACGTGCTTAATACCCGCCATAACGGAGCCGTACCAGGCTGGCCAACCGACTGGGTGCTGGAGATGCCCTGCCGGGTGGACGCCAAAGGTATCCACCCTATGCCCGCCAGCCCACTCCCTCCGGTCAGTTTTGGGCTGCTGGCGCAGGTCAAGTCTTATGAACAATTAACCGTGGAAGCAGCCGTACATGGTGACCGGCGCGCTGCGTACCAGGCCCTGCTCGCTCATCCACTTGGTCCAAAAGCTGACCGTGTCCAGGCTGTGCTCGATGATATGCTTGAAACGAACCGTGCCTATTTGCCCGGGTTTTTCCATGGAAAATAGAAAGCCGATCGGCAATTCGAGTAAAATCAAAAAGGTGGGGTAGTGGATGTTTTGGGCGAGCGTAGCCCGCCTGAAACACACACTCATCCCCCCTTTTTTGAGAAATTACCAATTCGATATATACGAAAGAAATCTATGACAGAATATTTTCTTGGTGTTGATACAGGAGGGACAAAGTCTCATGCCCTGATTGCTACCGGTGAAGGCCAGGCTATAGGCATTGGTCATGCCGGACCAGGCAACCACGAAAGTGTGGGGTATCATGGCGTGATCGCCACGCTGCGGGAATGCACCTCTCAAGCGCTGGCGATGGCAGGTTTAGAACCCCGGCAAATTTCTGGCGCGGGCTTTGGTCTGGCTGGTTACGACTGGCCTTCAGAACGCAAACCTCACCTGGAGGTGATTGCCACGCTGGGTCTGCAATGCCCGCTGGAGCCTGTCAACGATATGGTGGTTGGCTTGATCGCCGGTTCCAGCCAGGGGTGGGGAGTGGTGGTGGACGCCGGAACCGGTAATAATTGCCGGGGCAGGGCTCCGGACGGGCGTGATGGATATATGACCGGATGCGGAGGTACGTTCGGTGAGTACGGTGGCGCCGGCGAACTGGTCGACCATGTGATCCAAAAAATCTCACATGAATGGACCCGGCGCGGTCCCAAGACCCTGCTGACACCCGCGTTTATAAAACTGGTTGGCGCTCGCGACCTGGATGACCTTTTGGAAGGGTTGGCTCTGGGATATTACACAATCGATGCAGACACAGCGCCATTAGTCTTTCAGATTGCCCGGGAGGGTGATAAAGTGGCTCGCCAGTGTATTGCCTGGACCGGACGCGAGTTGGGCAGCTCAGCCACAGGCATCATCCGGCAGATAGGTATGGAAGACATGGAATTTGAGGTGGTGCTGATCGGCGGCATGTTCAAAGGTGGTCCGCTGTTGCTGGATCCCCTGCGACGAACCATCCGCCGGGTTGCTCCAAGAGCGCGGTTTGTGCGCCTCACCGCACCACCGGTGGTCGGCGGAGTTTTGTTGGGAATGGAGATTACCGGGCGCAAATCACCGGGTGTGCGTGAAACGCTGATCAAAACCACTGAAAAGATCATGGGATGATGCCTGGTAACCTGCCAAAGATGGCAAACTTTACCAAGAGTTCAAGAACAGGCTCATTGAAACCGCTCCTCATCATTTAGATTGGCTGGGGATGTTTTTATGATGAGGATTTCACAGGCGTTAAAGAATCAGCGAGATTCCTGGGTTATCCGGCTGTTTTATTTTTTACTCATTGGTGCGGGTGGTTTTATTTATCCCTTTTTGAACCTTTTTTTTATCCGCCAGCATTTAAGCGGGACACAAATCGGCTTGCTTTCCACAGCAGGAGCAGTCAGCGGTTTACTGTTCGCACCGGTCATCGGAAGGTGGGCTGACCGGCTTTCACAACCACGCCGGCTGCTGCAGGTGTTGTTGGTTATCGTTGCCGTGCTTTACCTTTTACTCGGTCAACAGGCGGCTTTCTGGGGTTTTGCCTTCTTCATCGCCCTGGAAGCTGCGGCTTCATCAGGAATTGAGCCGATTTCAGATACACTGACCATGGGAATTGTCAGGCAGGAAAACCGGGGTGGCTTCGGTAGTGTGCGGGTTTGGGGTTCTTTGGGATGGGCTTTGCTCGTCCCAATTGGGGGTTGGTTAAGCGACATGTTCGGTTTGCAGGTCATCTTCCTGGGTTTTACCGCCTGTTTCATTTTAGGAGCATTTTCCCTTAACTGGCTAAAGGGTCCTCAAAGTACAAATGATAAAGTCCTTTTTTCAGCTCCTGCCAGCTTGTGGAGTGCGGCAGGATTATTTGTCCGGGATCGCGCATTGCTTGGGCTGGTACTCTCCAGCGTCTTCACGGGATTGTTCGTAAGCGGGGTGTACCAGTTTCAATCAGTCTTTTTAGATTCCCTGGGGGCAAGTGAGACTTTGATTGGACTCGCCAGCATGGTAGGTTCAATTGTGGAACTGCCCGCCATGTTCTGGGCAGACCGGTTGGTGAAACGCGGGGGAGGAGGTCGAGCATTGATCCTTGCAATGGGATTGGACGCCATTCGCATGCTCGCCACACTACTCGCACCGACCACGCTGACAATCATCCTGGCTAATGCTTTGAGTGGAATCTCATTCAGCTTAAAAACCGTAGCAGTGGTATCATTGATCACATCACGGGTGGGCCAGCAGCAGAGTTCCACCGCGCTGGCATTATTCGGCATCACCCTGGGAAACTTGATTCAGATCATTGCAGCGCCAATAGGCGGGTTGGCGTTCGACGCAGTCGGCGCTTATTGGTTATATGCCCTGGGTTTTGGTGGATACCTTCTGGGCTTGATATCCTTGTTGTTGACGGGCAATCACCGGCTGTCGTCCATAAGCCAACCAGCCAGGTGATAGATGCAGCAATAGGAACTTTAATTAATTTGACATCAAAACAAGGAGAGAGAAACATGGCACAAATAGCGGCTTTGGGGGGCACACCGGTACGACGAGAGCCTTATCCCGACTGGCCTGTTTTTGATGAACGCGACATTGCCGCAGTGACAGAAGTCATCAAATCTGGGCGTTGGGGAGGTTTTCCTTATCCGGGCCCCAAGACAAAAGAGTTTGCCACGCGCTTTTCAGCCATGCAGGGTGGCGGTTATGCCGTTCCCATGATCAATGGCACCGTCACCATGGAGGTTGCCCTGCGTGCAGCCAATATCGGATGGGGCGACGAAGTCATCGTTCCCGCAGTCACCTTTCAGGCTACTGCCGCAGCGCCGATGGCAGCAGGCGCCATACCGGTCATTGTAGATATCGATCCCGAGACGTACTGCCTGGATCCAAAGAAGGTGGAAAAAGCAATCACCTCCAGGACAAAAGCCATCATCCCGGTGCATTTAGGCGCGCAAATGGCAGATATGGACGCCATTATGGCCATTGCCGAAAAGCACAAGCTGATCGTCATCGAAGATTGCGCCCATGCCCACGGAGCCAGGTGGCGCGAAAGAGGCGCCGGTACAATCGGGCATTTCGGCTCATTCAGCCTGCAATCCTCAAAGACCCTTTCCACCGGAGAGGGTGGGGTGTTGCTTTGCCGCAC
>Ga0315273_10014857_pt1 | contig 10050 bp, 9 predicted proteins | sample YL17G02_0_MG_FD_205753 | JGI IMG/M metagenome (GOLD analysis project Ga0315273, IMG submission 205753) | Sediment microbial communities from Yellowstone Lake, YNP, Wyoming, USA - YL17G02_0 | ecosystem: Environmental > Aquatic > Freshwater > Lake > Sediment | place: USA: Wyoming | collected... | reverse complement strand
CCTGATCGCGAAGTACTTCGACAATGCAAAGCTGGTGGCGAACAACCGTGAATACCGCTCATTCACCGGCACGCTGCTGGGCGAGAAGGTTTCGGTGGTTTCCACCGGCATCGGCTGCCCTTCGACCGCCATCGCGGTGGAAGAGTTGGTCCTGCTCGGAGCAGACACCTTCATCCGGGTAGGCACCTCAGGCGGCATGCAGCCGGAGCAGGAAGCCGGCGAACTGGCGATCGTGACCGGCGCGATCCGGGATGAAGGCACCACGCTCCATTACATGCCGCCGGAATTCCCGGCCGTGGCGGATATCGATGTCGTCCTGGCGCTGCGGGAAGCCGCCCAGCGAACCGGAGCGCACTACCGCCTGGGCATCTCGCATTCCAAGGATTCCTTCTACGGCCAGCACCAGCCGGAGCGCATGCCGGTCGCCGAGCGCCTGATGGAGCGCTGGAAAGCCTGGAAGATGGGCGGCGCCATCTCCTCGGAGATGGAAGCGGCCGCGATCTTCATCCTGAGCAGCATTTATCGCACCAGGGCCGGCGGGATCATGCTGGTGGCAGCCAACCAGGAGAGCAAGAATCCCGAGCGGAAGATCGTGGAGGACCTGGACGAACTTTTACGCACGAGCATCGAAGCCTTGAAGATCCTGATCGAACAGGATCGGAAATCCAAGAAGTAGGCGGATTGGATGGAAACACCTGACGGATTACAACACCACATTCAGCTTAAGAAAGGTGACGCGGGACGCTACGTCCTGCTGCCGGGAGACCCGGGGCGCTGCGAGAAGATCGCCAGCTATTTCGACACCCCAAAATTCCTCGCCCGAAACCGTGAATATGTGAGCTACTGCGGGACTCTTCTTGGGGAGAAAGTCTCGGTGGTTTCCACGGGCATCGGCTGCCCTTCGACCGCCATCGCGGTGGAGGAATTGATCGCCATCGGGGCGGACACCTTCATCCGGGTGGGCACCTCGGGCGGTATGCAGCCGGGGATCAAAACCGGGGATATTGCAGTCGTGACCGGTGCGATCCGGGATGAGGGCACCAGCCTGCATTACATGCCGGTCGAGTTCCCGGCGGTGGCGGACCCGGACGTGGTCTGGGCATTGCGCGAAGGCGCACGCCGGATTGGCATGCCCCATCACTTAGGCATCTCCCAGTCGAAGGATTCATTCTACGGCGAGGTGGAACCACAGCGCATGCCAGTGGACAAACACCTGCTCGAGCGCTGGAAGGCCTGGAAGATGGGCGGGGCTGTCTGCTCCGAAATGGAAGCAGCCATCATTTTCATCATCAGTTCCATCCAACGCACGCGGGCTGGCGGGGTGATGCTGATGGCCGGAGACTTCGAATCACCCCCGCAGAACGAGAAGGAATTGAAGGCAATGATGGTGCTCTTCGACGTCGACCGGGTCATCCGGACGGCGGTGGAAGGCTTGAAGGTGCTTATTGAGATGGATCGCAGTCACTAATCCACGGTTAGAATCCTGATGCGCAGCAACGACGTTGAATACATGGCGCTTCACCACCCTGAGTATATCGCGATGGTGGAGCGCAATTATTGGGTCAATTTTGTACTGTTGACCCTGGACATGGCCTGCTACAATTTCGCCTTCACCATGTTCTCGCAGGATACCATCCTGCCATTCTTTGTGTCGCACCTCACCAGAAGCGCGCTGCTGATTGGGATGGTACCTGCCTTGTACTTCTTGGGCAACTTCTTCCCGCAGCTGTTGGGAGCCTTTATGGCGAACCGGGTGTCGAGCCGCAAGTGGCAGATCTTCGGCATTGCCGTAACCCAACGCCTGGGTCTTTTAATGATCGCCTTGACCGTGCAGAAGCTCGACCTGCTGCCACGCAACTTCGTGCTGGTATTCTTTTTTCTTTCCTACGCTTTCTACACCTCGGCCAACGGCATCATCTGGCCGGCTTATGCTGATTTCACCAGCAAAGCCATTATCCGGAAGCGCGGCCTGTTCTACGGCGTCAGTTTCGGCCTGGGGGGATTGGTGGGGTTTGGAGCCTCAGCCCTGGCCAGTCGATTACTCTCTCAATTGGCTTACCCGCACAACCTGCAGGTATTGTTCTGGCTGGGCTTTTCCAGCTCCTTCATCTCACCCTTCCTGATGGCTGCCTTCCGGGAGGTGAAGTATCCCGAAAAAGTAAGGGCTGAATCCCTTAAGGAGTTCCTGGGCAGCATCCCCCGGCGGGTGCAGGCTTACCCAGTCTTCGTGCGTTACCTGGTGACCCGGGCGCTGATCGGGATGGGTCTGATGGGGAATGCCTTTTACGCCGTGTATGCGATCGAGCATTTCCAGATGGGAGCCGGCAGCCTGGGGATCTTCAGCATGGTATTGCTGTTCTCGCAGAGTCTGCTCGGGTTGCTATGGGGCACCCTCGGGGATCGCTTCGGGTACAAGAAGGTATTGCTGGCGGCGGCTGGCCTGATCGGCCTGGAGGCGGTGTTCGCCCTGTTGGCCAGAACGGGCTGGCAGTTCTTCGGGATCGCCATTTTTATGGGAGGGGTCTACGCGGCAGGCAACATTGCTGACCCCAACCTGATATTTGAGATCATCCCCCCGAGCGAAACCAGCCGCTACATCGGGATCGCCAACACCCTGCTGGGACCGGTCTATGCTTTGGCGCCGCTGCTGGGCGGGCTGCTGGTGGACAGATTCTCGCACCAAGCCATGTTCCTGGCAGTGTTGGGCCTGGCCGTGGTGGGATTCCTGGCCGCCTGGAAATGGATGGTGGAGCCGCGCAGCAGAAGGGGAAAATATGAGAAGGTCGGCGATATACCGAATTCCCAGCTGCCGGTTGTTTGATCAGCACCTCATTCCCCCGATTCGCCGGGCAGTGCGACCGCAATCCGCGACAAGTATATAGTGCACACGAAAGGAGATCGTTCATGGATCAAATTTCAGGAAAAGGTGCAGAAATGAGTTCCTGGCCAAAGGGTATTGGTGCCATCACTCTGTTCGTTGAGGACCTGGAGGCTGCGAAGCAGTTTTATCTAAAGGTCTTCGGCCTGGGGGTGGAATTTGAGGACAACAACTCGGCCGTGTTCAAGATCGGGAATACGCTGATCAACCTGCTAAAGACCTCGGCGGCGGGAGTGCTGATTGAGCCTGCAAAAGTGGCAGGTCGCGAGGCCGGATCTCGCTTTTTCTTCACAATCAACGTGGATAATGTGGACGCAATGTGTGCAGAGCTAACCGCACGCGGAGTGGAGCTGCTGAACGGCCCGATGGATCGGCCCTGGGGGATACGAACCGCCAGCTTCACCGATCCCGGCGGTCATATCTGGGAGATCGCGAAGTAACAGACGATCGAACCTGCCACCTGCACCCGACCACAACCGTGGAGGCAGCGAAGTTGCCAATCACACTTGGGTAGGTATTGGAAACCATTGGATTGCAGGTGGTATTATCAGACCATAAGGAGGTTTTTAGAATGAACGAAGCAAAGACATACAGCCTTGAAGAGGCTCATCTATATTTCGCTAAAATGCTGAACGGAAAAGTTTGGGAATTGCTCCAAAAAACAGACCGCTCAAAGTCGGAAGATGAACAAATGATTTATACTGCTCATGCATCCTGCTATCACTGGTTGAATGCGGGCACAGGTTTGCATCACCAACGCGCTGAGTGGCTTATCGCACATGTTTACACTGAACTCGGGTTGGTCGACTCCGCCCTCAGACATGCCAGGCGATGTCTTGAACTCACAAATGAGTACGCTGACTTAATGAAAGACTTTGACTGGGCGTATGGTTATGAAGGCCTTGGGCGTGCCAACGCGTTAGCAGGGAACCGGGACGAAGCCCTCAAGTACATCCAACTTGCCCAAGTGAGCGGTCAAGCCATCAGCAACGAAGAAGACAAGACCATTTTCATGGGGGATTTTAATGGCGGTAACTGGCATGCGTTGAGATGAACGGGCAGCAGAACGCCGCGCGCCTGGTGGACAAGAAGGGAACCGGGACAGGGGGCGGTAGCCTCCCTTCCACTGAGCTGCGGGGATGTTCCTTTCCGGGGAGGATGTTCCCTTCGGGGATTTAATCACCTCCAGTAATTATTTGCGAGGCGATGCCTTTAGTTCAGCAGCGATCTTTCATTAGTTTCAGCAGGCTTTGCCAGGAACGGGGCAGTTATTTCCTGGATTATTCATACTATAATATTGGAAACCATCAAAATGATCGCTGCCATCCTGCAGGATGGCAAGTGAACGATATCGTTATCAAACGAGGAGGCCGGCATGAAGGAAAAAATCACATTATTCGCCATTATAGCGGTTGTCATTATCATCCTTGTGGTGATATTTGTGATTAAACCAAACCACAAGTCAACCCAAGAGCTGATTGGCACGCTCCCGCCGGAAATACCCGGGCAGGTGATCTACATCCCCTTCCCGGTTAAGATCACCGTGGATGGCAACCTTTCAGATTGGGACGGACTGCCAACCAATTTTGTAGACTACGGTTCCCGCCCTTCCTCTGACCCTGGGGAGGACGGGTCCTTCACCTTTTCTGCGGCTGCAGATAAGGATAATTTATACATCAGCATGCAAATGGCCGATAAGAACATCATTGCGGGGAAGCATGGCACAGATTTTTGGAATGAAGACTCAATGGAATTTTACATTAACGCATCAGATGACCTGAACGCCAGAACTTATGGGCCGAAAATCTTCCAGGTCAACATCAATGCCGCCGACATCGGCAACACCGACCCGGAAGGCCTGACCATCACCGGGGTGAACAGTTCAGATCAAAAGGTGCGCGGGTTTGTTTTCAAAACGGAGGATGGCTGGGCTTTTGAAGCAGCGGTCTCGTTGGAAGGACTGCTGACGCCCGCCCACGGGCTGGAGATCGGTTTCCAGACGCAGATCAACGGCGCTTCAGTGCAGGATCGGGATGTCAAATTAATCTGGTCCAAAGCCGACACCACTGACACATCGTGGAAATATCCCAAGCTCTTCGGCAGCGCCATTTTCTTCGAACTTGGCCGTACAGATATCCCGCAATCCAGCCGGGTGCTGGCATTGGAGACCGAGACTCCCACGCCTACGGCGGTCGTTATCCCGGCTCAAATCAGCGTCAATCAGACTGGATATTTCCCCAACGGGACCAAGATTGCATCGATCGCCCTGGAGGCTTCAAGCGCAATGGATTGGAGCCTGCGCAGCAGCAGCGGTGAGGTTGTAATGAGCGGTCAAACCACTCTTAAGGGGGAAGATGCCGCCTCGGGCGACTTCCTGCAGATCATTGATTTCTCTGAGTACAGGAATCCAGGGAGCGGGTATCAAATTGTTGCGGCAGGGTTGGAAAGCGTTCCCTTCGACATATCCAATGAAATATATAGCGGGTTGAAGGTTGATGCCCTGGAATATTTTTATCGCAACCGGAGTGGCATTCCCATCGAAGCAAAATATGCCGGGGATGCCGGGGATGCCTGGGCACGTCCTGCCGGGCACCTGACAGATAACAATGTAACCTGCTTCAAGGGGCTGGATGCAGCCGGGAATTCATGGCCGGGCTGCGGTTACAGCCTGGATGTGTCTGGAGGCTGGTACGATGCCGGGGATTTTGGAAAGTATGTAGTCAACGGCGGCATTACTGTCTGGACATTAATGGATCTTTTTTGGCGCATTCCAGCTGAATTCCTGGACGGTTCTCTCAGCATCCCTGAACAGGACAATGGCGTTTCCGACCTGTTGGATGAGATCCGCTGGGAAATGGAATTCCTGCTCTCCATGCAGGTGCCGCAGGGTCAACCCATGGCGGGCATGGTTCATCATAAGATGCATGACCTTGCCTGGGCGCCCATCCCGATGATACCTCCCAGCCAGGTGGATAACAACAGCGATTTCGCAGAGGTTGGGGTGGGTCGTTACCTGTATCCACCTTCCACGGCGGCTACGCTCAACCTGGCGGCGACCGCGGCGCAATGCGCCCGGGTATGGCAATGGGCCGACCCGGCATTTTCAGTGCGCTGCCTGACAGCGGCAGAAACCGCATGGAAGGCTGCGCTGGCCCACCCGGACATCTTTGCCGGCAATACCCCCGGCAATGGCGGTGGGAACTATGATGACAATAACGTTGCGGATGAGTTCTACTGGGCTGCGGCGGAGCTTTTCATCAGCACCGGAAAAGAGGAATACAGCGCCTATCTGCTCGGGTCTGACATGTTCGGCCAGGTAGACTCCTTCGATTGGGGTCACACTGCTCCCCTGGGCAGCATGGCACTGGTGATGACCAAGAACAACCTTCCCGCAGATAAGCTTGCCATTTTGAAAGAAAGGATCCTCGCCTTTGCCGACGAATTGATCTCCATCCAAGACAAGGACGGATATTCCGTTCCATTAAAAGGAGACTATCCCTGGGGTTCCAACGGGCAGATCCTCAATAATATGATGCTGCTGGGGGTTGCCTATGATATCAGCGGAGGCGATATGCTCAGTGGAGATGTTAAATACCTGGAGGCCATGCGCCTGGGTATGGACTATATCCTCGGACGCAATCCGATAAACATGAGTTATGTCTCAGGCTATGGAACCTACGCCATGCAACACCCGCACCATCGCTTTTGGGCCAATGACCCCGCCAATGGGTTCCCACCTCCACCACCCGGAGCCCTGGCTGGAGGTCCCAACTCATATCCCAGCGATCCCGCTGCAGAGGGTGCGAATCTTGCGGATAAGGCGCCCTCCAAGCGCTATATCGATGAAATGGGTTCCTTCACAACCAACGAGGTGGCGATCAACTGGAATGCACCGCTGGTGTGGGTGGCGACCTTCCTTGATATGGTCGGCAAGTAATCCCGCAGTTTTTTATTGTGTCTTCTTTTCTGTGTGGGTTAACCGTCACTGCAGAGATCAATAATCCACCCTTCGTAAATTGAACTGGAGGCATATTCATGCAATACAGGGAGCTGGGACGTACAGGTTGGAAAGTATCTGCCGTGAGTTTTGGCGCGTGGGCGATTGGCGGGACCTGGGGGCCGGTCAAAGACGCCGAATCATCAGCCGCGCTACAGAGAGCCGTAGAACTGGGAGTAAACTTCTTTGACACCGCCGACGTTTATGGCGACGGTCGCAGCGAACGCCTGCTGGCACAACTGCGCCGCCAACATGGTGAAACCATTTACATTGCCACCAAGGCCGGACGGCGGTTAGATCCACACGTCGCGGCAGGATACAACCGTGAAAACCTGACAACCTTTGTGGAACGCAGTCTCAGGAACCTGGAAACAGAAGCCCTGGATCTGCTGCAACTCCACTGCCCACCCACCCAAGTCTATTATATGCCAGAGGTCTTTGGGGTACTCGATGACCTGGTCCAAGCAGGCAAAGTCCGCTACTACGGCGTGAGTGTAGAAAAAGTGGAAGAAGCACTTAAGGCAATCGAGTATCCCAACGTACAAAGCGTGCAAATCATCTTCAATATGTTCCGTTATCGACCGGCAGAGCTTCTATTTGAGCAAGCCAAGAAGCGTCAAGTGGGCATCCTGGCGCGCGTGCCGCTGGCCTCCGGGATGCTGACGGGTAGACTTAAACCAAATGACGATTTCGACCCTGACGACCATCGAGCGTTCAATCGTAATGGCGAGTCATTTGACCGGGGTGAAACTTTCTCGGGCGTCGATTACGAAATTGGCTTGCGTGCAGTAGATGAACTAAAAGCTATCTGCCCGGAGGGGATGAGCATGGTGCAATTTGCATTGCGTTGGATTTTGATGTTCGATGCTGTGACCTGTGCCATCCCCGGAGCGAAGCGTCCAGCGCAGGCTGAGGAAAACTTCGCGGCTGCAGATCTGGCTCCCCTCGCTGAGGAGAGGATGGCCCGAGCACGTTCCATCTACGATCGTCACATCCGTGAACTGGTACACCAATACTGGTAAATTTCCCCTTTCGGGAATGCTTCACAATCAGCCATATCGTTAACTTGCCCGGTGCAATTAATCAAGCGAGCGAATATGAACGAGAATAAAACACCCCAATGGGCAGTGAACATCATCCATACCTGTATGGGATTGCAACACGGTGAAAAGATTCTGATCATTGTGGATGAGCCGCTTAGCAACGCGCGGGAGGCTCTGCTCGCCGAAGCCATCAAAGCCGATCCTAGTGAATTATGGAGTTACACCTTTCCAAACACGGCGCGCCCATTCAGCGAGTATCCGCCTCAATTATTGACGACAGCAACTCTTATGGACGTCGTTGTCTTGCTGTTGGCATCAATAGATCCCGCCAAAGAAACTTCCGCCTGGGTTGCGGGACGCGAAGCGCTCAGGAAATCCAAAGCCCGCTCGGGACTGGGCGCGTACATTGACCAAAGCATCCTGGATCTCGAACTCAGTGCTGATTATGAACAGATCGCCGCTCACACGTTATCCCTGGCAGAACGATTGCGCGGCAGTTCCAACGCGCGCGTCACAACGGATTTGGGAACCGACCTAAGTATGTCCCTTACAGGCAGGGAATGGAAAACGGATACAGGAATGCTGCGCGGTCAAGGAGTATGGGGGAACCTTCCCGCAGGCGAGATCTACATTGCCCCCATTGAAGACAGCGCCGAAGGCGTGTTGGTGATCGACAAATGTTTTCCTGGATTGCTGCTTTCCGAGCCGGTGCGGCTGGTGTTTGAAAAAGGACGCGTCACGCAAATTGAAGGTGGCGCGGGAGCTGAATACCTGGAAAGAGCCATCGCGCAACACGGCGACTCGACGCGCGTCATTGCAGAATTAGGGATCGGCACAAATCCGCAGGCGCGACTGCAAGGCAACATCATCACAGATGAAAAAGTTCTGGGTACTATCCACGTTGCGATTGGGCGGAATGACTTCCTGGGCGGGAAGAATATTGCTCCAACCCACATTGATGGAGTTGTCAGCCAGCCAACAGTGTGGATTGATGGCAAGATGCTGTTTGACAAGGGTCGACACCTGCCCCAGAGATGATACGGTCTGGATCACACCTGTCGCTCGCGAACCGCGCGTTTTACCAGAAATGAGGGATGAATGAAATGGAAATGAATAATATTCCCTTTAATACGACCGTTTGGTCGAAAATAATCCCCACTGAACATAAAGGTGAATCGGGAATGGCTTATTGGCGCACGCAGCAATTTGATACCATACGCGTGCGCATGGTTGAATATTGTCCGGGCTACCTTGCTGATCACTGGTGCACAAAAGGTCATATTCTATTGTGCCTGGAAGGTGAAATCCATACCGAGCTTGCCGATGGAAGGAAGTTTATTCTAACCCCAGGGATGAGCTACCAAGTAGCGGACAATGCTGAAGCACACCGGTCTTACACCCCAACCGGGGTCAAACTTTTCATCGTTGATTAAAGGAAGTCTGAATTAACTTGTCCCACCAATAAGACGGCGCAACAACCCGCTGCAGCTGCCGCTCTACCCGTCTGCCTCACTCCCACTCCGAAAAATCCCACTTCCCCAGCGCGATGCGCAGTTCCGACTTGCCATGCAGGTTGAATTTCACCAGCGCATTGCGCACGTGGGTCTTGACCGTCTCTTCCGAGACCACCAGCCGCGCTGCCATCTGACGGTTGGTATACCCCCGGCAAGCCAGCGCGGTGACCTCCTGTTCGCGCGGTGACAGCGACTGCCAACGATCCTTCATTTCCCCGTGCGTCTGCCGCTGCGCCAGGGCGGTGGTCAGCAGGTCTGCCTGGACTTCCTCCGCCGGCCTCTGCTCCTGCTCCGCCAGTTCCATCAGCGCGGCGTGCAGGCCTGCCTCCAACGCAAAAGAGCGTGTTTCCGCCTCACGTTTCAATCCCAATCGTGCAAACAATCCCTCGAATCGCTTGATCATCAACGATCATTATATAGAACATATGTTCTTTTGTCAAGCCCCCATTCCCCATTGCTCAATCACGCTAGCATTCGTATTCATCTGCCCTTGCCCCTTGGGGGACGAAGTCCCTTAGCTCTGCGGGAAAGACAGCGGGATCTTGTTCGGGGTCTCCGTCCGCCTAATTCCCCCTTGACATTTTAGAACATTAGTTCTAAAATAATCTCACTTGCTGA
>Ga0315273_10014854_pt1 | contig 10050 bp, 24 predicted proteins | sample YL17G02_0_MG_FD_205753 | JGI IMG/M metagenome (GOLD analysis project Ga0315273, IMG submission 205753) | Sediment microbial communities from Yellowstone Lake, YNP, Wyoming, USA - YL17G02_0 | ecosystem: Environmental > Aquatic > Freshwater > Lake > Sediment | place: USA: Wyoming | collected... | reverse complement strand
CACCTGTGAGCTTGTCGGCGTCGGGATGATGCCCTTCAGCATGATGCGGTTGGGGGTCGAGTTGGTCACGGTCCCGTTCACGATGGCCGATGGGGACCCGACCCCTCCGTCGGCTGGTTTTTTCAACAACCTGGGCTTCATCAATCCCCCGAACGGATTCCCCCCCCCCGGCTGGGACAACCTCTGCCCTCCGGGCCAGTCCCCGGGAGGAGTTCCGCCGGGTCCCTACTACGGCGTGAGGGTTCGGGGGTTGCTTGGCGGAACCCTCATCGTGGCCCCTGCGGGCATATACCCCTTGCGGTGGCCGTGCGTGGTTGTGGGAGTCGAGGGCTGAAGAAGGAGGGCTGTTGTGAGAAACCGAATCACCGGGATGGGGTTGGACGTTTCCAGCCTGCTGTCCACTGCCTCGGCCTTTGCCACCAAGAGCAAGCCTGCGGCTCCGGGGGCGGCGCCGATTCCCTCTCCCATGGACCTCTACAACGAGGCCGCGCCCCGGGTCGTCACGATGCTGAAGCAGTACGATGCTGCCAAGCCGAAAATCGACTTCGCGAACGAGCATTGGTGGCTGCTGGTCATCGGCTTGGGCGTCATCGCCGTGGGCGGGAGCTACCTCGGGAACGTGCTGTACCACAAGGTCCACCGTCGGGGTAGCCCGTGACCAAGCCCAACGTCCTTGTCGGGGTTCCCAAGGAGCCGGGCTCTGTTCGCCAGGGTTGGTGGGTTCTGCCAGATGGCCAACTCGTAGAGGTGGAGTATGGCCCCGACGCCGGGCATCTCGACTATCTTTTTGCCAATCTCCGCCGATTCCATTTGTCTAACAAGGACATCGTCAAGCTCGAAGGACTTGAGGTATCGGACGCGGCGTTGAGCAAGGGTGCCATCAGGATGGTCTCGGCCTTTGAGGGCGGCAGGCTCGTTATCGGCGCCGACATGGACACCAGGAGGCTTGCCAACTGGAAGAAGCTCCGCGCTGCCCTCTTGGAGATAGGGCTCCCTGCTTATACACCGGTCTTCATCTTGGACCCGTGGAAGGGTGGAGAGGAAAGCGAAAAAGAAACCACCGTTGGGGCGCTGATGGGAACCGGCGTCAAGAACAACCCCGCAACGTGGGAGAACGTCAAAGCCCTCGGCGTCCAGCTGGACTGCTACCTGACCTCGCGGCGCGACCCCTTCATGCGGCAGGCTTACGCGAACACCGTTGACCCGGTGGACTTCGCCAACGGCTCGGAGTGGTACTTGGGCGATGGCGGCTACAGCCGGATGGTCCTTAGACGCGACGGTACACTCATGCTGACCCACAACTCCATCCCGCGCACGAGGGCCAAGTGGGATGACTCCGAGGCGCTCAAGCTGCGAAAGGCCATCGAGGAGGGCATGAAGGAGTTGTACGGGTCGGAGTTCGAGACGAACCCCGACATCAGGCACAACCCCGACCTCAGCCCCGCAGACTTCGAGCGCTACGTCGCGCTCTGCAAGAAGAGATGGGGCGGCATACCTCCAAGCCCGAAGCACTTCAAGACAGTCAAGGACGTGGACGCTTGGCGGCACGGAAACTGGACCGCAGACGGCAGCATCATGTCGCGGTTCCAAGCCTTCGTCGTAATCTTCGGACGTGCCAAGGCTGAGCAAGCGATGCGCGAGCTTGAGAGTCGCTCGTGGAAATTGCCATGACCATCGAGCAGGCGGGGATTCTAACCGAGGGGCGCGGTTGACCCTCTTCTGGCTGTTGCTCCTGGTCGTGTCCGCCTGGCTGGTCTGTCGGGTGTTGGGGAAGATGGGAGGGTGGCGGTGAAGGTCTGACGCCAACCCGTCCCGGCTTTTCCTTTCTCCGGGGCGGTTTTAGGGGGCGTGGCCAGCTCCGGCGCTGGCGCGCCCCCGCTTCTTTGGAGGACCGCGCGCCCTCCGCGTGCCCTGCCCGCCCCGCCAGGCGGCGCCCCGGGCAGACCCTCCAAGGAAGGTCCTGGATGTCAGGCCTGGCGTTCCAAATTGAACCTGGGGCATCCTACAGCATGTCACTGTAATTACAGAGGATGTGCACCGCGGTTACGTGGGTTACGATTCTTCAGAGGGCCAGAGGGCGAGCTACCGCCTCCCGCAGGCGTGCGCCACAACGGGGGAACGAAGGGGCCGGGAGTAGCGGTGCGGCGCGTGCGTGCTCCCGGCCCCGTGCACTGTTTTACAGCCCGAGCCCCATGATGGTCTTCTCGCTCAGGAACTCCACGGTGTCGGCCGCGTCGTAGAGGACCTCGATGCCAAGCCTCTCGCGGACCCACTGGTCGGCCCGGGGCTCCGCCCCGCTGCCTTCGAGTCCCGCCATCAGGTGGCCAACCTCGTGAGCCAACACCCCGTACCGCTTGTTGCGGTTCAGAGCGCCGAAGGACGCCGCCAGGCAGATGGTGTTGGCCCGGCATCCAACATGGGCCACGGTCCTGGCGTCGTTGCTGTTCAAGGCCTCGGCCAGAGAACAGCCGACGTTGAGGTGCAACCTGGGGATGGTTATCTCCAGGTCGGCGGCGTGGCCACGCAGAGCCTTGACGAACCCCTGGCTGTCGGAAATGACCTCGGCCTCGGACAGCATCCTCCGCCTCGCTCTCTTGCTCCCGGCTCTGGCCACCTTTCTGTCCTGCCTTTCTGTGGGATTCTATCCCAACTCGGCCACTGGGTCAAGACGCCTCGTCGGGCACGATGTTGAGAGACTTGCGCTCGCGCGGGTCACCGGACAGAATGCCGTAGATGCGGAGGTTGTCGGAACGGAACCTCATGTGCTCGATGACCATCAGACAGGCATCCAACATGCCCAAATTGGTCCTGCCGTCGCCGACGATGTCCTTCCAGGCGTTGACCATGGCGGTCTTGAGTTGGTCCTCCGTCATCCGCACCTGCTTCCTGGCCACCACCCGGTTGTTGGCGTCCTTTTCCTCGACCCACATCGTGGGATTCTTGAGCAGCTCCCTGGTGGCCACCTCGGCCGCGGACCAGGACTCCAACAGCTCCTTGGTCCACACCTCGTGCAGGTGCTGGAGCAGCTCCAAGTCGGAGGCTTCGTTCATGGGCTTGGCCGACTGGGCCTCGGGGTTGTTGGGGGCCATGTTGGCGGCGTCCGGCGACTGACCGCTCTGCAACTCTGGCAACTCTGGCATGACGGGGCTCCTTTCTGAGTCTTCACGAAGAACCTCTACGCCCGAGCCGCCCGCACGATGCGGGCAGCAAGCGGGCAAAGCGTGGTACATGAAACAGCGAACGCACCAAATCACGGGTAGTCCTGCGCCTCCCCGTGGACCCTGAGCGGGTCGTTGAAGCCGACAGCGGGCTCGTTTTTGTCCTCGACGCCCAAGGCACGCAGGTCGCCAGCAAGCCGGGACGGTGTGTCTACCATCCTGCTCTCGCCCAGCCAAACGTCTCCGTTCCTAAGCTCCAGCCCCAGGTCCCTGACAACGCCCAGCCACGCTTGGCTCTGGCTCTCGGCTTTCCTTGCGGCTTCTGCCAGGCGGACATCCAAGCAGAGAATCCGCTTACAACACACCAAGATGAGCGCTCCACTCCCAGCCATGAGCACAAGCATTGCCACACACCACACCCACTCTGGCATCGTACACGTGTCTCCTTTCTGCTTCTAGTCTACCGGCCCGCCCGTTCGGTTGCAAGGGTCGCAGAGGCTGTTTTTCTGGCTGCGCCGCAGCTTGCAGCCCTGGTCTAATCAAGCCGTCTCTCCTTTCTTATCTCTGTGGACCGTGCAATCTGTTGGGGGGATGCCAGTTCCCACGGCAATCATCCCGTTTTGCGGGCGCCGGTCCGCGCCACGGGCTGCACCACAGAGGGGTTCTTCTTTCGGTTGATGCGACTGGACAAGTCGATGTTATGGGTCTTGGCCAAGCTGGAGACGGCTTGGTGTGACACCCTGAACTCCTTCGCCAGATTCCTGGTGGACTCACCGGCCTCCAGGCGCTCGATGAGCTGCTGGCGCTGTTGGGGAGGCAGCCTGCCGGGGATACTGGCCGAACGCCAAAAGCACCGCTGGCAGGTCGAGGCTCTCGGCGATTTGGGCCGACCGCAGGCGCAGCGGGAGGTCATGGCCATCAGACCCCCACCCTCTCTGCCATCCTCACGGCCTCCTTCTCGTCCAAGTGCACGTACTTCTCCGTCGTGGTCATCTGCCGGTGCCGGAGCTGCGACTGGCAGAACTTGAGGTCCTTGGTCGCCTTCCACATCTTGCAGCCTCTGTAGTGCCTGAGCGCGTGGAAGCTGTAGGCGGCGTCGAGCTTAGCCAAGCGGGCGTACTCCTTGAAGACCCGGAGGGCGTGGCGGCGCGAGACGTGGCAGCCCGGCAGCTTGCGCGACTCGAACAGCCACTGCTGGGCTTTGGGCATGTTGAGCACGTATTCGCGGAAGAGAGCCTTGGTCGCCCTGTCCACCGCCACCGGCTTTACCGGGTGCCCCTTCTGCTTCAGCGTGGCCACGTCCACGACCCCGGCCGCCAGGCGCTTGAAGCTGGCGCGCTCCAGGCTGACCGCCTCGGAGACCCTCAGCCCGAGGGCTCCACCGGCCCACAGCAACATGAAGGCCTGTTCGTCATCCTTGGCGGCCAGGAGAATCCGGTGGAACTCCTCCTCGGTGATGAACTTCTGGCGCTCGGACTTACGGGTGCCCATCAGTCCTCCACCAGAATCTCTCGGGCCTCTGCCTTAGTGATGCCTAGCTTGCCGCACTTGACGGAACAGACGAGCCAGTTGCCCCTCGCGCGCAGTTTGGCACCGCAACCGCAACGCAGCTCAGCTCTGACCACAGCATAGACCAACACTCCCGGGAACGCGACCTTCAACCTAAAGCTCTCGGCCGCCCTGAGACGGTAGGGCTTACCCTTCATGCTTATCTCTCCACGTTCTTCAGGTACGCAGCCATCCTCTCTGGTCGGGTCTTGGTGATGAAGCACTTGAGGCAGCAGTAGGCCTTCTCGTCGAGCAGCTCAAGCACGTCCACGTCGCGGTCATCGCAACAGCCACAGCGACCATTGGCATCCACGACAAAGGGGTCGTAGGTCTTGAACATGATGTCGGGCTTGACCGGGTAGAACTCGTTGTTCACCCCTTTGACTATCCAGTCGCCAGGACTGGCGCACATGTCTCCCTCAAGAGTCCCAATCATCAGGTGCTGTCCACCAAGGAATCTGACGGCCACGCCAGCGAACTCCGCTATTTCCTTGACATTTCCACCCGACCACTGCACCGCCTCGATGACCACCGACTTCTTGCGGAACTTCATGTCTTCGTCTCCTTCGCCACGTAGACCAAGTCCCTGTACGATTCGCGGACGACTCTGAGTGACGCCCCACAGCCCGGACATTTACCATTGACTTCTCCTGAGCCGGGAGCACCACACTCACCGCACCAGTCACTGGCATCGTCTTCAAGCCCCAGGCCGCATACGGGACACGCAAAGTCCTGGGTGGCGTCCTCTCTGGCTTTGACGAAGTTCACTTGCCATCCTTCGCGTCGCGGCCCTCACCGGCAGCCTGCCCGATGAGGAACCCGAGGAAGCTCGCCCGCCCCGTGTTCAGGTCGGAATCGCACAGCCGCTTGGCCAGCTTCTCACAGCGAAGTATCCGCTCGGCGCAGTGGTTGCCGTGGTTGATGGTCTCCGCCTCTCTCAGCAACTCCTCCAGCTCCGCCAGTTGTTTCCGGCGGAACTTGCTCCAGGTCTTCATCGGCGCACCTCCAGCTTCTTGGCCTCGAAGGCGAGTATCTTGTTGCTCGTCTCGGCATCGTTCATTTGGCAGCCCCCTTGCCCTTCAGGTTTTGCGTCCGCCTGAGCCTGACGGCCTCCATTACACAGCCGACGTGGAGGCGGCGCCACCGGCCCATGCCGTTGCCTACCGGCCGAAAGGCGTCACTGCCCTTCGGGATGTACTCCCCGCAGTCGGCACACTTCTGGTCCTTGCGGGTCCTGCACACGGACCACGGGGTGGGCTCCCGGTCCTCGGGGAGCTGAATGGTGGCCAGGTCGGCGGACAGAAGCTCGGCTATCATGGGTTGGACTCCGCCGCCGCTTTCTCGACAAGAGAGACTTGGCGGTCCAACTTGCTGTAGGCCGGATGACTGGAAGGAACCAGATACCGGACCAGCACAGCCAAGTTGAACCCTTCGTTGCCGAGGGTCCTCAGCCTGTTCACTTGGTCCTCGACGCCGGGATGCTTGCAGCCCAGGAACCCACAGGTCAAGTGGCCACCGGAGCCGATGAACAAGGTAGAGCGCCCACAACACGGGCACGGCGTGGTGATTTTGTTCTCGTCCTTTGGCATCTACAGCCCCTTTCTTGTCCCCGTTGAGTCCTTTGGGGACATGGCCTTATTTGAGCCTAAGTAGCTCATTTTGCGTGACTTATGACCTTTTCTTGACTGCGCCTCCGCCAGAAGAATGCCCACTGCCACGGGGTCGCCGAAGTACCAGTATCCAGTCGAGGTATATGCCTCTATGGACCTGCCTTCAGCTATCCAATGAGCTTCCCGCAAAGAGGAGAACCATCGGCGGCGGCCGTTGCCGGAGACCACGCAGAACGGCTTGCCCTTGGGGCGCCTCATCCCTTCACCAACTCCACGTCCCGCAGGCTGACCTGGGTGCAGACTTGGCGCTCCAACTCCTTGCGCTTCGATTCAGGACGCACCGGGAGCCTCCTCTGCCTTGGGCTCCAGCGCCGGAGCCGCCCTGACCACCACCTCCCCGCACTTCGGGCAGAGAATGCCCTCGGGCGACAGCCCCTTCAGGTCCTTCTCGTCGAAGTCGAGCTTACAGGCTTGGCAGGTGTAGTAGCGGAAGTCGAGCTTCAAGACCCGGCGCTTGTCGGCCTCCGGTTGCGAACGCAGCAGCCGCAGGTCCCCGAACGCGGGCTTGAAGTGCTGCAAGAACTCCAGGGCCTTCTCCATGTCGAGACCCTCGGGGTTGTGGCGGTCCACCTTGTTGGCGTACTTGGAGGTTATCGCAATGCGCTTCTGAATGGACTTGCCCTTGAGCGTGGAAACGTCGGGCAAGCGCACTCCGGCAACTGCGGTCACCTAGCCCTCCTTCTCCCGGGCACGGGCTTCGTCGGTGGCCCTCTGCGCCGCGGATTTCCGGTCCTTGTCCACCTCAAGGCAGAACTCTTCGAGCAGCTCCAAAAACTCGCCGGTGGTGGCCACCTTGGCGTTGACGGTGGCCTGCCCGGCCACAATCTCCACAAACCCCGGGCGCTGGCGGAAGAGTGTGATTGCCTCGGGGTCGATGTAGACGAACCCATCCCCCCCGGAGTACATCTCCACCCTCAGCCAGTAGCGACCGCCGGTCTTTATCCCGATGTCACTCCTCATGCGTGAACTCCTTCAGCTTGGCCGCCAACTTCTCGGCCATGTCTTCCTTGACCTCGTAAGTCCCCTGGGCCACCCGCTTCTCCAGGCCGTCCTCATCGAGCACGAACACGGCCACCCCAATGCGCTTCAGGTTGAGCAGGTCGATGCTCAGCTCGACGACGAACGGCTTGGCGAACACCCCGGTCTTGGCCAGGGGCTCCAGCGTGCAGCGTTCCTTGATGGTAAACATCAGCCTAGTTCCTCCTCAAGAGCCTGAAGTAGCTTCTCTGCCACGAGGTAGTCAAAGTTGAACTCTTCTTGGGCGTCAATCACCGCGCCAACCATGAATTGTATCAGCTCCTCGCGCTCTGCACCCGGCGGCGGTATCTTCACCCTGGTGCCGTAGATGTTGCGGAGCGTTTTGTCGGCACGCTCCCTGGCCTCTGGTGTCGTCCTCAGAGGTGCGCCCCGGTACTTGTCGTCCACGTTACTCCCTCTCCAGCGGAATCAGCCCGACGGGATGCTCGGGACTTCCGGGGCCATCCTCCAGGACTTCGGCGTCGGCCAGCGCCGCAACGAGCACAACGCGAGCCAACCCTCGTGCACACTGTTCCGTCATCTTCACGCAGTGCTCCACTTCGCTGAACGCGAGAATGATGGCCTGTGCGCCCCGGTCGATGGCCTCCTTCGCGGGCTTCATGGCACCTGCTGCTCCGCAGGGTACTTGCCGTAAGCTTGGGCGATGAGCGCACTGCGGTCGAGGCAGCGACGCTTCTTCTCGTCCCACAGCATACACTCCTCCTGGCAGCAGAGCTGGTTCCCGGGAGGGAACTGGACGTTCAGCCCGACGGCCTGACCCTGCTCTCCGGGCACAGCCAATCCCGGGGCGGCCCTCGTCGGAACGGCCAGCATGTGGGACTGGAAAGCACGGTGGCACCACTTACGGTCGCGAATCTGCCGCTTGTTGTGCTCCTCCTGCTCGGCCGGGCTCAGCCCCATAAACTCCTCTTGCGTCAGCCTAGTGGGCATCGGATTACTCCTTCTCTGGGGCTAAGACCTCTTCGTCGCCGTCACCGTCGGGCTCCCCAGCGGGAGCCTCGCCGCCTTCTTCCTGGCCTTCCGCTTCGGGGCCTTCGTCCTTCCCAGAACCACCTTCCGTCTCCTCAGCGCCTTCGGCGGCCTCCCCCGCTTCCTCACGGCCATCCGCAGTATCTGCATTATTGCGTTTTGCGCCATCGCTACCTTCCTCCTCTTCTTCCTCTTCCGCGGGGCCGTCGGGCTCGAACCCGGACTCTATCATGTCCGCCGCCATCTCGGCCGGGTCTATCCTCTCCATCTCCTCCATCTGGCTCTCCAGAAACGCGGAAATCAGAGAAGACAGGGAGATTCTGATTTTGTGAAGGTTGAACAGCTTGACCTTTGCGCGGAGGATGTCGCCCACCTGCTTACCGGCGTAGAGACACAGAGGAGAGCCCGGCATGTCCGAACGCCCCACGGTCCCCCCCTTGAGGTCCTCGAACGCCCTGGGGTCGAGTTCCTCAAGCTCATCTATTTTGCTCTCCAGGAACGCGGCGGCCAGCGAGGAAACCGAGATATTCTCCACGCCACACAGAGCCAGCTCCGACACCTTCTCCTTGAGCAGCGCCACCATCTCCGGTCGGACGAAGGTGCTGAGCACGCGGGGTTGCTTGATGGCCATCTACCGGCCCGCCTTTCGCTTGGGCGGCTCGACAGGCAACCCATAAGCCAGAGGCAGAACGTCGCCCTTCGAGAAGCTGCACTTCCTCCACAACTTCATCTCCTTCCGGTCGGCCTCCTGCATCATCTCGGCAGCAGCCACCACCAAGTAGGTTGCCGTGTTGCGCATGAAGAAGGGGCTGGAGTCGTAGCCGATGAGATGGACGGCCTTGCGGACACCCCCAAGCGTGGGCGGGGACCCGATGACCTCGATGGCCTTCAGTATCTGTCCAGTCCACACCTTCAACTTCTTGGGTTCTACCCCGGGAATCGTCCGGACTACACGCTTGAAGATTGCCACCTGCTTTTTGTCGAGCATCTACCGCTCTCCTTTCTCGGCCGAAGGACCTGAGCCCGGCCGAAAGCCTTCAGGCTTGCCGAGCCTGACAGTTATGGGTTGACCGCAGTGCGGGCACGACACGGCCGCGAAGGGGGTGGGCCTGGGCGTGGCGGCAATCGACTGGTAATGTTTCACGGCAGCCACAACACCAACCACAACCGCACCGAGAATCGCCAGGAAACACACCAGCTCCACCAGCGCCCACAACACCTTCGAGGCCGAGTACGGCATGAGGTTACTGCTCTTTCTTCTTGAAGGCCAGGCGGTAGGACCACTCCCTCCCGCTGCCGGGGCTGCGCTCCTTGTCCACGATGAAGAACCGCCGCAGCTCACGAAGGCGCCGCAGCCCCTCCCGGGCCTCGCGCTTGAAGCCGCCCGCGGCGTAACAGATTTCCGACGGTCTGTGCCAGTCGCCATCGGCCATCAGGGCAAGCACGCCCTGCGTGGCGGCAGCCAGCTCGCCCAGGTCCTTCTCGTTGAGAATGCCCTCGCCACCGAGGGCTCGAATCTTCTGTAAGGTTAGAGCATCCACGACAACGCTCCTTTCTTTTCCTGTCCTGCGCCCGCGTTCCGGCGTGGGCGCTACTTCCCGAGCTTGACGCCAAACTTCCTGGCCAACTGTGCGAAGGGCACCTGGGGGTGGATGTCTTTCGTCTTG
>Ga0315273_10014853_pt1 | contig 10050 bp, 8 predicted proteins | sample YL17G02_0_MG_FD_205753 | JGI IMG/M metagenome (GOLD analysis project Ga0315273, IMG submission 205753) | Sediment microbial communities from Yellowstone Lake, YNP, Wyoming, USA - YL17G02_0 | ecosystem: Environmental > Aquatic > Freshwater > Lake > Sediment | place: USA: Wyoming | collected... | reverse complement strand
ACGTTTGATTCTCGTTGGCGATCTTCACGCCTTCTTTGGCTTCGACGGCCTGGTGCAGGCCGTCGCTCCAGCGGCGTCCCGGCATGAGTCGCCCGGTAAATTCGTCCACGATGATGACTTCGCCCTCTTTCACGACATAGTCCACATCCCGTTTGTAGAGGGCATAGGCCTGGAGCGCTTTGACGACGTGGTGGACGAGTTCCATATGGTCGGGATCGTAGAGATTGTCCACGCCGAGCAATTTCTCGACCCGGACGTTGCCGTCCTCGGTCAACGACGCGGTCTTCGTCTTTTCCTCGATCGTGTAGTCGTGCTCCGGTTTCAGCTGCGGGATGATCGCGTTGATGCGGTAGTAGAGATCGGTCGTTTCATCCGTGGGACCGGAGATAATCAAGGGCGTGCGGGCCTCGTCGATGAGGATACTGTCGACTTCGTCCACGATGGCGAAGTTCAACTCGCGCTGCACGCACTGGGCCAAATCGGTGACGACCAGGTTGTCGCGGAGGTAATCGAACCCGTACTCGTTGTTGGTGCCGTAGGTGATGTCGGCACGATAGGCTTCAGGCCTCGTGCAGGGGCGGAGAGACTGGAGCCGCTTGTCTGAGGCGTCATAGGTCGGATCGAAGAAAAAGGAGGCATCGTGTTGAATGATGCCTACCGAAAGTCCCAGCGCATGGTAAAGCACGCTCATCCACTGCGCATCGCGCTTGGCGAGGTAGTCGTTCACGGTGACGAGGTTCACGCCTTTCCCTTCGAGCGCATTCAGATAGATCGGCAGCGTGGCCACAAGAGTTTTCCCTTCGCCGGTCTTCATTTCAGCGATGCGGCCTCTATGGAGAATCATGCCGCCGATCAACTGCACATCGAAATGGCGCATGTTCAGCTTGCGGCGGGACATTTCACGGCAGACCGCGAAAGCCTCAGGTAGGATGTCGTCCAGGGTCTCCCCTGCCCCAAGGCGCTTCTTGAACTCCTGGGTCTTGTCCGCGAGGGCGAGATCGGGGAGCGGAGTCAGGCCGGATTCCAGGCTATTGATCCGCTCCACAATCGGGCGGAGTGCCTTGATTTCACGATCGTTTTTACTGCCGAAGATCTGGTTGAGTAGTTGCGTGACCATGATACTGTCGTTCGGAACGAACGCCGATGTCTCCGAAAGGATTTGCGCAGTATACAGGATCTTTCCTATGAATCCTATAATAAGCAGAGGCGCTGGTGCGAGTAGCTGGCTTGACAGGCCTCGTGTGCGTCCATTAGGATTCGATCGAGTCACATTGGGTCGTCTTCCGATGAATCACAAAGTCTTCAAGTTCGTGTCGATCCTCCTCGTGCTCTGCCTCCTTTCCGTCGGCGGATTGGCGCAGGCGCAGTCGGTCGAGCATGCCGGGCACCATGCCCAGCATCAGGCTGCCACACATGGCACCGTGCTCTGCTCCTGGATGTGTGCCGCCGGAACGATTCTCGATAGTGCGGTGGTCACGTTTCAGGCCGAGCTCAGGCCTATTGCGTTCGTCACGCTTCCCCATTTTACGCAGCCCTCGATCGAGGTATGCCAGACTTCTTCCAGCCGCGCCCCTCCGTCTTTCTCTCTGTAGTCTCCGTCGCTCGTCGGCTCGCAGCAGGGCCGCATTCCGTCTCTCGCACGATCCACTGAGTGGGTTGTAGGACAGGCGGATAGGGACGATTCTTCTAGAGAGAAAGGACCAACATCTTCATGATAGGGAAACGGTTCATACTCGGATGCATTCTCAGTCTTGCACTCGTTGTCTTCTCGTGGCCCAGCGCCCAGCAGGCACAAGCCTCCTGCGGCGCTGTAACGTGTTTCGTCGTCATCGGGTCCCAGCAGGAAGTTCCGACGGCGGGCCTCCTCACGGTCAATGCGATTTATAATTACACGCCGATGCGATTACTGAGCGGAACAAATGGAGTGATCCCAGGGCTCGACCAGGGGAACCGTCTGATGATCCTGGAGCATCATCAGGAGACTCGGACCATTACCCAGCAGGCGACGCTCGACCTTAATTATGGTCTCACCGAACAGTTTGGACTACAAGTCACGCTCCCGTATATGTGGCGCACGCATCATCACATCGATGGCCTAGGAGAGGAGGGACCAAATGGCGAAGGTCAGTCGACAAATTTCTCCGCCGATGGGATAGGGGACGTGCGTGTGGCCCTCAAGTACAATATGTTGCCCACCCTGCGGAGTATGGTGGTGCTGGGATTTGGCGTCTACTTACCGACCGGCAGTACACACGAGCTTGACAGCGCTGGGAGTGTGATGGAGTCGCCTACACAACTCGGTCGGGGGGCAGTCGGGTTGAATCCGACGATTTTTCAGACATATGAATTGATCCCGCATCGGCTCAATCAATTTGCGTCAGCCGCTTACCGGCACACATTCCGAAACAACGATGGGTACAAGTTCGGGGATCAGTGGGATCTCAATGGTGGTTTCAATCTCGTGACAGTTCCTTGGTTGGTGCTTTCCGCGCAGCTCAACTACAGGTATATGATTCACGATAATTTTAGTAGTTCGCTGTCACGCTCTGCAACACCTGCCGATGCACCAGACTTCCCTGGTGAACCAGTCGTGATTGACCCAACCATACAAAACCGGCGGGTGCCCACCACTGGCTCGACGTTCCTCTCATTCACACCGGGCTTTAACCTTAGCTTGGACGGGATGAGCGACTCTCCCTGGGCGAAAATGACCTCAGTATATTTCTTTGCGGCGATTCCGGTGGTGCGGGATTTCAACAACAGTCTTGCGCAGGGAACCAGTTTTGTCTTTGGGCTTACACGCTCGTTTGAAATGCTGAAGCCATCGTAAGCGACGCGGTAGAAGCGGAGGAGGCTGACATGCGACCAAGGAAAAATAACACCGTGCTTGTGGGGCTTGTGCTGCTCGCGGCGTTGACGGCGCTGCCGGCCTTCGACGGCTGGAGCATGGGCTCGCGCGTCCCGGCGGTCGGCATGCAAGTTGACGACTTTCAGCTTGCGGATCTCGATGGCAAGACCCAGAGCCTCAGTCAGTATCGCGGGAAAGTGGTGCTGGTGAACTTCTGGGCCACCTGGTGCAAGCCCTGCACGACCGAAATGCCGGCCATGCAAACCGTGTATGACAAGCTGCGTGACAAGGGCTTCGTGGTATTGGCCGTCAATGAATTGGAAGACGAGGCGAAGGTCCGCGAGCATATCGCAACGTACAAACACACGTTCCCCGTGCTTCTGGATCGCGACAATAAAGTGGCCAATCAGTTCGGCGTGTTCGGATTGCCCGTGAGCGTGTTCATCGACCAAGAGGGGCGCGTGCAGGAATACATCAAAGGCGGGCTCCTGACCGAAGACAAGATTTATCAAACGATCCAGCGTATTCAAGGAAACAAGCCGATGCAGGCCGCATCGGCCCGGTAGGATGGCGTGTTCGATTCAATCGACAGATCCTCGTGCTGTCCCTGGTGGCCTGCCTGCTGGTAGTGCCTGCGCTCGCTTCACCGGCGATGGTGGCCCATGAGGCGCAGCATGCCCATCACAAGGCGGCAACCCACTCCTCCGCACTCTGTTCATGGCTCTGCGGAGCAGGACAGAGCATCGAAACCTCCTCGATTCAACTCGACTCATTTTTCCAGCTACTCGATCTGCTCGAGACCTATGGTGTTGACGAAGTCCTTCCTGCACGTACCACCCCCAGATTCTTCCGCGGTCCTCCTGCAATCTCAAAGTAGGCTTCATCTTTCCCTTAATATTGGTGCCGCTGCAGCTGGCAATCAAGCCAAGCCGTAGCTCACGGGAGGGTTAAAACCCAAGCCGTCTGTGTTGCCTGAGCGGCTCGAGGATCACGGCATGCCGGAGTAGTAGAGCGCTCGCCGTATTTGTTGCAGTCTGAATCAAAAGGGGCAGGATACCCTGCCCCTTCATACAGACAAAGACCATTTCGACATAGAGAGGGCCATGGATAAAGAACTCTTGCGTGTGGAGGAAGCCGTGGACTTCTTGTTGGTGACAGCGGTCGTGCTGGGCTGGAATTGCTCGGCGCGGGTGGATCGTGGTGAGTAGAAACTGGTGATCATTTAATAGGAGGGAAGGTCATGAAGACATTCATCAAGCTTGGTTGTCTGATCGGACTAGTTTGTGCAATGGCGACGCCGGTCTTTGCGGGCGAGGAGAAGGTCATGCTCATGCTCGGCGGTAAGTTCTGCGAGGCCTATCTCGGCGATGTGGAAGCGGCGTTGGCGAAGCTTTCTGGTGTGAAGGCCGTGGATCTCAAGAGTATGAAAGGCCATGCCGTGGTGACCGTCGAATCCGGCAAGGTGAAGCCAGCGCAACTCGTCACGGCAGTCAACGGCGTGAAAGGCGATAGCTGGTATTGCACGGGCGAGGTCATGAAGTGACGGAACACCTTCCTGGCAGGATGCTGAAACAGTCCGCCAGTGCCACAGACCGTGGCGCGTGAAGTGCGAGACATGCGAGAAAGGCACGATCCGAAGTTCCGGGTTCGAAGTTCCAGGAACCTCGAACTTCGGACTCTCGTTCGGCCCGCCTAGCGCAGCAGCAGTTCGAAGGCGATACGTTCGAGAAAATACTTTCGGTAGGATTCTGACTTGCGGACTTGACGGCTCTCCATTGGATTGTAGTCGTCCGTAATCGTGAAGCTATCGTTGTTGAGGATCGTGTGTTCATGATCAAGCAGCCAGCGCACGCGGCGATCCTCGCTGGCGGGATCCAGGTAGATTGGCTCCTCCGACGCCAGAAACACGAAATCAGTGAACTCTTTCTTGTCCGTAATGAAGACGCGTACCTGAGGAAACACACTCTTGAGTGTTTGATGCACGGCGGCAACCGCATCCGATCCTTCCCCGCTTGTAAATCCCACGTAGTTGAGCGCGAGGATACCTCGATCGGTCAGCAACGATCGAAGGGATGCGAGCATTTCTTGGCTTAAAAGGTGCGTCGGTTCGGACCCACCGGTGAAGCAATCGTGAATGATGAAATCGTAGCGGGTCGCGAGATTCTTGATCTCATACCGTGCGTCGCCGACGATAAATCGACCTGTGGGCTGGAAATGAAAATGTTGTCGGGCGGCATCGGCGACGGCCGGATCGATTTCGATCGTGTCGGTGACGATGCCTTTCGATTTGAGATCCCGCGCGACCTGTCCACCGCCCAGGCCGATCAGCAAGGCTTGCGCTGCCTCAGGACGAATCGCGGGGAGCAGGCCCAAGATCTCTTGATATGCCAGCAGGCTCCGATCTTCTTTGATGTGTACCGCACTGATAATCGATGCATCGGAGAGCATCAGGCGAAAACCCCGCCGTTCATCGTCCACCACGCGCACCCAGCCGTAGATGCTTTCGGCTTCGGAGAGGACCGTGAATCCTTTCACCGAATTCCGAGAAAAGGAAAGCCCATACGTAGCCAGAATGCCGATGACCATGCAGGTCGCCACGACCAACCGGACGGATCGGAGACGCGCGCCTGCGGATGGTTCAAACCAGGCGACCAGGATGGCAAGGACGCCGAGCAGGAGGCTGAGTGAGAAAATGATCGCCCTGGTTCCAAACATCGGTAACAGGAAAAATCCCAATAATACGGTTCCCACCACACTGCCGACCGTGCTGATGGCATAAACAGACCCGGCGGCAGTGCCCACCCCGCTCAAGTCGCGCGTCGAGCGCTTGATCACATAGGGCCCCACCATCGCCAACGCCGTCAACGGCAGCGTGAAGAGCAAGAGCGCGCTCGCGAAAGCGCCCGCCCGAAGGCCGAGTGAATCGGTCGCGCGGAGAATCGGCCCTGTTAGAAACGGGATCGTCACGGTCGTGAAGGCAGAAAACAGCATGATGTGAGCCAGTCGGACTGCCGGAAATCGATCGGCGATCAATCCCCCGAGGAAGTAGCCCAAGGCCAGGGCAATCAAGGTGACGGCGATCAGCGATGACCAGACGTACAGGCTAACCCCGTAGAATGGACCGATGATCCGCGTGCCGAGCAGTTCGAGAATCATCACGGCTGCGCCGGTGATCGTGACGGTGATGTACAGCACGAGTTGTCCCTGATGTGGCGAAGACAATGCGTTGTTCGGAGCGGTCTCGCTCATGGCCCTCTCTGTCACAACAGGCAATGTCGGGCAGGCTCCTTGACCGCCATCACCGATTTCGTTCCAGCAGCGGCTCAAGCGTTGGGAAGACCTTCTCGACAATCAGGCGATAGCCCGCTCCCGTCGGATGAATGCCGTCGGCCTGGTTGAGCGAGGACGAGGCTGCTACCCCATCGAGAAAAAACGGAATCAGCGTCAGGCGATATTGCTTTGCTAAGGCCTGGTAGAGTGCCTCAAACCCCGCGGTATAGTCCTGTCCATAATTCGGAGGAAGCTTCATTCCCGCTAACACGACGGTGACCGAGGCCTGTTGGAGTTGTTGAATGATCCGTTCGAGATTGGCTTTCGTCTCATGCAGGCTGAGGCCGCGGAGTCCATCGTTGCCGCCGAGCTCCAGGATGACGATCACCGGCTTGTTGTTCAGAACCCAAGAAACCCTCCGGACTCCTCCGGCGGTCGTCTCACCGCTGACTCCCGCATTCACGACCCGATAGGAATAGCCAGCTGCGTCTAGTGTCCGCTGCAGGTGAGCGGGGTACGATTGATCCTGTGGCACACCTAAGCCGGCCGTCAGGCTATTACCGAAGGCGACGATGCGGGGGCGTTCGGTGGAGATAGGCTTTGATCCCATGCCCTCGCCCAGGGGGCTCGACAACGGTGTAGGAGCGGCGAGCACGCGGCCGTGGTCATACCCACAGAGGAGGATGAAGGAGAGGCAGAGGCAGGAAAATAGTTTTGTGAGAATCCATGAGCGGCGCATCATCATCCAGTATAATATAGGTCCGACGTGGACGATACTGTGGGAGCTGACCGACAATATGATTACGCTTTCTCACCTGTCGATGCGCTTGGCCGGCGGCGGCCATCAGATCACGATCCTCGACGATCTGACACTTGAGATTCCCGACAAGCAGCGCGTGGCCATCGTCGGCCCCTCAGGGAGCGGAAAATCCACCTTGCTGGGTCTCATCGCGGGACTGGATCGCCCGACGTCCGGCTCCATCATGTTGAATGGTGTCGAGATCTCGACGATGCGCGAGAGTGCCTTGGCACGGTATCGTCGCGATCACATCGGCTACATCTTTCAATCCTTCCACCTTATTCCCACCCTCACCGCCCTGGAAAACGTTTTGGTGCCGTTGGAGTTGGCAGGGATTCGCTCAGCGCAGGAGCGCGCGACGGATCTGTTGCGGACCGTCGGCCTGGGAGAGCGACTGCATCATTATCCCGTCCAGCTGTCTGGGGGTGAGCAGCAGCGAGTGGCGGTGGCTAGAGCCTTTGCCTGTCACCCACCGATTCTGCTGGCCGATGAACCGACCGGCAACTTGGACTCGGCCACGGGCCAGTACGTGATGCAGCTGCTCCATTCTCTCCATCGTGATTACGGCACCACCTTAGTCCTCGTCACGCATGATCGAGCTCTCGCGTCTTCAATGGAGCGCGTGATTGAGTTGCGCGACGGCCGCATCGAATCCGACCGCCTCACCGACCCAGACCATCGGGTCGCAGAGTCATCCCCGTGAATCGCTTCATCTTGAGAATGGCCTGGCGTGAAACCAGGGGAGCCTGGCGGCACTTTCTCTATTTCTTCGCCTGTATCGCGATCGGCGTCGGGGCTTTGGTCGGGGTGTCGCTTTTTGGCACGAATATGGAGCGTGCTGTCACGAAAGAGGCGCGGGGGCTATTAGGCGGCGATCTCGAAATTCGCCTGACGCGTCCACTGAGTCCCGCGGGACAGACGGTGTTGGACTCGCTGAACACACGAAACATGGTCTTCACCCATGTGAGCGAACTCGTGGCCATGGCCGCACGCGCGACTCCCGGATCCTCTATGACCCAATCGACGCAGATCATTGAACTGAAAGCGGTCGAATCGGCATATCCCCTGTACGGGACGATTCGACTCGATCCAGCGCAATCGCTTGATGTCCTGCTCCGCCCGGATGAGCGCAGCTGCGGCGGGCACTCCTGTTTTGGGGCGGTCGTGCAGGAGTCGTTGCTGATTCGGATGGGCCTCTCGATCGGGGATCGATTGAAGATCGGTCAGGCGATGTTTCTGATCACCGGCGTCGTGCGGACCGAACCGGATCGAATGGCCAATGCCTTCATCTTGGGCCCACGGGTGATGATTGCCCAGGAGGGACTACAGGCGGCGGAGCTGATTAAGCCCGGAAGCCGGGTGCGAGAACGGTATCTCGTGAAGACGCCCTCCGACATGCCGCTGGAGCCGCTTCTCTCCGAGCTGCGAGACAGGCTGGCGGCAGACTCTGCACGCGTATCCAGCTATCGCACGGCCCAGTCACAGTTGAGGCAATTTCTCGACCAACTCTCCCGCTATCTCGGGCTGATCGGTCTCACCGCGCTGTTCATCGGCGGACTGGGGGTCGGGACCTCGATTCATGCATTCTTGCGGGACAAGATGCGGACGATCGCGATCTTAAAAGCGGTCGGCGCGGATTCAGCCACGGTCGTCTCGACGTATGTGGTGCAAGCGATCTTCTTGGGGTCTGTCGGGAGCCTCGCTGGAATCTTGTTGGGGATTGCGCTCCAACGAGGGCTGCCTCCCCTCATGGCAGCGCTGTTTCTGTCCGACCTCCTCGAGCAGTTAGGCGTCTCCTTAGAATTGTCGTGGGCCTCGATCTGGCCCTTGATGAAAGGGGCGACGCTGGGACTGTTGTCGACGCTGCTATTTACCCTATGGCCCCTGTTGAAGATTCGAGACATTCACCCAGGTGCGATCTTCCGTCGCGAGGCAGAACAGGCGACGGTCGAGCATGAGACTCCTCCCTCACGACGGTGGGTGACATGGGGACTGGCCGATCGATGGAATGTCGGCACGGCTGGAGGGATCATCCTCGGACTCTGCGCGCTTTCGGTGTGGCAAGCTGGTTCGTGGTCGATCGGCTTCCTGTTTCTCGGCGCATTGTCTGTCGCAATCACGGTCCTCTTTCTCTGTGCGCGGGTGTTCGTGCGAGGGCTGGCCTGGATGCCGATGCCTCGCGTGTTGAGCCTCCGCTATGCCCTGGGTAATGTGGTACGGCCGGGAAGCCAGGCGACAGGGATCATGGTCGCCATCGGCATCGGCGTGATGGTGATTGTCACGGTGTCGCTGGTGGAACAGGCGCTGCTCCGTCAAGTACAGGAGAATCGGCCGGCGGATGCCCCGACTTTCTTCTTTATCGATATTCAGCCTGATCAATCGAAAGAGTTCGTATCGTTGGTCGCCCGGCAGGCCGACCGAGCGCGTCCGGAACTCACCCCGCTGGTGCGCTCGCGACTCCATGCGATCGATGGCCATGTTGTCACGGTAGAAGAGGGAGTGGAGAAGGAAGACAAGCGCACGGAGGGGAAAGAAGCGCGGGGGAAACAGTGGTATTTCACCCGGGAGTATGTGCTGACTTTCCTCGACCAGCTACCGAAAGACAATCAGCTGGTGAAGGGGGAATGGTGGAAGCCCGGGCAGGTCTTCTCAACCCCACAGGTTTCAGTGGAAGAAGACGCTGCCATGCACTTAGGTCTCACGATCGGCTCGATCGTGGAGTTCGATATTCAAGGAGCCACGGTGGCGGCGACGGTGAGCAGTATTCGCAAAGTTGAGTGGGGAAATTTCTCGACGAACTTCTACATGATCTTATCCCCAGGCGCGATTGAAGGGGCGCCGTTTACCTATGTGGCGACGGTACGGGTTTCCCCACAGGAAGAGGTGCCGTTGCAGCAGGCGGTCGTCGCCTCGTTCCCGAACGTCAGCGCGATCCATATCGGCGACGTGCTCGAGGGTTTCGCACGGGTTCTCGATCGTCTCTCGCTGGCGATCAGGGCGGTGGCTTTATTTTGTGTTGCGGCCGGCGGGTTGGTCATGGCGGCGGCACTCGCAGCGACACGCTACCGGCGTCTCTACGAATCGGTCATTCTGAAGGCGCTCGGCGCGACCCGTGGCCTGATTGCACGCGCCT
>Ga0315273_10014849_pt1 | contig 10052 bp, 10 predicted proteins | sample YL17G02_0_MG_FD_205753 | JGI IMG/M metagenome (GOLD analysis project Ga0315273, IMG submission 205753) | Sediment microbial communities from Yellowstone Lake, YNP, Wyoming, USA - YL17G02_0 | ecosystem: Environmental > Aquatic > Freshwater > Lake > Sediment | place: USA: Wyoming | collected... | reverse complement strand
ACCGTCTCGGGGAAGACCATTCTTGAGATCGCCCGTGAAGGCGAAGTCACGGACGATGATGTTATTCGGACGCTCGACAACGCTTATCACAAAGAAGGCGGCATCGCCGTCCTTCGCGGAAACCTCGCCCCCGACGGTTCGGTCGTGAAGCAGGGCGCGGTCGAGGCGAAGGCGATGCGCCTCGAGGGCAAGGCCATGTGCTTTGACGGCGAGGAAGAGGGGATGAAGGCGATCATGACTGGCAAGGTAAAGTCCGGCCACATCGTCGTCATCCGCTACGAGGGGCCGCGCGGCGGCCCGGGCATGCGCGAGATGCTCGGACCCACGTCGGCGATCGTCGGCATGGGGCTCTCGAACTCGGTCGGCCTCCTCACGGACGGACGTTTCTCCGGCGGGACCAAGGGCCCGTGCATCGGCCACATATCGCCCGAGGCGGCGGCGGGAGGCCCGATAGCGCTTGTCAAGAACGGCGACACGATTGTGATAGACATTCCCAACCGGAAGTTGGAGCTTAAGGTAAGCGCGGCGGAGCTCAAGAAGCGAAAAGGCACCTGGAAGCCCAGTCCACCCAAGATCGACAAGGGGTACCTCGCCCGTTACGCGCGGATGGTGCAAAGCGCGTCCACCGGCGCGATCGTAAGATAGCTCTTCCGAACGGCGTGATGGCGTGCATAATAAGAGCGTCTAAGTTAACGGTTTCGGGCTACCCGGTGGTGTAATTGGCAACACAAGAGGTTTTGGTCCTCTCGTTGGAGGTTCGAGTCCTCCCCGGGTAGCCATTCAATGTCTTCGGACCGGTTCGAACGGACGAGATGTCGCAGCTGAAAGCCATTATCCTCGCCGCGGGCAAGGGCGTGAGGATGAAGTCCGACAGGCCCAAGGTGCTCTTTGAGGCCAACGGGCTGCCGCTCTTGTGGTATCCGCTTTGGGCGGCGCGCGCAGCGGGGGCGGAGGAACTGGTCGTCGTAGTGGGCGCCGGGCGGGAGGCCGTCGAGGAAAAGTTTCGCGCGCCGGACGTGACGTTCGTCGTGCAGGAGCCGCAGCTCGGGACCGGCCACGCGGTCAAATGCGCAAGGGCGGCGTTGTCAGGCTACGAGGGCTGCGTTTTTGTATTGTGCGGAGACGCGCCTCTGGTCAGGGATAAGACGCTGAGGCGGCTTTACGAGCATACGCTTGCGTCGGCCGCGGCATGTACGGTCCTGACGTCGATCGTGGACGAGCCCAAGGGGTACGGCCGGGTTATCAGGTCCGGGACCGGCGTCGAGCGGATCGTCGAGGAGCGCGACGCCGCCGCCGCCGAGAAAGCGGTCAGAGAGATTAACAGCGGCACGTATTGTTTCCGCTGGGGGGACCTCGACGCGATCCTTGACAGGATAACGGCGGCGAACCAGCAGGGCGAGTTTCTGCTGACGGACGCGGTCGAGCTCTTCATCGCCGGCGGCAAACGCGTCGAGGCGCTCGTGTCCGAAACGGCCGACGAGGCGCTCGGCGTCAACAGCCGCGCGCAGCTTGCGGCGGTGTCCCGCTCGCTTCGGATGCGCGTCGCGGAGCGGTGGATGTCCGAGGGGGTGACGATAATCGATCCGGCAACGGCCTTCATAGACGCGCGGGCCGAGATCGGCGCGGATACGGTGATAAACCCGTTCGTCGTGATCGAGGGGCGCGTCAGGATCGGGGCCAACTGCCGGATCGGGCCGTTTACGCATATTCGCGGCGAGACGACGCTCGGCGACAAGGTCGTTTTGGGCAACTTCGTCGAGGTGAAAGAGTCGAAGGTCGGCCGCAAGTCGCGGGCAAAGCATCTGGCCTTTGTAGGCGACGCGCGAATCGGCGAGGACGTGAATATCGGCGCGGGCGTCATAACGGCCAATTCCGACGGCAAGAAGATTCACGTGACCGAGATCGGCGACGGCGCCAGCGTGGGCGCGGGCACGATTATTGTGGCGCCGGGAAAGATAGCTCCGGGAGGGGCGACGGGGGCGGGCGCCGTTGTGACCAGGAAGAGAACAGTTCCCGGCGGCGAAACGTGGGTAGGGGTGCCGGCGGCAAAACTTGAAAAAGGCGGATGACAAGATGGATAAGATGAAGATATTCTCGGGTTCGGCCTCACGGCGCCTGGCCGAAGATATCTGCGAATACCTTGCGATTGGGCCCGGGAGGGCAACCGTCGGACGTTTCCCGGACGGCGAGATCTACGTAAAGGTCCTCGATGACGTGCGCGGCTGCGACGTCTTTATCGTTCAGTCCACCTGCCCGCCGGTGAATGAGACTTTGATGGAGCTGCTCATTCTCATCGACTGCGTAAAGCGCGCAAGCGCGGCGCGCATCACCGCCGTCATACCGTATTATGGATACGCGCGCCAAGACAGAAAAGATGAAGGCCGCGTTCCCATAACCGCCAAACTCGTCGCCAACATGATGACCGCCGCGGGCGCCGACCGGGTCCTCACGATCGACCTCCACGCGAGCCAGATTCAGGGTTTTTTCGACATCCCGGTGGACCATCTATACGCGGTGCCCGTTATGGGCCGGTACTACCGCCAAATGGACATAAACGATTTGGTGGTCGTATGTTCCGACGTTGGCGGGGTTAAGATGGCCAACGCTTATGCCCGGATGCTCAAGGCCGATTTCGCCATCGTCGAGAAGGTCCGCGTTGACCCCCGCACCACGAGGGCCGGCGCCGTCATCGGCGACGTCAAGAATAAGAACGTCCTTATTATAGATGACATGATTACGACCGGAAGCTCCGTTGCCGAGGCCTGTAAGGCCTTGAAAGAACGGGGGGCACTTGATATATATGTGGGCGCTACGCATGCGGTTTTCTGTCCGGGGGTGGCCGACAGACTCGGCAGCGCCCCCATAAAGGAGATCGCTGTCACCGACACCATACCGCTAACCGACACAGTCGGCCGGTTGAAGGTGCGGGTACTGACTGTGTCGCGCCTGTTGGGTGAGACAATGCGCCGGATACACTTTGACGAGAGCGTTTCGAGCCTTTTTGACCCCGGCTCCGAGGCGATGCTCTTTTAGGCGGGATTTGGGGTCGGGAATCAAAAGCCTTGTGATTGGCAGCGCCGGGCGAACTCTCGACGCTGTGGATTATTCGAGGTGAAAGGAGTGCCGTGATGGCAAAGCGACCTCTCATTGAGGCCGAGATCCGTGAGGTAAGGGGAACGCGGGCCGCCACCAGGCTGCGCGGGAAAGGCGTCGTGCCGGGGGTGATTTATGGTTCGGGCGGGCCGCTTGAGATGATTACGGTTTCCGAAGAACGGCTGCGCGAGCTCATTGAGAGCCGTTCGCGCATGGTGGAGATCAAGGTCGGCCCCAATGCCCACGCCGCGATCATGAAGGAAATCCAGTACGACCACCTCGGCTCCGATATTTACCACGTCGACTTCGAGCGGATCGACGTCACGGCGATCATAAGGGTGCAGGTTTCCATCGAGACGCACGGCACCGCCAAGGGCGCCAAGTCCGGGGGGATCCTGGAGCTCGTCCACAAGCGTCTCACGGTCGAATGCCTCGCAGGCGACATTCCGAACGAAATTCTCGTGGAGGTCGGCGACCTCGACATCGGCGATTCGATGACGGTCGGGAAACTCACGGTGCCGGCGGGGGTCAAGATCCTCGACGACCCCGGCACGATAGTAGTGATAGTCCAGGCGCCGCGCGCTGAGGTCGAAGTGACGGCCGAGGCGGCGCCCGCCGAGGAGCTTGCCGAGCCCGAGGTCATAACGGCCCGCAAGGAAAAGGATGAGGAAGGCGAGGAAGAGGAGGAGAAGTAATCCTGACGTGCCCGCCGGTGCTGTAAAGATAATCGTCGGCTTGGGGAACCCCGGGCCTGAGTACGAATCGACGCGGCACAACGTTGGTTTTCGCGTCGTGGACGCGCTGTCCGCGGCGCATTCCATCGTGGTGCGCCAGCGCCGGGCGAAGTCCCTCGTGGGCGAAGGGACAATCGGTGGGCGTGAAGTGGTCCTGGCTAAGCCCCAGACCTATATGAATAATTCCGGCCGCGCGGCATTGGCGCTTCTCGAGAGATACGGCTCGACCGCGGCGGACATTATAGTCGTGTGCGATGATTTTCACCTGGACCTTGGCGCCACGAGAGCCCGGAGATCCGGATCGAGCGGCGGGCAGAAGGGCCTGACGTCGATTATCGAGGCCCTGGGCGGCGAGGAGTTTGCGAGGTTCAGGATAGGGATCGGCCCCCTGAGGGGCGACCCCGTGGATTTTGTGCTCACGCGTTTCAGGAAAAGCGAAGCGCCTCTTGTCAAAGAGGCGGTTGAGAAAGCCGCCCAGGCCTCAGCGGTGTGGCTCGTGGACGGCATAGATGCCTGCATGAACGCGTACAACTGAAGCTCCACCGGCTAAAGTCCAGTGCGCGCCGCATGCGGCGAAGCGTGTTTGAAGGGGTTAGTTTACCGAAGGTGATTGGCTAAGGAGACGGACTTTGAAGCTTTATGAAGCGATGTTTGTCATCGACAGCAGCCTGGCCGAGCGCGACTGGAACGGCTTTGCGGCTGAGATCGAAGCCACGATCAGGAAGCACGGCGGGAACCTCGTCGACCTGCGCAAGTGGGACGACAGGCGGCTTGCCTACGAGATCAGGCACATGAAGCGCGCCATGTACGGCCTGGCGCATTTCGAGGCGCCCCCGCTCTCCATAGAGGCGATGCGTCGCGATTTTGTCCTCTCGGAGAGGATCGTGCGGCACCTCATCACCATCGACGCGGACGGCGTGCCCGTCGGCGACGAAAGGCCCGGCATCACCAACACCGCGATCCCCGATTTTCCCGAGCGAAGGTCCCGCGACGACAGGCCTGAGCGCGGCCGCGGCGAGGAGGGCGGGGTGGACGCGCTGGAAGGCGTGATACCGGCGGAAGAAGTTGAAAGAACGTAACACGAAAGCGGGAGCGCGGCGCGGTTTGGCTGCTCTTGGAGGCAAACGATGGCGAACCTGAACAAGGTCTTCCTGATGGGTAACCTTACCCGTGACCCCGAGCTGCGTTACACGCCGCAGGGGACCGCCGTCGCCTCCTTTGGACTGGCGGTCAACCGCAAGTGGAAGGGCCCGAACGGCGAGGACAAGGAAGACGTCGTCTTTGTGGACGTCACCGCCTTTGCGCGACAGGCGGAGGTGCTGAGCGAGTACATGTCCAAGGGCCGCGGGATATTCATCGAAGGCAGGTTAAAGCTCGACCAGTGGCAGGACAAGGAAAGCGGCGCCAAGCGCTCGAAGATCACCGTAGTCGCGGAGAATTTCCAGTTTCTGGGAAGTCCGGGCCAGCAGGGGTCCTCGGACAAGGGAGCGCCCAGGCGCACGGCTAAGCCCGGCGCCGGGCCTTCCGACCAGGGCGCCGCCGACGCGGAAGCGCCGCCGCCGGATGATGACATACCATTTTAGATCCTATAGGGAGCAGTTAATGGACAAGAGATCAACGGACAAGAGATCAGCGGGCAAGAGAGCAACGGACAAGAAAACGCAGAGCGCATCGAAAGACAAGAGAAAGACGCACCAGGCGAACAAGTGCCGTTTCTGCCGCGCCAAGGTGGAGAACGTCGATTACAAGGACATCGGCACGTTGAAGAAACTCATCACCCCGCAGGGCAAGATGTTTTCGCGCAAGCGCGCCGGCAACTGCGCGTACCATCAGCGCGCGGTAAAGCAGGCGGTGAAGAGGGCGCGCTTTCTGGCGCTGTTGCCGTACGTGGGGTAGGCCGCGTCCGCGGGGAGTTTGGTCCCAACGAGATAAAGGGAGAGATCATGCAGGTCCTTTTACGACAGAACGTTGAAAAACTCGGGTCGCGCGGCGACGTCGTCAACGTCAAAGACGGCTACGCGCGCAATTACCTCATCCCGCGGGGCATTGGCCTGGCGGTCAAGTCCACAGACCTGAAGTCGGTCGAAGCGGAGAGAAAGCGCCTTCAGAAGATCACCGATAAAGAGCGGATGGAGATCGCAGCGCTGGCCGAGAGGCTTTCGGCGGCTTCGGTCACGATCACCGCAAAGGCGAACGAAGAGGGGCACCTCTTCGGCTCGGTCGGCCCCAAGGACATCGCGGACATGCTGACGCGCGACGTGGCGCCGATAGAGGAGTCCGCGGTCCGGCTCGACCCGCACATCAAGGTCCTCGGCGTCTACGAGGTGCCGGTGCATCTTTCGGCGGAAGTCGAGGTTCCCGTGAAGGTGTACGTGGTCGGCGAATAACGGTTGGCTTGCGCTTCGGCGCGGACTATGATGTCCGCCGCTTGTGAGCGGGCCTCAAACGGGAAGATGGGCGCTAAAGGGATGTCGACCGAGTCACCTCTCGACCGGGTGCCGCCGCAGGACCTCGAAGCCGAAGCGGCCGTGCTGGGTTCGATACTTCTGGACAACGAGGCGGCCGGCGAGGTCGTGCAGATACTTTCGAGCGAGTCCTTTTACAGCCGCCGGCATCTGTCCGTATTCGAGGCGCTCGTTTACCTCTACGACCAGCGCCGCGCGATCGATCTTCTTACGCTCAGGGACGAGCTCGCCCTTCGCGGGACGCTTGAGGAAGTCGGCGGCGTGAGGTTCCTCACGGAGCTGGTGGAGTCCGTGCCGTCCGCGGCCAACGCCATCGACTACGCGAGGATCGTGCGCGACCGGGCGATCCTGCGGCGGCTCATCTCGGAGTGCACCAATATCATCCATGAGGCGCAGAACCGCGCTTCAGACGCCGACACCATTCTCGACAAGTCCGAGCAGAGGATCTTCGACATAGCCGAATCGCAGATCGGCCTCGACGCCGCGCCGCTTTCCGAGATATTGAAGAAGACCTTTGAGAAGATCGACCGCTATCACGACCGGAAGGGGCAGTGGACCGGGATCCCGTCCGGCTACGACGACCTCGACAGGCTTACGAGCGGATTTCAGAACTCCGAGATGATCATCATCGCCGCGCGCCCCTCGATGGGCAAAACCACGCTGGCCTTGAATATCGCCGAGCACGTCGCCGTCCAGGACAAAGTGCCGGTCGGGCTTTTCTCGATGGAGATGTCGCAGCAGATGCTCGCGCAGAACCTCCTCTGCATGCACGCGCGCATCGACGCGTCGAAACTGCGAAGCGGTTTTCTCTCCGACGAGCAGTGGGCCAAGCTGGGCCTCGCGCTCGGCAGCCTCTCGGAGGCGCCGATCTTCGTCGACGACGCTCCGGGGATGACGATCCTCCAGCTCCGGGCGAAGGCGCGCAGGCTCGCGGCAAGGCACGGGATAAAGATGCTTGTCGTCGATTACATTCAGCTCATGAGCGCGCCGGGCGAGGAGAGCAGGCAGCAGGAGATAGCATCCATCTCACGAGGCATAAAGGCGCTTGCGCGCGAGCTCGATATTCCGATAATCGCCATTTCCCAGCTCAACCGCTCGCCCGAGGCGCGCGAGGGGCACAGGCCGAGATTGGGGGACCTGCGCGAATCGGGGGCCCTGGAGCAGGACGCGGACGTCGTAATACTTCTGCACAGGCCCGGTTACTACACCGGCGAGCCGCAGCTGGGGGGCGAGCAGGGCGGTTCCGCGGGCTCCGAAGAGACCGAGTTGATAATAGCAAAGCAGAGAAACGGGCCGACGGGCACGGTGCAGCTTGTGTTCCGGAGCAGCCTGCTTCGTTTCGAATCGGCGACCAGGGGTTTTTAGAAGAGCCGCCGTCTGAAGGGGAAGGGACTTCGTATGCCGGGGACGAGAATAGCTTTGGCCGCGCTCGCGCTCGTGGCCGTTCTCGCGGCCGCGTCCCAGGCCGCCCCGGAACGCGTCACCAAGGTGACCGTCACCGGCATCACCGGCGAAAACCTCACCGGCGCCGAACGGGTCATCCGAATCCGCTCCGGCGACACCTACACCGAAAAGGCCGTGCAGGACGACGTGCTGGCCCTCTACGACCTTGCCTTCATCGCGTCCGCGAGGGCCACGAAGAACGTCACCGCCGAAGGCGTCGAGGTTACGTACGAACTCGCGGCCAAAGGCGAGGTGAAGGGCGTCGTCTTTACGGGCAACAAGAAGTTCAGCGCGAAGAAGCTCCTCCGGGAAGCCAAGCTCGATGATTTCAAAAACTACGACCAGGCGCGCCTCGCGGAGGCCAAAGACGCGATAATCAACAAGTACAAGAAGGCCGGCTATCTCTTCGTCAAGGCCGATTTTGCGTCGCAGACGGACGGCACCGTCCTCTTCAAGATCGACGAGGGGCCGAAACTCCGCGTCGTCCGGGTCAACATCATCGGCAACGCCGCCTTCGACGACGCAGTCCTCAAGAAGAAGATCAGGACCAAGACGCGCAGGTATCTCATCCTCTCCTACCGGCTCGACGAAAGCGTCGTCGAGGAGGACAGGCTGACCCTCCAGGAGTTCTACCGGGACAGCGGTTTCCTCGACGCCAGGGTCGGCCTCGCGCTCGACCTCACGGCCAACAAGAAGGGCATCATCGTCGACTTCAAGATCGAGGAGGGCAAACTCTACAGCGTCCGGTCCGTCACGGTTTCGGGCAACACTCTGATAACTACGCCGGACCTCTTGAAGGTCCTCAAGATGAAGGGCGACACGCCGTTTTCGATATCGCGCCTCAACGACGACGAGCGCACGATAAAGGGCGCGTTCGGCCATCTGGGATACATCGACTGCGGCGTCTCCGCCAGGACCACGTTCGCGGGAGACGCGCCGTTTGTCGACGTGGCCTACGCCGTGAGAGAGGGAACGCCGATAGAGGTCGGCGAGGTCGAGGTGTTCGGCAACGACAAGACGCGCGACAACGTCATCAGGCGGGACATGGAATTTTACCCCGGCGAGAGGTACGACACGGACAAGATGGAGCTTTCGAAGAAGAACCTCCAGCGGCTGTCGTATTTTTCGAAGATCGAGATACTGCCGGAGGAGGCGCCCGCCGGCACGAGCCCGCGCAACGCCACCGTCAAGGTCGAGGAGGCGACCACCGGGCGCTTCCTTATCGGCGCCGCGATCAACTCCAACGCCGGGCTCATGGGCAACATCGCGTACCAGCAGCGCAACTTCGACTACAGGCAGCCGCCGAAGTCCTTCAAGGACATCACTGACGGACGCGCGTATGCAGGCGGCGGCCAGGAGTTCGAGCTCGACGCGATGCCCGGGACCGAGTCCTCGCAGATGCGGATGGGATACAGGGATCCGCGGGTGAACGATTCCGACTACTCGCTCGGCCTCGAGCTCCACCTCTGGCAGCAACAGCGCGAGACGTTCACCGAGCGGCGCGCCGGCGGCGACGTGTCGGTCGGCAAGAGGATCACCAGGCACGCTTTCTGGGAAACCGGCGTGGCAGTCGACAACGTCCGGATAAGCAGCATCAACGCTGACGCGCCCGCCGACGTCACATCCATCCGCGGCACCCACGAGGTGAACGCGCTGCGGTATACGCTCGGGCACGACACGCGCGACAACTTCCAGATGCCGACCACCGGGCACAGGATTACCGGCACGGTCGAAGGCTCGCACTCGGCGATCGCGTCGGACTACAACTTCGCGCGCTTGCGCGCGGACGGCAGCTGGTACAAGACGCTCCGCCGCGACAGGCTCGACCGCCCCCACGTCGTGTCGTGGCGCGCCCGGATAGGCTACATGCTGCCGGAATCGAACTCGGACGCCCCCATATTCGAGCGGTACTTCGTGGGAGGGGCGTATGATATGCGCGGATTCGCGTACAGGGGCATGGGGCCGCGCGTGGGCGACCAGCCTTTGGGCGGCAGATTCATGACGGTGGGGGGCCTCCAATATGAATGGCCGCTGGCCGGGGATTATTTCCGGGGCGCCCTCTTTTATGACGTCGGCACGCTCGTGACCGAGCCGGGCGATCTGACGCTCGGGCAGTTCAGGCATTCGGTGGGGACCGGCATAAGGTTCGTAATCCCGCCGCCTCTCAACTGGCCGATCTCGCTTGACTTTGCAGTTCCGCTCAAGAAAGAGAGAGGCGACGACACCCAGGTGATCAGTTTCAGCATCGGACGTACAATGTAAAGTTTGCCCCCCATGCCGCCGGCCGTTATAATAGCCCCCCGAATTTGCGGCGAAC
>Ga0315273_10014847_pt1 | contig 10052 bp, 14 predicted proteins | sample YL17G02_0_MG_FD_205753 | JGI IMG/M metagenome (GOLD analysis project Ga0315273, IMG submission 205753) | Sediment microbial communities from Yellowstone Lake, YNP, Wyoming, USA - YL17G02_0 | ecosystem: Environmental > Aquatic > Freshwater > Lake > Sediment | place: USA: Wyoming | collected... | reverse complement strand
TCATTATTTAATCACTTTTTCTATCGGCATAATTTATATGCAGAATACCCATATGCTGCACTGCGTCAAGGCCTCTTGATGCATGTTCTCGTGCATGGTGCCGATATTCAGGACCGCGATGGCGGCGTGCTGGTGATGGCGACAATATTCGGCCTCTACCCCTTTCTGCGCAAGCTCTATGCCGATGGCGGTTACAGTGGGTAAGATTTTCCAGAAGGGCCTGAAGCGGGTGATGGCCAATCTCTGCATCGCAATCATCAAGCGCAGCGACGCGACCAAGGGCTTCGTCGTCCTGCCCAAGCGATGGATTGTCGAACGCTCCATCGCCTGGCTCAACCGCAACAGAAGACTGGCCAAGGACTGGGAATGCCTCAATCAGAAAGCCCGAGCCTTCCTGCTCTGGGCATCCATCAGGCTCATGTTGCGAAAGCCATGTATTCCCCACTAATGTTTGAGGGCAGACTTTAAGACCTTTTATTGCTCGTCTCAGACAAGGCTGCTAGACGAGTTTTATGTCAATTGCCGCAGTCATCGTTGCCGGGGGATCGGGCTTTCGTGCCGGCGGAGACCTGCCAAAGCAATACCAGCTGATCGGCGGTAAAGCCGTGATCTGGTGGACATGCAAGGCTTTTCTGGAGCATCCCGGCATCTCCCATGTGCAAACCGTGATTGGAGCCGGCCACGAAGAGCTTTTCGCCACGGCGACTAAAGGACTAAAGATTACCGCACCCGTGATCGGCGGCAGTTCGCGGCAGGAGTCCTGCCGCATTGGCGTGGAAGCCTGCGCTGACCACGACCGAGTGTTGATACACGATGCCGCACGTCCCTTCGTGTCGGCTGACCTGATCAGTCACGTCATTGCCGAGCTAGATCGCTCCCGCGGCGTGGTGCCGGGAATTCCAGTTGCCGATACCATGAAGTTTGCCCCGGGCGGCGTGATAGAGCAGACGGTGAGCAGGCAAAGCCTTTGGGCCGTACAGACACCCCAAGGTTTTCATATGCAGGAAATCCTTGATGCCCATGGGCAGGCTTACACGCAAAATGTGGAAGGCCTCACGGACGATGCTTCCGTGGCGGAAAAATTCGGCATCCCCGTGCGCATCATTGCAGGGCGTCGCGACAATCACAAACTGACCACGGCGGAGGATATTGCCACGGCTGACCGCTTGTTGACCAGCTATGCCCTGGTTGAACGACCCGACATACGGGTGGGCCAAGGCATCGACTTCCATGAATTTGAAGAGGGGGACGGCGTGATCCTGTGCGGCATCAAAATACCCCATGACAAGAAGCTCAAGGGCCACTCAGATGCCGATGCGGCCATGCATGCACTTGTCGACGCGCTCCTCGGCGCACTTGGCGAGGGCGACATTGGGACCTTCTTTCCTCCCAGCGAATCCCAATGGAGGGGTGCAACTTCCTCAACTTTCCTCCACAAGGCCATTGATCTGCTGAAGGCTCGCAACGGTGTGGTTGCCAATGTGGACATTACCATCCTCGCCGAGGCACCCAAGGTATTCCCCCACATCAGGGCCATGAAGGCCCTGCTCTCGCCCCTGCTCCACATCGGGGTCGACCGCATCGCCATCAAGGCCACGACAACGGAAAAACTCGGCGCCATCGGAAGGCGCGAAGGCCTGGCCGCCTTTGCAACGGCCACCGTGCGCCTACCATGACGCCTAACCTCCAACGCCGCGCCTCCAGCCTGCTTGAAATATGCAACGCCGGCGGACTGACGATCGCCACGGCCGAGAGCTGCACGGGCGGTCTTGTTGTGTCTCTTCTCACCAGTATTGCCGGCTCTTCAAGCGTTGTTGAATGCGGATTTGTAACTTATTCCAATGAAGCCAAACAAAGGGTGCTGGGTGTGCCGGCGTCGGTTCTCGCAAATAACGGTGCCGTCAGTCGGGAATGCGCCATCGCCATGGCCGAAGGCGCATTGGCAAATTCCGAAGCCGTCCTCGCCGTTTCCATCACCGGCATTGCAGGCCCCGGCGGCGGCACTGCCACCAAACCTGTAGGCCTTGTACACTTCGCCTGCGCAACCAAGAACGCCGCCATTCACCACCGCATGGAAAATTTCGGTGACATCGGGCGCCACGGGGTGCGTATAGCCTCGGTTGAAGTCGCTCTTGAAATGTTAGAAAAAGCGGCCGCGGGTTAGCTTCTGTAAAGCTCGCGCGCACGTTGCTCAAACGCGTTCATGATCTTCCGTACAGCCGAATCGAACATGCCACTCAGCAGCATCTGCAGCATGTGACTTTTCATTTCGTAGTCCACACTGAACGTGATATCCGAAGCACCGCCCGCAAGAGGCGCAATTCGCCAGGTTGAGTTCAGCTTTTTCAGCGCACTGCCGGACGAAACAGTGCTCACCAACAACTGTGGCAGGCTGGTTTCGACCTGGCTTGCGAACTCTTCCTGAATGCGCAGTTTATGATAGGCCACCACGAGGTCGGCACTGAAACTTTCAGACCCCTCTCCTTCGGACCTCCGATTGCGCACCGTGGAGCGTTCGACCAGCGGCAGAAAATCTTTGTAGCTTGCCACATCGGCGACCACAGAAAATATCTGTTCAGGCATGAATTCCACGCGGCGTGTCACTGTAAACTTGGGCAATTCGTCAGTATCCGGATTGTTTTTTGCTCGCTACCCGCAATTTGGCGAAATCATCACCGGCATGGTGTGATGAACGCGTGAGCGGGGACGAAGCCACCATGAGAAAGCCTTTGGAATAGGCCGTTGTCTCATAGGACTTAAACTCATCAGGCGTTACGAAACGGTCGATGGGCGCATGTTTGCGCGACGGCTGCAGATACTGGCCGATGGTAATGAAATCAATATTGGCCGAGCGCATGTCGTCCATCACCTGCATCACCTGCTCACGGGTTTCGCCGAGGCCTACCATGATGCCAGACTTGGTGAACATCGTGGGGTCAAGCTCCTTTACCCTCTGCAGCAGGCGGAGGGAATGGAAATAGCGCGCGCCAGGGCGTATCTTGAGGTAAAGTGCGGGAACTGTTTCCAGATTGTGATTAAATACGTCGGGCTTTGCTTCAACAACTAGCTCGAGTGCAACATCCTTCTTGAGGAAGTCAGGCGTCAACACCTCGATCGTTGTGACCGGCGTCGCCGCCCGTATAGCCCGAATAACTCTGGCAAAATGTGCCGCACCTCCATCGGCAAGGTCATCCCTGTCGACGCTGGTAATCACCGCATGCGCAAGGCCCATCCGCAAAATGGCATCAGCCACCTTTTGGGGCTCGTCGGCCACCAGTGCCTCAGGCAAACCAGTCTTGACGTTGCAAAAGGCGCAGGCCCTCGTGCAAGTGTCGCCCATGATCATGAAGGTTGCGTGTTTCTTTGACCAACACTCACCGATATTGGGGCAGCCCGCCTCTTCGCACACCGTTACCAGGCCATTTTCTCGAACAATTCTCTTAGTCTCTGCATAGACAGACGAACCCGGCGCCTTTACCCTGATCCACTCCGGCTTTCGCAGGAGTGGCGTAGCGGTCTTGCTGGCCTTTTCAGGATGTCTGGGCCGGGCCGTCGAAACATTGTCGAGAACCGTGGTCATTTCTAGGTGCTCAGCGGTTGTTGATGGCGCGATAGAGATAAATCAGTATGCAAGCGCCAAACACAGCGGTAATCAGTTGTCCAAATAATCCGCCAAGGCCAACGCCGACAAGGCTCAGCAACCAGTTGCCGATCACGGCGCCCACTATGCCAAGGATGATGTTCATCACAAGGCCGGTATCAAATTTCATGACCTTTTCGGCGATGAAGCCCGCAGCCGCACCCAAAATGACGGTCACAATCCAGCCAAAACCATCCATGTGTGTTTCCCTCTTTTGGCTGAAATCAGGTCGACCGGCCGCGCAACAGCTTGATCACCACCAGCAACAGGGTAGCACCCACCGCAGATACAATTACGTTTCCCCAGAACCAGCCGTGAAATATCTCGCCCAGTTGTATGCCTGCGGCATTGGCGAGAAAGGCACCGATGAAAGATCCTACAATGCCTGTGATGATATTCATGATGAGGCCCATGTTGCCGCCGGTCACCTTTTCGGCAATCCAGCCGGCAACCGCACCAATCAGCAGGGTCCCAAAAATCCCGACACCACCGCCCAAGTCCATAAGTGAGTTCATCTCAATTCTCCCGTTAAGTCAGAATCTTCGCGAGAATCATCACGATGATCGCGCCGATCGTGGCCGTAGCAATATCACGACCATACTCGTTCTTGATACCCAAATCGATACCGGCCTTGTTAAGCACACTGGAGCCAACAAAAGATCCGATGACGCCGCTGACAAGATATTGGACGAAGCCGTGGCCGCCCACTACAAGACTGGCAAGCCAGCCGGCCACCAAGCCGAGCACCAGTGCGATAACGATGTTTTTTTGGTCCACGGAACCTCTCAAGGAAATAGATTTTTCAGACCGATATGGCCCACCCAAACCGTCGGTTCAAGTGGGTTTATTGGAACTGCTTGACGAAGGCATCGACCTTCTGCTGGTCTTCCCGCGAAATGGTGGTGGTCTGGTCATCGCTCAGTGCCGAGTATCCCATCCCTGTCATCAGCATAAAGAAGCCGGGCTTCACCAGTCCTCCCATGACCGCGCCCGACAGGAGGCTTGAAAGCTTCTTACCGGCCCCCCGCCATAGGGCAAAGACACAGCCGAAAAACATCGCCAACACCACATCGAGCACGTCGAAGGTCTGGGCAATCGCATTGAGATGGTTCATGGCACAAGATTTTGCGCCAAAAACATTAACTACATATGTATGACCCTGCCTTGGGAATCGAGGACACTCTCATGCATCATTTCGGAGAGCGTGGGGTGCGGGAAGACGGTGTGCATTAGCTCTTCCTCGGTGGTTTCCAAGCCCATGGCGATGACGAAACCCTGGATCAGTTCGGTCACCTCGGCGCCCACCATATGTGCCCCCAGCAGGCGCCCTGTCTTGGCATCGAAAATTGTTTTGATCAGGCCTTGGTCCTCGCCCAGCGCAATGGCTTTGCCATTACCCAGGAACGGGAAGCGGCCGACCTTGAGTTCGAACCCCGTAGCCTTCGCTTTAATCTCCGTAAGGCCCACGGAAGCCACCTGCGGGTGGCAATAGGTGCAACCTGGAATTTGTTCCTTCTTCAGGGGGTGCGCGTCCAGCCCCTTGATGTTTTCAATGCAGATCACCCCTTCATGCTCGGCCTTGTGGGCGAGCATGGGAGGGCCCGCCACGTCCCCGATGGCATAAACACCGGGCACATTGGTGCGGCCATACCCATCAATCACGATGCAACCCTTTTCGGTTTTTACCCCGAGCGCTTCCAGTCCGAGGTTCTCGATGTTGCCGACAACGCCGACAGCAGAAATCACCCGGTCCACCGTGAGTTGGGTCTTCTCGGTTCCCTGCTCTATAGTCGCCGTCACATTGGTATTGGTCTTCTTGAGGTTGCTGACCATGGCACCCAGCTTGAACTTAAGTCCCTGCTTTTCCAGTTGCCTCTGGGCGATCTTAGCGATTTCAACATCTTCCACCGGCATGATCTGGTCGACAATCTCAACCACCGTTACATCCACACCCATGGCGTTATAGAAGGACGCAAACTCGATGCCGATGGCCCCTGAGCCAATTACCAGCAGGGATTTTGGCATTTCCGGCGGCACCATGGCCTCGAAATAGGTCCATACCAGCTTGCCGTCCGCCTCAAGGCCAGGAAGGGTGCGAGGACGTGCGCCAGTGGCGACGATGATGTGCTTGGCAGTATAGGTGCCGGCCTCCAGGATTCCGCGCGGCACCGGATTTTGCGGTAGCATGGGGGCCTTGGTTGACTCTACCACCACCACTTCGCCAAGCTTTGAGATCTTCGCTGCGCCCCAGATTACCTGCACCTTGTTTTTCTTCAACAAGCCGCCCACGCCGCCGTTAAGGCGACCCGACACGGTGCGCGATCGCTGGACGACCGCTTTTGCATCATAGGCAATGTTGTCAGCCGACAGCCCATAATCCTTGGCGTTTTTCATGTAGTGGTAAATCTCGGCAGAGCGCAGCAGCGCCTTGGTTGGAATGCAGCCCCAGTTCAGGCAGATACCTCCGAGGTGTTCGCGTTCCACGATAGCCGTCTTGAAACCGAGCTGTGCGGCCCGGATAGCGGCCACGTAGCCACCTGGCCCAGCCCCGATGATGATGACGTCGAAAGTGTTGTTTACCATAATTCACTCCTTCTAAAGGAAGCGAGTAACAAGAAGTGAATTGTGAGCAGCAAATTTAGTATCGCTACTCACTGCTCACAACTCACTATTCACCTAATATCTTCCGCACCACCGGCACCAGTGCCACGCCGATTGCCCGGGTATTGGCTGCATCCAGATGACCACCATCGGTTTTGTCTGCAACGGCCACCGAGCCTGCATCGAAAAAATGTACACCCTGCTCTGCCGCCAGGCGGGCATAGTGCTTGGCAAAGAGTTTTGACTCGACAATCGCGTGACCCCACAGGTCGTTGAACCATTCATCTTCGGTTGGCACAAGGCTGGGCGGCGACATAATGAGAATTTCGGGCACCTCGAATCCCTTTACATAGTTGGCGGTCTTGACGATTTGAATGAGCCGCTCCATGCCCAACGACGAATCAAAGGCGCGGCAGCGCGCAGCAAACTTGATGTCGTTGGTTCCGAGCATGATAATAACAAGATCAAGGGGTTGGTGGCTGATAAGCAACAAGGGCAGAGCCACGGCCCCATTGCGCGACTCGAAGGTGGTCTCGTCGTCGAACACCGTCGTGCGCCCGTTCTGCCCCTCTTCTATGATACGCGCCTTTCCGCCCAGTCCAGCTGACAGGGCGTTAGGCCAGCGATCTTCAAAGGAATGCCGCGCGTCCTTGGCCGCCACATAGCCCCAGGTCAAACTATCACCAAATGCCAGGATGTTTTTCATCGAATTCCCTTACACTCACATTGTCATAGAACTTGCCTGAGATAATCAATATTTTCCAGTTTTTGGCGGAACATGGGCAACAACTGTCCTGTCCTCTTCTTTTCTAGAGCAGCGGCATAGAGGGGTCGATCACCTGCCGTTTCAATCTTCCACCCACCACTTTGCACACCTAACTCATCCGAATCTGTTCAGTTTGCGCTTCTGCCACCTTTGTGACCCGCAGGCATGAAACCGATGATCAGTGCAAGCGAGTTGGCACGAATGAACGTCACAGGGCTTCTAAACCAGCATAAGACCGGGTTCTTCAATATACATCTTGAAGGCTTCTATGAGTTCGGCGCCCAGTGCGCCGTCGACCGCGCGATGATCCGTAGACAGGGTAACCGACATCTGCTGCTCGATTACAATCTCGTTGCCACGTACCACTGGACGACGTTCTCCTGCACCCACGGCCAGGATTGTTGCCTGTGGCGGGTTGACGATGGCCTGGAAATTCCTCACGCCCATCATGCCAAGGTTGGAAACCGAGGTGGAGCCTCCGGTATATTCCTGCGGCAACAGCTTGCGCGACTTGGCGCGGACGGCAAAATCCTTCATCTCGGTGGAGATTTGCGCAAGGCCCTTGGTTTCGGCACTACGTATGATCGGCGTGATCAGTCCACCGGGGATAGAAACCGCCACGCCAACGTCAGCATGGTGATGCTTGACCATGGCGCTTTCAGTCCACGAAACATTAGCCTCCGGCACTTTCGCGAGCGCCATGGCCATGGCCTTGATGATGAAATCGTTGACCGAAACTTTCCACAGGGGCTTGCCGTCCTTGTCCTTACGCGCCTGCAGGTTGAGCCGCTCACGCAAGGGCAGCAGGTTTTCCAGCGAAACGTCAACTGTAACATAGAAATGGGGAACCGTCTGCTTGGATTCCGTGAGGCGTCGCGCAATGGTCTTGCGCATGCTGTCATGCAGAACAAGGTCATAGGAACCGGCTTCGAAGAGCTTGAGCACCATGTCGTCTGCCATGCCCTGGGGCATGGCAGCGCCAGCTGATTTGGCAGGAGCAGCGGCCCCCGGCTTGGCGTTTTCAACGTCCTTGAGGACAACGCGACCGTGTGGACCGGATCCTTTGATGGCTGACAGGTCCACACCCTTCTGCTTGGCAGTGCGGCGCGCAAGAGGCGATGCAAATACCCTCGCTTCCGTAACTGCGGCAGGAGTTGCAAAAGCAGTTGGGGCAGGTGTAGCAAGTGGAGTTACACTCGCGACCGGTGCAGCAGCGGCCTTGGGCGCACTCGCGGAAGCCTTAGCAGGCAGTGCATCGGCGAGTTTCTCGCCCTCACCTAGGATAATCGCGATCGGCGCATTAACCAGGACGTCGTCAGTTCCTTCAGCCACAAGGATCTTGCCCAGTGTGCCTTCATCGATGGCTTCCACTTCCATGGTCGCCTTGTCGGTTTCAATTTCAGCCAGCACATCGCCAGACTTCACCTTGTCGCCCACCTTCTTCAGCCACTTGACAAGCTTGCCCTTTTCCATGGTGGGCGAAAGGGCTGGCATAAGGATTTGCACGGGCATGTGTGGTCCCTCTCTTATGGCTTGACGGACAGCGGAGAAAGCTTGGCGGCAGCCTTGGCCAGGGCGGCGGTGAGGTTCTTGCGGATGTCTTCGAGGTTGCTGGCCGCAGTACCATGGCCCATTTCGGCGCAGGAGGCAGCAATCTGCTCGGCCATGCCGGCGAGCACATGGCCCCAGATATCGGCCTTGCCGAAGGCCATGGCATTGAGAGACAGGCTGAGGTGCCCATGGGTAATCCATGCGCGCACCAATTCGCCCGCCTTCTCGTCATGGAAAACCTCGTGAGGCGGCTGCAACTGATGCGGGTGAGTATCGTGACTGTGGTCGTGGTGGTGATGACCATGATCAGACATAGAGAACTCCTTTTACAGCGGCCACCACTTCATCTGCGTTGGGCAGCGCTAGTTTTTCCAGATTGGCAGCATAGGGCATCGGCACATCCTTGCCAGCCACGCGGGCAACGGGTGCGTCGAGATAGTCAAAGCCATGGGTCATCACCTGTGCGGCGATTTCTGAGGTGACCGAGAATTGCGGATAACCCTCTTCCACGGCCACACAGCGATTGGTTTTCTTCACACTCTCGATCACCATGGCAATATCCATGGGACGAATGGTGCGAAGGTCAATCACTTCCGCCTCGATGCCATCCGCCGCAAGCTTGTCGGCTGCAGCAAGCGAATAGGTCATGCCGATACCGAAGGAAACAATGGTCACATGGCGTCCGGCTCGGGCAATGCGCGCCTTGCCGATCGGCACGATCCAATCATCAAGTTTCGGCACTTCAAAACTCTTACCGTAGAGAATTTCATTCTCGAGGAAGATGACAGGGTTGGGATCGCGAATGGCAGACTTCATCAGGCCCTTCGCATCCGCTGCCGAATAAGGCATCACAACCTTGAGGCCTGGGATCTGCGAATACCAGGCCGCATAGTCCTGCGAGTGCTGGGCGCCTACACGGGCTGCAGCACCATTGGGGCCACGAAACACGATGGGGCAGCCCATCTGCCCGCCCGACATGTAGAGCGTCTTGGCTGCCGAGTTGATGATGTGGTCAATCGCCTGCATGGCGAAGTTGAAAGTCATAAACTCCACGATGGGCTTGAGGCCAGCGAAAGCTGCACCTGTGGCAATACCGGTAAAACCATGCTCGGTGATGGGCGTGTCTATTACCCGGTTTGGCCCGAATTCTTCCAGCATGCCCTGGCTGATCTTGTAGGCACCTTGGTACTCGCCCACTTCCTCTCCGAGCAAGAAGACATCACCGTCCCTCCGCATCTCTTCCGACATGGCCGCACGGATCGCTTCACGCACCGTCATTGTAACCATCTCGGTGCCTTCCGGAACTTCTGGATCGGCAGCGGTTGGCGTCGGCAAAATCGCAGGAGTCGCAACAGGCGCCGCGGCTGGCGCGGCAACGGCAGTAGCCTTCGGGGCGGGAGCGGCATCAGCCTCACCGATGACCGCAATGGCTGTGTTGACTTTTACGTTTTCGGCTCCCTCGGGAACCAGGATGGCCGAGAGAATACCTTCGTC
>Ga0315273_10014844_pt1 | contig 10053 bp, 9 predicted proteins | sample YL17G02_0_MG_FD_205753 | JGI IMG/M metagenome (GOLD analysis project Ga0315273, IMG submission 205753) | Sediment microbial communities from Yellowstone Lake, YNP, Wyoming, USA - YL17G02_0 | ecosystem: Environmental > Aquatic > Freshwater > Lake > Sediment | place: USA: Wyoming | collected... | reverse complement strand
CGGCCGAAGGATCGGTCGTAGGTCGTCACGGCCCGGATGGTACGGCGCTCGCTCGCCTCGGTACCGTTTCGGCCCATGAGCGAAGCGAAGGCCCGAGCGGCCCGGCGACGAAGTCGCCGAGAGCGGGGAGAACAGTGACCGGAGATCTGACCGCCGCCGCGTCCGCCATCGAGCTGGCGGGGACCGTGGTGGACCGGGCCATCGCCACCCTCGCCGCCAACGGTGGCGTCGACGCCAACCAGGTGATCGCCTACGACCTGGCCCATGCCGCCGCCGTCGTGGAGACGGGCCGGGCGGTGCTGGACTACGGCGGGAAGGGCGAGGCCGAAGGGGCCATCACCTGCGCCTACATCGCCGACGCCGTGGCCGACCTGACCGGCAGGCTCTACGGCCGGGAGGCCGACTGGGGCGTCGAGCCGGGGGCGCTGGACGCCACCCGGGAGTTCGTGGCCGCCCACCGGGACCCCGCCTTCCTGGCCTCGCTGGCCGAGGCCCCCGGCCCGCTGCACCTCGACCAGGAGTTCGAGCTGGTCAAGGACACGTTCCGGCGCTTCGCCGAGGACAAGATCCGCCCGGTCGCCGAGCACGTCCACCGCACCAACGGCGACATCCCCGAGGAGATCATCCAGGGCATGGCCGAGCTGGGGGGCTTCGGCCTGTCGGTGCCCGCCGAGTACGGCGGCTTCGCCGAGGGCGGCGAGAGCGACTACCTGGCCATGGTCGTGGCCACCGAGGAGTTGGCCCGCGGCAGCCTGGGCGTCGGCGGCTCGCTGATCACCCGGCCGGAGATCCTGTCCCGGGCCCTCGTCAAGGGCGGGACCGAGGAACAGAAGCACGAGTGGCTGCCCAAGCTGGCGTCCGGTGAGGTCATGGCCGCCGTGGCCGTCACCGAGCCCGACTTCGGCTCCGATGTGGCCGGCATCAAGGTCACCGCCGTCCCCACCGACGGCGGCTGGCTGATCAACGGGGTCAAGACCTGGTGCACCTTCGGCGCCCGGGCCGACGTCCTCATGCTGCTGGCCCGCACCGACCCGGACCGGTCCAAGACCCATCGGGGCCTGTCGATGTTCGTGGTCCCCAAGCCCCGGGGCGACGGCCACGGCTTCGAACTCGCGCAGGAGCCGGGCGACCACGGCGGGGCGCCTGGGGGCGGGAAGATGGAGGGCCGCCCCATCGACACCATCGGCTACCGGGGCATGCACTCCTATGAGATCGCCCTGGACAACTGGTTCGTCGCCGCCGAGAACCAGGTCGGCGGCCCCGAGGGCCTGGGCCGGGGCTTCTACTTCCAGATGGAGGGCTTCGAGAACGGGCGCCTGCAGACCGCGGCCCGCGCCGTCGGCATCATGCAGGCCGCCTACGAGGAGGCCCGCCAGTACGCCAAGGACCGGGTGGTGTTCGGGCGGCCCATCGCCGAGTACCAGCTGACCCAGGTCAAGCTCGGCCGGATGGCCTTCACCATCCAGGCCGCCCGCCAGTTCAGCTACGTCGTGGCCGCCATGATGGCCAAGGGCGAGGGCGCGCTCGAGGCCTCCATGGTCAAGGCCTACGTGTGCAAGGCGGCCGAGTGGGTGACCCGCGAGGCCATGCAGATCCACGGCGGCTTCGGCTACGCCGAGGAGTACCCGGTGAGCCGCTACTTCGTCGACGCCCGGGTGTTGTCGATCTTCGAGGGCGCCGATGAGACGCTCTGCCTCAAGGTCATCGCCCGCCGCCTGCTCGACCGGGCGACCTGACAACATCACGCCCTTGACCGGGGGGACCAGCGCGGAGCTGCGGCGGGGCGCGGAGCTGATGGCCCTCACCGGGCTGGCCATAACCCAGCCCGTGCTCGACGTGCTGGGCAACAGCCCGGAGACCTTCGTGTTCCGGGGGGTCGACGGGGCCCAGCTGGTGGTCTTCGCCCTGCTGGTGGCGCTCGTGCCGGGCCTGGCCCTGTGGGCCCTGGGCGCCGTGACCCGGCTGTTCGGGACCCGCGTCCGGGCCGGCGTCCACCTCGTCACCGTCGCCGTGCTCGTCGGGGTGGCCGTGCTCGTCGGGGCCCGTCTGGCGGACCTGGCCAAAGGCGGCCCGGTCCTGCTCGTCGCCGTCGCCGCCGGGCTGGTGGGCGGCATGCTGTACCTGCGGGTCGCCGGGGCCCGCCTCTTCCTGCTCTACCTCTCGCCGCTGCCCCTGCTGGCCGCCGGGCTCTTCCTCTTCTCCTCGCCCGTCTCCGGCCTGGTCAACGGGGGCGACACCGAGGTCGTCGAGGACGTGGGCAGCGACCAGCCCGTCGTGATGCTGGTCCTCGACGAGTTCCCGACGGCCGCCCTGCTCGACGACCGGGGGCAGATCGACGCCGCGCAGTTCCCCAACTTCGCCCGCCTGGCCGACCAGTCCGCCTGGTTCCGGAACTACACGACCCACAACGCGGGCACGGTGCAGGCCGTCCCGTCCCTGCTGTCGGGCCAACTGCCCACCCGGGGCCGGGCCCCGCTGGTCACCGACTGGCCGACGAACCTGTTCACCCTGCTGGGCGGCAGCTACGAGATGGCCGTGCAGGAGACCGTGACCCAGCTCTGCCCCCCGAACGTGTGCGCCAACACCTCCCGCACCGTCACCCAGCAGACACCGGTGGACGGTGAGGGCCTCGAGGGCGCCATCGGTGACGCCACCGACGTCCTGTCGCAGCTGGTCTCGCTCAACGCCGAGCCCGAGGTGGCGATCGACGAGTTCACCGAGGAGACCCTCTCGGTCCCCGCCCCGGACGAGATGGGCGTCGAGGACCGCAATCAGGTCACCAACCAGCCCACCCGCTTCACCGACTTCCTCGACGGCATGGTCCCGGGCGAGGACCCGACGCTGCACTTCATCCACCTGATCCTCCCCCACGGCCCGTGGCGCTTCTATCCCGACGGGACCGAGTACGTCTCGCCCGACGGTGACCCCGAGGGGGAGATCGCCGGGACCTGGGCCGACACCTGGCCGGCCGAGCTGACCCGCCTCCGCCTGGAGCTCCAGTCCGAGTACACCGACGCCCTGGTGGGGCGGACCATCGACCGGATGCAGGAGTCCGGCCTGTGGGACGACGCCCTGTTCGTCGTCGTCGCCGACCACGGCGGGGCCTTCGTGGTGGGCGAGCCGGGTCGGGCCCTGGCCGAAACCAACGCCTTCGAGGTCATGTGGACCCCGCTGTTCATCCGGGATCCCGACCTGGCCCCCGGCATCGACGAGACGGACATGGAGGCGACCGACCTGCTGGCCACGATGGCCGACCTGCTCGGCGTCGACCTGCCCTACGAGGTCCAGGGCGCCTCCGCCGTCTCCGATCCGGACACCTCGGGGACGAAGCGGTACATGCGCCTGCAGAACGCGTTCCAGGTCGAGCCCGATGCCCTGCTCGACATCGACACGGCCTCCAACTACGCCCAGCTGCTCGCCGACCACTGGCCCGTGGTACCGGTCGACGACCCCGTCGGCGCCTTCTACCGCCGCTACCCCCTGGGCGGGCTGTACGGCCGGGCGATCGCCGACCTGGAAGTCGGCCCGTCGGCGGGGTCGGCCACGCTCGACCAGCGCGAGGCCGTCGAGTCCGGCGGCGATGGCCCGCTCTCCGCCTACCTCGGGGGCGAGATCGACGTCGACGGGGCCGGCGCCGACCCCTGGGTGGTGGTGGCCCTCGACGGCGTGGTGCAGGGCTTCTCCCCGCTCTTCCCGATGGTCGACACGGACTCGGCCTACAGCATCCTGCTGAGCGAGGAGGCGGCCGGCGGGGACGGCGGCCACGAGGTCGACCTCTACCTGACCGACGGCCCCGACCAGCCGCTGCGGCCGCTGACCCCGTCGTGACCCACGTCCCGCCCAGCACCCACGACCGCGTCGACCCGCGATCCTCGAGGCGACTGTCCGGGGCACCAGGGTCGTGACGGGCCACTTCCCGCCCGGTGAGGACCCGGCGGGCTACGACCCCCTGGGCCGCCGGAGCCTTCCGGCCGCTTGGGCCGCCCGTTGGGCTGCGACGCCGGACGCCGAGGTCCTGTTCGAGGCCGGGCGGGGCTGGCTCACGGCGGGCGCGCTGGAGGAGGCGACCCGCCGGGTGGCCGGTCGGTTCGCCGGCGTCGGCCTGGTCGCGGGTGACCGGGTGCTGTTCAGCACGGCGACCTCGGTCGAGCTGGTGGTGGCCCACGTGGCCGCCTACCGGGCCGGGCTGGTCGTGGTCCCGGCCAACACGGCCTACACGGAGCGGGAGATCGCCCATGTCGCGCGCGACGCCAGGGTCCGGGCCGCGGTCGTCGACGACGTCGAACGGGCCCGCTGGGTGCGGGACGCAGGAGGGGCCGATGTGGTGGTCACCGGCCCCGACGTCGACCTGGCCGATGCTCCCCCGCCGCCCCTGGACGGCGTCGGCCCCGACGACCCGGCCCACTTGGGCTACACGTCCGGAACGACGGGCGCGCCCAAGGGCGCAGCGCTGACCCACGGCAACCTGCTGGCCAACAGCGAGGCCCTCGAGCGGGCCTGGCGCTGGACGGCCGAGGACCGCCTGGTGCTCGCCCTCCCCCTCTTCCACGCCCACGGGCTCTGCAACGGCCTGCACGGGACCCTGCTGGCGGGGGCGTCGGCGGTCCTGCTGCCCGGCTTCACCGTCGACAGCGTCCTGGACGCCGCCGCCGAGCACGACGCCACGCTCTTCTTCGGCGTGCCGACCATGTACCACCGGCTCGCGGCCTCGGCTCGAGCACTCGAGTTGGGCCGGCTTCGATTGTGCGTCTCGGGCTCGGCGGCGCTGCCGGCCGATCTGCACCGGTCGCTGCAGGACGATGCCGGCGTGGCCGTCCTCGAGCGCTACGGCATGACCGAGACCAACATGCTCGTGTCCAACCCCTACGACGGCGAGCGCCGGGCCGGCACCGTCGGCCTGCCCTTGCCCGGGGTCGAGGTCCGCCTGGCCGACGGCGGCGAGATCGAGGTCCGGGGCCCGAACGTCTTCGGCGGCTACTGGCAGCGACCCGAGGCGACGGTGGAGGCGTTCACCGACGACGCCTGGTTCCGCACCGGCGACTTGGGCGACCACGACGACGCCGGCTACCTCCGCCTCCTGGGCCGGGCCAAGGAGCTGATCATCACCGGCGGCTACAACGTCTACCCCCGCGAAGTGGAGGACGTCCTCGGCGCCCACCCGGACGTGACCGAGGCCGCCGTCGTCGGCATCCCGTCCACCGAGTGGGGCGAGACCGTCGTCGCCTACGTGGTCGGCGGGGGCGACACGGCGGCGGTGCAGTCCTGGGCCGAGTCCCAACTGGCGGCCTACAAGCGCCCGCGGGAGTACCGCTGGGTCACCACCCTCCCGAGAAACGCCCTCGGCAAGGTCCAGAAACACCTCCTCTGATCGTTCCGGGACCCACCACCCGTCACCCAACGGCAACTCCAGGACCCAGAACCAGGGCTGATCGTTCCGGGACCCACCACCCGTCACCCAACGGCAACTCCAGGACCCAGAACGGGCGGGGTCTACGGTGCGGCGATGGGTTTCGACGTGGATTCGACGACCGACGAGGTGGTCGCGGGGATCGACCTGTCCGGCAGGACCGTGGTGGTCACCGGGGCGACCAGCGGGTTGGGCAAGGAGACGGCTCGGGCCCTGGCCTCGGTGGGGGCTGACGTCGTGCTCTGTGGGCGCGATGACGCCAAGGGGCAGGCGGCGGCCGACGAGATCCAGGGGGCGACCCGCTATCAGCACCTCGACCTGGCCGACCTCGCCGGCCTCCGCACGGCGGCCGACGAGTTGCTGGCGTCCATCGAGCGGCTGGACGTGCTGGTCAACAACGCCGGGGTCATGGCCTGCCCGCTCGGGCGCACCGCCGACGGGTTCGAGCTGCAGTTCGGCACCAACCACCTGGGTCACTTCCTGCTCACCGCCCGCCTCGTTCCCCTGCTGATGGCGTCGGTGCCGGCCCGGATCGTCAACCTGTCGTCCCAGGGGCACCTGATCGCCGGGGTCGACCTCGCCGACCCCAACTACGAGCACCGGGACTACGACAAGTGGGAGGCCTACGGCCAGGCCAAGACGGCCAACGTGCTGTTCACCCGTGAGCTGGAGCGCCGCTTCGGGGACCACGGCCTGCGCGCCTACGCCGTGCACCCCGGCATGGTCATGACCGAATTGGGGCGCCACCTGGACCGGTCCGACCTCGAGGGCATCACCCAGAAGGCCGGCAACCTCCCGTCCACCGGCCCGAGCCGGCGGATGAAGCAGGTCGACACCGGGGCCAGCACCCAGGTGTGGGCCGCCACCGCCGACGACATCCCCGGTGGCGCCTACCTGGCCGACGTCGCCGTCTGTGACCAGCTGGCCGGCCACGCCCGCGACGACGAGGCCGCGGCCCGGCTGTGGGCCCTGTCCGAGGAGCTGGTGGGCGAGCCCTTCCCCTCCTGGCCCGGCGCCCACTGACCTCGGTCGCTCAGCGGGGGGCGAACATGATCACGCCTACGCCGAGCAGGCAGATCGACGCTCCCACGACGTCATAGCGGTCCGGCTCGAAGCCGTCGGCCACCATGCCCCAGAGGAGCGAACCGACCACGAAGACGCCGCCGTAGGCGGCCAGGATGCGGCCGAAGTGCGGGTCGGTCTGGAACGTGGCCACGAAGCCGTAGGCGGCGAGGGCCACGACGCCCGCCCCGACGAAGGCCAGGCCCCGGTCCTCCCGCACGCCCTGCCACACCAACCAGGCTCCGCCGATCTCGGCCAGCGCCGCGAGCACGAAGAGCCCGATGCTGCGGGCGACGGCCATGGCCGGACTCTACGCAGCGGCCCGCCGACGCCGGATGACCAGGGCGCCGACGAGGCCCACGGCCACCGCGGCGAGGACGCCGCCCGCCCCCCAGGCCACGGCCGACAGCCCGACGGTGATGCCCACGGCCGCCAGCAGCGGCGGGGCGCAGCAGGCGGCACAGGCGGCCACACCTACGGCGACCACCGGCAGGCCCTCGCGGCTCACCGCGCCGCCAGGGCGTCGATCACGACCCGGGCGTCGTCGGCCCCGGTGATCTCCAGCGTGACGTCGTCGAGGCCCAGGGTGAGATCGAAGCGCAGGAAGGCGCAGCAGCCCTGCTCGGCTGCGGCCAGCGTCGCCAGCCGGCCCACGTCGACACCCCGGGCGAACACCAGGCGCACGCCGGTCGCCGTGGCCTCTCGGGCGAGCGCCTCGGCGGTGACCGAACGCCAGTCCTTCACCCGTTGGGGCATCTCGGTGATCTGCAGGGAGCAGGCGACCGGCGGTGCGGCGGTGCTCGTCGCCAGGCAACCGCACTCCTCGTCGCAGGGGCCGTCGGGACGGTGGCCCTCCAGGCCCGCGGCGACGTGGCGCAACTGTCGGCCGAGCGCTTCGGCCTCACGGGCCTGACGGTCACACGCCGCGATCTTGTCGGCCAGGACACCTCGCAGTCGGTCCTGCACCGGCCCGCAGCGGTCGCCGTCCCACAGGTCGGCCACGTCAGCGATCTCGTCGAGGGACAGGCCCAGCGCCTTGGCCCGGCCGATGAAGGTCAGCCGGCTGAGCGAGCGGTCGTCGTAGACCCGGTAGCCGGCGGGGGTGCGCTCGGGCGCGACCAAGCCGACCTGCTCGTAGTACCGCAGTGCGCTGGCCGAGAAGCCGGTCCGGGCCGACGCCTCGGCGATCGTGCAGGTGCCCATGACCTCGACCGTAGACCTTCGAGTTGACTCGAAGGTCAAGCTCCGGGGCGAAGGACCCTGTCGATTCGCCCTCCGGGTGGGCATCCTGACGCCATGGCCCCGGCCGACGATCCCGACGACGACATCCCCGACGACGACATCCCCGACGACGACATCCCCGACGACGACATCCCCGACGACGACATCCCCGACGACGACGCCGACCTCGAGGCCCTGGTCCCGGCCGACGATCCCCCCGACGACGACAAGGACCTCGAGCCCCTGGTCGCCGGTCGTACCGTCGACCTCGGTCGGGCCGTCCTGGCCACCTTCGCCCTGATGTTCCTCGTCGCGGCCGGGGTCTTCGCCTGGCAGCAGGCGGCCCAGGAGCCGAGCCCGAACGCCGTCGACATCGGCTTCGCCGACGACATGCGCACCCATCACCTGCAGGGCGTCAGCATGGCGCTGGCCTACCTCCAGGACGGGACCGACCCCACCTTCGGACAGATGGCCAACGAGATCGTCCTCGTGCAGGCCGGCGAGTCCCGCCTCCTCAGCCAGTACCTCGAGGACTGGGGCTCGCCCGACCTGGACCTGGACACGGCCATGGGCTGGATGGACATGGCCCCGGTGCCCCAGACCGAGCAGCCGGGCATGGCCACCGACGCCGAGCTGGCCGAACTCGACGCCGCCGAAGGCGAGGAGTTGGACGATCTGTTCTCGAGCTTCATGATCCGTCACCACCGGGGCGGCACCCACATGGCCCAGTACGCCGCCGACCACGGTTCGGAGGAGTCCATCACCAGCCTGGCGGAGGCGATCGTGACCACCCAGCAGTCCGAGATCGGCGAGATGAACCTCCGGCGGGAACGCATCGGGCTGCCCCCCGCCTGATCCACTGTCCGCTTCCGACCGCGAGGCGGAGGTCCAGACGGCGGCGGCAACGGGGCTCGGCGTCGAGGTGATCCGGGCACCCGCAGGCCGTCCTCGACGCCGTCCTCGCCCTTCCCCGACGGTTCTGGGCGAACCGCTCGGTCACACCCCGCCCTCCCACGGCCGATCGCGGGCGCCGGTCCACGACGACCGATCCGTTACCGTCGCCAACCGTGACCATCCAGGTGGTAGGGGCAGGGCTGGGGCGGACGGGGACGACATCGCTGAAAGCGGCGCTGGAGCAGCTGCTCAGGGGGTCGTGCCACCACATGCTCGAGGTGTTCGCCCACCCGGAGACCGTGCCCACCTGGCATGCCGCGGCCCGCGGTGAGCCCGTCGACTGGCCGGCCCTGCTCGCCGGCTACGAGGCCATCGTCGACTGGCCGGGCGCCGCCTTCTGGCCCCAACTGACCGAGGCCTTCCCCGACGCCGTGGTCCTGTTGTCCACCCGGGATCCCGAGGCCTGGTACCGAAGCGCCCGGGCCACGATCTTCGGTTTCATCGACGAGACGGAGCCGCCCGACGAGTCGATGGCCGACTGGCACGCGTTCATTCGGGACCTCTTCGCCAACACGTTCACCCTCGACCTCGGCGACCAAGCCGCGGCCATCGCCGCCTTCGAGGCTCATTACGCCGCCGTGCGAGAAGCCGTCCCCGCCGACCGCCTCCTCGAGTGGACCGTCACCGACGGCTGGGGCCCGCTTTGCGAAGCGCTGGGCGTCGACGTCCCCGACCAGCCCTTCCCCCGCCTCAACACCAGCGAGGAGTGGGCGGCCGGCCACCAGCCCGTGGACGGCTGATCGGGCGCCGATCGGTCACGCTGAGCGTGAACCAATCGGCGCAACTTCAGGTCAAGGGCTCAGCTGCAGCCGCTGGTGGTGCCGCAGCTGGGGCAGGCATGGCAGGAGCCGGCCCGCTGCATCTGGATGCCGCACTGCATGCAGAGGGGGGCGTTGACGTCGGCCACGGGGACCGGGACCTTGGCCCTGGCCTCGGTCAGGTCCACGTCCAGCTCGAGGGCCAGGGTGGAGGCCGACTCGATCGAGGGCGGGTCCGGGGTCACGTCCTGGCCCTGGACCGTCGCGGTGACCGTCTCCTCGACACCCGGCAGCGTCGGCTGGGTGCGCTCGGTGATGGTGTGGATGCCCAGCTCGCTGCGCTCCTCCACCGACAGGTAGAGGATGGCGAGGCGGCGGAACAGGTAGTCCATCAGGCTGTTGGCGAAGCGGATGTCCGGGTCGTCGGTCATGCCCGCGGGCTCGAAGCGCATGCCGGTGAAGGCCTCGATGAAGCTGCGCAGGGGGACGCCGTACTGCAGGCCGTGGCTGATGGCGATGGCGAAGGCGTCCATGATCCCGGCCAGGGTCGAGCCCTGCTTGGACACCCGGACGAAGATCTCACCCGGCCGGCCGTCCTCGTACTCGCCGACGGTCACGAAGCCCTTGCAGTCCGCCACCCGGAACTCGAAG
>Ga0315273_10014842_pt1 | contig 10053 bp, 10 predicted proteins | sample YL17G02_0_MG_FD_205753 | JGI IMG/M metagenome (GOLD analysis project Ga0315273, IMG submission 205753) | Sediment microbial communities from Yellowstone Lake, YNP, Wyoming, USA - YL17G02_0 | ecosystem: Environmental > Aquatic > Freshwater > Lake > Sediment | place: USA: Wyoming | collected... | reverse complement strand
CATCATCCCGACCGATTGCGATCCCTGTCCCGGAAACACGAAAGCGAGCTTCATCAGTGCCCGCCCGGCCGCCCGAAGGGCACTGCGCGCGGCCTCCGCGATGTCGTGCCCGATGCGTTGCGTCGTACGGTCGGCCGCCACCCGTGCTCGCAGACGCGCCCTTCGGGCCTTGGCTTCGCCCTGCTCGCGCAGGTGTCCCGCGGGGGGCAGCGAACATAGTGAGCGTGGGGGCCGTTCATCTCACCACGTCAGATAGACCGCGCCCCAGGTAAACCCGCCCCCTACCCCGATCAGCAGCAGCCGGTGGCCTGCGGTGATGCGGCCGTCGCGGACCGCCTCGTCGAGCGCGAGCGGGATCGACGCCGCGGAAGTGTTGGCGTGGCGGTCGACGGTGGCAATCATGCGGGCGGGCGGCACGCCCAGCTTTTTCGCCGCCGCATTCATGATCCGGATGTTCGCCTGGTGCGGAATGAACCAATCCACGGCGCTGGCGTCGACCCCGTTGGCGGCGAGCGCCTCGGCGCCCACCTCTGCCATCACCTTGACCGCAAATTTGAACACGGCGGGGCCGTCCATCCGCACAAACGGCGTGCCGCTGATCTCGCCCCCGGCGAGCGAGCCGGGAACGCAGAGGATGTCGCGATAGCGGCCGTCCGCGTGCAGGTGCGCCGACCGGATTCCCGGCGCCTGCGAGGGCACCAGCACGACCGCGCCGGCGCCATCCCCGAACAACACGCAGGATCCGCGGTCGTTCCAGTCGAGGATGCGCGAATAGATCTCCGCACCGACGACGAGCGCATTGCGCGCCATCCCCGCCGCGACCATCCGGTCGGCCAGGGCGAGCGCGTAGACAAATCCGCTGCACACGGCCTGCACGTCGAACGCAGGCCCGCCCGCCGCGCCGAGCTTTGCCTGCAGGATGCACGCCGTGGACGGAAACAGCATGTCCGGGGTCGTCGTCGCAACGACAATGAGATCGACGTCGGCCGGGGCAATTCCGGCAGCCCGGAGGGCGGCGCGCGCCGCGTGCTCCGCGAGATCGCTGGTCTTCTCCGCCGGCGCGGCGATCCGGCGCTCGCGGATGCCGGTGCGCGCCCGGATCCACGCATCGCTGGTATCGACGCGCTTCGCAAGTTCGTGGTTGGTGAGGACGTGCGCGGGCAGATGGCTGCCCGTCCCGACGATGCGGCTATGCATCGCTGGCCGCTACGGCCGCGGCGGCGGGCGCAGGTGTCAACGTATGCATCACCGCCATCCTCTGCGCGATCTTTTCCTGCACGCCGTGCGCGGCTTCGGTGTAGGCCTTGCGCAGCGCGTGCTGGAATGCCAGGGCATCGGCGGAGCCATGGCTCTTGACGACGACACCCTTCAACCCGATGAGCGTCGCGCCGTTGTGTCGGCGGGGATCAATGCGGTGCTTGAAGGCGCGCAGCACCGGAGACGCGACGAGCGCGACCAAGCGCGTCAGCACATTGCGGGTGAATTCGGCCTTCAGCATCTCGTAGAGCATTGTCGCGATGCCTTCCGATGCCTTCAGCGCAACGTTGCCGACAAAGCCATCGCAGACGACGACCTCGGTCGTCCCCTTGTAGATGTCGCCGCCCTCGATGTTGCCGTAGAAATTGAGGCCCGACGCGCGGAGCAGTTCCGCCGTCCGCTTCGCGAGCTCGTTCCCCTTGATCTCCTCCTCGCCGACATTGAGGAGCCCGACCGACGGCCGCTCGATGCCGTCCATCGCCGCGACCAGAGCCGTTCCCATCACGGCGAACTGGACAAGCTGCTCGGGCGAGCAATTGACGTTGGCACCAAGGTCGAGCACCGTGACCACGCCGCCGTGCCGCGTCGGCAGCTGCGCCGCAATCGCCGGACGATCGATGCCGGGCAGCGTCTTCAGCACAAAGCGCGAAATGGCCATCAGCGCGCCCGTGTTCCCCGCCGAAACGCAAGCCTGCGCGACTTCGTCTTTGACGAGATTGATCGCGACGCGCATCGACGAATTCTTTTTCTTTCGCAGCGCGTCGGCGGGCGGTTCGTGCATGGCGACGACTTCGCTCGCCGCATGCAGCGTGAGCCGGTCCATGGCCGGCGAGTCGAGCTTGGCGAGCGCCGCCTTGAGCGGCCCATCGAGCCCGACCGCGATCACCCGCGCCTCGGGTGTTTCCTCGAGAAACCTCAACGCCGCCGGGAGCGTGACCGAGGGACCATGGTCGCCTCCCATTGCGTCAACGGCTACCGTGACCGGCATGTCGGATTGCGCTTGTGGCTTTGCTTCGTTGCGATGGTCACGCCCGAAGCCGGCGCGCATGGGCGCCCGCGTTGCGCCTATTCGTCGGCCTTGGTCTGGACGACCTTCTTGCCCCGGTAAAAGCCGTTGGGGCTGATGTGGTGGCGTCGATGCGTTTCGCCCGTGACCGGCTCCACCGCCAGCGGCGGGTTGGTCAGTGCGCTGTGCGCGCGGTGCATCCCGCGCTTCGACGGGGACTTCTTGTTCTGCTGGACAGCCATTCGATTCTCCTGACGTGGTTCATGCCATGCGCGTCGGCAGGACGCGCATTCAATGCTTCGCCTTCTTGGCGGCGTCGTTCTTCAATCCGGCCAGCGCCGCAAACGCGGACGCCCGCGGCGGCCCCGCATTCCGCGCCAGCAGCGGCGCTGCCGCGCACGCCTTGCGCTCGCATTGCGGCGCGAACGGCAACGCCAGCAACATCTCGTCCTCGATCAGCGTCATTGCGTCGAGCGGCGCATTCGCGAGAATGACCTCATGCCCGTCATCGTCGGCGTCGAGCACCGCGAGTTCACGTTCGTTGCGCGCCAGCAGCAATGACGTGCGCTGCTCCACCGGCCAGGCAAACGGTTGCAGGCAGCGTTGACACTCGAGGGGCACGCGTCCATCCAACCGGATTTCCAGCGCCGGGCGGCCCAGTGCGTCGGCCGTCCCGGTGATGCGCCACGCCACGTCGGTGGCTCCCCCTTCCGGGGCCAGCCGATCCGCCGCGCGCGGCATCGAAGCAACTTCCGTGGTCCCCGCGAGGGTCGCGCGCCGAAGCGCAAGATCGAAAGCGTCGAATGATCCGCGGCGCCGTCCCGACGTTCCTTGCTGCCCGGCCATGCCCGCCTCCGTCCCGCCCGCATCCGCCGACAGCCCGGCCCGGCGAATTCACGCAACCGGGTCAGCCGATCAAAAACGTTGGATAATAGCGTGATCACCGAATCTTGTCAAAAATGCCCGCAAAAACAACAATCAAGCGGATGTCCGCCACCGCCGGCGCGGCGCGGCGGCGCATCGTGCTCGCGTCGACGTCGCGCTACCGGCGCATGTTGCTCGAACGCCTCGGCATTCCATTCATCGCGGTCGCACCGGGCGCCGACGAGACTCCGCTTGCAAACGAGGCGCCGGTGGCAACCGCGTTCAGGCTAGCCGAAGCGAAGGCCCGCAGCGTCGCAAGCGCGCATCCGGATGCGCTCATCATAGGGTCGGACCAGATCGCGGATTGCGGCGGGCGGCCGGTCGGCAAACCGGGCACGCACGAACGCGCGGTGGCGCAGCTCACGGAACTGTCCGGGCGGACGGTCGTCTTCCACACCGGGCTCTCGCTGCTGGACGCGGCGTCGGGGCAATGTCAGACAGCACTGGTCGATGTCCGGAGCACCTTTCGGTTCCTTTCCGCCGCCGAGATCGAGGCATACCTGCGGCGCGAGCGGCCCTATGACTGCGCCGGCAGTGTCCGCTCCGAAGCGCTCGGCATTGCGTTGTTCGAAAGCATCGAAAGTGATGATCCTACGGCGTTGATCGGCCTCCCGCTCATCCGGCTCACGAGCATGCTGCTCGCCGTCGGAGTTCCCGTGCTTGCGCGGCCGACATGAGTGCCGCGGGGCCGCCCCAAGGCGCGAATAGCGCGGCAGCGGCAAGCGTGGGGGAGCACCCATGAAGCGTGGCCGTCTCTTCGTCGTGCCGAATCTACTCGGCGTCGTCGCGCCCGAGCGGGTGCTGCCGGCCCATACGATCGCCGTGGCCCGCGGCCTCGCCCACTACGTCGTCGAGAACGCCAGGCCCGCGCGCGCCTTCCTCCAATCCTTGTCGCCGGCCCTGCCGATCCGGCAGATCCACATCGTGGAATTGGGCGACGCGCCGGTGCAGGCGCGCTGTTCCGAACTCCTCGCGCCCGCCAGGGATGGCCGGGACATCGGGCTCCTGTCGGACGCCGGCTGCCCCGGGATCGCCGACCCCGGCGCCCTCCTCGCGGCGCAGGCGCATCGCGAGGGGATAGGCGTGGTGCCGCTCGTCGGCCCCTCGTCGGTCGCGCTCGCGCTGATGGCGTCCGGCATGAACGGGCAGGGATTTTCGTTTCACGGCTACCTGCCGGTGAAGGCCGATGCCCGCACCGCGGCCATTCATCAGATCGAGGCGGACTCCCGGCGCACAGGGTACGCTCAGATCTTCATCGAAACGCCGTACCGCAATGCGACGCTGCTCGCAGCGCTTGCCGCATCCTGCAAGCCTGCAACGCGCCTGTGCGTGGCGGCCGACCTGACGCTCGCGACGGAGTCCGTGTTGTCGCAGGCGATCAGCGCGTGGCGCGGCACCGACGGCACGCGCTACGCGAAGCGTCCGGCGATCTTCGTGCTGCAGGCTTGAGCCTTGGACAACGCGCCCCGCCGGAGCGGTAAGCGCATGCGTGGGCAAGCGACTACGCCGGCGAATCCTGGATGTAGCTCTTGAGCATCTGGTTCTCGAAGCTCTGCTCTTCGTACACCGCCTTCGCCACGTCGTGGAAGGACACGACGCCGAGCAGCGTGGTGCCGTCCATCACCGGCACGTAACGGGCATGCCGCTCGAGCATCGACCGCCGCAGTTCCATCACGTCGATCGTCGGGGCCGCGGTCAGCGGTTCACGCTCCGTGATCGCGCTGATCCTGAGGTCGCCCAGCGTGCCGCCGCGATCGGCCAGCGCGCGAAGCACTTCGGCGAACGTCACGAGCCCCGCCATCCGGCCGTGGTCCATCACGACCAGCGATCCGATGTCGAGCTGCGCCATGACCTTGACTGCCTCCAGCACCGGCGCATCCGGCGTCGTCGTGTACAGCGTCGTGCCTTTGATGCGCAGGATTTCGCTGACAAGCATGGCTCCTCCCGGGTCGTCCTCGAGGCTGTTACCGCCGGTCAGGTTACTCCCGGCACGCCGTGCCGCGCAACCGAGAACTCCGCACGGCCGTCCGAAGGAGGGCTCGCTCCCGCCCGGCGGGAAGGCGCGCAGCGCCAAGGGTGCCCACAACCGCCGCTACTTGTAGAGGATGTGCGGCAGCCAGAGGCCAATTTCCGGGAATACGTACAGCAGGATCAGCGCGATCACCTGGATGCCCATGAACGGCAGCATTCCGGCGAAGATCGCGTTCAGCGTCACGTGCGGCGGCGACACGCCCTTCAGGTAGAACGCGGCCATCGCCACCGGCGGGGACAGGAACGCCGTCTGCAGGTTGAGCGCCACGAGCAATCCGAAGAACAGCGGATCGATGTTGAAGTGCGGCAGGAGCGGGATGAAGATCGGCATGAAGATGATGATGATCTCCGTCCACTCGAGCGGCCAGCCGAGCAGGAAGATGATGATCTGCGCCAGAATCATGAACTGCACCGGGGTCATGTCGAGCGACAGCACCCATTTCTCGATGACCTCCTGCCCGCCGAGCAAGGCGAACGCCGCCGAAAAAATCCCCGAGCCGACGAACAGCCAACAGACCATCGCGCTGGTCTTGGCGGTGAGGAACGACGATTCCTTGAGGATGTTGCCGAGCTGTTTCACCGTCTTCCACGTGACGCTGCCGCCCGGGCCTCCGGGACGCGTCTCGCGCGAGTTGGCGACGAAGCGATAGACCGCCGCCAGCACGAATCCGCCGAATCCGCCGATCGCCGCTGCCTCGGAGGGCGTGGCAAGTCCGAACACGATCGAGCCGAGCACGGCCACAATCAGCAAAGCCAGTGGAAAGAACGAGCTCAACAGCATCTTGAATACTTCCAGCCGCTCCCAATTCCAGAACCGGTACAGGACGGCGAGCCCGGCGATGCCGATGCCGAACGCGATCCACAGCCACAGGGGGACGGGCAGGCGCTCCTGTTCCGCCGCCGCTGCCGGTGTCTCCGCGGGTTTCGGTTCGACGGCCCGCACCGCGCCTGGCAACTCCTTGGCGCTCTCTCCGGTTTTCGCCTCGACGCGTGAAGCTTCCTTGGCCCCTTCAGCCGGGGGTTCCCCAACTCCGGATTCCGTTTCTCCCGTTTGCGGTTCGCCGATAAGGCCGGTTGACGCTTCCCTTTCCGGTTCGGGCGCTGCGACGAGGCCCCCCGCCTGGATCAGCCCGGCCGTGGTGGCCTCGACCTCGGGCGCCGTCGCAACGCGATAGGTGACACCGAGTATCGTGGCAATGAACAGCACCGGAAGCAGCGAGACCAGCAGTTGCCCGAGCACCGTGCGCTTAGCGACGCCAGCGCCTCCGCCGAGCGCTCGCCACAGTCCCGTCAACGCGTTGCCGCCATTCCGCGCCTGCGTCAGTGCCCAAGGCGGCAGCTCCACGCGCCGTTCGCTCGCGGCCAGCGGAGGCATGAGGTGAGGCTTCCACCATGCGAGGACGATCACGTAACCGATGTAGAGCCCGGCGAGCATGATGCCGGGCAGAAAGGCACCCGCATAGAGTTGGACGACCGACACACCGGCAACCGCTCCGTAGACGATCAGCAGCACCGACGGCGGGATCAGGATGCCGAGACAGCCCCCCGCCGTGACCGCGCCGGCCGCCACCTTGATGTTGTACCCGGCCTTGAGCATCGCCGGAAACGCGAGCAGGCCCATCAGCGTCACGACCGCGCCGACAATGCCGGTGGCGGTCGCGAAGATGGCGCAGGTGACGATGGTCGCCACCGCGAGTGCCCCCGGGATGCGCGCGGTGGCAAGATGCAGGCTCTTGAACAACCGGTCGATCAATTGCGCCCGTTCGACGAGGTAGCCCATGAACAGGAACAGCGGAATCGCGATCAGCACGTCGTTGGACATCACGCCAAAGGTGCGTTGCACGAAGAGGTCGAGCACCTTTCGTTCCGCGGTCGCCGGATCGACGCTGCGGTAGGCAAGCCAGGCGAAGAACACGCCCATCCCCATCAAAGTGAATGCCGTGGGGAAACCGAGCATGATCCCCACGCAAATCATCGCGAGCATCAGGAGTCCCAGATGGCCATTCGTCATCTGCGAGGGCGGCGGCATCAGCGTGAACACCAGGATAACGACCAGGGCCATCATCGAAAGCCCGAACCAGACCTCCTTCCTCATGGCCGGGTCTCCTCGCGTTCCTGCGCGACCACGAGGTCGTCGAGCTTCGCGATGTCCTCGTCCCTGACGTGAACCATCTGTTTCAGCTTGTCGACGTCCACTTCTTGCACATCCGCCGCGCGGGAGGGCCACTCACCCTGCTTCAGGCAGATGACGCAGCGGATGATCTCGACGATGCCCTGCACCAGGATCATCGCCCCGGCAAGGGGAATGACCGTCTTGAACGGGTAGATCGGCGGGCCTTCCGACGTGATGTTCGAGTGCTCGTTGATCGCCCAGGACTCTCCGGCATACGTGTAGCCCGCCCAGACGAACGCGACGATTCCAGGAATGAAGAACAGGATGTACAGCGTGAGGTCGAGGCCCGCCTGCACCCGCGGCGGAAAGAAGCCGTAGAGCACGTCGCCGCGCACGTGGCCGTTCTTGGCGAGCGTGTAGGCGCCGGCCATCATGAACAGCGTCCCGTACATCATGATCATCGCGTCGAAAGCCCACGCATGCGGGTGGTCGAGCACATAGCGCGAGTACACCTCCCACGAGATGAGCGCCGTGAGGCCGACGATCAACCAGGAGAACGTCTGGCCGACCCAGGTGCTCACATTATCGACGAACAGAAGCAGCTTCTGCATAGCCGCGGGCCTCCAGCGATGTGACGACGGACCGGGACGCTATCTTGCCACGCGCACGCGGTTGCCCGCAGCGCGGAAACAAAAAACACCATCCGGGACCGCCGGATGGTGTTTCGCTTCGAACATCGGCGCCGTCAGGTCTTCTTCGTCGCCGGCTTCTTGGCGCCGAAGTAATAGTTGTACGCCATGCGCCGGCTCACGTAGGTATCGAAATCCCAGCGCACCGCGCGTTCGGCGAACGCCTTCTGCGAGGCGATGATCTCCTGGAAAATCGCGTTGTCCATCCTCTTCGCCATGACCTGGTCGAAGATCTCGAGCTGCTTCTGCAGGATCGAATCCGGTGTCTTGTAGAACTTGACCTTGTCCTTCACCTGCAGCTCGATATAGTCCGTCGAATAGCGGTCGATCGCCTTCCACATCATGTCGGCGGAGGCCGCTTCGACGGCGTTGGCGATGACCGCCCTGATTTTTTCCGGCAACGCGTCGTACTTCGTCTTGTTGAAGATGATCTCGAACTGCTCCGCGTTCTGGTGATAGCTTTGCAGCATGCACACCTTGGAGACATCCGGAAAGCCGAGGATGCGGTCGGAACTGGCGTTGTTGAACTCGGCCCCATCCAGCAGCCCGCGGTCCATCGCCGGGATAATCTCGCCACCGGGCAACGCGTTCACCGCGGCGCCCATGCCGGTGAACAGGTCGATCGAGATGCCTACGGTTCGGAACTTCATGCCCTTGAAGTCGTCGACCTTGGTGATCGGCTTCTTGTACCAACCGAGCGGCTGCGTCGGATGCGGCCCATACGGAAATGTTACGACATTCGCCCCAATGGAGGCGTAAAGCTTGTTCAGCAAATCCTTGCCGCCGCCGTACTTGTGCCACGAAAGCAGCGTGTTGCCGTCCATGCCGAAGGCCGGACCGGAGCCCCACAACGCGAGCGCGTTCTGCTTCCCGTAGTGGTAGGCGAGCACCCCGTGACCGCCGTCGAGCGTCCCTTTCGACACCGCGTCCAGCAACCCGAAGGCTGGAACGACAGCCCCCGCGGGCAGCACTTCGATCTTGAGTTCGCCGCCGGTCATGTCGTTGACCTTCTTCGCGAAATCGAGCGCGAACTCGTGAAAGATGTCCTTCGACGGCCACGTGCTCTGCCAGCGCATGGTGATCAGGCCCTGCGCCTTCGCGATCATCGGGAAACCGAGCGTCGCGCCGGCGGCGGCGGCTCCGGTCGCGGCCTTCAGGAACTTGCGGCGGGAGCCTAGCGTGCGGTTTTCCGGCAGCGCCGGAACGAATAGTCTGCGCGTCATGATTCCTCCAATGAAATTGCGTCGTTGCACCGTGTCAAGGATGGCATTGCGTTGCTCCCTGAATGTCGCTGCGGTGGCGCGGCCATTCGCTTCGACCCGCCCCGCGCTTCTTTCGTGTCCGCGGGGAACTATACTTGAATAATCGTCAAATTCAACGCTTGCCACCGAAACAACGGGCAAGTGCGGGTTTCGGTCGGCCCTCCGGAAACGGTTGGCAAGGCCTTACGATCCCACCGTCCACCACTCCCGCAGCGCCTCTGGGCCGGCGTCCCGCTGTCGAGGGATTCGAGCTCCCCGCCGGCCGGTCGCGGCCAACCTGTCGGCGGCGTCCACCCGGAAGTCCTGCGACAACTGCGCGGATCAGCCTGTTGCCGGCAAGAACCAACGGTTGACCCGCACGACCGAAGCCCCAATACTCAGACTCGCATGATTGAACCCATAGGTCGCGTTTTGGCGTTGATCCGATGATATTCGGCAATCTCGTAACGATGCTGGCGAGTTACGTGTTCCGGCAAATCACGTTCTGGCTGCCAGGCGCTTTTTGCGCCAGCTGATGTATGGACGCCACGCGACTCGAATGGCTGTCCGCGACCGACGCGGCACGCGCCATGCGCGAAGGCTCCATCAGCTCGGAGCAGCTGGTCGACGCCTGCCTCGCGCGCATCCGCGAGACCGAGCCGATCGTGCAGGCCTGGCAATATCTGAACGAGCAGCACGCGCTCGCCCAGGCGCGCGCGCGCGACCTCGACCGGATGGAGGGACGGCCGATCGGGCCGCTGCATGGAGTGCCGATCGGCATCAAGGACATCT
>Ga0315273_10014841_pt1 | contig 10053 bp, 5 predicted proteins | sample YL17G02_0_MG_FD_205753 | JGI IMG/M metagenome (GOLD analysis project Ga0315273, IMG submission 205753) | Sediment microbial communities from Yellowstone Lake, YNP, Wyoming, USA - YL17G02_0 | ecosystem: Environmental > Aquatic > Freshwater > Lake > Sediment | place: USA: Wyoming | collected... | reverse complement strand
GCACGTCGCCGACGAAGCCGAAGCTCGCTACCTGGAAGATCGGCGCGTTCGGATCCTTGTTTATCGCGATGATCGTGTCCGACGACGACATCCCCGCGAGGTGCTGGACCGCCCCGCTGATCCCGCAGGCGATATAGAGCTTCGGGCACACCGTCTTACCGGTCTGGCCGACCTGATGGCAGTACGGAATCCATCCCGCGTCGACCGCCGCGCGACTCGCTCCGACCGCCGCTCCCAACTCCTGCGCAAGTTCGGCCAGCACCGAGAAGTTCGATGGGTCGCCGATCCCTCGGCCGCCGGAGACGATGATGTCCGCCTCGACGATGTTCACCGTCGCCTCGCACTGCTCGATGAAATCGAGGATCTGACTCCTCGAACTGAAAAGCTGAGGCTTGGCGGTCAGTTTCACGACCTGGGCCTTCGAGCCGTTCGCCTGCTTCGGGCTCGTCGGGAAGACCTTGTGCCGGACGGTCGCCATCTGAGGGCGCGTGTATGGGCAGAGGATCGTCGCCATGACGTTTCCGCCGAACGCCGGGCGCGTCTGATAGAGCAGCCCGTCGTCCTTGCCGATCGCGAGGCCGGTGCAGTCGGCGGTCAGGCCGGTGTAAAGCCGGATCGCGACCTGCGACATGAACGAGCGCCCCTGAGTCGTCGCTCCGGCGAGCATGATCTCCGGCTTCATTTGGCGCACGAGATCCGACAGCACGCGGGAGTACCGCTCGCCGTCGTAGTCCGCAAGTTCGGGCGCTTCGTAGAGATAGACTTTGTCCACCGGATACTCGGCGAGTTCAGCTGAGGCCTGATCGAGGTTGTCGCCGAGCACGACGACGCAGAGTCCCGAGCCTCGATCGTCCGCAAGTTGACGTCCCGCGCCGATCAGCTCGAGGACGACGGGCGAGATATGGCCCTTGAACTGCTCGCCGAAAACCCAGACGTCCTTGAATTGGCTCAGGTCCTCCACCGGCTGCTTGTCGATCTCGATGGCGATCGCCCTGGACCGGCATGCGGTGACGCACGAACTGCAGTAGTTGCAGAGATCGAGGTCGATGATCGCCATCTTGTTACTGACCTCGATCGCCGCCGTCGGGCACGATTTCACGCACACCCCGCAGCCGTTGCATTTATCCTGGATGACTCGGATTGACACTAGACTATCTCCAACTCTTTCAGCAATCCGGCGAGCTTGTCGGCGAGTTCGGCCGGCTCGCCTTCCCATCGTTCGCCGCCCTCGCGGTGAGGCGGGCTGAAGACCTTGATGACCTGAGTCGGCGAACCCTGGAATCCGAGCTTCTCCGCAGGCGCCTCGATGTCGGCAGCCGTCCAGACCGGGATCTCCGCCTTCTTCGCGTTCATCTTGCCCCGGAGTGACGGCGTCCTCGGCTCGTTGATCTCCTTGACGACGGTGAGGACCGCCGGGAGCTTCACCGAGCAGATCTCATACCCCTGCTCGACGAGCCGCTTGACGGTGATCTTCTTCGCATCCAGTTCCTCGACCTTCGCCACGTAGGCCGCCTGAGCGTAATCCATGTGGACTGAGATGCCGGGGCCGACCTGGCCGGTATCGCCGTCGATCGCCTGCATGCCGCAGAGGACGAGGTCAGGCTCGAGTCTCCCCAGGGCCGTCGCGAGTGCATAGGAGGTCGCCCAGGTATCCGCGCCCGCGAACGCCCGGTCGGAGAGCAGGATCGCCTCATCCGCGCCGAGAGCGATCGCATCACGGAGCATGGCCTCCGCCTGAGGTGGGCCCATTGAGATGACCGTGACGCTTGCCTCTTCGCCCTCGCCCTGGAGCCGCTCCTTGATGCGGACCGCCTCCTCCAGGGCATAGAGATCGAACGGATTGATCTGCGATTCGACACCCTCACGGACGAGGGCATTGGTCTCCGGGTCGATCTTGACCTCGGTCGTCGCCGGGACCTGTTTGATGCACACACAAATCTTGAACATGGCAGACCTATGGAGTATTGGAGTACTGGAGTGGTGGAGTCTTGGGCTCCATTCTCCGAGAGGTTATTCTACATGACAGGCTGGGTTTCGGTCAAATCCTGATGGCTTGGCTGTTTCCCGCGAGCGTGATGTGTTGCGACCGGTGTTCCTTCTTACGGCGGTATCTCTTCCAGCTTGACCTGCTGGCCCACAGGCAGTTTGCCCTTCCATGAGATCGTGCCATCCGAGTGAGTGCCGACTTCGAATCCCGGAGGGACATGCAATCCCTTCAGGCCATTCCCCCATATCTCGAGGCCATCACCTGATTGATCGAACTTCGTGCTGATCGTGCCCGTCCTGAGCTTAAGGTTCTCCACCCCGACGGCATTCGGCACATGGGCGATGATCGGAAGCCCGTCGCTCGGAATCACGCCATTGTGCCAGAGTGCGCCCTCAATGACCAGCGCCGCGCCGAAGACCTCAGGCGTGACGCCGCCTGGTGACGGGGGCCATCCGGAGCACCCTTCCGAGAACTCTCCAGCCATTGTGGTGCCACGCATAGCGCCCTCTGCAGTCATCGCTGCTTCTCGTGTGAATCCGTCCTGCCAAAGGCCACGCATTTCGTGGCTGAATCCCGGATAGCCACGCCAGAACTCCATCAGGGAAGGCATGCTCTTGTCGAAGATGGCGGGAAATGCCGTATCCAGGTTGTTCTTGATATCATCTTTCAGCACATCGGGAGGCAAGACCATTGCAGTGATGTGAGCGCGTTCTCCCGGATCCTCACTCTTGGCGGTATCTGCGTGATATACCCTGACAGGCTTGCCATCCGGTGTATTCCAGAACCAGCGAATATAGTCGAGATAGAGCTTGGTGATCGTCTCTCGCCAGAACGATTCCTCTTCCGGCATCCCGAGAACGCCGGCGATGCGCCTGGCGTAAACCATATCCATCAACGCGTGAATGACAAATCCGGCGTCTTTCGTATCCGGAGCGGTGCTGCTACCGTAGTGCCAGCGGGGATCAGCAGCCTTCCAGAGCATGAGACCCTTCATCGACGAATAGATGCTCCTCAGTCGGGTCTTGTCGCCTGTCATGGCGTATAGGGCCCATGCCGCCTGACAATGCCGTGCGGGCAATCCCTCGCCCTTCATCACGCCGTTGTCCTCGACCAAGGACATCATGCCCTGATAAGCATGCCATGCAGTCTCGGGATCGATGCCTGCGGTAAGCTGCATGGCGATGAAGCTCTCCCATTGCGACGATGGTCTTGCCTTTGGATGGCCTTCTCTCCATAGCGAAGGTTTGCCGCAGGCAAGCTGTGGGAATGAGAAGCCGTTTCCCGGCATTGCAGGCAGGCTGTCGGAAAGCAGGAAGGCCCACGCTTTGTAGTACATGCGCCTGATAGCATCCGAGGTCGTGCCGTAGGTCTCCACAAGATGCAGCCCGAAGTCCATCGGATGGGGTACCTCCGCCAGCAAGCTTTCCCATGAATCCCTTTGCTGCTTCAGAATCTCGCCGAACTTGCCAGGCTCCACTGCCTGACGTATCTCTCCAAGCATTGTCTCAGGGGATCGGGCATCCGTGCCAAACCGTGTAGCTACGACGATGCTATCGTCTTTCTTCAGGCCGTCGAACTGAACAGCCCAGATTCCTCCACTACCATTCGACGATGGCCGGTCCTCCAGCCAGTCGATCCACGACGGGTATGCCCCGAGCCATTTCGCAGGACGGCCAAACCTGATCACTGCGGAGAAACCGTCGGCCTGCAGGACCACTCCCTGCTCTGCGTATGACCATCTGGCATTGCCATAGGGGGAATTGCCGATCAGCACGAGGCGCTCGTTATCGCCTTCCGTGACAAGCAGCGACTGCAGGATGGATGATTCGTCCATGAACTGGGTAACGGTGCGTACCTTCATCCACAATTGGGAGCAGGACCCGTATTCCACCAGCTTATGTGGATACCACTCCAGGCTGTCCTTCGTGAAGGTTGGCGCCGAGCCGCCCAAGCCCAGGAAGGCTAGCCTATCGAATAGCGCTGTTGATCCTGACTTGCCGGTATCGTACAGCCTGATCTGAAACGTCTTCTTACCGCTCCAACCGGTGGCAGCACTAACATCCGCGACCACACTGCCTGGCTGGTATGTAGTCTGCACGAGGTCTTTGCTCTCGCTCTTGTCATCGGCTCTGACCTGCATGGACCACTTGTCGTCCAGGCTGGCCACATTCACGCACGCATAGGGCGTCTTGTCCAGATCGACGGTCATCCGGCTGGTCATGACACCCCAATTGAAGACACTATCCGTCCCCGTCAGCGATACCCGGGCTCCTGCATCGGTGAACGCGGCATTCATCCCTTCTACCTTCCACTGATCACGGCCTGCCTCAGAGAGGTCGATGATCGGGCCGTAGGTGATCTTGGGATGCATATCCTCCCGTCCACCAGGCTGCCACATCCAGAACATGGGCAGACGGACAGGTTCTTCCCCAACGTAATATCCGATCTGCATCGGGAGCGATGGCATCAACTCCTTCGGAAGGGGCTGCTGGCTGTTCAAGGTGGGATTCACCACCAGTCGGCTGTCGGCGATTGTCAGCCACTTGCCACGAGGATTGGCTTCCTTGAGCGACTCGCATGTGATGTGGGTACCGCTGGCCTCTGCCCTGGCAGCTATAGCGGTCTGAAGTAGATCGGCGACCTCCTTATTGCCCTTCTCCTGTGCGAGTGAGAGCGGCGTCCGCCCGAGCTGATCCTTCGCTTCAAGGTCCACATTGCGCGCAATCAGAAGCTCGGCGATCTTCAAGTGGCCCAGGGAGGCAGCAATATGAAGCGCAGTGACGCCGTCCTTCTTCGCAGCATTGACATCGGCGTTCTTGTCCAGGAGCAACTGCACAACGCCCACCTGGCCGGCGGCGACTGCATAGTGTAGAGGAGCCGCCCCGTTCTTGTCGGTGGCATTCACCAGCGACGGATCGGCCATGAGGAGCGAGGTGACCTCGGGAATATCGCCCTTGCCCGCCGCGTCGTGGATCGGGGCAGACACTGCCCATGCAGAGGAAACCACCGCAAGTGTGCAGAGGAACAGCATGATCGCGTATGCACGCACGTCGGACCTCCTACTGTTTACTGTTCACCGTCTAGCGTCCATCTCCTACCCATACTTCCCCGGCCAGAAGTCGTAGGTGGGAATGCCCCACAGGATCCCGATGATCGTCCAGAGGCTCCCGACCGCGATCTCCCCGAGGATCAGGCCGTAGACGAACGGGAGTCCCTGGCGGTAGGCGCGCAGTCCGCCGAACCGCAGTATGAAGAATTTGGCGGTGCTCCCGATGAAGAGCGGCATCCAGAGCTGTGCCACTCCCCAGCATGGGGCGAGCGCATAGGCGAGCGGATGGAACGGGAACGAGATGAACCGAAGCCGCATCCATCCCATCGCCATCGAGACCAGAAATCCACCGCCGACGAAGAGCATCCCGATCGTGTTCGGCGGCTGAGGCTGCTTGAGCCATCCCGCCAGTTGGTTGTAGGTCTGATTCCCGTGCAGTAGGGCATAAAGCTCGACATTGGCGGTCGCGCTTCCGTTGTGGAAATACATGTGAAGCAGCATCCAGAACCCGAGCGGCATCGCCAGGATCCCCGCGACCATGAGCGCGACGTTCATCTGCCTGGCGGTCGAGCCGGTGCGCTCCGAGAGCTTGAACGCTTCCATCTGGTGTGGCGACGGGTGGCTGGCATAACTCTTGTTGAACCAGGTGAACTGCGCGAATCCGACCAGGGTCTGGGCATCGATATTCTGAGTCCCGGCGGCGGTCGTCATGAAGTACTGCGGGCCCATGGGATAGAGATCGACCACGGGGAAGCCCAACTCGGCGCGGACCCTGCTGCTGATGACCGCGAGGATGAAGTAGAGCACGAAAAAGAGCGCCACTACCCAGGGCGACATTCCCATTCTCAGGGCGAATGCGCTCAGGAACAGCATGCCGCCGATCGCTCCCAGTATCGCCGACCTGTAGCTCATTGCCTCCCGGGATTCGTCCTCCTCCTTCGTGCCGAGGAACGCCGTCCGGAAGACCCGCTTGAGGTAGTGCCTGCCCGCCCACATGCTCATCACGAAGAAGCCGAAGTATGCGCCGTAGGCCTGGGAGTGCAGGAATGGGAACGTCCGGTCGAAGCCGCCGCCGACGACCTGAAGCTCATTCAACCCGAACATTCTGCTCGCCACCATCTCCAGCCTGGTCGTCCAGAAGAAGAACCAGCAGGAGAACGACAGCTCGAGCGGCATCAGGAACGAAAGGCCGATCGCCCAGAAGTAGAACGCCAGCGGGATGCCTCCCATCGCATTCCACGGCGGAGTGGTCACGTACTTGCCGATGTCTATGCGCGTGATTCTGAGGTGTGGAATCGACGGGTAGAGGTAGTTCAACGCCGCGAGCATCGTGATTGAGCCGGAGATCGCGAACCCGAGCCACATCAGCCGGCTCTTGAACAGCGAGCCGGACTCCTCGGTCATCTCGAGCGGGAGCATGATGATCGGGAAGGTCAGCCGCTCGGCTTCGACCCACTGCTTCCTGAGGATGCTGTTGATGCAGAGCATGGTGAAGAGCAGGACGGCGGCGAACGCCGACCATGCGATCACCGGGACGAGCCACGGCATGAAGTTGACCGGATCGTAGAGCGTCGAGTTGCCGTAGTAGAAGTTCTTCAGGCTCTCCGGATCGTTAACGGTGAGCCACTTTGGCAGGCGCTCGACGAACAGCTTGTCCCAGCCGTTCTCCGGCGTCCGGAAGAAGAACGCGTACCCCATGGCCGACACCAACGGCATCAGGAAGAGGTGCGAGCAGACGCCGCTAGTGATCGAGAGCATGACGTAGATGGTGATTAGCTCGACCCGGCTGAGCGCGAGTCGGGGCCATCTGCTCCTGACCAGCAGATTGGCGGCGGTGAGGACGAGCAGGGTGAAGATGCAGTTGTAGAACGGAGCGGCGTAGGTGGGATACGAGATCCGGACGACCTCGAGCTGCACGACCCAGTAGTCGTTGATGACGGCCAGAATCAGCGCCAGGATGACGGCGCGCACGGTCACGCGATTCCGATCAGCCTGACTCTTCCCCATTACTCAGCCTTGCCGTCTTAACCTTTTCCGGATCGCGATCGCTTGGCTCCAGAGAGACTTTCAGGTCCGGGATCGGCCTGCCCTGGCGGTCGCACAAGCGCACATAGAGGTCCTTCGCGCCGGGTTCGAGGGCGACCTTCACCAGAATGCGGTTCCAGCCGCTCTTCAACAGGACCGATCCCGACTCGGTATCCGGGAAGCTCGGCTTTCCGGCGCTGCCGGTCAGGTCGAGGTCGCCATTCACCCATACCTTGGCCCGAGCAGCACATCCCGTATGAACCTCGGCGAGCTGCGTCCTCGGGGATCTGACGTATGCCGTCAGGTAGACCGCTCCGTTCTCCTTGCCGGGGAACGCCGATGAGAGGTCGGTCAGCCCGTCGTGCGACTTCCACTGCTGCCATTCGCCGCCGGAGACCTTCTCGCCGAGCCTCGGCGCCACGAGGGGTTCGCCCGAATCGAACAGGGAGTATCGGAACGAGTTGCAGCCGTACTGCACCGTGCCGAGCGACTTCACGCTGACGTCGATCGCCTGCTTGTGGGCCGCGAGGTACGATGGGATGATGGTATCGACTTCTTTCCAGAGTCGGTACCGCTCCTGACCTGGGTGTTTCCAGATGATCTGCCACTTCCCCTCAACCGTGATCGCCGCGCGCTGATCCCTGTCGCCGGCATCGATCAACCGGCGGAGGATGAGGTCGCCGCCCTTGTAGTCACCGAGGGAGAGCTTCAGGCTTTCCTCGCCGTAGAAGTATCGCCCGCTGTCCTTCACGCGCTCGCCGTCCGGGCCACGGAAGTTTCGCTCGCCGCTCGTGTACTCGTCCTTGACGGCGTATCCGTGAGCCTTCTCGCTCGCCTCATCCATCGTATCCATCACGTCGAGCGGCTGAGTGGCGAAGAAATCCTTCGCGATCAGGGAATCGGCCGAAGCAGCGGCACCATCCGCCGTCTGCATCTCGAACGGGCCGGCGGTGAGCCACTCGGAGATGAATGCGTCCGGGCCGAGCACATCGGCATCCCAGGCGATCTCGTCCCCGAACCGGCCGTGCGCCTCGCTCATGCCGACCGCCAGGCGCTGAGTGCCCGGGGTCTCCGGCGTCTGAATCCCGATCCGCCAGGACCTGTTCGTCAATGTCTCGATGGTCTCACCGTCCTTCAGCAGCGGCTCGGCGATGGTGATCAGACTCGTCGAAAGCGAGTCCAGCCCGATCTTGTTGAGATGAGACCAGGGCACATAGCCCACATTCCTGAGGAAGAGGTTCAGTTCGTACTGCTGCCCGGCGAGAAGCACTCGCGGGAAGTACTGGATGACCGACGGGCGCGCGTCATATGGAGGATGCCCTGCCAGGAGATTCGCCCGCACGCGGTTTCGCACGTCGGCGAGGAGCGCATAGAGCCTGTCTCCAGGGCAGAGAGTCGGATTCCAGTCCCTGTGGCCGGCAATCGCGGGCGCGGTCTGCTCGAACAGGACCGCCTTGCCGGTCGGATCGATGTCATACTTATCGCATAACCAGGAAAGGAGGCCCGCGAGTCCCTCGAGTTGAGCCGTCGAGGGGTATTCCGACTCCTGGAAGTCGCCGATGACGTTCACGCCGATGTTCGACGTATTCGGCGGCGCATGAGTACCCATCCAGCCGAGCGGACGCCCCTGGTAGACGGTTCCATCGCTCCCAATGAGCAGGTGGTAGCCGACATCTCCCCAGCCCTTGCCGACGTGGAAGTTCTGGATCTCCTGGAGCTTCTTCTTGTCCTCCTCGGGGTTCGGCGGATTCGCTCCGGCCGGACGGTAGGTATGGTGGATAGTGATCGCCAGCGGATCGCCGAGCGGCCCCTGGGAATAGGGGTCGAATACGCGGTCCTGGTACCGGTCGCCCTCCTTCATCGAGCCCCACTGATCCTTGGGCACAATGTTGGGAGCGGGGATGCGCCTAAGGGAATCCGCGAGAACCGGTGAGAGTGAGAGGATGGCAGCGAAGAGAAGAGCAGCCGTGACGGGTTTCATGGTATTCTCCCGAGATTCAGGGTATACAAGCAAATGAGGCCGGGGGTGAGCCCGGCCTCATTATAGCAGAAGGCAGTATGTAGGGCAAATCTCCTAAGCAGATTCTTCGCTCTCCGGCATGAGGATCATACCCCACATATAATCCTCTACCGGACGCATTTGATCTCCGGGCCACAGCGTCACACCCAAGGACGCTTGCCGCGTGTCCGAAAACCGACACCTGCTTGGGGATTGGGCGGCCTCGAGCCCTACCCGCCTCCCGGCTACTCTCGGTTGGAAGTCGGCTGACTGCGGCATTTCAGGTTTCACCCGTTCGGAGTCATCCCCAAGTCAGCCGACTTCCGTGTCCCTGCCGTGTATCTTGTACCCCTACGGACGAGTTTCCAAACTTAAGCAAGATAAACTTTGTGAATATTTTTCACGCGCGTCTTCTCACACTTAGTGATCAGCTTGATGGATGGTCGGCGTGATACCTGGCGAACCCCCAACTGGAGGGCTGGATGCTGAACCAAGTTCAGCATCCAGCCCTCCAGTTGGTCTCCGGGGCGCATAAATCGTTGACACCCCAATGCCGCTTTGCTATACTGTATGCATGGAGCAGACACTGGTGCTGATCAAGCCGGATGCCGTCAAGCGCGGCCTGATCGGTGAGATAATCCGCAGGTTCGAGAACCGCACGCTCGAGATCAAGGCCCTCAAGATCCTCCAGCCCTCGAAGCAGTTGGTGGAGAAGCACTACGAAGCGCACAGGGGCAAGCCATTCTTCGATGGTGTGGTGGAGTTCATGTCGTCCGGTCCCCTCGTCGCGATGGTGATCGCAGGCGAAAATGCCGTCCCCCTCGTGCGGCAAATGATGGGCGCGCTCGATCCTCTCCAGGCCGCTCCAGGCACGATTCGCGGCGACTTCACGCTGATAACCAGTGAGAACCTGGTTCACGGCTCGGATTCGCTCGAGAGCGCGGAGACCGAGATAGCCATCTGGTTCAGGCCCGAGGAGATATTGGCGTAGGA
>Ga0315273_10014840_pt1 | contig 10054 bp, 9 predicted proteins | sample YL17G02_0_MG_FD_205753 | JGI IMG/M metagenome (GOLD analysis project Ga0315273, IMG submission 205753) | Sediment microbial communities from Yellowstone Lake, YNP, Wyoming, USA - YL17G02_0 | ecosystem: Environmental > Aquatic > Freshwater > Lake > Sediment | place: USA: Wyoming | collected... | reverse complement strand
CGGGACGAGCGAGCTCGACGGCACGATGGCGTGGCCGCGATCCTTGAAAAAATCGAGAAAGGCCGCGCGCAGCTGCGTGCTGGTCATGAACCTGGCAGGAGTCGAGGGCTGGCTTGTCATGCGTCTGGGTCGTCTTCGCCGGGGCCGAGGGCGGCCCGGATCTGGTCCGAAGAAAACCCGCGATATTGGAGGAACCGTGCCTGTTTTGCACGTTCGCGATAGTCTGCGGGAGGCGACAGGCCGAACTTGCGGCGGCGGGCTTCCCGCGCGGCCTGGACCCAGTCCGCCTCCGTCGCATCGAGTGCCTGGTCGATCGTCTCGGCGTCGACTCCGCGTTCGCGCAGTTCCATGCGAATGCGCACTGGGCCCCGGCCCCGGCCGGCGTGCTGGGTCACGAACTGCTCGGCGTAGCGATCCTCGCGCAGGAAGCCCTCCTGCGCCAGCGCCGCGATGGCCTCGTCGACGGCTGCAGCGCCATACCCCTTGCGGAGCAGGCGCTCGGTCAACTCGTGGCGGCTGAAATCACGGCCCGCCAGCAGCGCATAGGCGGCAATCCGGACGGTGCGTTCGTCCGCGTCCGCCGCCGCCGCCGGATCAGGCCTCTGCCGCCTCACCGGCGGCCGCCTCGCCCTTCTTCGGGGCCAACAGCTTCGCCCGCAGGGCGTTTTCGATCTCGCGCGCCGTGTCGGGGTGCTGCACGAGGTAGGTGCGGACGTTTTCCTTGCCCTGGCCGATGCGCTCGCCCTTGTAGGCGTACCAGGAGCCGGACTTCTCGATGATGTTGTGCAGCACGCCGAGCTCGATGATCTCGCCTTCGCGCGAGATGCCGACGCCGTACATGATCTCGAACTCGGCCTCGCGGAACGGCGGCGCGACCTTGTTCTTCACGATCTTGACGCGCGTCTGGTTGCCAACGATCTCCTCGCCCGACTTGATCGCACCGATGCGGCGGATGTCGAGGCGCACGGAGGCGTAGAACTTGAGCGCGTTGCCGCCCGTGGTGGTCTCCGGGTTGCCGAACATCACGCCGATCTTCATGCGGATCTGGTTGATGAAGACGACGATGGTGTTCGAGCGCTTGATGTTGCCGGTGAGCTTGCGCAGCGCCTGCGACATCAGGCGCGCCTGCGCGCCCATCTGCATGTCGCCCATCTCGCCTTCGATTTCGGCCTTGGGAGTGAGCGCGGCGACGGAGTCGACCACGACGATGTCCACGGCGTTGGAACGCACCAGCATGTCGGTGATCTCGAGCGCCTGCTCGCCGTTGTCCGGCTGCGAAACCAGCAGCTCGTTGACGTCCACGCCGAGCTTCTCGGCATAGGCCGGGTCGAGCGCGTGTTCGGCGTCGACGAAGGCCGCGGTGCCGCCCGCGCGTTGCACCTGCGCCACGACGGTGAGCGCCAGCGTGGTCTTGCCCGACGATTCCGGGCCGTAGATCTCGACGACGCGGCCCTTCGGCAGGCCGCCGACTCCCAGCGCGATGTCCAGGCCCAGTGAGCCGGTGGAGATGACTTCGACGTCGTAGCTGTTGGAGTCGCCAAGGCGCATGACCGAGCCCTTGCCGAACTGCTTCTCGATCTGGCCGAGCGCTGCGACCAGTGCCTTCTTGCGATTTTCTTCCATTGCGTTGCTCGTGCTGTATGCGTGAGAACCGGGACAACCCGGTTCGTGAAGGGGGATCAGCGGGATGGGGCCATTATTCCACAGCCCCGCCCGCGCGCGGTCCGAAAAATTGCCGGGAAACGCCGGTTTCTCAGCCGCCTTCGACCACGCAATTCCACCACCCCAGAGGCTCATAGCGTGAGCCTGCCGGAGCGGTGACCGAACGTACGAGGGCGAACCTGTCTGCTCGCCAGACGATCGGCTGGTCGAACGTCGTGGATTCAGCTGATCGCACCTTGCGCGCCAGCGTGACGTGCGGACGGAACGGCCGCTGCTCCGGGCTGAATCCCTCCCGTGAGAGCGCAGCGCGCAGCTCGTTCACTGCATGCGCCAGTTCGTCGGGCACGCTGCTCGCCGCCAGGCAGAGCACCTGCGGCTTGCGCCAGTGCTCCACCCGGTCGAAGGCGATGGACAGCGGGCGCAGGCGAACCTGGCCAGCCGCCGCATGGAGTGACGCGAGGCGCTGCGGCGGCACGTCACCGAGGAACTCGAGCGTGACGTGCCACTGGTCAGGACGCTGCCACCTGCCGTCGAATCCGGAGGTCAGCGTCGCGATCAGTCCGGCCAGGGTCACGCGCAGCGGCTCGTCTGGCCACAGCGCGAAGAACAGCCGGTCGCTCATGTCGCGAGCAGGTGTTCGAGTGCGCGGCCGACCGTCCGGCGCCGGACGTCCTCGCGCCCGCCGTGAAACTGCTCGCGCACGGACTCGACACGGCAGGAACCGTTCGCTTCCCGCCGGGCCCAGGCCAGCCAGACGGTTCCGACTGGTTTCCCGGGGGTGCCGCCGTCCGGCCCGGCCACGCCGCTCACGGCGATGGCGACGGTGCCGCCGAGCCGCTGCAGGGCCCCGGCCGCCATGGCCCGCACCACCGGCTCGCTGACCGAGCCGTGTTCGGAGATCAATGCCTCCGGGACGCCCAGCAGGGCCGATTTTGCCGAATTGGCATAGGCCACGATGCCACCCTGGAACCAGCGCGAACTGCCGGCGACGTCGGTGCACGCCTTGGCAACCCACCCCCCGGTGCAGGATTCGGCCGTGACCAGCGTCTCATCCGCGGCGGCCAGGCGCACGCCGACGGCCTGGGCGAGTTCCTGCAGGGCAACATCGGTGGGGGCAGTCATGCGACAATTCTACCGGCCCCTTGCGAGCCACGGCGCACCGTCGCTATCTTGCAAGTCCAGGCTCGGCAACCCAACAAACAGGCAGGACCTCATGAAAATTGCTTCCCTTGCAGTGGCACTCGCCGTCGCTGCGTTCCCCGTCGTGACCCACGCCCAGACGGGCGTCAAGGCAGACGAGCAGGTCATCCTCAAGCAGGTGATGACCGACAAGCGCGCGGTCTACGCGCAGAACCTGCAGCTCACGGAAGGCGAGAGCCGCGCCTTCTGGCCGATCTACGATGAGTACGAGGGCAAGGCCAAGAAGCTCAACGACGAGTTCCTCGCCCTGGTCGACGATTACGCCGCGAAGTTCGGCTCGATGACGGATGCCGACGCCACGGCGATGCTCAAGAAGAAGATGCAGATCGAGAAGGACCGCGAGGCCCTGAAGCAGACCTACACCAAGAAGGTCGCCAAGGCGCTGCCGCCGGTGAAGGCGCTGCGCTACGCGCAGATCGAGACGCGCCTGGACAACATGATCCGCCGCGAAGTCTACGGCCTGATCCCGCTCGCGCAGTAACACCAGCATTCCATCGGAGCTCATCAAATGAAGAACCTGAAGACGGCGTTCGTCGCCACGGCCCTGTTTGCCATCGCCACGCCGTTCGCCGCGCAGGCGCAGTCGACCTACGACGACACCCAGCAACTGATCGCGCAGATCCAGGCCGACAAGCGCGCGGTCGTGCTCGAGGCCATGGCGCTGGACGACGCGCAGGTCAAGGCCTTCACGCCGATCTACGACGCCTACCAGGCTGAGCGCAAAGTGCTCATGCAGCGCGGCACGGACCTCATCAACGCCTATGCGTCCAATTTCGGCTCGATGACCGACGACGCCGCCAAGGGCCTGCTGAAGGACTGGTTCAAGCTGAAGAACGACGAGCTGGCGCTGGTCCAGAAGTACGCCAGGAAATTCGACAAGGTGCTGCCGACGACCAAGGTGCTGCGGTTCGTGCAGATCGAGAACAAGCTCAACACGCTGTTGAGCCTGCCGGGCATCGCGAACATCCCGCTCGCCAAGTAATCCGCGAGGTACTCGTCCATGAGCACTGTGAACCTCACGCGCATGCCGTTGGTGGCTGCCCTGGTGGCCGCCGCGGCACTCGCGGCCGGCTGCGCCAGCGGCCCGGACGTCCGCGGCGACTATGACCGTGCGGCGGACTTCGGCAAGTACCGTACGTACAACTTCCTGTCGGCGACCAGCGGGAATCCGGCCGAGTTCCAGTCGATCGCCCAGCAGATGATGCAGCAGGCGGCGTCGCGCGAGATGGAAGCACGCGGCTACACCAAGTCCGACAACCCCGACCTGGTCATCAACTTCAAGGGCAAGCTGGAAGAGAAGACCGACATCCAGTCGACGCCGGCGCCCTACTACGGCCCGGCATGGGGCTACGGCGGCTGGCGCGGCGCGCCCTACGGCGCGTACGGCTATGGCGGTGGCACCGAAGTGACGACGCGTCGCTACAACGTCGGCACGCTGGTCATGGACGTGATCGACCGCGAGAAGCGCCAGGCCGTGTACCAGGGCGGCCTCGAGGACGTGGTCACGTCGAAGATGATGCAGGACAAGCAGGGCACGATCAGCAATGCCGTCGCTGCGATCTTCGCCAAGTACCCGTTCGTCGCGGGCCAGGCGACGCCGGTCGCGCCGGTCGAGAAGAAGTAGCTCCTCCCTGCGGTACGCAGGGTGAAGAAACGCCGGGCCCGCAAGGTCCCGGCGTTTTCATTCCTGCCAGCGATCGAGGCACAGATTGATCGATACGAGCGCGAAACCGCCCCAGACCCCGGTCATGACGCAGTACCTGCGCATCAAGGCGCAGTACCCCGACGTTCTCCTGTTCTACCGGATGGGGGACTTCTACGAGCTGTTCTTCGACGACGCGCGCAAGGCCTCGCGCCTGCTCGACATCACGCTGACGGCCCGCGGCACTTCCGGCGGCGACCCGATTCCGATGGCGGGCGTGCCGGTCCAGACGCTGGACAATTACCTCGCCCGTGCGGTGCGCAAGGGCGAGTCGGTCGCCATCTGCGAGCAGATCGGGGATCCCGCCAAGTCCAAGGGCCCGGTCGAGCGCCAGGTCGTGCGGGTCGTCACCCCAGGCACCGTTACCGACGACGCGTTGCTCGACGAGCGACGCGACACATTGCTGGCGGCCATCTGCCCCGGCGTCGACGGCTTCGGACTCGCGTGGCTCGAACTCTCGAGCGGCCGTTTTCATGCGCTGCAGGCGTCGGGCGACGAAGCGCTGGCCGCCGAGCTTGAACGACTCCGCCCCGCGGAATTGCTCGTCCCCGAAAGCGCGCTGGAGCGCCTGCAGGGCCGCACCGACATCTCGGTGCGCCAGCGGCCACCGTGGCACTTCGAAGCCGCGAGCGCGGAGCGCCTGCTGTGCGAGCAGTTCGGCACGCGCGACCTCGCGGGCTTTGGCCTCGAGGGGCAGGCGCTCGCCATCGGCGCCGCGGGCTGCCTGCTCAACTACGTGCGCGAGACACAGAAATCCGCTTTGCCCCACCTGCGCGGCATCCGCACCGAGCTGCGCGAGGACGCGTTGCTGCTCGACGCCGCGACGCGCCGTAATCTCGAACTCGATTCAAGCCTCTCCGGCCGCGCCGACAGCACGCTCATCGGCGTGCTCGACCGCACCGCAACCGCGATGGGTGGCCGCGAGTTGCGGCGCTGGATCCAGCGACCGTTGCGCGGCGTCGAACCGCGCGCGCTGCGGCTGCAAGCCATTGAGGCACTGATCGACACCGGCCTGCACGCGTCGCTGCACGCCCTCCTGCGCCGTGTTGGCGACATCGAGCGCATCCTCGCCCGCGTTGCACTGCGCTCCGCACGGCCACGCGACCTGTCGCAGTTGCGTGCGGCGCTGGGCTGCCTGCCCGAACTGCAGGCGTTGCTTGCGACGCTGGACGCCCCGCTACTGCAGCGACTTGCCGCAGGCGTCGGCACGCATCCGGCAATCCATGAACACCTGGCGCAGGCGTTGGTCGAGACTCCGCCGGCGCTGCTGCGTGAAGGCGGCATCTTTGCGACCGACTTCGACGCCGACCTGGACGAACTGCGACGCATCAGCGAGCACAGCGACGAAGCGCTGCTCGACCTCGAAGCCCGCGAACGCGAACGCACCGGTTTCCAGAACCTGCGTTTCGGCTACAACCGCGTGCAGGGTTACTTCATCGAAGTGAGCCGCAGCCAGGCCGATCGCGTGCCGGCCGACTGGGTGCGGCGGCAGACGGTCAAGAACGCCGAGCGCTACATCACGAGCGAACTGAAATCGTTCGAAGACAAGGTGCTGGGCGCGCGTGACCGGGCGATGGCCCGCGAACGCGAGCTGTATGAAGGACTGCTCGACACGCTCACCGACACGCTGCCCGCCTTGCAGGCGACGGCCGCCGCGCTCGCGGCGCTCGACGTGCTCGGCAATCTCGCCGAACGTGCGATCGCGCTGCGGCTGGCGCGTCCCGAACTCTGCGACGAATCGCGCATCGACATCCGCGGCGGCCGCCACCTGGTGGTCGAGCAGCACATCGACGGCCCGTTCGTGCCAAACGATCTCGACCTGCGCGACGGCCGCCGTATGCTGATCGTCACCGGCCCGAACATGGGCGGCAAATCGACGTACATGCGACAGGCGGCGCTGATCGTGATCCTCGCCGGCATCGGCAGTTACGTGCCGGCCGAGTCAGCGCGCATCGGACCGGTCGATCGCGTCTTTACACGCATCGGTGCCGCCGACGACCTCGCGGGTGGACGCTCCACGTTCATGGTCGAGATGACCGAGGCTGCGAACATCCTCAACAACGCCACTCGCGACAGCCTGGTGCTGATGGACGAGATCGGCCGGGGCACCAGCACGTTCGACGGCCTCTCGCTGGCATGGGCCTGCGCACGGCACCTCGGGCGCGAAATCGGCGCTTTCACCCTGTTTGCAACGCACTACTTCGAATTGACGGCACTCGCAGACGAACTTCCCGCCTGTGCCAACGTCCACCTCGACGCCACCGAGCACGGTGACCAGCTGGTCTTCCTGCACTCGGTGAAGGAAGGCCCGGCCAACCAGAGCTACGGCCTGCAGGTCGCGCGCCTGGCAGGCGTGCCGAGGACGGTCATCGGCGAAGCCCGCCGGTACCTGCAGGAACTGGAGCGGCGCGAACACGCGACGAAGCCACCGACCCCGCAGCAGGAACTCTCGCTGGCGATGCCCGCGAACGAAACGGAATCCGCTCTGCGGCGCATGCTCGAGGGGGTCGACCCTGAGTCGCTCAGCCCGCGCGCGGCGCTGGACGTGCTTTACCGACTGAAAGAGTTGCTCGACGAACCACGCTGAGGCGCACGCTTATCGACGCCGCGCCGATCCGGCCTGAAGTCCCGACACCACGACCTCAAGCGCCGCGCCGCTTTGCGACCGCCGTCGCATCGAGCACCCGCGTCATCGCCTGCATGCACTCGAGCAATCGCTCGGTCGTCTCGATGTCGAAATCCTGGAAATCTTTCGATATTCCGTTGACGACGGACAGCCGGCCATGCGGCGGCCACCCTGCCACGGGCGACGCCGAGTGCCCAATTTGGGCAGTGCCGCCTGGCGGAATCCCGCCACTGCAACTGACTTCAAGGGCAGCAGACAGTTAGACTGCGGGCGCCAAAACCCGGCAAGAAGCGACCCGCAGAGGCTCCCGGTGAGTTCAGCACAAATGCGTTTGCAGCTGCGACCCATCGTCGCGGCGTGCCTGGCCTTGGCGGCCGGTCTCAGCCTCGTCGGGTGCGGCAGGAAAGCGCCTACTGCGATGGCGCAGGCGCCTGTCGAAGTGAAGGTGATTACCGTCGAGGCGAGTCCGACGGTGATGTATGCCGACAAGGTCGGCGAAGTGAAGGGCTCGCAGGAAGTCGATATCCGTTCGATGGTGTCGGGCATCCTGCTCAAGAAGCACTTCGACGACGGCACCATGGTCAACAAGGGCCAGTTGCTGTACTCCGTCGACCCGCGCGAGTTCCTCGCGCAAGTAGCCAATGCAGAGGCACAGGTGGCGTCGGCCGAAGCCAACCTCTCCCGTTCCCGCCAGGACGTGGAACGGTATCGGCCATTGCTGACCGACGAAGCGATTGCCCGGCAGGTCTACGACAATGCCGTGGCCGCGGCCCGCCAGGCCGAGGCACAGGTGAGGGCCAGCCGCGCTGCGCTTGACCAGACGCGTCTCGGCGTCGAGTACGCGCAGATTCGCGCGCCCCTGACTGGCCGCATCGGCGCGGTCCAGATCTTCCCGGGCGACCTCGTCACGGCCGGCCAGACACTGCTCGGCACCATTTCCAGCGACGACCCGGCCTGGGTCTATTTCCAGATCAGCGAAACGGAAATGCTCGCGTTCACCAAGCGTCACGGCTCGACCGACCCGCCGGCCGATGACCCGGCGCGGATCGTCAAGCTGATGCTGAGCGACGGCTCCGACTATCCGCAGACGGGTCTGATCAACTTCGGTGACCGGGCGCTCGACCCGACGACCGGCACGCTGAAGATTCGCGCCGAATTTCCGAACCCGGAACACCGCCTGATTCCCGGGATGTTCGTGCGTGTGCGCGCCACGACAGGGCAGCCGGTCAATGCGCTGGTCGTGCCGGATCGCGCCGTGCAGGAGCAGCTCGGCAAGTACTTCCTCACCGTGGTCGGCGCGGACGACAAGGCCGAGCTGCGGCCGGTCACGCTGGGTCCGCGCTTCGGCAACCGGCAGGTCATCAATTCCGGAATCGCATCCGGCGCTCGCGTCGTGGTGGAGGGACTGCAGAAAGCGCGGCCCGGCTCGTCACTGAAAGTCGTCGCCGTGTCGCTCGAGGATTTCGACCGGCCTGCGGCGCCGAACGCGGAAGCCTCTGCCCCGGTCGCCGCGGCGCACTGAGCGGTCCCGCATGTCACGCTTTTTCATCGATCGCCCGGTCTTCGCGATCGTCATCTCGTTGTTCCTGCTGCTCATCGGCACGCTGTCGCTGATCGGCCTGCCGATCGGCGAATTCCCTAACATCGCCCTGCCCACGGTGCAGGTGAACGGCTTCTACCTCGGCGCCAGCTCGGACGTCGTCGAGGAGTCGGTAGCCGCGCCGATCGACCAGCAGATCAACGGCACCACCGACATGCTGTACATCAGCTCGGTCAGCGGCGACGACGGCAGCGCGTCGATTGCGGTGACATTCGAGCTCGAGCGTGATCCCGACCTGGCCGCCGTCGAGGTGCAGAACCGGGTGGCGCAGGCCAACTCGCAACTGCCGTCGGAGGTGATCAACGCCGGCGTCACCGTGCGCAAGCAGTCGCCCGACACCCTGCTGTATTTCGCGATCTTCTCGCCGGACGGCACGTACGATCCGCTCTTCATCAGCAACTATGGCTACGTCTACGTCGTCGACGAACTGAAGCGCGTCAAGGGCGTGGGCGACGTCAAGGTCTTCGGTTCGGACTTCGGCATGCGCATCTGGCTGCGGCCCGACCGCATGGCCTCGCTCGGCATCACGGCGAGCGACGTGGCAGGCGCGATTCGCGAACAGAACGTCCAGGTGCCGGCGGGACAGGTTGGCCAGCCGCCGGCGACACGGGGCCAGAGCTACCAGTACTCGCTGCGCGTGAAGGGCCGGCTGGTCAAGGCCGACGAGTTCGCCGACATCATTGTCGGCTCGAAGCCGGATGGGTCGTTCATCCGCATCAAGGACATCGGGCGGGTCGAACTCGGCGCGCGCAGCTACAGCAACGTCTCGACGATCGACGGCAAGCCCGCGGCACTCGTGTCCGTATCGCTGGTGCCAGGCGCCAACGCACTGGAGACGGCCGGCCTGCTGAAATCGCAGATCACGCGTCTCGCAGGCGAGTTCCCGCAGGGCCTCGACTACAAGATCGTCTACGACACCTCCGAGTTCGTCGAAGCGTCGGTCGAAGAAGTCATCCATACCTTCATCGAGGCGCTGATCCTCGTGCTGATCGTCGTGTTCCTGTTCCTGCAGAACTGGCGCACCACGCTGATCCCGATGCTGGCCGTGCCGGTGTCGCTCATCGCGACGTTTGCAGCCTTCCAGGTGCTCGGGTTCACGATCAACACGCTGTCGCTGTTCGGCATGGTGCTCGCCATCGGCATCGTCGTGGACGACGCCATCGTGGTGGTCGAGGCCGTCGAGCACAAGATGCGCAGCGGCCTCGCCGTGCGCGAAGCGACGATCGAGGCGATGGAGGAAGTGCAGGGGCCGGTGATGGCCATC
>Ga0315273_10014838_pt1 | contig 10054 bp, 3 predicted proteins | sample YL17G02_0_MG_FD_205753 | JGI IMG/M metagenome (GOLD analysis project Ga0315273, IMG submission 205753) | Sediment microbial communities from Yellowstone Lake, YNP, Wyoming, USA - YL17G02_0 | ecosystem: Environmental > Aquatic > Freshwater > Lake > Sediment | place: USA: Wyoming | collected... | reverse complement strand
CTGGGCGGCCAAGGATTACGGCCAGGCGTGGATCGCCATCCGCAACGCCGCGAAGGCGGGCGGCGCGAAGGCCCCCGACATCCAGTTGCTGATGGCCAGGATCGCCATGAAGCAGTCGCCCCCGGCCGGCGGCGCGGCCGTGCAGGCCTTGCACAACGCCTTGGCGGCGAAGCCGGACCTGGTGGAAGCCCAGCGAATGATCGCCGAGATCTACACGGGCGCCCGCTACTGGAAGGAAGCGAAGGCGGAGATCGATCGCCTGATTCAGCTCGACCCGTCTTACGGCAAGGCCTACCTGTGGGCCGGTTTCGTGGAGATGGGCTTGGCCGACGCCGAGCCGATCCAGGCCAAGAAGATGCCGTACTACGAGGCGGCGGTCAAGCGGCTCCAGGCCGGCCTGGCGAAAGACCCCACGATGAAGGCCCTGTACAGCCTTCTGGCCCAGGCATACGACAAGATGGGGCAGGCCGAGAAGGTGGACGAGGTCCTGAATCTCGCCATCGCCAACAACCCGACCGAGTCGGATGGCTACATTATGCGCGCCTCCCGCCTCATGGCGCAGGACAAGCTCGACCAGGCCACCGACGTTCTGAAGAAAGGCATGGAGAAGGTGGCCGACAAGCCGCGCCTTCTCGTCGCCCTCGGCGAATTGGCCATGTCCCCGAAGAAACGGGATTTCGAGGCGGCCAAGGATTTCTTCACAAAGGCCGTGGCCCTGGACCCGAAGAACGAAGTGGCCCATCTGCGCCTGGAGTCCGTCTACCGGTCGGAGAACGACCGCGAGAAGGCGCTCGCGGCGGTGGAGGCCGGCCTGGTACAACTCCCCGAGTCGCCCGCCTTGCTCACGGAGCAGGCCGACCTGTGCCTCGAGCTGTCAAATTTCAAGAAGGCCGAGGAAGTGATCGCCCAACTCGAGAAGGCGGCGCCTGACTTGGCCGCCGGCCCGGTCAGCTATCTTCGCGGCAAGCGGGCCCTGATGGCCCACCAGACGCGGCAGGCCATCGCGTTCCTCGAGCAGGCCAAGGAAAAGCAGCCCACGCCCCAGGTCCGCCTCCTGCTGGGCCGGGCCTACCTGATGGCCGATGAACTGGGCGCGGCCCAGTCCGAGCTCGACAGCCTCATCGCCGACCAGCCCACCAACTACGGCGCCTGGCGGACCTCGGCGGGGGTGCAGTTCCGCCTGCGGGACTTCGAAAAGGCCGGCCGCAGCGCCAAGGTGGTTCTCGAAACTGCGCCCGATGACATCGAGATGCGCCTGCTCCTGGCCCAGACCCTCGTGGCCCGCCAGCGACTGGCCGAGGCCCTGAAGGAGGCGCAGGCCGCCGCCGAGCGGTCCAAGGACGACCCCAATCCCTACCTCGTGATGGCCGAGATCCAGCAGCAGTTGAACAAGCTCCCCGACGCCGAGGCGTCCTACCGCCGCGCGGTTGCCGCCGGCGGCAACGACCTCCTGCGGGTCTACAGTCCCTTCAAGCGATTCCTGACCGCCACGAAACAGCAGGCCAAACTCGACGCCCTGAACGCGGAGATCAACAAGGCCCTTCCGCCGGACGAGGCCATGGCCCTTACCGGCACGGTCGAAGGCCTCGAGAAGCAACTCGTCGAGCGGGCGGCCAACGGCACGGCCACCCTGCCGGAGCTTCTCCAGTTGGGCCGGCTCTACCAGTTGACCGACCGCCTCGACCTCGCCCGCACCACGTTCGAGAAGGTGCTCGCCAAGGACAAGCCGAACGCCCCCGAGTGGCGGTCGGCCTGGCAGCAGGTGTTCAACCTCCAACTGGCGGCCGGCGCCTACGACAAGGCGGCCAAGCTTGTCGCCCAGCTCGAGAAGGTCGCCCCGGAGGCTCCGGAACTGCTTCTCACCGAGCCCCTGACCCTCCTGAGTCAGAAGAAGCTGCCCGAGGCGACCGAGAAACTCCGCGCCGTGGCCCAGTCGCACAAGTCGATGTCGCAGGCCCATTTTCTCCTGGGCCAGCTTCTGGCCCGCCAACGCAAGTGGGACGAGGCCGTCGTGGCCCTGACGCGGGCGCTCGAACTGCGGCCGAACCTCGTGATGGCCCGGCTCCTGCTCGGCCACATCCAGCTCGGCCTCGGCAACAACGCGGGTGCGCTCAACGAAGCCGCCGAGAGCCTGAAGTACGATGCGCGCCTGGTCCCGGCCCTCGAGATCCGGGCCTCGGCCTACACGGGCCTCGGCCAATGGGACGGCGCGATCGGCGCCCGCGAAGAGATCGCCAAGATCGTGCCCGACAACGTCGGCAACCTCATCGCGCTGGCCGGGTTGTACCGCCAGCGCCGCACGCCCGAGAAGGCCGAGGAGTTCTTTGTCAAGGCCTACAAGCTGGCGCCCGACAACGCGCTGCTCGTGCGGGCCTACGCGGACTTCCTCGCCGACACGTCGCGCGCCCGGCAGGGCGAGGCGATCGTCGATGAGTACGTCGGCCGCCACAAGGACGAGGCCAACGCCTACGTCGTCCGAGGCGAGTTTACCGCCAAGGCCTTCAGCCCGGCCGAGTCCGAGAAGTACTTCCGCAAGGCGGCCGAGATGGCCCCGGCCGATCCCTACCCGCTGGTTTTCCTCGGCGAGCAGTACGCCCGTGTCGCCGACTGGGAGAAAGCCGGCGCCGCGTACGCCCAGGCCATCGATCGGGCCAAGGACGACCCCTTGCCGCGCAAGCGCCTGGCCGAAGTCTACATGCTCCAGGGCAGGCTGGACCCGGCCAAGGCCGCCATCGACGCGGTCCTCAAGGTGGCCCCCAAGGATGCGACGGCGCTGGTCATCGCCGGCCGTATTGCCGGCCGCCTCGACCGGTTGGACGACGCCCGCAAGTACATCGAGCAGGCCCTGGCCCTCGACCCCGACTACGGCGAGGCCAAGGTCCGCCTGGCGGAACTGTGCGCCGGGCCGGATCCCCTGCGGGCCCTCGAGATCCTCTCGACCGTGGACCCGACCGACGGGGCCTTCGAGAAGGCGATGCTCCTGAGGTCCGACATCAACACGCGCCGTGTCCAGTTGCGCGAGGCGATCCTCGACCTGCGCCGCCTGCTCGATTTCCGTCCGACCAGTTTTGCCGGACGCATGTCGCTGGCCGCCAAGTACATAACGGTCCAGGAGCACGGCCGCGCCGCCGAGATCCTGGCCCAGCTCTCCAAGGAACGCCTCGACAAGGATGCCGGCATCCTGATCTCCCTGGGCGACGCCTATTCGCGCCAGGAGCATTGGGCCGAGGCCCTCGCCGCCTACGAGAAGGCCCGGGTAGTCTCCCCCGCGTCGGCCGAGGCGCTCGTGGGCGAAGCCCGGAGCCTCGTGGCCTTGAAGCGCCCCAAGGAGGCGGAGAAGCGCATTTACCAGGCGATGAACCAATACGAGAAGGAGGTATGGCCGCGCCTCGCCCTGGTCGCCTACTACGAGAAAATGGGCGAGCTTGACAAGGCGTTCGAGGCCCTGCGCAACGGCCTCCTGGCCGATGTCACCTGGGAAGCCGGCTACGTCAACCTCGCGGACCTGCTGCTCAGGGCCAGCCGCGCGGAGGAGGCCCGCGGCATCCTCAGGACCGGGCTGGCCAAGGTGCCCGCCAGCATCCCGATGCGCGCCAGCCTGGCCGCGGTCGACATCAGCAGCGGTCACCCCGAGGCGGCCGTCGAGACCCTCCAGCCCCTCGTCAAGCAGTTCGAGAGCAAGTACAGCCAACAGCCGGAGCGCATCGACCAACTGCGGCCGTACATGGGGTCGGTCCGTCTCTACGCCCTGGCGCTGTACAATACGGGTAAAATGGATGAGGCGCTGAAGTGGGGCATGATGTTGTGGACCATCGACCCCACCGACGTCGCGAACGCCAACAACATGGCCTGGCTTCTGGCGACCGAGAAGAAGGACTATGGCAAGGCCCGGGAGATGATCGATCGGTGCAAGCGCCTCGTGCCGAACCACCCGCAGGTGCTCGACACGTCCGGCTGGATCTACTTCCTGGAGAACCGGCTCGGCGACGCCACGGACGACCTGTTGGCCAGCGTCAAGAACGGCGAGAATCCGGAGGCGCGGTATCATCTGGGTCGCGTCTACGAGGCCCGCCAGCGCCCGGACGAGGCCCGCGTGGAATACCAGAAGGCCCTCGACATCGGCCTGAAGGGCAAGGACAAGGAGGACGCCGCCAAACGGTTGAAGCAGGTGGCGTCGATGCAGAAATAGGCGGCCGCGACCGGAAAATCCTTCGGCGCGCCGCCGTCGAACGGATATAATGCTCGACGGCCATAAGAAGGAAGATGAAAAATGTCGCAACAACCGACCCTCATCACGCCGTCTGCGCTTAGCGTAGTGACCCCCGCCGACGTTTGGCGCATTGTCCGCAAGCGCCTCGGCCTCATCATCGCCTGTTTCATTGTCTTCGGCCTGGGCGGCACCGGTGCCCTCGTCGCGTGGTATTTCCTGGCGCCCTCGTATACCGCGGTGGGCGCCATCGAGGTCGAGCCCGGCCAGGGCCAGGTCGCCGGCTTGGCGGGCATGCGCCAAGAAGGTGGCGTGCCCGTCCCCCTGTTCGATGCCTACGTCCAGGCCCAGGTGGGGGCCATCCAGAGCCCCCGCGTTCTGAACGCCGTGATCAAGGAGATCAAGAAGAAGTCGGAACTCGGGGGCTGGCCTCTGATGTTCAAGGACCCTAACGCCAGCCATAAGCTCGGCTTGGCGCTCGAAGTCACTCACCAGTTGAACACCCAGACGATCTTCGTCAGCCTGACCGGCCGCGACCAGGAGCAACTCCAGTTGATCGTCTCGGAAGTCCTGAAGCAGTACACCGACCAGCTCAAGACCGATCGGGCCCAGATCGACACCGACCGGCAGCGCGACCTCACGCTCGAGCGCATCGACCTGCGCAAGCAGCTCGACGCCCTCACCCGCAAACAGACCTCCAGCCGTAGCGAGTCCAACCTCATGGTCGCCGACGAGCGGTACAGCGAGCAACTGGCCCGCCTCACTGTCCTCGTTCGCCAGCTCTCCGATGCCCAGGTGGCCCTGGCCGAGACCAACGCCGCCTGGAACCAGTTCCAGGAACTCAAGAAGCTGGCGGATGAGGCGAAGGACTACAATCAAGTTCTCCTCGCCTTCCCGGAGATCATGGAGCAGCTTCGGAAAGACGAGACGATCGCGAACATGAGCGCGAACCTGGCCCGCGTCAACCAGGAACTGATGGCCATGAAGCAACGGTTCGGCGAGAAGCACGATGCCGTCCGCCGGCTGGCCCAGGCCGCCCAGGGCGCCAAGAACGATTACGAGGCGAGGCAGAACGAGGTTCTCGGCCAACTCTTCCAGCAGGTGGCCGCCACCCTCAAGAGCAAGAACGACCGGGGCAAGGCGACGGAGGCCGAACTTCAATCGCGCGTGGCCGAGGCCCGTGCCGCCGCCGTCGACAACGCCAAGCTCACCGCCGAGTTCCGCGCCGGCGAGGCGGAGGTCCAGCGGGTCCAGGTGCAGTACGACATCGTCACGCAGGGCCTGGGGAACATGCACATTGCGTCGGTGCTCAACCAGCCCAACGTGCGCATCGCCCGTTCGCCGCCCACCCCCGTTGATCCCTCCGAGCCGCGCCTGTGGATCTACATTCCGGCGGCCCTCCTCTTCAGCTTGCTCCTGGGCCTTGGCCTGAGCCTTGTCCTGGAACTGCTTGATACGCGCATCCGGACGCCGATCGATGTCACGCGGCAGGTGGGGGTGCCGCTGCTCGCCAACATCCCCGACCTTTCGGAGGATGAGCGGCTCTCGCTGGACACCAACATCGCCCTTGTGAGCCAGAGGCAGCCGCAGTCGCTCATGGCCGAGTCTTTCCGCCAGCTTCGGACCAGCCTCCTGTTTGCCTCGGATCAACCGGTCCGAAGTCTCCTGATCACGAGCCCCAATCCGGGCGACGGCAAGTCGACCGTGGCCGCGAACCTGGCGATTGCGATGGCGCACGCCGGGTCCCGCGTTCTCCTGATCGACGCCAACTTCCGCCGGCCGAGCCTCGGCCGGGTCTTCGACGTGCCCGAGACCGTCGGCCTGTCGAATGTCCTGGTCGGCGTCAACACCATCGCCGAGGCGGTCCAGGCTACGTCGGTGGAGAATCTGGACGTGCTCCCGGGCGGTGTGCCGCCGCCGAGCCCGGCGGAGCTCCTGGGTTCCCAGAGCATGCGGCAACTGATCATCGATCAGGGCAAGGCCTACGACCGCGTCATCATCGACGGCGCGCCGATGCTCGTGGTGGCCGACAACTACCTCCTGGCCGACGTCGTCGACGGCATCGTGCTGGTTTTCGCCGCGGGCGCCAACACGCGCGGCATGGCCCAGCGGACGGTACGCCAGGTGCTGTCGTTGCGCGGCCGCGTCTTCGGCGGTGTCCTCAACCGCGTGCGGGCCACCAAGGGCGGCTACTTCCGCGAGACCTATCAGGCGTACTACGATTACAGTGGCACGGCGTGTCCGGTGGACGTGCCGGTGGCCGCTCGGGCCGCGACCGGTCCGTCGGCAGAGGGCAGACCCCAGGCCTGACGCGGGCGGCTTTGGCGTGGCCATGCCACCCCACGGGGAGTGATGTGCGCCGAGCAGTCTTATCCGCCGCTTGAGATATCTTCTGCATCCGTGCCAAACCTCTCGGGATTCTGATGCGCGGAGGCACATCATCCACGGCCTCCACGCCGGCGCCGCTTGCTGCCGGCGTGATTGGCATCTTCCAGGCGGCCCTTATCGCCGTGGCGGTCTTTGCGCCCGCCGTCTTCGGCACCCTCCACCGCTTCGGTTCCTTTGATCTCCTGATGGCCGTGTGGCTGCTGCTGACCTTCTGGGCGGTCTCCGGCCTCGTCGGCGCCCCGTTGCGGCACCAGCGAACCGGGCTGAACCTCTGCCTGTGGGGCCTGCTGGCGCTCGTTCTCCTCCAGGTGTTGCCGTTGCCCTTGGTGGATGGCGTCGGGCGTACGCCGCCGCTGGGGCCGGCGGCCGACATCCTGACCGATCCCACTGTCGAGAGCGGGGCTTGGCACAACCGGCCGTTCGCCGTGGGACGTTACAGCCTCCGCTCCTCCGCCACCGTCGGCGTGCTGGTGATCGCCGCCAGCGCCGCGGGCCTTTACGGGCTCGTGGGTTCAACGGTGGCCGGCCGGAAGCGCCTCCGCCTGACCACCTGGGCCATCGCGGGTGGGGGCGTCTTGTTGGCCTTTCTGGGCGTTATCGCCGACTTCGATTCGACGGCCCGGTCGGTATCGGGGGTGGCGCGCTTACCGGGGCCCATCGTGGTTCTCGGCGGCGACAGCCTGGTCCCAGCCCTCCTGGCCGTCCTCCCGCTCTGCCTGGCGGCGGTGCTGCGCCCGCTCGGCTGGATGCCGCGGCACAAGCCGCGCGATCGGCATTCGCGATGGGGTTGGCTGAACCGGGGCGCTTTCCTGTGGCCGGCGATCGGCGTTGTTCTGACGGCGATGGTCGGGATTGCCCTGGGCATGAGCAACGTGTCGCGGCCGGTCCTGGCGATAGGCGTTGTGCTGTCGATCGGATTTGTCCTCGGCGGCTACGTGCTGGCCGGCCCGGGCCGCCGGCACGAGCGTCGCCCCTTGGCGACCGCCCTTGCGCTGGCGGCGTGGGTGCTGGCGTCGGTGTGGTGCGGGTCGGCGGTCGGCCGCGAGCGCCAGCCGGCCGCCACCTCCAATGCGCGTGTTTTGGCGCTGCTCGATGCCCTGCCCGCGGAGCGTGCCCTCTTCGGCGCGGGCGCCGGAAGCGTCTCGCCCCGCGCGGCCTTCGGCCTTCCCGGCTGGCCCGCCGGTCCGGGAGACGATAGCGACACCGACGGCTACCTTCTGCTCCGCGCGGAGTTGGGATGGGCGGGGGTCGCCTTGGCCCTGGCAGCGGCGGCCGCCTGGGTCTTCTTCATGGTCCGCGTCTGGCGCCGCAGCCGCGGTCCATGGGCGAGGACCGCCGCCATGGTCGGCCTGGGCGCCGTGGCCGCCAACCTCGTCTACTTCGCGACCGACGCCGTGGCCCTGCTGGTGCCGAACCTGCTCGTCCTGGCCGGCGTGCTGGGCGCGGTCACGGCCTGGGCGGGGCAGGGGGCCAATTGGCGCACGGCCAATGCCTGGGCGTGCCGCCGCTCCGAGTGGCCGCTCTTCTTCGGCGCCCTGGGTCTGCTGGGCGCCCTCGGCCTGGCCGAGAACGAGATGCTGGCCCCCGGCGCAGGGGACCCCGACGTCAGCGACAAGCTCCTGCACTTCGGAACGTTCGCAGTGGTGACGCTCCTCTTGTGCTCGGCGCTCGGCCGGCGCCGGTCGTGGGGACGGCTCGGCACTCCCGCTTTCCTGGCCGTCCTGGCGTCGTCGGCCATGGGCGTGCTGCTGGAGTACGCCCAGCGCGGCCTGACGCACGGGCGGTCATTTGAACATACGGACATGACCGCAAGCATCGGGGGGGCGTGCCTGATGGGCCTCCTGTGGTGGCTCATGCGGCGCAGTCAGGCCCCGGCCTCGCCCGCGGAGTGGCCGCCCGGCTGATCGTCGCCGTCGGCCTTCGGCGGGCGGACTCGCCTGGCCTTCCTCTCCGCCGCGAGACGCCGGGCCTCCTTTTCGCCGAACAGCGCCTTGCGCCGCAGCAGGTGATGGTAGTGCTGCGCGAACCGGTGGGCCTCGTCGCGGACGGCCTGGAGGACCTTGAGGCCCGGGTGCGTCCGCGGCAGCCGCAGCGGTTCCTGCTCCGCCCGGCCGAGGACGTAGACTTCCTCCTCGCGCTTGGCGAGCGACACCAGGTGCGGCCGCTCGGCGCCGGCCGCCGCGATGGCCGCCGCCGCGGCGTGGAGCTGCCCCAGCCCGCCGTCCACCAGCACCAGGTCCGGCGGCACCGACAGCTCGTCCGCCAGACGCCGGAACCGGCGGAAGACCACCTCGCGCATCATGGCGAAGTCGTCCTGCCCCTCGACCGTCTTGATGCGGAACCGCCGGTACCCCGGCTTGAACGGCCGCCCGTCGAGGAACGAGACGATGGCGCCGACCGCCTCGGTTCCCCCGAGATTGGCGATGTCCACGCCCTCGAGGCTGCGGATCGGCTGGGGCGACCCCAGCAGCTCGGCCAGGACCTTCATTCCCTCGGCGGGGTCGAACGTCGGCGCGAAGACCTCCGGCTGGAGGTTCTCTTCGATGCTGCCGCGGCGGCTCAGCGACTCGATCGCGCGCAGTTGGTCGCGCACGGCGGCCGCCTCCTCGAACCGCAGGTTCTTCGCCAGGTACTTCATCTCGCGCGTCAGGTCGCGGACGACCTGCGTGCGGCTGCCCTCCAGGAACCGCATCAGCCGCGCGACGCTCTTGCGGTACGCCGGCCGGTCGATGTGCCCGGCGCACGGGGCGGTGCACCGGTGGATCGCGTACAGAATGCACGGCCGGTAGTAGCGGCGGTTCGGGTCCTCCTCGCGGATGTCGAGCGCGCAGGTGCGGAACCGGAAGATCTTCTGGAGCTCGCCGACCGCCGTCCGCAGGCCCGCGGCGCTCGTGAACGGGCCGTAGAGCTTCGTCCCGCGGGCGGCCGGCGTCCGCGTGAAATACACGCCGGGAAACTGCTCGCGGCTCGTGATTTCCAAATATGGGAATGTTTTGTCATCCGTCAGCCGCTCGTTGTACTTCGGGTGGATGTCCTTGATGAGCCGCGCCTCCTGGAGGAGGGCGTCGACCTCGCTCTCGGCCGGCAGGAACTCGACGTCGGCCACCTCGGCGACCATCTGCTCCTTCTTCGGCCCCAGGTCGGCCGACGGCTGGAAGTACTGGCTGACGCGGTCGCGCAGGCGCACCGCCTTGCCGACGTAGAGGATGCGCCCCCGGTCGTCCTTCATCAGGTACACGCCGGGCGTTTTCGGAAAGGACCGGATCTTGTCGGTCAGGGCCTGCTGGTCCACGGCTCACCCGCCCCTGTGCTCGGTGCGCCAGGAATCAACGTGCGCGGCGGGTCTCCCGACCCGCCGCGCGACAGATTTTGCCATGTCCGTCATAGAGCGCGCTGGCGCGGTGGGTCGGGAGACCCACCGCGCATGATGTGCGTCCTCAGCTCAGCGGCGACCCCCGC
>Ga0315273_10014835_pt1 | contig 10055 bp, 8 predicted proteins | sample YL17G02_0_MG_FD_205753 | JGI IMG/M metagenome (GOLD analysis project Ga0315273, IMG submission 205753) | Sediment microbial communities from Yellowstone Lake, YNP, Wyoming, USA - YL17G02_0 | ecosystem: Environmental > Aquatic > Freshwater > Lake > Sediment | place: USA: Wyoming | collected... | reverse complement strand
GATCGGGGTTCGGGGTTCGGGGTTCGGGTTCCCAAGCCTCGAACCTCAGACCTGAGAAGTGTCGAGCGGTTTGCGCAGTGACCTGCCGCCGGGCGCCGGGACCTACCTCCGTTCGATCCGCTCCATCCCGCCCATGTAGCCGCGCAGGGCCTCGGGGATGACGACCGAACCGTCCTTCTCCTGGTAGTTCTCGAGGATGGCGAGCGCGGTCCGGCCCACGGCCAGGCCCGATCCGTTCAGCGTGTGGACGTATTCGGCCTTGCCCGTGCCGGCCGGCCGGTACTTGATGTTGGCGCGGCGCGCCTGGAACGACATCGTGTTCGAACACGACGAGATTTCGCGGTAGGTGTTCTGGCTCGGCAGCCACACCTCGATGTCGTAGGTCTTGGCGGACGCGAACCCCATATCGCCGGTGCACAGCAGGATCGTGCGGAACGGCAGCCCCAGACGCTTCAGCACCTCTTCCCCGTTCGCCACCATGCTGTCGAGTTCGTCGAACGACTGCTCGGGCGCGGCGAACTTCACCATCTCTACTTTGTGGAACTGGTGCTGGCGGATGAGGCCTTTGACGTCCTGCCCGTGGGATCCGGCCTCGCTCCGGAAGCACGGCGTGTAGGCCGTATAGCGGATCGGCAACTGCCGGCCGTCCAGGATTTCCGTGCGGTGGAGGTTGGTGAGCGGCACTTCCGCGGTGGGGATCAGATACAGGTCCCACTCCCCCGCAATCTTGAACAGGTCCGCCTCGAATTTCGGCAGGTTGCCCGTGCCCGTGACCGCCGCGGCGCTCACGAGGAAGGGCGGGTCGACCTCCGTGTACCCGTGCTCGCGCGTGTGCAGGTCGAGCATGAAGTTGATGAGCGCGCGCATCAGCCTCGCGCCCGCGCCGATCGCCGCCGAGAAACGCGCGCCCGACATCCGCGTGGCGCGCTCGAAGTCCAGGATGCCCAGCTCCACGCCGATGTCGCCGTGCGCCTTTGGCGTGAAGTCGAACATGCGGGGCGTACCCCAGCGGCGCACCTCGACGTTGTCCTCCGCGCTGGCGCCCACGGGAACGGTCTCGTGCGGCAGGTTGGGGATCGTCAGCAGGATCTTCTGACGCCGCTGCTCGAGCTCTTCCAGCGTCACCTCGAGCTGCTTGATCTCCTGGCCGCGCGCCTTGTTGGCCGCAAACAGGTGCGACGCGTCCTCACCGGCCTTCTTGGCCCGCGCCACCTCTCCGGCCGACGCGTTTTGCTGCCGTTTCAGGTCCTCCACCGCGGGGATGAGGGTCTTGCGCTCGGCGTCCAGCGCCGCCAGCGCGTCCAGTTCCGCGTCCATGCGGGCGCCGCGCTGGGCGAGCCTCTGCCGGATGATGTCGGCGTGATCACGCACGAAGGCCGGGTCGAGCATGGGGTGATCGTATATCCAAACCCGCCCCCCCTGCGATACGATCGCGGGGCCAGGGGAGGCGTCAGCAGATGGCAGCACGTGTGCGCAAGGCGGTGTTTCCGGCGGCCGGGCTCGGCACGCGGTTTCTTCCGGCCACCAAGGCCCAGCCCAAGGAGATGCTGCCGCTGGTCGACAAGCCGATCATCCAGTACGGCGTCGAGGAAGCCCACGCCTCCGGCATCGACAAGATCATCATCGTCACGGGCCGCGGCAAGAACGCCATCGAGGATCATTTCGACGTGTCTGTGGAACTCGAGACGTTCCTCGAATCGCGCGGCAAGACGGATCTGCTCGCGCAGATCCGGCGGATCTCGGACCTGATCCAGGTGTCGTACGTTCGCCAGGGCGAGCCGCTCGGCCTGGGCCACGCGGTGCTGGTGACGCGCGATCTGGTCGGCCCGGAGCCCTTCGCCGTCGTGCTGGCCGACGATGTGCTGGATGCGCAGCCGGCGGGGCTGGCGCAGATGGTGGAGGTATTCAACCGCGTGGACGGGCCGGTCCTTGCCGTCGAGCGCGTGCCCTGGGACTCGGTGTCCTCCTACGGCATCGTCGAGTTCGACAGCGACAGCGACGGCGTCTACACGGTCCGGGATCTGGTCGAGAAGCCGAAGCGTGAGGACGCGAAGTCGAATCTTGCCATCATCGGGCGCTACATCCTCACGCCGGACATTTTCGAGGAGCTCGAGGCCACGGCCCGGGACCGCACGGGAGAGATCCAGCTTACGAGCGGCCTGACGCGGCTGCTGAAGAAGCGCCCGATCTACGCCTATGAGATCAAGGGCGTCCGCCACGACACCGGCAACAAGCTGGGATATCTGAAGGCGATGGTGTACTTCGCGCTGAAGCGCGAGGACCTGGCCGGGCCGTTCGCGGACTACCTGCGGGGGATCAACCTGTAGACACAATTGGGGTCAGAGACGAATCTCCATGAACTTGGAAAGATTCGACTCTGACCCCAATTGCCGCTGCGGCTATTTGTTGTCGCTCGACTTCGATGCCTTGCTGTCCGAGGACGACGAGCCGGACGAGTCGGACGAGCCGGATCTGTCCGACGATCCCGACGAGCCGGACGAGCCAGATCTTTCCGACGAGCTCGACCTGTCCGACGAGCCAGATCTTTCCGACGAGCTCGACCTGTCCGACGAGCCAGACTTCTCGGAGGAGCCCGACTTGTCGGAGGCGCCGGACGAAGACGACGCGTCGGAGGAGCCGGGCTTGTCCGACGAGCCTGACTTCTCCGACGAGCCGGGCTTGTCGGAGGATTTGCTCGAGCCCGCTGCGGCGGACGCCGGCTGCCCGGTCAGGGGGTTTTCGCCCTTGCGCGCATAATCGGTGACGTACCAGCCGGTCCCTTTGAACTGGAAGGCGGGCGCCGACAGCAGCTTGTGCACGGGGCCCTGGCCGCATTTCATGCACACCGACGCCGGCGCGTCCGAGAACTTCTGGATGATCTCGAAGCGCAGCCCGCAGGCGCCGCATTCGTATTCGTACAGGGGCATATCGGTTATTCGATCGCCGGCCCGGCGTTGTCGCCGAGCATCAGCTGGCGGTGCACCGGGAAGGTAGCGACGCCGTTGCGCAGCACCGTGTCGTGGAACGTCTTGAGCGAGAACTTATCGCCCATCTTCGCCTTGTAGTCCTCGCGCAGCTTCAGCATCATCAGCTTGCCGGCTGCGTAGACCACGTAGCTCGGGTCGAACGTTCCGCGTTCGGCCTCGCGGCGGGCGGTGCCCTCTTCGAGGAACGCCTCGTCGCGGAAGAAGCGCACGCCCTGCTCCACCGACAGGTCCTCGGCGTGCAGCCGGATGGCGACCATCATGCGCGCGATGCGGATGAGCGATTCCGCGAGTTGTCCCAGGCGGATGGTCGGGTCCTGCTTCTCGAACCCCGCCTCGATCATCATCTGTTCGCAGTAATGCGCCCAGCCTTCCACCATGGCGGTCGACGCCATCGTCAGCGACCTGCGCGCCATCGACTCCACGTGGCGCAGGTGCTGGAAGTGCAGGAAGTGCCCCGGGTAGACCTCGTGCATCGAGATCGACCAGAGGCTCGCCGTGTTCAGGTCCCGCACGTGGTCCTGCTTGCGTTCCGGCGTCCAGGACGGGTCGGCGTCGGTGAGGTAGTAGTACGCCCGCGTGGGCCGCGCCTCGAACGGCCCCGGCGTCCACATGCTCGCGAACGTCCAGCGGAGGAAGTCCGGCGTTGGCGCCACGACGACCGGCTCGCCGGGCGGCAGCGACACGATATCGCGGCGCTCGAGGAATTTCGCCAGTTGCTGGATCTGCGTCCGCGCGGTCTGCACGACGCCATCGGCGTGTGCGGACCTGTCCTTGACCTTGCGCCAGACCTCGACGGCGTCGCCCGGCTCGATGCGCGACGCGGCTTTGCGGAACTCTTCCTGGGTGCGGGTGAGTTCGCGCAGCCCGATGTCCAGCAGGCGGCTGAGCGGAATATCGAGGCCCTCTTCGTATTTGAGCTTGTCGGCGAACCGATCGGCGCCGAGGCGGAACGACGCGCGGGCCTTGGGCGCCAGTTCCGTCTCGAGATAGCCCATGTAGGACTTCAGCGCGTCGATGGCCTCGGTCTGCGCGTCGGCGAGATCGCCGAGCAGCCGCAGGTCGTCGACGTCCGCGAACGCCCGCGGCAGATCGGTCTCGATGAAGCGCAGTGTGCCGCGCAGCGTCTCCAGCCCGTTCTTCACGAAGATGCCCGGCGGCTCTTTCACGTTGTCGCGGGCCGCCTGGATGAGGCGGGGCGCCTGGCGTAGTTTCGACAGCACGCGGCGCGCGCGCTCGGGTTGCGGCGCGTAGTCGAACAGCGCCTGCGCGGCGAGGCTCGCACCGAGAATCTCGCCGTACACCTGCGGGTTGCGCTCCCACGCGCGGACCTTCTCGAGATCGTGCAGCCGGCCCTGGATGTGCGCCGCGATCATCGGCCGCTCGATACGCTCGACTGGCGTCAGCGAGTCCGTGCTGATGGAGGCGAGGCGGCGGGCGAGGCCGGCCAGCGTCTGGATCTGCGACTCGATCGCCGGACGGCTGTAGTCTTCCAGCAGATCGTCGAACAGGTGGACCCCGTCGAAGGTCGCCGCGGTCGGGTTCGATTCGTACAACGCCGCGAGGTAGTTGTCGACGAAGTGGTGGAGTGGTTCCGAAGCTATCATGCGTTTGCGTGCAAGGCCGTGCCGCCCAAAAGAGCCATGGTACAATAAACTTGCCTGGCAATGTCTGTTTCTGCTTCCGGCACGCTCTTCCTGGTGGCGACGCCGATCGGCAACCTCGAGGACATCACGTTGCGCGCTCTCCGGATTCTGCGCAGCGCCGACCTGGTGGCCGCCGAGGACACGCGCCATACCGCCAAGCTCCTCACCCACTACGACATTCGCACCAGGACGACGAGCCTGCACGAACACAACGAGCACGAGAAGGTGCCGGCGCTGGTGGCGCGGCTGCAAGAGGGCGCCACCATCGCGCTGGTGACCGATGCCGGGACGCCATCGGTCTCCGACCCCGGCTACCGCCTCGCGGCCGCTGCCATTGCCGCAGGGGTGCGCGTGGAGGCCATTCCCGGCCCGAGCGCGGTGCTGGCGGCCCTGGTCGCGTCCGGCCTGCCCACCGACGCGTTCGTGTTCGCGGGTTTCGCACCGCCAAGAAGCGCGGCGCGCCAGGCGTGGCTCTCCTCGCTGGGCGCCGAACGCCGCACCATCGTCTTCTTCGAAGCCCCGCACCGCATCGTCGCGGCGCTCGGCGATGCTCTCCGCGCCCTGGGCGATCGACGGGTGGCCGTCGGCCGGGAGTTGACCAAGATGCACGAGACATGGGTCAGGGGACCGATCTCCGAGGTCCTGCGCGTCCTGGGCGAGCCGAGAGGCGAATTTACGGTCGTTCTGTCGGGTCTCACCGAAGACATGACTTTGCCATCACCACAAGTCACTGACCAGCAGATGCTTACGGAGTTCTGTCGTATGACAGAAAACGGCGCGTCCCGGCGGGAGGCGCTCGCGACGCTCGCGCAAACGCACGTTATGCGCTCCCGGGATGTGTTTGCGGCCATCGATCGGGCCCGCGATTCTTGACCCTCCCCGGTCCATTTGCTAACGTAGCCGCACTTATCTCACGTTCAACGTGAGCTTTGTTCGTTTACGGGGCCTTACTCCGCGATTGGAGCATTTCGATGGCGAAAACCAGGCGTAACGCTGCTCGTTCCGCGCCGGCCAGACCGGCCCGGGTATCCGGTCCGCCGAAGAAGGCGCAGGCTCGTCCTGCCGTGAAGAAGGTGGCCAAGGCTTCCGTTCGCACGAAGCCCACGGCTAAGCCGGTGGCTAAGCCCGCGGCTAAGCCGGTGGCTAAGCCGGTGGCTAAGCCCGCGGCTAAGGCCGCCGCGCAGGGGCGCCGGCTGAAGCCGGCACCCGCGTCCACCAGGCACGCTGGCAAGCCCGCCAGGGCGGCCGCACCGCCACCCCAGCGCAGCACCTACGCCGATGCGGTCTCGCTCTACGAGCGCGGCATGCAGGCCCTGCAGGCCAAGCGCTATCGCGAGGCGGCCGAGTCGCTGAAAGCCGTCATCGCCCGCTTCCCCGAAGAGAAGGAGCTCCACGAGCGCGCGCAGCTCTACATCCGGGTGTGCCAGCGCCAGCTGACCCCGCTCGACGCCACGCCGAAGACGCCCGAGGAGCGGGTCTACGCGGCGACGATCGCCATCAACTCGGGCCAGGTGGACCGGGCCATCGCCCTGCTCACCGCCGCGCTGCAGCAGAACGCCGGAAACGATCCCGCCGAGTACATGCTCGGCGTCGCCTACTCGATGAAAGGCGACATCGCCTCGGCGCTATCGCACATCACGCGGGCGCTCGCGCTGAACCCGGACAATCGTGAGCTCGTGCGCAAGGAGCCCGACCTGGAAGCGGTGCGCCAGACGGAGCAGATCCGCGCCATCCTCGCCGCGCCGCCTGAGCTGCCGAAGCGGGAGAAGCGGACGGCCCCGCGGCGCCGATGATCGGCGCCGACCGTCTCGCGGCGCTGCGCGACGCCGGCGTCACCGTGCTCGATGCCGCCACGACGTTCATCGACGAGGGCGTGGAGATTGGCCGCGGCACCATCCTCCATCCCGGGGTCACGCTGGAGGGCCGCACCCGGATCGGCGCGAACTGCCGCGTCCGGTCGTGGGTCCGCATCACCGACTCCACGATCGGCGACGACGTCTTCATCAACGATTCCTGCATCATCGTCGAGTCCACCATCGAAGACGAAGGGCGGATCGGGCCATTCGCGCACCTGCGCCCCGGCTCGCACTTGAAGGACGGCTGCCACGTGGGCAACTTCGTGGAGCTCAAAAAGACGACGCTCGGCGAAGGATCGAAGGCCAACCACCTCGCTTACCTCGGCGACGCCACGATCGGCGCCGGCGTGAACGTCGGCGCCGGCACCATCACCTGCAATTACGACGGCGTGCACAAGCACCCGACGGTCATCGAGGATGGCGCCTTCATCGGCAGCGACTCGCAGCTCATCGCGCCGGTGACGGTCGGCGCGGGGGCGTATGTTGCCGCTGGTTCCTCGATCACGGAAGACGTCCCGCCTGGCGCGCTGGGAATCGCTCGCGGCAAACAGAGGAATATCCTCGGCTGGGCCGAAAAGAAACGGCGCGAAAACGCCGATAAGCACAAGAAGCCAGAAGCCTGACCACTGGCGTCGGGCCGACGCGAGGCGTCGCCGCGTTTCCAGCGAGGATCTACCATGTGCGGAATAGTCGGCTATATCGGTCCCAGGCCTGTGCTCCCGGTCCTGATTGAGGGTCTGCGCAAGCTGGAGTACCGCGGGTACGACTCGGCCGGCATCGCCATGGTGCGAGGCGGCGCCATCGAGCTTCGGCGCAGCGCGGGCAAGCTGTCGAAGCTCGAAGATGTCATCCGCGCCGAGCCGATCGACGGCGACTACGGGCTGGGCCACACCCGGTGGGCGACGCACGGCCGGCCGACCGAAGAAAACGCCCATCCCCACCGCGACTGCACGGGCCGCATCGTCGTCGTCCACAACGGGATCATCGAGAACTACCTCGAGCTGAAGCGGGAGCTGCAGCGCGAGGGGCACACGTTCGTCACCGAGACGGACACCGAGGTGGTGGCGCACCTGGTCGAGCGGGAGAGCACGCCGGGCGTACCGCTTGAGGAGGCGGTGCGCCGATCGCTCACGCGGATGCGCGGCATGTACGCGCTGGTGCTGCTGTCGGCCGACGACCCGAACACGCTCGTCGCGGCACGCAACGGCCCGCCGCTGGTGGTCGGCATCGGGGACGGCGAGTACTTCGTGGCGTCGGACATCCCCGCCATCCTGGCCCACACCCGCGACGTGGTGTTCCTGGGCGACGAGGAAATGGCGGTCGTGACGACGGCTGGGGTGGTGTTCTCGACGTTCGACGGCACGCCTCTCGCCCGCACGCCGCAGCGCGTGCTGTGGGACCCGATCCAGGCGGAGAAGGCCGGCTACAAGCACTTCATGCTCAAGGAGATTTTCGAGCAGCCGGCCGCGGTGCGCGACACCGTGCTCGGGCGGATTTCCCTCGAGACCGGCCGCGTGTTCCTGGACGAGATCAACCTCACCGACCAGGAACTGGCCCGCGTCGAGAAGGTCGTCCTGCTGGCGTGCGGCACGTCGTGGCACGCGGCCCTGGTCGGCAAGTTTCTGATTGAGGAACTGGCGCACCTGCCGGTCGAGGTCGACTACGGGTCGGAGTACCGGTACCGCAACCCGGTCGTCGACGACCGGTCGCTCGCGGTGGTCATCACGCAGTCGGGCGAGACGGCCGACACGCTGGCGGCGCTGCGCGAGGCGAAGCGCAAGGGCGCGCGCAGCATCAGTGTCTGCAACGTGGTCGGCAGCATGGCCACCCGCGAGGCCGACGGCACCATCTACACGCACGCGGGGCCGGAAATCGGCGTGGCCTCGACCAAAGCGTTCACGTCGCAACTGGTGGCGCTCTATCTGCTGGCCCTCAACCTCGCGCAGGCGCGCAAGACGCTGACCCCCAAGGACGCCCGCGTGCATCTCGAAGGACTGCTCGGCCTGCCGCAGATCCTGGCGTGGACGCTGAAGGCGTCGGCGGGCGTCGAGGAGATCGCGAAGGTCTTCCATCCGCGGAGCGACTTCCTCTACCTGGGCCGCGGCATCAACTACCCCATCGCCCTCGAGGGGGCCCTCAAGCTGAAGGAGATCTCCTACATCCACGCCGAAGGGTACCCGGCGGGCGAGATGAAGCACGGCCCCATCGCCCTCATCGACGAGAACCTGCCCATCGTAGCCATCGCGCCGCGCGATCACGTGTTCGAGAAGATGCTGGGCAACATCCAGGAGGCGAAGGCCCGCGGTGGCGCCATCATCGCCGTCACCAACGGCGGCGACGAAGGGATCCGCGACCTGCTGAACCCCGCCACCGACTTCCTGATCACGCTGCCGACCGTGCACCGCCTGCTCACGCCGGTGGTGTTCATCCTCCCGCTCCAGTTGCTCGCCTACCACATCGCGGTGCGGCGGGGGGCGGATGTGGATCAGCCGAGGAATTTGGCCAAGAGCGTGACGGTGGAATAGAAGTCAGTAGACTACTGACTACTGACTACTTGCCCAGATGGACTTCCTCGACTCCCTGAATCCCGAGCAACGCGAGGCGGTGCTCTATACCGACGGGCCCCTCCTGATTCTGGCCGGCGCGGGATCGGGCAAGACGCGCGTCATCGCCTATCGCGTCGCGTACCTGGTGGGCAGCGGCCTGGCGGACTCGAACGAGGTCCTGGCGGTCACCTTCACCAACAAGGCCGCCGAGGAGATGCGCGAGCGCGTGCAGGGGCTGCTCGGCGCGGCCTACGGCGGGCTCTGGATCTCGACCTTTCACGCCCTCTGCGCCCGCCTGCTCCGCCGCGAAGCGCGGCACATCAGCCTGTCCAGCGATTTCGTCATCTACGACTCGTCGGACCAGCTCTCCGCCGTGAAACAGATCCTGCGCGAGCAGCACATCGACGACAGCTACCTTGCGCCCCGCGCCGCGCTCTCGCGCATCAGCCAGGCGAAGAACCGCATGGAGTCGCCCGAGGCGATGCTGGCGAAGCGCACCAACTACAAGGACGAAGTCGTCGCCCACGTATACGACCAGTACACGAAGATCCTCCGATCCAGCGGCGCGCTCGACTTCGACGATCTCCTGCTGAAGACGGTCGAGCTGTTCGAGAAGTCCGAGGTCGTGCGCCAGCACTACAGCCGGCGCTTCCGCTTCGTGATGGTCGACGAGTACCAGGACACCAACCGGCCGCAGTACCTGCTGATGCGGCGCTTCGCCGAGCATCACCGCAACCTGACGGTGGTGGGCGATCCCGATCAGTCCATCTACGGGTGGCGCGGCGCCGACATCCGCAACATCCTTGACTTCGAGCACGACTTCCCGGAAACGAAAGTCGTCCGCCTCGAGCGCAACTATCGCTCGACCCAGGTCATCCTCGACGCGGCCTCGGCCGTCATCGCGAACAACCGGAACCGCAAGGAAAAGAAGCTCTGGACGGACCGGGCGGGCGGCGACCTGATCGTCTACGCCCGGTGCCGCGACGAACTGGAAGAGGGCGACTTCGTCGCCAAGACCGTCCG
>Ga0315273_10014834_pt1 | contig 10055 bp, 8 predicted proteins | sample YL17G02_0_MG_FD_205753 | JGI IMG/M metagenome (GOLD analysis project Ga0315273, IMG submission 205753) | Sediment microbial communities from Yellowstone Lake, YNP, Wyoming, USA - YL17G02_0 | ecosystem: Environmental > Aquatic > Freshwater > Lake > Sediment | place: USA: Wyoming | collected... | reverse complement strand
GAAAAGGGTCTAAGGACGCTGTACGTGTCTAATGGCAACGCCACCCGCGAGGTGCTGGAGTATCTGCGGCCCTGGCTGGACTGCTTCAAGGTGGACCTCAAGTCGATGTCCGCCAAGACCTATCGCTCACTGGGGGGCAAGCTGGCCAACGTCCTGGAGGGCATCCGCATGGCGGTGGAGATGGGCTTCTGGGTGGAGGTGGTAACCCTGGTGGTGCCCGGCTTCAATGACTCCGATGAGGAGCTGCGGGAGGCCGGCGATTTCCTCGCCTCGGTCTCGCCAGACATTCCCTGGCACGTGACCGCCTTCCACAAGAGCTACAAGATGACCGACCCTGACAACACGCCGCCGGGGACGCTCCTGCGGGCGGCCGGCATCGGCAAGGAGGCGGGCGTTCGGTACGTGTACGCTGGAAACCTACCAGGGATGGTGCGCTCGCTGGAGAACACCTACTGCCACAACTGTAATGAGCTGCTGGTGGAGCGGGTTGGCTTTCATGTGATGCAGTATCGCCTGAAGGAGGGCGGCCACTGCCCCTCCTGCTCGACGGCCATCCCCGGCATGTGGTGGTAGCAAGGGGCCTCTGGGGAGAGAAGCCCGGCTTTTTGCCTGAGCTTGGTGCTACTTGAGGCGGGGGCCGATGGGGATGACGTAGGCCTGGCCGGCGTCCTGCCGCGTGCCATCGGGCCCGTCGGCAGCAGCAGCGGTCGCCAGCACATCGGCCTGGCCGTCGCCGTCCCAGTCCGCCGCGGCAACCGACACGCCGAAGTCGTCTCCCTGGCGCTGGCCGAAGATGGCGGCGCTGTGCTCGTCCAGGGCGATGTCTACGATCGGGCTCGGGGAAGCGGAGCCAAGCACTATGTACACCTCGCCCGCGTCCTCGCGGCGGTTGTCGGGCCCATCCCCTCTTTCTGCCCCGACGATGATAGCGGCCACGCCGTCCCCATTCAGGTCGCCGCTGGCCAGGGATACGCCCAGACGGTCGCCGGCGTCGGCGCCCAGGATGGTTACGTCTTGCTGACCCAGCGCGATGTCGAAAGAGCCAGGCAGGGATGGCGAGCCGAAGACAACGTAGGCCTCGCCGGCGCTGCCGCGAGCGTTGTCCGGCCCATCGGCCTCGGGTGCGCCGATGAGGAGGTCGTCAATGTCGTCGCCGTTCACGTCGCCGCTGGCGACTGAGTGGCCTAGGTGATCCTCCTTGTCGGCAGCGGCCACCGTCACGTCAGGTGAGGCAGAGGCGAGGTCCAGAACGCCGCTGAGGGAGGAGGAGCCAAAGAAGACATAGACCTCGCCGGCGTCCTCGCGGGCGTTGTCCGGCCCATCGGCCCTGAATGCGGTCACTATGAGGTCGTCGATGCCATCCTTGTTCAGGTCGCCCATTGCCAGGCGGTGGCCTAGCTGCTCGTCGGCCCCGGCGGCGATGAGGGCCAGGTCGTACTCGCCTTGGGCCATGTCCCTGGCCCCCGACAGGGACGGCGTGCCGCGGATCAGATAGGCCTCTCCCCCCTGATAGCGGGCGTTCTCTGGCCCGTCGGCGAGGAAGGAGGCGAGCAGGATGTCCTGAACGCCGTCGCCGCTGGCGTCGCCGGTGGCCAAATCGGCGCCCAGGCGGTCTTCTTCTTCGCCGCCGAATACGGTGAGGCCCTGCTCCCCCAGAGCGATGTCTACTGTCGGCCCCAGGGTGGGCGAGCCAAAGATCACGTAGGCTTCGCCGGCGTTGGGTCTCTCGTTGCCAGGGCCGTCGGCCAGGAGCGCCCCCACCAGGATGTCGTCGATGGCGTCGCCGTTGACGTCACCGGCGGCCACGCCGAAGCCGAGGGAATCACCGCTGTCGGCGCCGAATATGGTGACGTCTTGCTGGCCCTCAGCGAAGTCGATCGCCTCGTTCGCCTCTGCCGGGCCGAAGATGACGTAGACTTCGCCGCAATCGGGCCTGCTGTCCTGGGGGCCGTCGGCGTTGTAGGCGCCGACGATGATGTCCTGGATGCCGTCGCCGTTGACGTCGCCGGCAGCCACGGCTCGCACCCTATCGCCTGCCTGAGCGCCGAGCAGGCTCAGGGCGGGGCGTTGGCGAGCCAGGTCGATGGTCAGCGGCCCCTGAGACTTCGATTCACCTCCCAGGCAGGCCGCCAAAGCGATGGTCAGAAGGGCGAGGGGCGCTAGCGCCAGCCAGAAGGACCGCCTGGCCAGGGCGCGGCCAGGCTTCCTTCGGCCGGGGTTGGCAGGCGCGGGCGTTTCCAAGAGTGTGCTTCAAGCCTCCCGCGTCGCCGCCTACGACTTGGCCCCGCCGCTGCCGAGCAGGGAGTTGAGAAGGTCGGATACCGGGAAGGGCGGGTACTCCTGTGTCAGGGAGAACAGGTAGGCGGTCATCCGTGTCTGCCAGCGGAGGTAGCCGAGCACGAATTCGAAGAAGCGGTGGGGGTAGCGCTCGTTCACCAGCGCGTCGATGACCGTCCAGGGCAGGATGAGGATGAAGGCGATGCCGAACAGGCCCAGAACGAAGCCATGAGGAATGAGGAATATCGGCCTGAGGAGGGCCTCGAGCCAGGACGGGTTGCCGCTCGGCTTGAACTCAACCTTGACGGAGCTTCCGATGGCCTTGTCTGGTAGCTCGTCGGTGAGGAAGAACGCATAGGCATAGATGGCCATCAGCATGCTGCCGTAGCGGCTGAACTCGGGTCCGTCCTCCGCGACGTACTTCTCGCCGCCTTTTTTGCCCACCCTGAAAGCAATCATGATGGGGGCGACGATGTACGCCAGAAAGCCAATCACCCCTCCAGCGATCCAGAGCACGAACAAGGCGAGGATGTGCATAATGCCCTGGTCTCTGGGGATCTTATCGCGGCAGGTCATGTCCAGCGTGGCGGGATAGGCTCCAGTCATGGCTCCCTCCTTCTTCTCGAATACAGGTGGGCCGCCCAGATCGATGCGCTTGGTTTCGCAGCCAATGATGGCGCTCAGCGATCGACTTGTCAACTGCAAACGAAAGCCGGCTGCTGGCGACCCTGATCCTGACACCTGCTAAGGAGCGCTGGCCTCCTCGAGAGCGGCCAACCCTGATCTGGCCTGCCGTGTTTGGTTCGGCGCTACCGGCAGGCAGGAAAGGACGTTGCGCTCGTCGTGGAAGAGGTCGCAGCGCTCCTCCATCAGCTTCCGCAGGCTGGCCCGGGCCCGATGGAGGCGCATCTTGGCCGCCTCCAGAGAGCAGCCCAGCACCTGGGCGATCTGGGCATTGGTGAAGCCCTGCATATCGTGCAGAATGAGAGGCGTCCGCAAGGTCTCCGGCAGGCTCAGGACGAACTGCTGTACGCAGTCGGTCATCTCCGCCTGGCGAGCCGCCTGCTCGACGCTGCTAGGCGGTTCCTTTCCTGCGATGGAGGCGCTTTCGGCGGCTGGCTCTTGCCCCTCGACGCCGGCGTGCTCCAAGGAGGTCACCTTGGCTGCGCGGGAGCGGGGGCTGCGCAGGTAGTCCAGGCAAACGTTGCGGGCGATGCGGAACAGCCAGATGCGTTCCGGCGCGTCGCCGCGAAAGCTTCCCCTCGCCTCGTACGCCTTCAGGAAGGCGTCCTGGGTCAGTTCGTCGGCCAGAGAGGCGTTCTGCACGAACTGGAAGACGAAGCGGTGCACGTCCGAGTAGTGGGTGCGATAGAAAGAATCGAAGTCGCTCTCTGTAACGCCGGTCGCCATCTCGCGCTCTCCCTGGTCTCCATTCTACACCCTTCGCCTTGGCGGGTTGCGCCGGGAGGTATCCCTTTGGGCACCACTCTCGTCCGTATGTGGTGAAAGGAGGTCGCCATGAGTGACAAGGACACGAAGGAGAAAGGCAAAGAAGAGGTCAGGGCAGAAGAGCGGCAGGGCTTCGCCGAGATGTGCCGCCGCATGATGTCCGGCGGGGCGCCTGACTGCTGCGGGCCGCAGATGCGCGAGATGATGTCGCGGTTCTGTTGGTCGGCGGGGAAGACCGAAGGTGAGGCCAAGGGCTAGGCTATTCAGAAGAGGGCGATCGAGGTACGAAGATGGTTTCGTTGCCGGACAGGGAGAGGGAACTGGTTGCGATAGGCGCGGCCATCGGGGCTGGCTGCCAGCCCTGCACGCAGTACCACGTGGGGGTGGCTCTCAAGGCCGGCCTCACCAGAGATGAGGTCTCGTCAGCTATCGACGGGGCGCAGGCGGTTCGCAGTGAGGGAGGCATCGCGGTCTCCAACGTGGGGCGACGCATCCTGGGCGTCGAGGTTGAGCAGGCCGAGCGGCTCGGCGAGCCTGGGGAGCGAGAGCAGGCGCTGGTATACATCGGCGCGGCCGTCGGCTGCAACGCCGGCGGCTTGCTAACGGGATACATGGCCACCGCCGGCGAGCGGTTGGGGCTGTCCCTAGAAAACCTGCGTTCAGCCCTGGAGACAGCGGAGTTCGTGAAGCAGCGCGCCGTCGATTTCCTGCGCCGGGACATCGAGCGGGCGCTTGGCCAGACCGAGGAGGCAGCCGCCGTCACCGGCTCGGCGAGCGAGGGCGGCGGCACGGGCGGATGTTGCGGGCCGGCGAGCTAGCTTTGGCGGCGCCCGTCGCTACTCGTAGCGGAGGGCTTCGGCGATGGTGATGCCCGCTGCCTGCCGCGAGGGCAGAACGGTCATCAGGAAAGAGGCTCCGTAGGCGAAGGCGGCGATGAGGAGGATCTGCCACCAGGGGATGATTAGCGCCAGATCGACAGTGCTGAACTCTGCACTGCTAAACAGGTTGAAGGTTAGCAGGAGCGCCAGGCCGATGCCGGAGGCGACACCCAGGATGGCGATGAAGGACGTCTCCATCAGGAGGCCCAAAGCCACGGAACTCCGCTGGAAGCCGATGGCCCGCAGCATGCCAATCTCCTGCCGGCGCTCCACCACCGAACGGAAGGCGATGACGCCCACGGCCGCCGTGCCCACCAGCAGGCCGAGGCCCATGAACCCCTGGATGAGGTAGAAGAACGAGTTGCTCGTGGCCTGCTGCTCCTCGATCATGTCCTTCAGGGAGTCCGCCTGAGCCCCCTGGGTGACGAGGGCCGCTTCGATGGCCTTGGCCATCTTGCCGGAGTCTGTCCCCGGCTGGAGCTGCACGTAGAAGCGGGAGAAGTGGGGCGGCCCGAACACTTCCTTGAAGGTTGCTTTCGACACGTAGAGGCCGAAGAAGTTGTTGGACGCCCCAAAGTTGACGATGCCGATCAGCTTGACGGAGGCCGTCCGCTTGCTGGCGGGGTCGCGGATCTCCAGGGTGGGCGGGTCCATCACCTTGTCGGTTGCGTCCACCCCCTCCAGGTGGAACTCGAGCCCCTCCCCGCCGAAGCCGCCCCCGGAGACGACCATGGCGTCTATCACTGCCAGGCCCGGGTTCGTGCGTACGGCTTCCCACACGGCTGCATCGTCTTCGTAGCCGCGGGCCCGGGTTTGGAGGGGGATGCTGGCCGTCGCGAGGAATTCATCGTCCAAGCCCAGGACGGGGTGCTCACCCCATCCCGTCTCGGTCGCGCCGTCAAAGACCTGGCGCACGTCCGACCCGATGAAGAGGTTAGGGAAGAGCACAGCGCCAACGGCGGCGAAGCCGGAGGTGTCCACCTTCGCCGTCGGGTTCAACTCCAGGGCGCCTTTGAGGTCGCCCGTGGGGTTGTTGGGGTTCTCCGTCACCACCACGTCCCAGCCGCCGCGGGAGTCATCCCGCAGAAAGAGCTGGCCGAAGCTGGTGTTCATGATGGACATCACGACCACGGCGAAGACCACCAGGGCGATCATGGCCATGGTCATGCCGGTGCGGAACTTGTTGGCCAAAGGATAGGCCACGGCGATGCGCACCGCCGGCAGAATGCGGCCCAGGCGTCCGCCCAGGCGCTGCACGCCGAGCAGGATGAGGTCGGCGTTGTACACCAGCACGAAGGTGGTGGCGGTCACCATCATGATGCCGCTGAGGAAGAACATCTCGATGTTGGAGTTCATTTTGGGGTAGATCTTCTCGTAGAGGACGGGGGGCATCGCCCACCAGCCCAGGAGAGCGAGGCCCACGATGGTGTACACCGGCCGCTCCGGGAGAGCCAGGCGGCGCAGGATGGGCACCGAGCACAGGAGGACCATCGATACGCCCAGAGCATGGGGGAAGAACTGATGGCTGGCGATGCCGGCCCAGCCCAGGAGCAGGCCCAGCAGGATGCCGATTATGCCGAGGATAACCGAGCGGAGGCTGGCCCGCCGGTAGGTGGGCTCGGGGATGTTGCGGATGGCCCGCACGATGTTCAGGTGGCTGACCCGCCAGGAGGAGAAGACGACAGTGATGAAGGTGATCACCACCCCCAGGCAATAGGCGACAATCAGGCTACGAGGGGTCACGTAAGGCTCCATGGAGACGCCGAACTCGCTGAAGAGGGAGGCCATGATGCGGGTCATGGCCAGCGCCACCAGCACCCCAAGCGCCGCGCCGATCAGGGCCGAGCCCAGGTTGTAAGCCATGCCTTCCGAGAGGAAGGACTGGACGATCTGGCTGCGCTTGCTGCCCACAGCGCGAGTCATGCCCATTTCCGGCTTTCGCTCGGCGGCCAGCATTACGAAGATCATGAAGATGAGGAGAATGCCGGCAGCGATGGAGAAGAGGCCCATCACTAGGAACATGGTGGTCATGACGTTGCCGATAAGCTCGGCTTGGTCGACGATGTCCTTCTTGAGGGTTACTACTTCCAGGTTGGGGATGTTGCGGGCTTTGAGGGCGGCCTCGACCTTGGCGGTCACTACGTCCGTGAGGCCGATGCTGTCCCGCACGCCGCCGCGGTTGGAGATGGCGATGGCGTCCAGCTCACCTTGGCGGCTCAAGAGATTCTGGGCCACGTCCAGGCGGGTGACCATGCCCTCGGCGGCGTTGGTCTCGCCCTGGCCGCTGAGGTTGATGGCGCCAGTGAAAACGGAGTCCTTAACGATGTCCACGATCTTGAAGGTGTAGGGGGCGTTCTGGACAAAGAGCGTTACCGTGTCGCCAGGGCGGGCATCTAACTCCTTGGCACCCTTCGCGTTGAGGTAGATCTGGTCGTCAGCCAGGCCGTTCAGGTCCACCTGCTTGCCGTCGCGGGTGACGATGTCGGGGAAGCCGTCCAGGCGGGCGGGGTCGACGCCGATCAGGGTAGCGGCGGGGCTGCTCAGCTTCGTGCGATCGTTGATGATGGGCAGCGGCTCGAAGATGGCGGGGGAGATGCCGTCCACGTCGGGGTCATTGGCCAGGGCGGTCTCAAGGTCCGTTACCACCGACTCTGGGACCACCGCTTTGTCGGTGGCCACTGTGGACTCGTCGGCGTCGAATGCGACGGCCTCATCCATGTGGCCCAGCCAGTCGTACGCCAGCTTGGTGACGCTGTGGTCGACGGTGTCGCCGGTGGTGAGGGCGGCGGAGATGATGAGGGTGCTGAGCATCAGGCCGATGACGATGAGGACGGTCTGGGCCATCCGGCGGGGGATGTTGCGCACGCCCATCTTGAACATGATGCGGTTGCGCAACACCACATAGCCTACAACGGCCAGCGAGACCAGGAAGCCGGCCAACAGGCCAAACATGATGTAGTCCATCGACAGGCCGAACAGCTTATCCACTGGCGGTTGCTCCTAGGTCTGCTCAGGGGTGGGGCTGGAAGGCTGCTTGGCGTGGGCAGTGCGCTTTTCGTCCACAATCAGGCCGTCCACCATGTAGATGATGCGTGCCGCGTGGGCGGCCATGCGAGCATCGTGGGTGACCATGACGATGGTCTGGTGGTTCTGACGGTTGACCTGGTTCAGAAGAGACATGATCTCCCCGGCATTGGTGCTGTCCAGGGCGCCGGTGGGCTCATCGGCCCAGATGATGGCCGGCTGATTGGCCAGGGCGCGGGCCACCGCCACCCGCTGGCGCTGGCCGCCGGAGAGCTCGGCCGGGCGGTGCCTGGCCCAGTCGGCGAGGTGAACCAACTCCAGGGCGGCCATGGCCTTCTCTCTGGCCTCCCGGGCGGAAACGCCCGAAACCAGCAGCGGCAGCTCGGCGTTCTCTACGGTGGAGAGCACTGGCAGGAGGTCATATATCTGGAAGATGAAGCCCATGTTGCGGGCGCGGTACTCGGTCTTGGCGTTGTCGGGCAGGGTCGCGATGTCGGTGCCGGCCACAATGACCTGGCCTGAGTTGACGTCGTCCAGGCCGCTCAGGCAGTTGAGGAGGGTGGTCTTGCCGCAGCCGGAAGGGCCCATGATGGCCACCATCTCGCCCCGCTCAACGGAGAGGGAGACGCCTTTCAGGGCCGGTACTTTGGAATAGCCGGTGTCGTAGGTCTTGACCACATCCATGGCCTGGATGATAATGCCGCCCGTTTGGGCAGCACCCCCGTCATTCCAGCCTTTCACATTCTGATCTGGCAAAGCTAGCTATCCTCCACTGGTCTCATTCTCTCATACAAAAGCATGAGGTAACGAAATGCTACTGTCAAACTCGTACCTGCCCGCCCTGGGCTGTCCCCGGCCTGGTTGACAAGCTGGCAGCGGCAGGGATATATGGAGATGCCACCCAGACACCACTTCAAGGGGAGGAGGCCCACCATGAAGGCCGACCAGCTCGTCCAGCTCACCATCGCCGAGGCCGTTCGCTCGTTCCAGGCGGGCGATCTGTCGCCTCTGGAGCTCACCCGCGCCTGCCTGGAGCGCATCGAGGCCCTGGATCCGAAGCTGAATGCTTTCATTACCCGTCTCCCGGAGCTGGCGGTGGCGGACGCAAGAGCGGCGGAGCAACGTCTCGGCCGCGGCGAGCGCCTGGGCCCGCTGGACGGCATCCCCTTCGCCATCAAGGACCTCTACGAGACGAAGGGCATTCGCACCACCGCCGGATCGAAGATCATGGCCGACTACGTTCCGGCTGAGGATGCCACCTGCGTTCGCCGCCTGCGGGAGCAGGGCGTGGTGCTGCTGGGCAAGCTCAACATGCACGAGTGGGCCTTTGGGGTAACCACGCTGGTGTCTCATTTCGGGCCGGCTCACAACCCCTGGGCGCTGGATCGAATCACCGGCGGCTCCAGCGGCGGGTCAGGCGCGGCGCTGGCCGCCTCCCTTTGCCTGGGCTCCCTGGGCTCGGACACTGGCGGCTCCATCCGTATGCCGGCCTCCATGTGCGGCATCGTCGGGCTCAAGCCGACCTTCGGCCGGGTGAGCACGCACGGCGTCGTCCCTCTGAGCGGCTCGCTCGACCACGCCGGGCCCATGACTCGCACGGTGGAGGACGCCGCGCTCGTCCTTCAGGCCATCGCCGGCCCCGACCCGAATGATCCCACCAGCGAGGACGTGCCCGTGCCGGACTACCTGGCGGCTCTGAGGGGTGAGGTGCGAGGGCTGCGGGTCGGCGTGCTCGACAAGGACGTGCTCTGGGGTCTGGACGAGGACGTGGAGGCAAGCTTCCGGGCGGCTCTGAAGACGCTGGCGGGCCTGGGCGCTTTGCTGGTCGAGGTTCACATTCCGGCCCTTCAGCGGGCCGAGGCCATCTGGATGGCGATAGTGGGGCCGGAGGCGGCCGCCTACCATCGGCGGAACCTGGAGGAGCGTCCGGACGACTTCAGCGAGCAGGTGCGATTACGGCTGCAACTGGGGCTGCAGATACGGGCGGTGGACTACCTGCGGGGCCTGGAAGGCCAGCGGCAGCTTCGGGCCGAGGTGGAAGAGCAGTGCGCGAAGATCGACGTGCTGGTGACGCCGACGACCTCCTCCACCGCCAGCAGGATCGAGGACGAGCTCTCTGCCAGCGGGCGCGAGGTTCACATCCACCGCCTTACCTGCCCCTTCAACCTGACCGGCCAGCCCGTCATCTCCCTGCCATGTGGCTTCGATAGTCGCGGGCTGCCGGTGGGGCTGCAGATCGTCGGCCGGCGGTTCGATGAGGAGACCGTGCTGAGGGTCGCTCACGCCTATGAGCAGGCCACCGACTGGCACCTGCGCCGCCCGCCGCTGGGCTAGTAGTGGGGGAAGATCCTGACGCCTTCGGCCGTTTGAGCGACAAATGAGCAAGCAAAGCTGGGATCGGTTCCTGAAAGGCAACCCCATCGATTG
>Ga0315273_10014831_pt1 | contig 10057 bp, 8 predicted proteins | sample YL17G02_0_MG_FD_205753 | JGI IMG/M metagenome (GOLD analysis project Ga0315273, IMG submission 205753) | Sediment microbial communities from Yellowstone Lake, YNP, Wyoming, USA - YL17G02_0 | ecosystem: Environmental > Aquatic > Freshwater > Lake > Sediment | place: USA: Wyoming | collected... | reverse complement strand
CCACCTGCCCTACCTGCCCTATCCGCCCCCGGGCTCGCCGGTCAGCAGCGCCAGGCTGGCCAGTGCCCGAAGCCGTCCGTCGAGCAGCGCCAGCCTCTCCTCCGGGGTCGCCCGCAGGAACTTCCCCACCTCTGCGTCGTCTGAAGTCCCGACAGCTTCGGCCACACTCTTGGCGAAAGCTTGCCGATCCCGCGTGCCGTCGGCGAGGGCCAGCACCGCGCGGCTCAGCTCGTCCCGCAGATTGACGGTGGTGTACCGCAGCGTTGTCACATCGAGCCCCTGACGCACCTGCGCGCGGGCCAGCGCCGACGCCGCCGGCCGGTCTCCCGGCTCGCTCGCGATCGGCGGCCGGTGGACGTGCAGCTCAGCCATATCGACGCAGAAGGCCCGCCACAACACTCCCTGCACATGCTCGCGGTCCGGTTCACTGCCGAGACGCACGCGAAGGTCGGCGACCAGATCGTCGAACGTCACGCACGCCGGCCACGCGTTGCGCAGGCTGTGGAGGACCGCGATGGCCGTCGGATCGTCGGTCGTGACCCTGCACGTGGCGCTGGCGAATTCCACCGCCCCGTCGCGTCCCTCAGCCGAGGCCCCCGGCCTGGCCGACGTCAGGAACAAGCGGGGCACGAGGTCCGGTCGTGGCCGCCGATCGACCACGCGCTCGGCGCGGCACAGCAACGTCTGCCGGAAGCGGCGTCCCTTGAGGAAGTCGAGCATCTGCTCGCGCTCGATCACCTGTCCCTGGTCTGCCAGGCGGGCCAGCAGCGCCGCAACCGCCTCGGGATACTGGTCGTGTTGCGTCTCGAAGAAGTCCGCTTCGGACAGGTACTGCAGGCCGTGCTGCCGCGCGTGCGTGGCGAACTCGCCGATGTAGAACGACCGGTTGAGGTCGGCGATGTCGTCGTGGCACAGGTAACCCATCGAGTAGTCGAGCACCCGGGCGAGTTCGTACCTGGCCAGCTCTTCGTACGGACTGCCGGGCGGCGCACCGGCGCCCACGAACTGCAGGAGCGCCCGCGCCTGGTCCACGCGCTCCTGCGGGTCGGTGAACTGCTGCACCTGCATCAGCATCATCTCGCGGAACATGTTCCGGATGTGCCCGCCCGGATACGCGTTGTAGCTGACGAAGGCGACCCCGTGCGGCGCCAGGACGCGGCGACACACCGACAGCAACGCGTCCCGCACGGCCTCCGGCACCCAGGAGTAGATGCCGTGGGCGATGACGTAGTCGAACGTGCCCCACTCGACCGTCACGTCGCAGATGTCGCCCTGGGTGTACGCCACGTTCGAAACGCCGACGGCGTCTGCGAAGGCGCGGGCCTTCTCCACGGCCGTCGGGGCAAGATCCAGGCCCACGAACGCGCTGCCCGGCAGGCTCGCCGCCAACGCCACGAGGTTCGTGCCGTCACCGCAACCAAGTTCCAGGACCCGGCACTGTTCGACCGGCGCGGGCTGCAGACCGAGGAGCGTGGCTACGGTCGCCAACCGGTCCGGGTGGGTCTGCGACCGCACGCGGCTCGGGTACGGAATCGTGTCGTAACTGGTGGGCTGGGCGGGCGGCATGAGCGGCCATCCTCCTTTCCGGGTGATTCCCGGACCGCGCAATGATATCCTGCCGGCCATAGGCTGCCTCCACCACAATCCACCGAGGGACGTTATGCGCCGTCTAACGGGAACCGCTCTGCTTGCAGCCGTCGCGGTGTCTGGCCTTCTCTGGGCCAATGCCTCGGCGCAGACCTCACGGGGCGCCTACGGGAACACCGAGGCGATCACCCTGGACGAGTTGAAGTCGTACGACTATTTCCTGTCCGCCGATCAACTCGAAGGCCGCAACGTGCCCTCCCGGGGCTACGACACGGCGGCGCTCTACATCGCCAGCCACCTGCGCGAGTGGGGTGTCAAGCCGGGTGGCAGCGCCACCGGGACCGACGGCCCGCTGCAGCCCTACCTCATGCCGATCGAACTCACGACGAGTGCGATCGACGCCGAGAACATGAAGCTGACGCTGACCGCGCCGGCAGCCGGCGGCCGGGGTGGGCGCGGCGGCGCGGCGGCGGCACCGGCGACGCCGGCTCCGCCCGTGACGCGCGGTTTCGAGTACGCCCGTGAGTGGACGGTGGGCGCCGGCGGTGGGTTCGGCGGCGGCCGCGGTGGCGGAGGCGCGACGGTGCCGGCCGACATCCAGAGCGCGGCGCTCCTCTTCGTCGGCAACGGCTACGTGATCAACAAGACGAACGTCAATCCGTACCAGGGCCTCGACGTGAAGGGCAAGATCCTGGTCGTCGCCGGCGTGCCGCCGGAGCTGGCCGCCGCCCAGGCGGCAGCGGCCGCGGGCCGGGCCGGTGGCGGCGCAGGCGCCCCCGCGGGCGGACGCGGGCGCGGCGCAGCGCCCAACCCGCTCGGCGTGGAGAACACCGACTTCGTGACGCCCCAGACCTACGCCGCGAGGAACGGCGCGCTCGGCATCATCATGGTGCCCACCTTCCAGCAGTTGACCACCATGGCGAACCCGGCCCCCGCCGGCCGCGGCAGCCTGAACGGGCCGTCCTACCAGGTGGTCAAGTTCCAGGCGAACCGGCCGCCGTCGGTGCCCACCATCACCGCCGGCGTGGCGCTCACTGGCGCCCTCTTCCAGGGCGAGCGCCTGAGCGCCACGCAGATCTTCGAAGGCGCGACGGCCAACGCGAAGCTCGACTCCTTCGCCTTCAGCGCCGAGAAGAAGCTGAGCGAGAAGATCGCCGTCACGACCGATCAGGGCCACACCGAGAACGTAGTCGGGATCATCGAAGGCGGCGACCCCGTGTTGAAGAACCAGTACGTGGTGACCAGCGCCCACCTCGATCACGTCGGCTTCAGCGCGAGCGGCGCGGGGGGCGACAACATCGCCAACGGCGCCGATGACGACGCCTCCGGGTCGGCCGCCATGATGGCGATGGCGCGCGTCTACGCGCAAGGTGCGGCCAGGGGCATCCGGCCGAAGCGGACCCTCATCTTCCTCTGGGTCACCGGCGAGGAGAAGGGGCTCTGGGGGTCGCAGTACTTCAACCAGTTTCCGCCGATCGACATCACCAAGGTCGTCGCCAATCTCAACATGGACATGATCGGCCGCACGAAGACGCCGGGCTACGTGGATCCGCCGCAGTACAAGCTGTGCGAGCCGGGCGAGATCTTCGTGGTGGGCCCGAACATCAGCAGCGACGATCTGAACAAAACGCTGGAGACGGTCAACAACGGGTACCAGAAGCTGAAGCTCAATCACTTCTACGACGTGACGACGCCCGACGCGACGCACGACAACCTCGGGCCGCAGCCCAACGGGCAGCGGATCTTCTCCCGCAGCGACCACTACAACTTCGCGAAGATGGGCATCCCGGTCGTGTTCCTGACGACGGGCATCCACTCGGACTATCACCGGGTGACCGACTCGGCCGACAAGATCGACTTCACCGAGATGCTGAAGGTGACCAAGACGGTGTCGGCGCTGGCCTGGACTCTGGCGAACACGGCAACGCCGCCGAAGCTGAACGCGAAGCTGCCGGATCAGCTGGTCAACGACATGAAGACGGTGAAGGACCAGGGGTGGGGCAAGCTGACCCCGGTGCCGCCGCCGTTCGCGGGAATTCCCAAGTAGAAGGTCCGCCCTCCGACTTCTCTCAGGGAGCCGTGAGCGTAGCCGAACGGCGAGGGTCCCAGGGTCACAGCCGAGGGCGGCACGGCGAGTCCCGGAGCGAGCCATTGGAGGTCCGCCGACCTGCCTTCGCGCAGCCGCGGCGGGGTGCCGCGCTACGGCAAGGCAGGCTGGCTCGCGAGGGACTTGCCGTGTCGCCCTCATTCACCGCAGCAGGTACTCCGCCACGCGCCCCAGCGCGTCCACGCCGTGCACGTCGGCGTCGAGCAGCGGCACCGTCGTGCCCGGCACGCCCCGAAACCGCCGGCCGATCTCGTCGAGGTACACGCGCTCCTGCACCTTGCGCGCCGCGAAGTACGTCCCGACCGCGTCGTCGGGCAGCACCCGGTTGACGATCACGCCGCCGACGTGCAGGTGCGCAGCGTCCAACTCGGCAACCGCGCGGGCCGATTCCTCGATGGGCAGCCGCTCGGGGATGAGGACGAGCGCAAACGCGGTGTCCTCGCGGCGCGTCAGCGCGTCGTGGACCGAGGCGAGCTTCGCGCGGCGGCGCGTGAGCGCGTCGAGCACCGGATCGTCTCCCCCAGCTCCCCCAGCTCCCCTGCCTTCCACCGCCTCGCGCCGCCGGTCCGCCAGCGCCTGCACCCAGGCGCCCATCGCCTCCGGCATGTGCAGCAGGCGCAGCGTATGGCCGGTCGGCGCCGTGTCGAAGATCGTCAGATCGAACGCCGCGCGGCGCGCCAGGATGATGTCGCACATCCGATCGAACAGCGCCACGTCCGCCAGGCCGGACATCGACGCGGCCAGATCGATCTGCCGCATCGCCTCGCGCACCACGTCCGGGCTGAACATCGTCGCGATGCGTTGGCGGACCTCCTCCACGTACCGCCGGGCCTCGAACGCGGCGTCCACCTCGAGGCCGGTCAGCCCAGGCAGGATCTCCGTCTCCTCTCTCGAGAACGGCCGCTCGAAGATGTCGGACGTGGAATGCGCCGGGTCGGTGGACACCAGCAGGATGCGCTTGCCTGCGCGGCTCGCGGCGAGCGCGAACGCCGAGGCGCACGTCGTCTTGCCGACGCCACCCTTGCCGCCGAAGAACAGGAGGCGCCGATCGAGGAGGTGTCGCACCGTCAGCAGCACGAGAAGCTGGCGAGCGGCGAGCGGTCGAAGCCGATGCGCCGGTGCCAGAGATGGAATTCGCCCACGAGGTACGGGTAGAGATCGAGCAGGTAGAACACGGCCGGGTTGGGCACGCCGAACAGGTCCAGGTACGCGACGAGCAGGAAGAGGTCGTCCAGGTCGGCCGCCTGCCCGCGCAGGTGGCGCTCGTGGCCGCCATAGGCCATGCCGTGGAAGAAGTCCTCGAGGTTCTTCCGCAGGTGCAGCCAATCCATGCGCCTATGCTAACATCACCCGCTCAACCGCCCGCCCCGCGAAGGCACCGACACCATGCACCTGCACCCCATCGACTGGGTCATCATCGTGGCGTCCCTGCTCGTCTGCTTCGTGCCCGCGCTGTTCTTCGGCAAGCGCGCCGGCAAGAGCACATCCGAGTTCTTCGCCTCGGGCCGCGCCGTGCCCTGGTGGCTGGCCGGGCTCTCGATGGTCGCCACCACCTTCAGCAGCGACACGCCCAACCTGGTGACCGACATCGTCCGGCGCAACGGCGTGGCCGGCAACTGGGTGTGGTGGGCGTTCGTGCTCACGGGCGTGGCCACCGTCTTCTTCTACGCGCGGCTGTGGCGGCGCTCCGGCGTCATGACCGACCTCGAGTTCTACGAGATCCGCTACTCCGGCACGGCGGCGATGGTCGTGCGCGGCTTCCGCTCGGTGTACCTGGGCCTCTTTTTCAACTGCATCATCATGGCCACGGTCAACCTGGCGGCCTGCAAGATCGCCGGGATTCTCTTCGGCCTCGACCGGTGGCAGACGCTGGCCTTCGTCGGCGTGCTGAACGTCGTGTTCGCGACGTACTCGGGACTGTGGGGCGTGCTGGTCATCGACATGATCCAGTTCTTCATCAAGATGACGGCGGTGATTGCCGCGGCCTACTTCGCGCTGAAGCTGCCGCAGGTGGGCGGCCTGAGCGGGATGGTGGAGAAGCTGTCGCAGACCAGCGGCCCGGGCGGCCTGCAGTACCTGAACATCCTGCCGGACTTCCGCAGCAACTGGGATCTCGCGGTGGCCGTCTTCATCATGCCGGTGGCGGTGCAGTGGTGGGCAGTGTGGTATCCGGGGGCGGAGCCGGGCGGCGGCAGCTACATCGCACAGCGGATGCTGGCGTCCAAGTCCGAGAAGGACTCGCTCGGCTCGGTGCTCTTCTTCAACGTGGCCCACTACGTGCTGCGGCCCTGGCCGTGGATCCTGGTGGCGCTCTGCTCGATCATCGTCTACCCGGAGCTGGCCGACATCCAGAAGGCGTTCCCGAACCTCGATCCGACGCTGCTCGGCCACGACATCGCGTACCCGGCGATGCTCCAGTTCCTGCCGGTCGGCTTCATCGGATTGATGGTGGGCGGCCTCATCGCCGCCAACTCCTCGACCATCCTGACGCACCTCAACTGGGGCGCGTCGTACCTCGTGCACGACTTCTACCGCCGCTTCGTACGCAAGGACGCCGCCGAGAGGCACTACGTGATGGTGGGCCGGCTCGTCACCGTCGGGCTCTTCTTCTGCGCGTCGGGCACGGTGTTCCTGCTCGACACCGCGAAGGACGCCTTCGACATCATCCTGCAGATCGGCGCCGGCACGGGCCTGCTCTACCTCGTGCGCTGGTTCTGGTGGCGCGTGAACGCGTGGTGCGAAGTGGTCGCCATGGTGAGTTCCTTTGTGACCTCCCTGACCGTGCTGGCCGTCAACAGGCTGCACTTGGCGGCCATCAAGCAGTCGGTCGCGACCGCCCTGACCGCGGTGTACGCAGATCAGCCTGCCGTACTCGATGCCAAGCTCCGCGCGACGGCCGAGGCCCTCCGCCAGCTTCCGCCTTACATCGCCACGCACCAGGCGCTGATCATCACTGTCGCCATCACCACCGTCTGCTGGGTGCTCACCGCCTACGTGGGGCCAGAGACGGATCGGGCGACGCTCGTGGCCTTCTACAAGAAGATGCGGCCCTTCGGCCCGGGCTGGACGCGCGTCCGCGTCGAGGCGGGCGTCTCGGAGGCGGAGTCGCGCGCCACGCGCGAGAACATCCCGCTGGCCCTGCTCGGCTGGGTGGCGGGCTGCACGATGATCTGGTCGTCGCTCTTCACGGTCGGCAATTTCCTGTACGGCCGCACCGGGTACGCGCTGGGCCTGTTCGCCGTGTTCGTCGTCTCCGGCACGGTGTTGCTGAACGTCTTCAACCGCGTGTGGTCGGACAGCAGCGCGCACGAGGCGAAGCAGAAGGCGTAGCGGTTCACGGGGGCTGAAGCCCCCGGGGCTACAATCCCCGCCACACGCTGCCATCCGCGGGGCCACGAGGGTTCGCCATGTCCCACGCGCTCGGCGCCGAAGTCGTCATCACGTCGCTGGGCAAGGTGGGGCGCATCGCCGAGGCCGGCCGGAACGGCCGCTACCGCGTCCGCATCGGCGCGGTCGTGATGACGTGCCGGGACGAGCACCTGGAGGCCGTGGCGCCCGGCAGGGATCGCCGGCGCCCTGCCCGCAATCACGCGTCCCCCCCAGTTGCCGCAAGCGACCAACCGTCCGACGCCGCGCGCGCCCGCCTCGGCTCCCTGGATCTGCACGGCTGCGCCGTCGAGGAGGCGCTGAGGACCGTCGAGGTCCGCCTCGACGCGGCCCTGCGAGCCGGGCTCGACCATCTCGACATCATCCACGGCCGCGGCACGGGGCGCGTCAGGCACGCCGTCCACCAATACCTCCGGGACGTGGGCGCCGTGCGGCATTTCGAGGTGGTCCGGGACAATCCGGGGGTCACCCGCGTGTTTTTCTGATCGCGGTGTGATTGGCCGCGTCACGCTCGCAGCGCGAACCGGCCGCGGTGTGTCTCGAGGAGTCGAGCAGGTGGATGTCGGGCGGGTTCATCGCCAGGGGAGAGACGTGATGCGGACCTGGGCGCTCGTGCCGACGCTCTGCCTGCTGGTCGCGGCCCCGGCCGCGCAGGCGCCACCTGCGCAGGCACCTCCTGCGCCCGACCCGATTCAGCGGGTGTTCTCGCGGCTGTACAACTACGACTTCGCCGGCGCGCACGTACTGCTGGACGCGCAGCGGCAGGCCGACCCCAACAACCCGCTCGTCTACTCCGTCAGAGGGCTGGCCTACCTGTTCGCCGAACTGGATCGGCTCAAGATCCTCGAGACCGAGTTCTTCCTGCAAGACGACAATCTGGCGGACGGGCACGGCCGCGACCTGCAACCCGACCCGGTCTTGCGGCGCAAGCTCTTCGAGTCGCTCGACCAGGCGAAGGCGAAGGCGCTGGCGCGACTCGCGACCCATCCGAACGACCGCGATGCGCTGTTCGCGATGTGCATGGTGTCGGGCGTGACGGCCGACTACACCGGGTTCGTGGACCGACGCCAGTGGCGCGGACTGATGCTGTCGAAGGAGACGACGCGGTACGCGGCGAAGCTCCTCGCGCTTCAACCGCCGCTCTACGACGCCTACTACAACGTCGGCGCCCTCGAATACGTCGTCGGCAGCCTGCCGTTCTTCGTCCGCTGGTTCGTCCGCCTCGATCACGTCCAGGGCGACAAGCGGAAGGGGATCGAGGCGATGAAGCTGGTGGCACGCCACGGCCGCTACTACGGCCCGTTCGCGCGCGTGATGCTGGCGGTGGCCTCGCTGCGCGAGGGCAAGCTCGAAGACGCCCGCATCCTGCTCGCCGGCGTGGCCGCCGAGTACCCCGCGAACCCGCTCGCCAGGCGCGAGCTGAGGCTGGTGACGGACCGCATCAACGCCCAGGCGCGACGCAGGTAGCCCCCATGAACGCGTGAGCCGAACGAAGAGAGCCGACATGCGACGCACCACCCTCCTGATCCTGCTGGTCCTGGCGGTCGCGCTGGCGCCCGGTGTGCACACCGCGCAGGCGCCGGCATCGGCGACGCCGCTGGCGAAGGCGCTCGCCGGGTGGCAGGACATGCGCTTCGGCCTCTTCATCCATTGGGGCCCGGTGAGCCTGACCGGGCACGAAATCGGCTGGTCGCGCGGCGCGCAGACGCCCTCGGACGCCTACGACGCGCTCTACACGCGGTTCAATCCGGTGCAGTTCAACGCCGACGAGTGGGCCCGCGCGGCGAAGGACGCCGGCATGAAGTACGTCGTGTTCACCGCCAAGCATCACGACGGCTTCTGCATGTGGGACACGAAGACCACCGACTACAACATCACGCGCTCGCCGTTCGGCCGGGACGTGGTGCGTGAACTCTCTGACGCGTGCCGGAGCCACGGCCTCGTCTTCTGCACCTACTACTCGATCCTCGACTGGCGACACCCCGACTACCCGCTCGGCAGCCCTGCCGGGAAAACGCGCAAGGCAAACGCTGACATGAACCGGTATGCCGAGTACCTGAAGCAGCAAGTCTCGGAACTGGTGACCAACTACGGGCCGCTCGCCGTCATGTGGTTCGACGGCGAGTGGGAGGAGCCGTGGTCCGTCGAACGTGGCACCGATCTCTACGCGTTCCTGCGCCGGCTGCAACCCTCGCTCATCATCAACAACCGGGTCTCGAAGGCCCGCGCGGGGATGGAGGGCACGAGCGCCGCCGGCCAGTTCTCCGGCGACTACGACACGCCCGAGCAGCGCATCGGCGGGTTCAACATGGGGCGGCCGTGGGAATCTTGCATGACGATCTGCGAGCAGTGGGCGTGGAAGCCGGACGACGCGATGAAGCCGCTGTCGCAGTGCCTGCGCACGCTCGTCAGCACCGCCGGCGGCAACGGCAACCTGCTGTTCAACGTTGGCCCTATGCCGGACGGCCGGATCGAACCGCGACAGGTGGAGCGGCTGAAGGAGATGGGCGCATGGCTCCGCTTGCGCGGCGAAAGCGTGTATGGCACGCGCGGCGGGCCGTTCAAGCCGGGCGCGTGGGGCGCGAGCACGCGCCGGGGCACCCGCATCTATCTCCACGTCTTCGCCTGGGACGGCGACGCCCGCACGCTGCCCGCAATTCCCGCCAAGGTCACCCGCGTGCAACTCCTCGGGGGCGCCCGGGTGGAGTTCACGCAAACCACCAGCAGCCTGACCGTGCGCGTGCCGGCGGCCAGCCGCGATCCCATCGACACGGTGATCGCGCTCGACCTGGATCGGCCGGCCATGACGATCGCGCCGGTCGAGGTGGGATCTTCCGGGAAAGCGCCGGCGCCTCAACGAACCCGGTAGTGCCTCCGCGCGAAGAGCCACGCCCCCGCCACGTAGTAGATCGCGGTCAGTAGCAGCGCGATCCCCAGCTCGAACGCCACGCCGTCCAACCCGGCTCCGTGGTTGAG
>Ga0315273_10014826_pt1 | contig 10058 bp, 6 predicted proteins | sample YL17G02_0_MG_FD_205753 | JGI IMG/M metagenome (GOLD analysis project Ga0315273, IMG submission 205753) | Sediment microbial communities from Yellowstone Lake, YNP, Wyoming, USA - YL17G02_0 | ecosystem: Environmental > Aquatic > Freshwater > Lake > Sediment | place: USA: Wyoming | collected... | reverse complement strand
CTTCGATCTGCTCCTGTCGCGCCTCCGTGCCCACCTGGTTCAGGGACTCCCAGAAGGAGATCTTAGCCTCCTGGTACTGTCCAAGCCGGAAGAGGCAGTGCCCTTCCGCCATCAGCAGCAGGGCCTGGAGTTTTGGGTCGAGTTGCGTTCTGTCAAGTCCGCGGAAGCTTTCGAGGGCATCGGAAAACCTCTCGAGCCGCTGGAGGGACCTCCCATGGAGAAACCCTGCAACGGGGTCGCGTGGCATTCGTTCCACGAGCTGCCGTGACGCGACCACTCTCTCAGAGTCAGTGACACCTGCGGTGAAGTAGGCCCGGAATGATCGGGCTCCGGGCGTATTCATCGCCGCTTTCCTGAGCAGAGCCTGTTCTGTGAGCCATGGTGTCAGGTCGGCGGCGGCGGCAGTCCGGTAAAACGACAGTGCCGCGGCGGAATCCCCGGTGGTCCAGAGGGCGTCGCCCACAACGATAGAGAGAAAGAGATAACGGGCGGGACGTTCATCGACCGCGAGACGTGAGCGATAGAGCGTAACAATAGAATCAAACCGCTGCTGCTGGTAGCAGCTTGCAAGGTAGCCGTTCAAGGATTCATACGCACCCGTCTCTTCATACACACGTCTGAACAGCCCCGCCGCACGGCCATATTCCTTCCGGTCGAATTCACCGGATGCCTCCCTGTTGCGCCTGGCGATAAGCCGGGGACAGACCTTCCCGAAGATCCCGGGACGGCGGAATATGGCATCAACGGCAACACTCTCCGCCGCGCCAACTTCGAAACGGTCGAGGAATGTTGTCCACTCCGACACCAGGTCGCTCAGTGTACGTCCGTAGACCGTCTCGTAATCGCCGCTCCCGTACACCTGCGTGATCCGCCGCATTCCATATCGATCGATCAGGTACCGGCAGAATGACCCGGCCAGGGCATAACTTACCGATGACGACTGTACAGCAAAACCTCTCAGGGTCATCAACGTCGTGATGTCGGGCGCAATCCCCTCCTTCCGCATCGCTGCTGCGTACTGATGCAACGTCCGCTCGCCCCGGTTTCCCTCCACCGCCATGGCAAGTCCCTCGACAAGCCCGGTACTGAGATTCGCCCGGATAATCCGCTGACCGAAACGGCCTGCAACCACGTGCACCAGCTCGTGTTTCACGGTACTCTCAAGGGACCGGGCGCTGATGTGCACCTGGCGGCTCCATGGTTTGGCAATGTTGGTATTCCCGGCGCCTATTAGTCGCTGCTTTTCTTCGTTGGAGGGATAAATGTAGGACTCAATCGGCTCCACATGGCTCAGCGAAAAGAACTCCGCAATCTGTGCCAGGCGAAATTCGTGTTCCCGGGCGACCCGCAGGATCTGGTCGTCGTTGTACGTATCCGGCGAATAGTAAATACAAAAGTGGTCTGTCGTGTAAACTCTGCCCAGCACACGTTGCACCGACCGTCCGGTAGCCTCAAAACCGAGTTCACAGCGGAACCAGTAGGTAAGCAGAAAAACGACGACCGCGGCCAGCGTCCACGGCAACCGCGACCGATGCATGAGCAGCCCGACGAGTTTCTTTCCTTTTTGCCAGAATTCTTCACCGGGATTGGTGTTGCCCTCAATCAGAACGGCCATCCAGACCAGGAATCCCGCGAGGACGAGCGTGAGCAGGCGAAAGAGCACCAGTGTCCAGGTAAGGGGAAGCAGCTCGTCGTATGTCAGGCCGGGGAAAAAACCATAAAACAAATTGTACGAAAATATGGCCGGCGTGAAATACCCGAGTGCGGCCGCATAGATCAGGCTGGCAAAAAATGCCAGGGAATAAACCAGCGTCGCGCGACGGTAGTGGACGACACAGAAGTACGAAAGGCTTGAAACAAATACGGCTGTCACCGCAGGGAGGAGAATAAAAAACCCGAGCCCCTCCGCGACGGAGCAGACACGGCCGAGAAGAGCGTGCCCGGACATCACCAACAACGGGAGCAGGAGGAGAAGCAGGTTGGCGATCAGGGCACGTCGATATGCGTTCCGCCCCGTGCCGGTGGACCGGTGGGCGGGGCGAACGATTGAGATGGTTAGCGGACCTGCGGCGAACGTACAGAGCAGGGAAAAAATAAATGCGAACTCGAAGCCGAACGAATTAAACAGCGGGGTCTGTGTACAGACGACGGCGACCACCAGGTAGATGGTCGCAACAATAACCAATCGCAGTAACATAACTCTTCTCGCTCTAATTCCCCGCGGGATCGTAGTGTGCCGGGCACAAGCGCAGGTCTCCGGCAGCAACCACGTGAGCGGCATCAGAACTCCCTGCCTGCCACCCGTTCGATATCGGCCCCGAGCACTCCGAGTTTTTTCTCGATAGCCTCGTACCCCCGGTCGAGGTGGTACACGCGCAACACTTCCGTAGTCCCCTCCGCCACCAGTCCGGCCAGAATCAATGAAGCGGATGCGCGCAAATCGGTGGACATCACTTTTGCACCGGTGAGCCGGCTTACCCCCCGGACGATCGCCGCATTTTCCTTCAACTCGATGTCTGCCCCGAGACGTATAAGTTCGGGAACGTGTTTAAAACGATCGAGATAAATGGTATCGGTCACCACTGAAGTCCCGCGAGCGGTCGACATCAGCGCGATCCACTGTGCCTGCATGTCGGTCGGGAAGCCGGGATAGATGGAGGCGGTGACATCGATAGGTTTGAGAGTTTTAGGCGCAATGAGCGTAATCTCCCGCGTGGGGTGCGTCCCCTTGACGATTGTGCAGCCGGTATCTTCGAGTTTGGCGAGCACGGCCGAGAGATGCTCGGGGTTGGCGTTTTCCAGCGTGACTTTCCCCCCCGTCAGTGCCGCGGCGACGAGGAACGTCCCCGCTTCGATCCGGTCGGGAATGGTCTCGGCATCGGCGGCGTGGAGGCCGTCGACTCCTTCGATCTCGAGGCGATTGGTGCCGATACCGCTGACCCGGGCTCCCATGGCGACGAGGAATTCTACGAGGGCGGTGATTTCAGGTTCGATGGCGGCGTTTTCGATAATCGTCGTTCCCCGGGCAAGGACCGCTGCCATTAGTACGTTGCCTGTGGCGCCGACGCTGGAAATGTCGAAGTGGATGCGGGCGCCGGTCAGTCGCCGCGCCCTGGCGTTGATGTACCCCCCCTCCAGCGTGATATCGGCACCCAGTTTTTTCATTCCTTCGATGTGCAGGTTGACCGGACGTGGGCCCCATGCACAGCCACCGGGGAGGGAGACCCTTGCCTGACCAAACCGCCCGAGGAGTGGCCCGAGGACATAAATCGATGCCCGCATCTTCTTGACGTGTTCGTAGGGCGCCTCGAATTTGTCGATGGCCGTTGTGTCCAGGGTGAGCACATGATGCTCGAACGAAATCCGCATCCCCATGGTACGGAGCAGCGCCGCCATCGTGTTCACGTCGCGCAGCGCAGGGGAATTCTTCAGGTGGAATGTGCCTGCTGCGAGCATTGCCGCAGGCATAAGCGCGAGGGTGGCGTTTTTTGCGCCGCTGATCCGGACCGTGCCTTCCAGACGTTTCCCGCCATGAACGATAAATTTGTCCAAGGAGACTCCTTTTGTTTCACCGACCGTAGAATGTCTTCAATTCTCCAAGGAAAATCAATGTTTCATGCCTTCGCGGATTTCCCACGACAGGTGTTGCGGAAAAGTCCGCCGTCTGGTATACTTGTGGCAGGCAGTTCTTTCCTATCGATGCCGGGCTGGACCGTATGCATTCTTCCCACTCCCTTGCGCTCATCGCCACCAGCCAGGTAACGCAATCCATCCCGGCGCGCATCGACACGATCGCTGCATCGGAGAGCACCGTACTGCTGATCGGCGAGACCGGGGTCGGCAAGGAACTGATCACCCGGATGTATCTCGTGACAGTTACTATCGACAACATACAGTCGATGTCGATGGAGCTGTCACAACCCGTGAGTCAGTCGCTGCCGGCTGTGTTGAGGCTGTCCGAACGATCCTCTCCGAAATCATAGACGTTCCTGCGTAATCGCCGGCAACTTACCCGTTGTCATTATTCCCGCCGTTGTTGACTTTGCCCGGCCGTTTTGCGAGTTTCTGCCTACCTCCTGCTGATAGGATTCAGCTACATATGGAGCAATGCCATGCGACACGCATTGTTCCTCTTTACAGCCATTGTTCTCGTTGTGTTCTGTAACCGGGAAAGGCTCTGATGTTTCAGACCATACAGTTTGACCAGATTGCCGATTTGTATGATTCGTACGTAACCGTGGATGTGGACATCCCATTTTTCCTGCAGGAAGCGAAGCAGGTCAAGGGGAACGTGCTCGAGCTGACGTCTGGGACCGGCAGGATATCGGTCGCGCTGGCCAAAGCCGGTATTAATCTGACCTGCGTCGACTATTCGGCCAAAATGCTCGATATCCTCCAGCGGAAACTGGCCCTCCACGGCCTTTCCGCCAGGGTCATACAGATGGATATGACGCAGCTCGCTCTGGATGACCGCTACAAACTCATTATTATCCCGTTCAACTCTTTTTCCGAGGTCATTGACACCAGGTTGCGCGGGCAAGCTCTCGAGGGAATCTACAGACACCTCGAGGAAGACGGCCGGTTCATCTGCACCATGCACAATCCCCTGATTCGATCCAGGACGATGGATGGTACCGAGCAGACCCTTGGCGAATTCCCGATGGATGGGGGGGGGAGCGTCCGTGTCCGGACGATCCTCAGTTACGATTCATCTGCTCACATTGGTCACGGCAAGCAGCTCTACGACATATTTGATGAGGAAAAGCACCTTCTTGAGGAACGGAGTCTGGATGTAAGTTTTTGCCTTTTTTCCAAACACGAAGCCGAGGCGCTTTTCCGCGCGGCAGGTTTTGAGGTTGCGAACCTCTACGGGAACTACGATCGCTCCCCATTCCACGAGACTACGAGTCCGTTCATGATCTGGAGACTAAAAAAGGCCAAAAAAAGCTCGAAACAATAGGGATATGAGCCTCACGGGGCTTCTCACAGGGCTTTTCGCTCTCGTCAATGCCGGGAAGTGGAAATGGACGCCGGAGGTGATTCCCTGGTCAGCTTCATGGGCCCCTGCTGCCAGTTTCTGAAGCCAACGCAAGCGACGGCCACGCTGGCGATACTTATGCGACAGGCGTGGCCGGCGGCACGGCGTGGTTTGTGCTTACGGTCTGTGCGATTACGGCAACTGGGATATTGTAGATGGAAAGCACACTTACAACAGAGCGACTGACGATCATTCCGTGCACTCTTGAACTTGTCCGGGCCATTATGAACAATCCGCACACTCTCTCGGCCCATTTCAATGCGACAGTCCAGAGCGATTGGCCTCAATCAGACCTCAAGGAGGCGTTGCCGCACTTTTTGCCCCGACTCGAGGAAGATCCGCAGTCCTACGTGTGGTTCGTCTGGGTGATCGTGTCGAATGCAGACCAGACGGTGATAGGTGACATAGGATTCAAAGGTATGCCGGATTCGGACGGGGCCGTGGAAATTGGCTACAGCATTTTGCCTGCTTTTCGAAATCGAGGATTTGCCTTCGAAGCCGCGCACGCGCTGATATGTTGGGCCACACGAGCAGGTGGTGCAAAAAGGGTTGTGGCAGAGTGCGCGACAGATAATGCGCCATCGGTTCGACTATTGGACAAACTACGAATGGTGCGGACAGGCGAAGATGACGAGACGATCAGATGGGAGTTCATGATATGAGTTCATCGCAACCGCACATACCAAACGGTTGCTCAATTATTGTGGAAACATGAAAAGGATCTCGCTATGATCGAAAGGGAGAGTACAAAACGCAAAACAGTGCCGGTGCGAACGATCATTGCGGCAATCGCCATGCTGACCGGGGTCGCCTTGATGGGAGTGGGTTATTCCCGGAACGAACAGGAGATGATGTATATAGGCATAACAATTACACTGGGCGGGGTGCTCACGGAGGCGATCATCGGCATTCTTGAAGGTCCGGGCAAGAGACGGAGAGGCCGAATCGACAGAGCTTAGTCGCCCAGAGAGACCCGTGAGTCACCCGCAAACGCAAGTGGTACGGCTTTGCACTGCCAGGACCGATCACAAAGTGGATACGATGCGCGTCAGACAGAAATATATACAGCCAATCATGTTCTATGGTCTCTCTCCGGGATTGGATCCTGAGATATGTGAAGGATAATCCCTCCGGGGACTCCGGTTGCGCAACCGATAGGCAGCACCAGTTTATATCGTACGGGTATCGATTTCCACAGTCCCCGGTACACCACCGAATCACTCGGCTGGCAGGCCGGGTGTGACTTGTCATGACGAGATTCTTTCACCAGCGTCCGGCTTCCATTGACAGGCATTCTGCCCCCGCCGGCAACTCCAGGAGCAAAGTGCGAACGGAAATCACCGGCACATTTACGTATTCTGATAGTCACGCACGAATCACAAAGGAGGATTCCTGATGAAAAGCAGAGCAGGTGCAGAAGAAGTCATCCTACTCGTCGCCCTGGCGCTCGGAGCATTGATCATCCGGCCAACGGTTGCTCTGGGCCAGGCTGAGTTGCCGGATGGATTCTACCGGTATCCGACCATCGGAAACGGTGTTGTGGTTTTTGCGTCCGAGGGGGATCTCTGGCGGATGCCCGTGGCAGGAGGCACCGCGGTTCGGCTCACTGCTCATGAAGGAGAAGAACGGTTTCCGCACATCTCGATAGATGGCCGGTGGGTCGCCTTTACCGCGCAGTACGAGGGAAATGACGACGTGTATGTCATGCCCACGAGCGGTGGTGAGCCGGTTCGGCTCACATGGCATCCTGCCGCCGACCAGGCCATCGGCTGGACGGATGACGGTAAAGTGCTCTTCAGGAGCCGCCGCGACACCCCGCACGGCGATTTTCGTGTCTACAAGCTCGACCCCAAGGGGGGTATCCCCGTGTTGATCCCCCTCGAGCCATGCGCGTGGCTGTCATTCGAACCGAACGGACAGCGGGTGGCCATGCAGAAAATGGGTCTCGAGTTCCACAACTGGAAACGGTACAAGGGAGGCGAGGCGGAAAAAATCTATGTGGGAACAATTGCGCCTCTTTCCTTTTCCGAAGTGACAAACTATGATGGCAAAAGCGCATTCCCGATGTGGGCATCAAACGGACGGGTGTACTTCGTCACTGACCGGTGGGGGCGCCCGAATCTTGCGTCGATGAATCCTGACGGTGGGGACGTGATACGGCATACGGAGTTCACCGATTATGACGTCCGGTGGCCGTCGATGGGAAACGGCAAGATCGTCTACCAGCACAAAATGGATATCTGGATCTATGACATCGCCAGCGGCAAGAACGGGCAACTGCCGGTCAAACTGCCGAGCGACCGGCTTCAGGTGCGCGAACGTTTTGTCGAACCGATGCCCACACTGCGCGCATGGGGTCTGTCAAAGCAGGGTGAACGCATAGTGCTGGAAACCCGGGGAGACATCTTCGTGACCCGCACGAAGAAAAAGGGTTTGATGCGCCGGATTACCGAATCATCCCTCGTGCGGACAAAATTCCCGGCATTCTCCCCTGACGGTCAGTGGATCGCCACATGGACTGAGGTCGATGGGGAAGAACAGCTTCTGCTCCACTCTGCCGACAACAGTGCACCGCCACGCCAGGTCGGGAAAGTCGCCCCGGGATGGAACATGCCGCTCGTTTGGTCGCCCGATGGCAAACAGCTCGCCTGGGGTGACGAGAAGTACCGTCTTCTTGTGACCGACGTTGCCTCTGGCACTCATACAAAGGTCGACAGCGGCGAATTCGAGATACGGTCCTACGAATGGTCTCCGGACAGCCGCTACCTCGCCTATGACGCCCCCATGATGAACCAGTTCAACCAGGTGCGAATCTGGGACAGCAAGACAAAGGTGGTGGCTGAAGCCAGCGACCCGATGTTCAACTCTTCTTCGCCGACCTGGGACCCCAAACGGAAATACCTGTTCTATCTTTCTGACCGCGTCATCAATCCCTACCTCGACCGTTTTGAGGCCCGCTTCATCGTCAATGCTGCGACCGTTCCGGTGGCGCTGGCCCTTCAGGCTGACGGTGTTCTGCCGTTTGCACCACGCGGCGACGTTGATCCGAAGAGCCCCGACAAGAAAGCGGAAGAACCGAAGAAGGAAGGGAAACCGGATCAAAAAGAGGAGAAGGTCGAGCCAATCCGTATCGACTTCGATGGGCTCGCCGGCCGCATCGTGCAGTTCCCCGTCCGGCCCGGCAACTATGTGGGCCTCCGGGCCATCCCGGACAAGCTTCATTTCGTCGGGACGGAAAACCCCGGCATGATGCCACCTGATGCCGACGAGGATGGGCCTTCTGGAGGAACCCTGTTTACGTTTGACATCGAAAAGGAGAAACTCTCAACGGTCGCGACCGGCATCTTGGGCTATGATGTATCGCTGGATAACAAGGTGCTGGTCTACCGGACGAAATCCGGGTTCATACGGGTTGACGCGGGTGCGGAAAACGCGCCGAAGGGTGATGACATGGCTGAGGCGACTATCGACATTTCCGGCTGGTCGGTCCGCATAAATCCGCGCGATGAATGGAAACAGATTCTGCGGGAAGCCTGGCGCCTGCAGCGTGATTTCTTCTACGACCCGAATATGCACGGGGTCGACTGGCGCGGCGTGTGGAGCCAGTACGGATCACTCCTGGACCGTGTCGCCAGCCGTGATGACGTGGCCGATCTTCTCGGCGAGATGTTCGGCGAACTCAACGTGGGGCACGCCTATCACGCGGGTGGCGATGTACGGCGCGGCAAACCGGTTGGGACAGGCCTTCTTGCGGCTGACCTGGAGTATGACCCGAATACCGGCTTCTGGCAAATCCGAAAAGTGTATGCGGGCGACTACCCGGATGCAAAGGCGTCGTCACCCCTGGCCCGCCCGGACCTGAGAATAAAGCCGGGAATGTGGTTGGTGGCGATCGATGGAAAGCCGCTCAAGAAGGGTGAAGACTACCTGCAGCGGCTCGCCAATCGGGCCGGACAGGAAGTTGAGTTGTCGGTCAACGACAAACCGCAGATCGACGGTGCCCGGCGGATTGTCGTGAAGACGGTCGGCAATGACACGCCGATCCGTTACGCAGACTGGATTCGTGAACGGCGCGTTTATGTCAACCGTGCCAGCAATGGTCAGCTTGGTTATTTCCACCTGTATGATATGGGCGGGCTGGGGCTTCAGCAATTCAGCCGCGACTTCCCCCCGCAGTGGGCCAAGGCAGGACTTATCGTTGACGACCGGTGGAATCATGGAGGGTTTGTGGCGCCGATGATCGCTGCACACCTGGACCGCAAACTCTTCTCCGTCGGGGCGACCCGATACCAGAAAGGAAAATACACCACTCCGGACCGCGCCTCCAATCGGTATCTGGCACTGCTCGTGAACCGCCAGGGCGGCAGCGATTGTGAAACACTGGCTCAGGAGTTTAAGGATTTGGGCCTGGGACCGGTCATTGGCACGCGGACCTGGGGTGGATGGGTTGGCATCCGCATGGACAAACCCTTCCGCGACGGTGGAAGGTCGTCGCAGCCCGAATTCGGCGGCTGGGATCCGAAAGGACGGGGATGGCAGATCGAAGGACACGGCGTCGATCCGGATGTCGAGCTGGACCTGAACCCTGATGGTCTGATCGGAGGAAAGGACACGCAACTGGACTACGCGATCGATTACCTTCTGAAAAAGATCGTTGCCGAGCCGAGGCCGCTGCAGGGGCCGCCGCCCATCCAACCGCGGCCGCTCGTTCCGGCACGGTAAAAGCGTTCCTGCGTTCTGGAGCCGATGCTTGCATTGACTCCTGCCCGGATATTTTCCATGTTGAGGAATCCGTGCCTCCGGTGCTGGGTGGCATTGCCCCTCCGCACCGGAGGGGTCAATCCTGTATGGGGCCAATTCGAAGCGGCGGCGGCTTGAAGCGGTCTGGGTTGATTCCTGGCACATGGGGGAAGAGGTGATATTGTGCCAGGGGAGCACCGAACCGGATGGAACGAGCATCATCCACGGTTTGTACGCAGCACCAACCGGCCCTGACTGCGGGGTGGTCAACAGTCGTTTC
>Ga0315273_10014825_pt1 | contig 10058 bp, 6 predicted proteins | sample YL17G02_0_MG_FD_205753 | JGI IMG/M metagenome (GOLD analysis project Ga0315273, IMG submission 205753) | Sediment microbial communities from Yellowstone Lake, YNP, Wyoming, USA - YL17G02_0 | ecosystem: Environmental > Aquatic > Freshwater > Lake > Sediment | place: USA: Wyoming | collected... | reverse complement strand
CCTTCTACCTGGATCAATTTGGTGCGGTATTGACGGCCGTGTATCAATTCCTCGTCTTGCTGGTGGTGCAGGCTTACCGGCAATGGTATCTGGCCCAGCAGGCACCCCTTACGCCCACATGAGACTGTAAGAAGGGGTTAGGCGGCTCTAACTCGCCCTCCCGCAAAGAGTTGTGCTGGACGGGATTTCCTTGTATACTTCGTTCCCTGCACTCTCTCACGTCTGTCCCCGATCACAGGACGGTCTTTATGCCTAGCGATCGTTTGCGTATCCAGCTCCTGGCTGGCGAGGAACTGGAGCAAATCGAAGAGACCGCGTACACTTTGCTCGCAGAGGTCGGCATCGAGCTGAAGCACACGCTCGCGGTCGAGATGCTGCACGGCCTTGGCTGCCGGGTCGAGCGCGGCCGGGTTTACATCCCTCGCAGCGTAGCGCAATGGGGTCTGAGCAACGTTACCCCCCACAACGAGTTCTACAACCGTGACGGCTCCCACGCATTCACCTTCGACCGCGGGAGCCTGCGGTTCCACAACGGCGGCGGCCTGCCCTTTCTCTACGATCTCGACACCGGCGAGCGCCGCCGGCCCACCGTGCAGGACGTAGCCGACGCGACCCGGGTGCTTGACGCTCTGCCCAATGTCGATGTAGTCATTCCGCTGCTCGGTCCGACCGACCTCTCGCCGGAGCTGCTCGCCGTCGCCTCCACTGACGCGATGTTGCGAAACACCTGCAAGCCCTTTTCCGCCGCCGCCATCGAGTTGCCCCAGGATGTGCCGTACGTTGTCGAGATGGCTGCCGCCTGCTGCGGGGGCATGGGCGCGTATCGCCAGCACCCCACCATGTACATAAGTGTTTCGCCCGTCAGCCCGCTGCGCTTCCCGGACGACGTCACATCCACCATCATCGCGGTAGCCCGGTCCGGCACGCCCTTCAACACCCTGCCGGCGCCGTCGCTGGGCGCTACGGGGCCTGTCACCTTGGCCGCCGCACTGGCGCAGCAACACGCCGAAGTCCTTGCCAGTTTTGTCATCGCGGCCGCTGCGAGTCCGGGAGCAGCCGTCACCTACTGCTCGCGAATCAACCCGGTCGATCCGCGCACGGCCATCTCTTCCTGGGGCGGGCCCGAGATCGGTATGGCAGGCGCGTGCGCCACCCAGCTCGCCCATCGACTGGGCCTGCCGTGCGATTCGTTCGGGTTCTGCACGAGCTCAAGCCGGCTCGACCCGCAATTCGCCTACGAACGCCTTATCAATGCACTAGTACCGGCCCAGGCTGGCATCGACATTCTTTCCGGCGTCGGCAGCACCGAAAGCGTAATGGCCGGCGGCCTCGAGATCGCAGTGATCGACGACGAGATCATCAGCCTCATGAAGCACCTGTTCGGCGGGGTCGTCGTCGACGAAACGACCCTCGCCCTGGACCTGATGCGGGAGGTGATCCCCCGGGACGGCGTCTTCCTTGGCGAGCATCATACCGTGAAGCATATCCGCAAGGGCGCGATCTGGATGCCCACCGTGGGAGACCGTACGGGCGCTGTCAGTGGGGTGGATCGCGCCAGGGCACGCGCGAAGAAGATTCTGCAGACGCACCAGCCTGCATATCTCGCGGACGAGGTCATCCGCCACCTAGACGAGATCATGGACCGCGCCACCCGCGAGCTCGCGGGCCATCCGGCTGCCGCACACTGATCGGGATACCATCGATGCCAATGAAGCGACTCCACACACAGTATCTGTCCGACGACGATTTGTCTTCCATCGAGGAAACGAGCTACCGACTGCTGAACGAGGTCGGGATCTCCTTGCAGCATTCAGGCGCTACCGAGATGCTCCACGGCCTCGGCTGCCGGGTCGAGCGCGGCCGAACCTTCATCCCGCCCGACGTCGTCCGCTGGGGTCTTGACCACGTGACTCCCCAGAAGACCCTGTATAGTCTCGACGGAAGATACGCTGTTCCCTTGGGAGATGGCGCCATTCGCTTTCACAATGGCGGCGGCCCGCCGTTCATTCTCAATGCCGAGACGGGCGAACGGGCCCTCGCGACGTCTGACGACCTGATGAGGATGACTCGCCTGCTCGATGCGCTGCCCAACGTCGATGAGATCTGCGTGCTCTTCACGCCGCAGGAGGTGCCCGGCGAGCTGATGAGCGTCATCTCGACAGCCATCATGCTGCGCAATACCCGCAAACCGGTCGCCGGACCGGGCGCCGAGAACGCAAAGGATGCCAATTACATCATTGAGATGGCCGCTGCTTGCGTGGGCGGGCGCGAGGCGCTCCGGCAGCGCCCGTGCATGACCCTTGCCGTATCCCCGGTCAGCCCCCTGATCTTCACCGAAAACATAGCGGCCGCGATCATGGCGATCGCCGAGGCAGGAATCCCCTTCCATTCGCTGCCGGCGCCTTCGCTCGGCGCAACCGGGCCGATCACCCTGGCGGGGTGTCTTGCGCAGCAGCATGCCGAGGTGCTCGCCAGCCTGATCATCGCCGCCGCAACGCGGGCCGGCGCGCCGGTCATGTATTGCTCCCGCATCAACCCGCTCGACCTGCGGCGGGCTGTCTCGAGCTGGGGCGGACCCGAGGTCGGTATCGCCTCGGCCGGCGCAACCCAGCTTGCCCACCGGCTCGGTCTCTGCTGCGACGCTTATGGCCTCTGCACGAGCGCCAGCGTTCTGGATCCGGTGTTCGCTTATCAGCGCATGGCGAACGCCATGATCCCGGCCCTCGCCGGCGCCGACATTATGTCCGGCGTCGGTACCATTGAGAGCGGAATGGCCGGTTGCCTGGAAGCCGCAGTGATCGACGACGAGATCATTGGCCTCATCAAGCACATCGTGCGGGGTTATGAGGTCAGCCCGGAGACGCTGGCCTTCGACGTGATGCAAGAAGTCATCCCCAGCGGCGGTGTGTTCTTGTCAGAAACGCACACCGTGCGCGAGATGCGAAAAGGCGCGATCTGGGTGCCGAAGTTGGGTGATGCCCCTGCCGGTTCCTCTGGAGATAGCCGGGCGAATGTGATCGGGCGCGCTCGCGCCCGGGTCAACGAGATCCTTCGCAAACACGAGGTGGCACCGCTGCCTGACGACGTCCAAAGCCACCTGGACGAGATCGTCGCTCGGGCACGCCGCGAAGCCATAGCCGAGTAGACGAGAAGGAGGTGTACTGCCGCCTTGCCTTGCGCTGAGAATAGCTCGAAACTGCACGTGAACTACCCGATCCGGATATTCTCGTTTCCCTAAAAGGAGGAGAACCATCATGGCCAAGCGAATCAGCAGACGACGCTTCCTGAAGTATGCCGGCATCGGTTCGGCCGGCGCGCTTGTGACCCTGGCCGGCTGTGCGGCGCCGCCCGTTGCACCCGCACCTACCGCAGCACCCGCAGCACTTGCGGCTACCGCCGTTCCCGCACCGACGAGCGCGCCGGTGCCGACCGCCGTCCCGACCACCGCGGCGCCGAAGATCCTGCGCATACGTCTCTACTCGGACATTGTCAACATCGACCCTGCCTTCCGTGCGTCGAACAACGACGAGACGGTCATGGACGCCATCTTCAGCAAGCTCGTCACCTACGGTCCGAACTCATACGAGCTGAAGAACGATCTGGCGGAGAAGATAGAAACCTCTGAGGACGGCAAGACGATCACATTCAAGATCCGAGAAGGGGTCATGTGGCCGAAGGGATACGGCGAGCTCACTACGGAGGACGTCAAGTATTCATTCGAGCGCATTGCCGACCCTGCAACGAAGGCCGCCTACAAGGATGACTGGGCTGCGCTGGACCACGTCGAAGTGATCGACAAGTACAACGGCAAGATCATCCTCAAGGAACCCTTCGCAGCTCTGTGGAAGACCACCCTTCCGATCGGCAGCGGGGCGATCGTCTCCAAGAAGTGGGTCGAGGAAGTCGGCGTTGAGAAGTTCGGCACGAATGTCATCGGAACCGGCCCCTATTACCTGGCCGACTGGCAGCAGAAGCAGAAGATCGTCCTCAAGCGCAACCCCGTCTACTACGGAGAGCCGCCGGCCTACGATGAGATTCATTTCTACCCGATGGAAGATGACAAGACCAGCGAAGTAGCGCTGGAGGCAGGAGAAATCGACTTTGGCCGCGTCTCGACGTCCTCGATTCAACGGTACGAAAGCGGCGGAAACGTCAAGTTGGTTCGTAAGCCGTCGCTGCGCTATCGATGGATCGGTATGAATGTTGAGAACCCGAAGCTCAAGGACATCAACGTTCGCCAGGCGATCCGCTATGCCCTCGACGTGCCCGGTATCGTCAAGGCGACCTACATGGGTCAGGCAGATGTGGAGTACGGTCTGATCCCGCCGGGGACGCTCGGCTACTGGGCGGACGCTCCACATTACGAGCGTGACGTGGCGAAGGCGAAAGAGTACATGAAGAAGGCCGGGATCGAGACGCTCGACCTCCGGATAGACATCCAGGACACGTCCGAGTATCGCAGCTGGGCAGAGATCGCGCAACAGAACCTTAAGGAGATCGGCATCAACCTGACGATCAACCCGATGGATTCCAGCGCATTCTGGGCGCTTGGCGCGGGTGAGAAAGGCAAAGAGGCCGAGCTGTTCAGCAACAACTACAGCATGCAGCCCGATCCCTCGTGGGCGACCATGTGGTTCACGTGTGAGCAGGTCGGCGTCTGGAACTGGGAGCGCTGGTGTAACAAGGAATACGACGATCTGCACGCCAAGGGTCTGGTCACGCTCGATGACAAGGCTCGCAACGAGATCTACATCAAGATGCAGCAGATTGCGGATGCGGACGCCAAGGCTATCTTCATCACGCACGGCGAGATGGACTACGGTTACCTGCCGACGGTCCAACCCGCCACCACGCCGCACGGGCTCATGCAACCCATCTACTTCAAGCCGGCGTAATTCGGCGGGCGCGCGTTGATTCGACCGCGCCGAGAATGGCGGGGGTGAGGGGATCAAGGGATCGAGCTGTGAGGGAGATCCCATGACCCCCAATCCCTGCCTGTCCAAGGGGTAAGACAAGCGCCATGCTCGCCTACTTCCTAAAGCGTCTGGTCATGACCCTGATGGTGCTGCTGGTGGTCATGGTGTTCCTGGCGCTTCTGATCAACGTTGTTCCCGGCGATGCAGCCCGAACTCTTCTGGGCAACCGGGCCACACCTGAGTTGATCGCAAGAGTGCGCTCCGATATGGACCTCGATAAGCCCATCCACGTGCAAGTGGCCTTGTTCGTGTGGAGGATGCTTCACGGCAGCTTCGGAAACGACGTCTTCAGCGGACAGCCCATCAGCCGCTATATCGGGACCGCATTGCCGCACACGCTGATCCTGGCGTGGGTGAGCCTGGGCTTGGCCGTGTTTGTCGGGATACCTCTGGGAGTCTTTTCGGCGACCCATCCAGACTCGTGGATCGATCGGGTCACGGCCATTTTCTCCATCTCCGCCATCACACTTCCCTCCTATGTGGTCGGGCTCTTCTTGCTGCTCCTGTTCGCGGTCCAGCTCCGGGTCATGCCGGCGATGGGGCTTGGCGAGCCCGGAAATGTGGGTGATTATGCCCGACATCTGGTCCTGCCGGCGATTGCGCTGGCTGTCGGCTGGGTGGGCTACCTCGCACGGTTAGTGCGGGCCAGCGTTCTGGAGACCCTGAACGAAACCTATATCCGGGCCGCGATGGCGGCCGGTATTCGCAAGAATCTCGTCCAGTACAAGTACGCGCTCAAGGGTGCTCTCATCCCCACCGTGGCCGTCCTGGGTATCGGCATCGGCAGCTTGATGGGCGGCGCGGTGTTCGTGGAGATCATTTTCAACCGTCCCGGCATGGGTTCCCTGATCTATAGCGCGATCTCGACGCGCAACTACCCGGTGGTTCGAGCGGGCGTCCTGGTCGTGGCTGTCCTGTTCGTATTCGCCAACCTCCTGGCCGATATCGCGTACACCTTCCTGGACCCCCGGATCGAACTGAAGAAGATGAAGGGCTGAGATGGAATTCGTGGCCAGGCCGGCGAGCCGTTGGCAGCGCGCGCTGGATCGCGTTCCCGTGTTGGGCCAGATCCTCGAACAGCCCCTGGGCGCGCTCGGCTTTGCGATCGTGGTGGTCTTCCTGCTGCTCGTCGTTTTCGGCCCCTTTCTCGCCCCCTATGACTACGCCGAGCAGAATCTCTCGCGCCTGTTGGAAGGGCCATCGAAGGACTATCTGCTCGGCACCGACCACCTCGGCCGCGACCTGCTTTCCCGGATCATGTACGGTGCCCGCATCGCTATCGCCACGGCGCTTCCCGCCGTGCTCATCTCTGTGATCGCCGGCGTCATCCTGGGCCTCTTGGGGGGTTACCTCGGCGGTTGGGTCGACGACGGGGTGGTGATGATCCTCGACTCGATCCAGGCCTTTCCGGGAGTCATCCTGGCCCTCGCGATCCTGGCTCTCCTCGGACCGTCGCTAAGGAACGAGATCCTTGTCATCGGCATCGCGTGGATCCCTGCCTACGCTCGCGTGACGCGGGCTCAAGCGATGTCGGCGAAGAATCAGATGTACGTAGAGGCTGAGCGCTCGTTGGGCGCCACGAACGGGCGAATCCTTCTCAGCCACGTCCTGCCGAATATCCTGGCGCCCCTGCTGATCCTGGCCGCCATGGACCTCCCGGTGGTGATCACCTTCGAGGCCGGGCTGTCATTCCTGGGGCTGGGCGTGCGTCCGCCGACGCCATCCTGGGGTGTTATACTGTCCGATGGCTTCAAGTTCGTTCGCAACTCGCCCTGGCCGATCCTGTGGGCGGGGCTCGCCCTGGCCATCACCACGCTCGGCTTCACGATATTTGCCGAAGCGATGCGCGACGTGCTCGACCCCAGATTGTCCGGCACCAGGCGAGCCTGATGGCGCCGGTGCTCCAGGTCGAACAGCTCAAGGTAAAATACCACACGCGAGATGGCATTCTGACTGCCCTTCGCGATCTCAGCTTTCAGGTCAACCCGGCTGAGATCGTTGGGGTGGTCGGGGAGTCCGGTTGCGGCAAGAGCACGGTGGCCACGGCGGTCATGCGGTTATTGCCGCCCAACGGCGAGATTGCCGGCGGGCGCATGTTGTTCCAGGGACGCGACCTGTGCGCCCTGGACGAAGAGTCGATGCGGAATCTCCGGGGCAAGGAGATCTCGATGATCTTCCAGGACCCTATGACCAGCCTCAACCCCTTCTTCAGTGTCGAGACTCAGATGATGGACGCGCTGCGGGCGCATCGCGCTTCCGAAGGCCGGGCCGAGTTGAGGCGACTCGCCATCGAGATGCTCGTCCGGGTGGGCATCCCCGACCCCGAAGTGCGCATCAAAGAATACCCGCACCAGTTCTCGGGCGGAATGCGGCAGCGAATCATGGTCGCCATCGCCCTGATGGCACACCCCTCGCTGCTCGTAGCTGACGAGCCCACGTCGGCGTTGGACGTCACCCTCGAGGCGCAGATTATCGACCTGATCCGTGACCTGCGGGATGAGCTTGGCACCGCGGTGCTATACATCACGCATGATCTCGGGGTCGTAGCGCAGCTTTGCGAACGGGTGATCGTGATGTACGCGGGCAACATCATCGAGTCAGGAGATGTGGACAGCATATTCGCGCGACCGCAGCACCCGTATACCCAAGCGCTCCTCCGATCCCACCCGTCGCGCTCCACCCGCAGCGCTCACCTGGTGACCATCCCCGGCAGGGTGCCCAGCCTGCGAGATTTGCCGCCCGGCTGCAAGTTTGCTCCGCGCTGCCATCGGGCCGAGGAGATCTGCCGGACCACGGAACCACCTGTTCTGCAAGTACAGACCCAGACCGTTCTCTGCCACTCGTGCAGGGGCGAATTGGAGCTCCAGTACGAGCCCATGATCGAGATCCCGTCGGAAGTGGTTCCAGCGGCCGTCTCAGACCGGCTCCCCGCCGAGGATGCGGTACCCGTTGTAGAGATCCGGGCGCTGCAGACCCACTTCGTGGACAACGTGGGTGTGTTGGGCGAGATCTTCCGGGTCAAACCCGGTAGAGTACGCGCGGTGGACGGTGTCAGCATTTCCATCATGCGCGGTGAGACGTGGGCGTTGGTCGGGGAATCGGGTTCCGGTAAGACGACTCTAGGCCGTACCATCTTGCGGCTGGGGGATCCAACCGGAGGTGACATCATTGTCGATGGGCAGAAAATCACGCGCACGCGCCAATCCGCCCTCCGCCCGCTGCGGGCGCGCATGCAGATGATCTTCCAGGATCCATACTCCAGCCTGAGCCCCCGCATGAAAGTCTCAGAGACGCTCGTCGAGCCGTTTCGCATCCACGGCATACCCGTGTCGCCGAAGCAGAAGGTCGACGAGCTGCTGGCCATGGTCGGCCTGGCCAGCGAGCAGGCGGACAAATACCCGCACCAGCTCTCGGGCGGTCAGGCGCGTCGCGTGGGCATCGCCCGGGCGCTTGCCCTCGGGCCCGACCTGCTCGTCGCGGACGAGCCGACGGCTGGGCTGGACGTTTCGGTGGCTGCCGGGATCCTGAATCTGCTCAAAGACCTGGGCGCCCAACTCAACCTCACGCTCCTGATCATCACGCACAACCTGAATATCATCGGGTTCATTGCCGACAAGGTAGCGGTCATGTACCTGGGCAAGGTTGTGGAAGTGGGGGCGACGGACGACATCTTCGCGCGGCCGCGCCACCCGTACACAGAGGCGTTGATTTCGGCCATCGCGCTGCCCGATCCGCAATTGCGAAGCAGCCGGCGACGAATCATCCTTCCGGGTGAAATCCCAAGCCCGCGCAACCCGCCCTCGGGCTGCGCCTTCCATCCCCGTTGCCGCTACGCCGAACCGCGCTGCTCGACCGATGAGGCGCCGCTGCTGCCGCTTGCCGGTGGCTCGCACTTCACAGCCTGTTACTACCCGGAGCGCATTGGGGTCTGAGACCTCGATCTCCGCAGGTTCGACGGCGTAGAGCGGGCGCTGGCGAAGAGAACGGCCTAGAGCAGGCCGGCGAGGCCGAGGAGCGATGCGCAGTCTTGACATCGGGGCTGCGTCCGGGGGGCGGGGCACGCGCCGCCCGCGCCGAGAATGTAACCGCGGCCACGGTGCCTTCATAAGCGGAGTGCTACCGTGTACCAAAGGTCCGGTGATGCGCGCAGTCGAGCCACGGCATAAAGCGGTGTGGCCGACGCCAGACTCGAGCTGGAGGTGAACACTATGCATGCCACGAATGCGGAGCCGGGAGCAGGTGCTATGAGCGCAGCACACGGCGGCGAGCCCACTTTCCAGGATTGGTCGCGCTTTGTGACGTTCCAACCACAGCTGTATTTCAGGCCTCAGGACCTTGACGAGCTGAAAGCATTCCTGGCCTCCATGGCGCAGGGGACCTTTAAGGGGAAGAGCCTGCGCGTTTTGGGAGGTCTGCACTCCTGCTCGGATATCCTCGTGTCCGATATGATCCTTGACACGAGCGGCCTGCCGACGACAATGGAGTTCAGCGCCGACCGCACGCTCGTTACGGTATCGGCAAACTGGCATTTGCACGAGTTCCTCCTGGCTTTGAGCGAGGAAGGTAAGTCAATCAGCGCCACGGGCGGCACCGATGCGCAGACTCTGGCCGGCATCATCTCGACCAACACGGCGCCGGCTAGCCCGCGGCACACGGTTTATGAACTGCTCGAGTGGGTTGAGTACCTGACCATCGACGAGGACGGCAAATCGGTCGTCGAGCGGCGCGTGACGCGGACCGAGGCCGCCTTCCGGGCCGTAGTCGGCTCCCTGGGCTCGATTGGGATCCTGACCAGGGTCCAGTTCAGGCTGCTCGACGAGCTCTGCTTTGAGACGATTCAGAAGATCGTCAAGCTCGACGAGGTGTTGGCAGACCTGGGCAGGACCTCGCAGCGGTACGATTTCTGGCGCATCGACTGGCTCCCCGATTCGGATGAAGGGCTGCTGTGGGCTGCCGCGCGCGTCCCGTACGCCGATCCGAACGGCAACTATCCCGCCGACCGAGCAGAGAAAATCATGAAGATGGTTTTCAAGCAGTTGGAGAGGATTGAACCATCGGCGCCCTTGCTCGACATTCCCATGA
>Ga0315273_10014823_pt1 | contig 10058 bp, 10 predicted proteins | sample YL17G02_0_MG_FD_205753 | JGI IMG/M metagenome (GOLD analysis project Ga0315273, IMG submission 205753) | Sediment microbial communities from Yellowstone Lake, YNP, Wyoming, USA - YL17G02_0 | ecosystem: Environmental > Aquatic > Freshwater > Lake > Sediment | place: USA: Wyoming | collected... | reverse complement strand
ATGCTATAATCGATCCTGCATGCCTGCCATTTCATAATCAATCCATGTAATACAGACAGCCTCTTAGTGGATGAGGCTCTATCCAGCCATGAGCTCCCATCTTCGGATGATAATGAAATGGTGACAGTGCTTAACCAATAAGGAGATGGGTATGGAAATTATTGAGCTAATTCATCCTGGATTGACCCGCGAAGACAGCTTTCCGATCACCCTAGAAAATAGTGCCATTCATTTGGGTAGTGGGTCTTCGCGCGTCCTGGCTACCCCGTGGATGATTGCCTTCATGGAGCGTGTCTCACACCGACTGTTGACCTGTTGCTTGCCAGAGGGTTATTCAAGTGTTGGTACTCACCTTGACGTGCGCCATTTGGCTCCCACTCCTGTTGGTGCAACGATACGCGTTAAAGCTGAGGTGCTCTCAGTAGACGGAAATCGTATTTATTTTAATATTGAAGCCTGGGATAACCTTGAAAAGATTGGCGAAGGTACACACGAGCGGGTGGTAATTGATGAAGCCCGCTTTTTACGCAGGGTTGAGAAAAAGATCGCCAACCTGTGAGGTTTTTAAGTAAGCTGCTACTCGCTTTTAGATCCCCCGGCACGGCGGAGTAAGGTGGCGTAAATCCCCAAACCGATCCCTGCAACTAAAAGTACCCCCCCAATGATGCCCATGACTGGACTTTTCCGTGGGGATTCAGGGATAAGTGCAGTTTGTGCTTCCAGCTCAGAATTTGCCTGTGCACCAAACGCAAGTTGGGTGGTTTGGCCAGCTTCCAGCCTTAAGGACTTATTCAGAATTGTGGTTCGATTATATCCTTCAGGGGCAGCCACACTCACCAAGTATTCCCCCTGTAATATGTGATCGAAACAGTTATAGCCTCTCTCCTGGGGAGTCGCATTCACGATCGTAGTATCATTTCCTCCGGCAGGGGTCTGTGCAGTCAGAGAAACCGTACCGAGCCGGTTACTCACGCTAATCTCTCCACCTGGAATGGAGGCCTCGGTTTCCTGCCGTATCGAATCACCGTTCAGGTCATTATAGAGTAAGACGCATAAAATCCCCCACCCTGGTAAAGAAGTTGGGGATGGTGTTACATTCGCCTGAGTGGCTGCCGGACCAGATGTGGGAGTTCCACCAGGTGGACCAGCATATCCAAGCAGCAACCTGGCTCCAGGCAAAATGGTGTCGTTGACACCCAGGTTGTTTAGCTCACGGATGGTCTCAATCTTCACACCCGTGATGGCTGAAATGCGCCAGAGTGTATCATTCGTTTGAACGACATAAATAATCTTCCCGTCCGGTCCTGGTGTTGGGGTTGGGAAAACAGTCAGCTGAGCCAGTGGGGCAGCCAATGTACGGATGCTTTGCATGGAAACCATGAGCACCAGTACAAGAAAGCAGGAAACCAGAATAATTCGTCTGTTCATACCAGTTAAGAATTATACATGATATAAGCATCCCATATTAATACCACTTATCGCTACTTCACCATCTGGATAATTAAAATCCATCATATTCGGTGCTCGAGCACCGAGGTAGGGTAGATTTCCTTCAAATCGTAATTCTTCGATGACCGGAACACCATTATGTGATAGGTAGAATCCACCCGGCGTTTGATGGTCGCAATAAAAGGCATCTCCCGGCTCTAAACCCAACCGGCATTCTTGAGTCTATTTTCTAGGTAAGGTTTAGCACCTCCAAAGAGAAGCTCTAGTCTTCTAAATATCCATCGTTCATATTGTTTACTTCCTTATCTATAAGGAGACGTAATATTTGATTCGCTGTTTCATTATAAGCTTATATGTTCAGAAATCACTCCTGCAACTATTTTAGGGGCCCGAGATATATTGGAGTAATACAACATCAAAGTACATAATCTTATGATATATGAGGCCGGGGCAAATTTAGTCCACGGATTATTATTGGTTGATATAATATATGTTGTCCCATTAAATAGGATTTTTTCCCGAGTCCAGTGAGTCTCAACGATGATTTGTGAATTTGTATATCCAAATAAAAGGTACATGTCAAACATCGTTAGTTAATTTTGTGTATTATTCTCAAAAAACCATCCAAGATACTTTGGAGTAAAGGAGAATGTTCTATGCTATACGGTTATGCAGGCAAAATACTACATGTAGACTTGAGTAAGGCAAAAATCACCATCGAACAGCCGACCGAGGAATTTTATAAAACTTACCTCGGCGGTAGCGCCATGGGAACATATTATGTGTTTAAAAATACTCCCGCTGGCGCTGACCCATTGAGTCCGGAGAACACATTGACCGTGATGATCTCTGCCACCACGGGTGTTTCCATCAGCGGTCAAAGCCGCATGACTGCCACCGCTAAAAGCCCACTTTCCGGGCTAATTGGTGATAGCCAGGTGGGTGGATTCTTCCCCGCTGAACTGAAATTTTCAGGATTTGATGGGATTGTATTTACCGGCAAATCACCCAAGCCGGTCTATTTATGGATCCATGATGGCGAAGCACAGCTGCGGGATGCCTCACATCTTTGGGGAAAGATTACTGGTGAGGTAGAGAAGACCATCCGGGAAGAACTCGGTGATGTCAAGATCGAGGTTGCTCAGATTGGACCGGCTGGGGAGAAACTTGCCCGTTTCGCTGCCATTATGAACATGTCAAACCGAGCCAACGGCCGCACAGGCATGGGTGCGGTGATGGGTAGCAAGAACCTCAAAGCCATCGCCGTCCGTGGACACCAAAAGGTGAAAACTGCTGACCCTGCTGCAATCACCCGGCTCGCCCGTCTGGCCCCCAAGCGGGTTGAGGATATCCCGGATATGAAGGGCTTACAGGATTTAGGAACTGGCTCTGTGTTGAACTACCAAAATACCTCAGGTGGGTTGCCTACCCGGAACTATTCCAGTGGCACATTCGAACTAGCCGAAGACATCTCCGGTGAGACCATGGCAGAAACCATCCTGGAACATAATGATACCTGTTATGCATGTGTGGTGCGCTGCAAGCGCGTGGTCGAAACGGAGTATAAGAACGCACAAGTAGACCCTTACTATGGTGGGCCAGAATATGAAACCCTTTCTACATTCGGCTCCTATTGTGGGATTGGGGATATCAACGCCGTATCACTCGCAAACCAGATCTGTAACCAGTATGGTTTGGATACCATCGCCTGCGGAGCGACCATCGCGTTCGCCATGGATTGTTTCGAGCACGGGTATCTGACCCTGAAGGATACAAGTGGGATTGAACTACGGTTTGGTAATGCTGATGCCATGCTTGCCATCCTTGAAAAGATTACCAACCGGCAGGGGTTGGGTGATCTGCTGGCGAATGGGTCAGCCTTTGCAGCCAGCAAAATCGGTCAGGGAGCTCAAGATCTGGTGGTGGCAGTTAAGAATAACGAATTACCCGCTCACATGCCCCAAGTCAAACGCAGCCTGGCATTGATCTATGCGGTTAATCCCTTTGGTGCCGACCACCAATCATCCGAACATGATCCTGGATACACGCCAGATACTGCTTCTTACAACCTTGAACGCTTTGCTGAAATTGGTCTGACCAACCCACAGTCCGACCGGGTGCTTAATCAAGAAAAGGTAAAGATGGCTTTGTACTCCGAATGGAACTACTGTTTTATGGATACAGCCGATTTGTGTCAATTCGTTTATGGCCCTGCCTGGCAAGTATACGGGCCAAAGGAACAGGCTGAATTAATCAAGGCCACTACTGGATGGGATTGGACTGTGGATGACGTTCAGAAGATCGGCGAACGCCGCCTGAACATGCTGCGTGCCTTCAATGCCCGCGAAGGCGTAGGTCGCGAACGCGATACGCTTCCCAAGCGCATATATGATGAGCCTCTTAAAGGCGGTGCTTCAGATGGTCTTGTAGTTACACGCCAGGAAGTTGAGGAAGCATTGGATATGTATTATGAGCTGTGCGGGTGGGACGTCACTACCGGCAAGCCTACCCGTGCCAAGCTGGAGGAGTTAGGCCTCGGTTGGATGGCTTGAGATCCAGAATTATCTATTGAATAGCACCAGCCCGGATGAGACTTTAAGTAGTCTTCTTCGGGCTGGTTTTAAGAATCAATAATTAAAGCGAAATATTTGCCTGGGAAATATTCATGCAAGTAAAGTTCTATGCCTCATTACGACAGGCGGCTGGTACGAAAATGATTGATATCGAAATCCAACCTGGTTTAACCATCCGGGATGTCCTGGTTGAGGTAACCCGGCGTTTTCCGGTTTTGGAAAAATTTATCTGGAAAGACCAGGGGGAACTAGCTGAAATAGTGCATGTCTTTATAAATGGCGAGAACATTCGCCATTTATCCGGCTTGAATACCCCTCTAAAGGCGGAAGACCATGTGGATATATTTCCACCCCTCGTTGGGGGATAATAATTTTTCTATGATGGCAATTGTGCGTGTGGGAGCTTAATCCGGGCGAGAAAGATTATTGCTAGAAGGTTAAACCCGATAGCAACCAATGCATTGGATGCAATCCCCGGAATGGCTGAATGTGTAAACAAGGACGGTGCCAGCAAATCTCCAACTGAACGTCCCAATGCAATCACAGCCATATGTGCTGCCATCATGGTTGCGCGTGCCGGGGGAAGAATTTCTGTCATCAGGGGGATTCCGCTGACCAGGGTAAATTCGAAGGTGAGATAGAACAGGAATAAACTGAGCATTGCCCCAACCATCCATCGTCCAAAAAATGGCAATGCCAGGGCAGCTAAGCAGTTTCCGATCAGTCCAATCACGATCGCCTTGCGCTTTCCAATTTTATCGGTGAACATTGTGACAAGAACTTCACCGCCAAATTCCGAAATACCGATTGCTAGAGCAGTTGCTGCAAGGGAAACAATGCTGAGGGCAAAAGCTTGCTCAACCCATACACCATACACCAGCGTGACGGTCTCATTGGCAGCAGAATAGAGACCTGCCATCGCCAGTGCGGCAATTGCTGGGGGATAAGAAAATACTTTACCCAAGTTTTTCAAAAAGCCAGCCTCCCCTTCCTTGGGAGCCGTGTCCTTGGGTAACATCCAGGCAAGCAGGAGAAAAGACAAAGCTCCTAATAACACAATTAGAGGAAAGGGTGCCAGCCAACCGTTCTGGGCGATAATAAATCCCACCAGTGGTATTCCAATGATTGCACTTAATGACCAGGCGAACTCAGTGATGCCCAATACCCTGCCCCGTTTTTCATACGGTACCCGGTCTCCAAGATAAGCTTGCATGGAAGGTATAAAAATCAGGTACCCGATGAACGCCAGGCTGAGTGCGATGAAGAAAGCAGTATAGGTAGGCCAAATGACGATCAGGCTGATCGCAATTGTATAAGTAATCGTACCGATCAACATGCCAGTCTTTCGACCACGGCTATCAGCAACCGAGGCTAAAAACGGGCTGATCAAACCCATCAGCGAACGTGCGGTGATGGCATAGGAGAATGTCCGCAGGTCGACACCCATTCCCTTGGCAAAAATGGACAGAAATGGATATACCATCCGGAATGTGGTGCTGATAACTACCCGGACAAATACAAAGACCGCGACTTGGAAATTAAGTGTGCGCTTCAATTCCAGCTTATTGAGCGGTGCAATATCGCTCACGTTTATACCACCATCTCGCTATTTGCCAGGCCGCTAACAGGGTCAGTAGAACCAGGCCGCTGAAGAAGAGTTGGATGCGCCATGCATCGCTATTCAGGATGGGCGAGGCAGGATGCATTACATTGGGCGTGTTCCTAAGTGCAATGCCCAGGGTAATGAAATAACCTAAATTTAGCGCTGAGGTCAACTTTGGCTCGTTAGCCAGGCTCAATCCAACCTGCAACAACACCCCACTGATGCCAAATATTAGAGCCAGCCTCCAGCGTGGCTCTGCCAGGAACAATCCATTCCAATTTGTTTGCATCGCCCATAGCGAGAGTGGAAGATATGTGATCCATAGAATTAACCCTGTCCGCCCAAAAGCACTTGACCAACAGTGGAAGGGTTTTCGGCCTGTGAGCAAACCGATCCCCCCACAAACACCTGCTAAAAAGAATGTTGCTAGAGATGCCCATACCCAGGCACCATGCAGGTAAACGATGCGAATATGTGTACCCAGGCTATGCTCCGCTGGACCGAAGGTGGTGAATATTATGATTGCGATAAATGTTACGCACAAACAGAACCAGGGGAAAAAAGGCGTTTTTGTGAACCTTGAAAATCTCGCCTTCGCAGTTGTCATACGCTACCTCTAAAACTAAACAATAAAATGTTGCGGTCAGATTGCTGCTTCTTTGCAATCACCCACAGCCAGTGGCAACCAGACGCAGAAAGTGCTACCTTGCCCCAAGGTCGAAATAACCTCGATCCTGCCTCCATGGTTACGCACAATCCAATAGGCAATGGATAATCCCAGGCCAAAGCCTTTGCCGTCCTTTTGGCGGGTCCGTGATTTTTCGCCCCTGTAAAAACGCTCAAAGATATGGGGCAGGTCTTCAGGGGGTACGCCTGGACCGTTATCGGTCACTGTAAGTTGGGCTCGATCGTTGACTTTACCCAAACCAACCACGATCTCTCCATCTTTGGGAGTGTAATTGATCGCATTACCAACCAGATTCACGATGACTTGTTTGAGGCGGTCTCGATCTCCACAAACCAATACTTGATCGATGCTACCCAGATTTAATTTGATTCGATCATGAGTTAGTACTTGCATTTGGTTCAACACTTCCAGCAACAGCGTATCCAATTCAACCAGATCATGGGCTAGCGGGATTTTGCCAGATTCAGCCTGGGCTAGGAGTAATAAATCTCCAACCATACGGGTCAGTCGGTCGACTTCATCATCGATGGTCACCAGCGATTCCTCATCAAAATCCTTGATCTTCCGCATCAGACCCACATTACCTTTTATCACAGTGAGCGGGGTGCGCAGCTCATGTCCTACATCTGCTAGAAAACGACGCTGCGTAGAAAATAGGTTTTCCAAACGGCTCAAAGTTTGGTTGAATGCAGTGACGAGCTGTCCCACCTCATCGTTTGGTGAACCGGAATATGGTATCCTGCGAGACAGGTCATCCGCACTGGTTATTTGTAAGGCTGTTTTTGTCACATTGTCCAATGCATGCAGCGCTTGACGGGTACTCAACCAGGCTGCCAACCCTGCCGCAAGGATCGCTATTGTCGTTCCAATCACTAAAACTTCCAACAAGGTTTGCTGAGTCGCGTTGACCACATCCATCCGGGTTCCAACCTGTAATATCCCCTCCAAGCGGTCACCAGACACCAAAGGGACAGTCAGTACTCGTAATCGTGCCCCACTCCGGATGACATCCCTGAACACCGGGATTAAGCTATGCATACCGGCTGTATCGAGTGGACTTTTTAGAATTTGTATATTTTGGGAGGCTGAAACCAGGCTGTTATCTCTCCCCCAGACTTGCACAAAAACATCTTCTGGCAAGTCAAGTTGAGGCAGAGCCACATTGAGATGCCCAACAGCATCAATATTTGTATTCAAGTAAACGGTCTCTGCCCGGATCCTGAGGGTCTCGTCCAATTGATGGGTAACCGTCAGGCTCACCGAGTAGTACACGGCTAATCCAAACAACAGTAAAATGCCCCCTACTATCGTTGTGTATAGTAAGGTAAGCCGGCTTCGCAGAGACATGAAGTTTTACTTACGAAGGTTCTCGCAAAACGTATCCCATACCGCGCACAGTATGAAGGAGGCGTTGCTCCCCTTGAATTTCGAGCTTCTGTCGCAAGTAGCGAATATATACTTCGATAATATTGCTCTCGCCACCAAAATCATACCCCCACACGCGGTCGAATATCATCTCTCTTGTCAACACCTGGCGCGGATGGCGCAGGAACAGCTCGAGCAGCTCATATTCTTTAGCCGTCAGTGAAATGATGCGTTCGCCTCGGGATGCCTGGCGTGTACCTGTATCCAGGATCAGGTCTGCGAAACGCAACACCTGCGGTCGGCTAGGTTGCGCCCTACGGAGTAACGCCCGGATGCGCGCCAACAGCTCATCCAAATTGAAAGGCTTTACCATGTAATCATCAGCACCTACATCTAACCCCATAACCCGGTCATTGACCGAATCTTTTGCGGTGAGGATCAGAATAGGCACAGGACCACCCGCTCTCAAGCGCCGGCAGACTTCCAAACCATCTATACCTGGGAGCATGATATCTAATACAACCAGGTCTGGTGGGTTGTCACGAGCCAGAGCCAAACCTGAATGTCCATCGATCGCAGTATCGACTTGATAACCTTCGTAGGCCAAGCCGCGCCTTAAAAACCGAAGGATGGCTTCATCATCTTCAATAATAAGAATTCTAGCGCTCATAAGCCCTCCGTAATTAAACTATACCACAGGGCAGCAAAAAATACAAAAGGAGAAAACGACTTTCCCGGAAGCATCGAACTTCCGGGAAAGTCACAAAACAGTTACTGGACCTCAACTACCGCGCCAGCAGCTTCTAGCTTGCCCTTGGCATCTGCAGCAGCATCTTTCGTGACACTTTCGAGGACTTTGGAGCCAGCAGTCTCAGCGACATCCTTTGCCTCTTTCAGGCCCAGGCTGGTCAATTGGCGGATGACTTTGATCACCTCAATCTTCTTCGCACCAGGGTCCTTGATGACTACGTCGAACTCGGTCTTTTCCTCGACCGGTTCAGCCGCAGCTGCGCCAGCAGTAGGTGCAGCAGCCATTGCAACAGGAGCAGCGGCAGATACGCCCCATTTTTCTTCCAATTTCTTCACGAGCTCAGAAGCTTCAAGAACGGAGAGGGTGCTCAATTCCTCAACCAGTTTATTTAGATCAGACATTATAAAATACTCCTTCTTTCTTCAAATATTGGATCATGATTTAGATTGGTAAAGATGATTATATTAATCACTTTATTAAATATTAGATCGATTGGTCATCCTAGGCTGGGGCAGCTTCAGTTTCCGCATGGGCTTTGATGACCGCTGCAATCATTCTTCCAGGCTCAGCCAATGTTCGTACCAACTTGCTAGCTGGGGCGAGCACGGTGCCAAGCAACTGAGCGCGTACAACAGGCAATGGTGGTAGTTCTGCCAGCGCTTTTACGCCTACTGGAGTAATAGCTTGTTTTTCTAAAAAGCCACCTTTGATCTTCAAAAACTCGGATGTTTTTGTAAAATCCATTATAGTTTTCGCAATTGCCGGACCATCCGTATATGCAAATACGATTGCCGTGCTACCCTCAAATTGCCCTTCGGGGACCGTGAGCCCAGCCTGCTCAAATGCCAGTTTGGCCAGGGTATTCTTGATGATATGGAATTCACCGCCATTATCCCGTATTTTTGCGCGCAGGTTATCGATGTCCTTCATGGTCATACCGACGTACTGGGTCAGGACAAGAGCCTTACTGCGGCTCACCCACTCACTATAATGGGTAATCAATTCATTTTTGCGTTCCTTTGTTATAGCCAATGTAATTTCACCTCCTTTCCAAATAAAAAGTCTTTGCCTCGCAACCAGTGCCTGGCAAAGACTCTCCGATCCTAAATGCTTAACCCGCCCAACGCGGGTCTATTGATCTTGGAGATATCTCCACCTCGGCAGGCAATTAAGCGCTCTTGACGCACCTGCTGTCTTGGGCGAAGCGATTTCTTATCGTTATAAAATAACTACAATGCCACTATTCCTGTACAGTCATGTTCTGAGCCTGGTTGGGATCCAGTTTGATCCCCGGACCCATTGTAGATGTCAAAGTGACACGCTTGATGAAAGAGCCTTTTACCGATGCTGGTCTGGCTTTCTTAATTGCTTCCATCAAAGCTGCCAGGTTTTCATAAAGCTGTTTTTCGCCAAAAGAAGCCTTTCCGATTGGAATATGCAAGTTGGCGGTCTTATCAACGCGAAATTCCACACGCCCGGCTTTGGATTCATTAATCACACGCGGCAGGTCCTCAGCAGCGACAACCGTCCCGGCTTTTGGGTTAGGCATCAAGCCCCTTGGACCTAAAACACGGCCCAAGCGACCTACTTTACCCATCAGGTCTGGTGTTGCAATGGTCACATCAAAGT
>Ga0315273_10014822_pt1 | contig 10058 bp, 14 predicted proteins | sample YL17G02_0_MG_FD_205753 | JGI IMG/M metagenome (GOLD analysis project Ga0315273, IMG submission 205753) | Sediment microbial communities from Yellowstone Lake, YNP, Wyoming, USA - YL17G02_0 | ecosystem: Environmental > Aquatic > Freshwater > Lake > Sediment | place: USA: Wyoming | collected... | reverse complement strand
GGCTGATCGCGACCATCACCGCGTTCACGCTGGCGCACAGCCTGACGCTGTTCGCTGCGACGCTCGGCTGGATCCATATTCCCGGCCCGCCGGTCGAAGCGGTCATCGCGCTGTCGATCGTGTTCGTGGCCGGCGAGATCGTGCATGCGCGTCAGGGTCGACCGGGGCTGACGAAGCGCTACCCGTGGATCGTCGCGTTCACGTTCGGGCTGCTGCACGGACTCGGTTTCGCCGGCGCACTGGCCGAGGTCGGCTTGCCGCCGCTGTCGATTCCCTTGGCGCTGCTGTTCTTCAACGTCGGAGTCGAGGTCGGCCAGGTGATCTTCATCGCGGCCGTGCTCGCGGTCATCGGCGCGGGTCGCCGGATAGGTCGCGGCCTGAGCTTCACCCCGCCCGGTTGGCTGTGGCGAGTACCGCCGTATGCCATCGGCGGCTTGGCCAGCCTCTGGGTCATGCAGCGCGTCGCCGCGTTCTGAGTCGGCTCGCCACGGTTGCGCATTAAGGTCCGCTTTCTGTCGCTTCCGACACCCGCTAAGGGTCGAAAGCGCCAGTTGACGAGCGAGGATTGAACGGCTGCTGTCGCGACGTTGCCATTGCTGGCGTCAACTTGACCGGCCGCAAGGGGGCGAGGCCCCGCCGATGGCTTGTCCTCGCTGAATCTCTGCGCCCAGTTCCGCGGTTTCTTTGAGGCTTTCGACGGCGAAGGTCTCGCCTGCACGACCGGCGGCAAGCGCGTCTCCTCGATCATCCTGTGCGGCGCAGTCGAAGAGTGCGACCTCTGGCGCCGGGCCTCGTAAGACCAGCGCCTCCTTGTCGTGCTTCCGCTTGGTAAGAATGTTTCACGGGTTCAAATCGCAATCCGAAATCACACGCGTTATCAGCCGCTTATGTACCAGATCGCGTGGAACATTTCGTCGCTTCGCGGTCCCGCGATTCTTGAACGGTGCTGTTTTCGGACTTAGTTCTGATAATGGCAATTATCAAGCCTAGTGCTGGGCGAAGTGATAGAAACACGCAATAAAGTGTAATGGTGTAAAACCACAAATGGGCGAGCGGCAGGGCGGCAAACACGCCGTCACGGCGCATCGCCACAGAACCCCGAAGGGAACCGCGCCCGCCGCTGGCGGCGCTCGCCGGCATGCTGCAGGTTCACGTCGTAACCGTCGACACATTCGGTAGGGCGGCCGAACAGCTCGGCCGACTTGGACCTCAGGCTGACCGTTCTCCCTGAGGGCGACCAGGCCGAAGCCAAGCTCCGGCACATCCAGCAGCTCGGCGCCGACCGTGTGGTGGCGATTGGGAACGGCCGCAATGACCGCCTGATGCTGGATACGGCGGCGCTGGGTATCGCGGTGATTCAGCGCGAGGGTGCTGCGTTCGAAACGCTGGCGACGGCCGATGTCGTCGCCACGAGCATCGTGGATGCGCTCGAACTCATGCGCCACCCGAAGCGACTGGTGGCGACGTTGTGCTCGTAGCGGACGCCGCGATCCGTGCGTCCATAACGGACGGCGACGCCGTAAGCTCCAAAGGCATTGCCTTGATCAAGGGACGGGAGGAGGGCGCCGGCGATGAAGTGGGTGATCGTGTTCGCGGTCGTGGTCGCGATTGTGGCCGTGGTTGGTGCAGTCCTCATTCGACTGAAGGCTGGCAAGGGGGAAGGCGCGTGGCCGTTCTACGCGAAGAAGCCGCTGACGCAGCCAGAGCAGGTCTTGTACTTCCGGCTGGTCAAGGCGTTGCCCGACAGCATTGTCCTGGACCGTTGAAGGCTAACGGGGGAGCGTTGCGGCCGTTCCGGCCTCGGGCGGCACTTCGCGTTTGGCGCTGCCCTTCGCCCTCGCGAGGGCATCGCGCAACGCCACGGTGTCGACGCCGTGCAGCCGCGAAATGTGGGTAATCGAGCAGCAGTGTTTGCGTAGCTCGTTAGGCCAATTACGAGACGGTGTGCGAATGCCAGCACAGCAGATTTGCCATTCCGTCGGGGCCGGGAACCATCGTCCGCCAGCATCGCATTTTCCCGCCGGCCTTTCGGTTCCGCGTTGCCGAGCGAGGTATGCGTCCGCGGCAACTTGCGTCCGCTCGGGCGATTTGTCGCCGCAAGTCACGTATTTCCACTCGCTGCTGACATCTTCACCCGCTGCGGCGAGTCGCGCGATCTCGGCGGCGAACGTTGCACCATGGCTTTCATTTCGCCCCTGGTGGCTCGGGTCGCCGGTGATGAACAGCCAAGCATGTATCATCTCGTGCAATAGAGTGCCACGCGCCTCCGGCACATCGGCAAGACAATGTTCGGCGATCACAACCTGCCTGCGGTCGCGTCGGGCCTCACCAAAGTGCTTGGGGCGCAGGGGCTCGACGAGGCAGCGCCATCCTGCTGCGCGCAGCTCGCCACGGAAGTGTCTCTCATCCAGCTCGACCAACAGTGCGTTAAGTTTGCGCTCTTCGGCCGCACGATCCACCAGCTTGTTGTCTGCCATTGCTTTCTCCGTGCTCATAGTTACTCCTTGGCCCCAAAGATTGATGGCGTTGCTGGGGCAAATCCCATCCGCGTCTCTTCAATCCACTCGCTGAGTCGCCAGCGCTTTCCTTCGTCGAGGAAACCGCCGTGGCCAAGCGCCAGGATCAGCGCCTTGGCTTCATTTTCGTCCGCGTGCCTTCCGTCGCGATCTCCGTCCACTTCGTTCGCCTCCTGCGCGACGCGTAGCGCGAGGAGGCGAATCCGGTCAAGAGCCACGTTCTTGTACTCGCGCGCTGCGGGCAATGCCGTCGATGCTTTCATTTGCCGGCCTCCCTTTGCGCGTAACGCAGCGCGGCGGCCTGCTCGGCGCGTTCGTCCGCCGTGATGCTGTTTAGCGGGAGGGCGGCTTCGCGGAGGTTGGCGTTCGCTTCATCGATGCTAAGGACCGGAATCCCAAGGTCCGCCATCGATGCGGCATTGGCGTCGCGCTCGGTGGAATCGTCGAAGAACGTTTGGCGCAGATGCCTATGTTCGCTCCACCCGCCGACCAAGAGCCAGCGGCCCGTTTGCGCCACGATGAAGGCACCGTGCACTTGCACCGCAAGCGTTGTGATCATGCGCATCGTCGCGCCCTCGGCTGGCATCGGAGCGTCGCACATCATCAAGTGTTGACCGTCGGACGAGAGGACAAACAGCTTCCCGGCAAAGAGCGCTTCCCTCGGAGCATTACTAGATTGACTCGGCGTGGATGGGGTCATCATGGCGTCTTCATTGTCTTTGTGTTGTGATGCGCGGTCTTGTGCGTCACTCCGGTGTTCCGTGACGCTTCAGATGCCCGACAGGCAGCCGCGACCCGGCGCGTGAACGGCGCGGCGAAGATGCGAATTATCAATGCGATCTCGCTTGCGACGTTGGCGCGATCTTCGCGCGCAGCAGATTGGCAATCGGGTCCAGCGTCCTGAACTCGCGCGGCTGGCGCGCTCGATGGCGTAGTCTCCAACGACCGCAAGCCACGCGTCGTGCGCCTCCGACCGAACCGCGTCTCCATGCCGTCGGCGTTCGGCGGGCAGTCGCCGAGATACGCAGGCGGTGCGGCCACATATGCGGCGACCGTCCCGTTGTCGAACTTCGATTGGGGAAGACCGCCGGGGTGGTGGGGGCGGCTGCGTTGCATTCGGCGGTTGCCGGTCGCATGCCGTGCCGTCGCGCCGTCGGTCTGCGTGTTTCCTCCGGGGAGATTGGTCACGATCAGTCCCTCGGGCGGTCGCCAACAGACCGGGCGACCTGCAGCTTGGCGACGACGGCCGCAATCGCGGCGTCGGCAGTCCGACCAGTCGCACAGGCATCTTCGAGGCGCTGGAACATCGGGATTGCTTCATCGGGATCGTCTTCGTTCACAAGCTCGTCGCCAGGTACCACGGCGATGGCCATGAAGTTCGGCTGGATCAGTCCGCCCGAGCGGTGCAGGTAGATCGCATGCTCGCCCATCACCGAATGCAGTTCATACGGACGAAGCCGACATTCGGGTGCGAGATCGTCTTCCTCGCAGCCCGCGCGGTACGCCACTTCCGCCGCGACGGACTCATAGTTATCCGCCGCAAAGAGGCCCGCGTCGCCCCAAGCAGATGGCGGTTCCAGCAGCATGTCGGGAAACGCGGGCGGGGTGATGCAATTTTCAAGATCAAACACGGTTTGGCTACTCCATGTGGTGAGGTTGTGAGGGGCGCTGCAATGCGACATCGCCGATGTTCGAGATATTCGATTCGGTTCATTGATAGTTGCGGCGTTAGTGGACGGCTATCCCTTAGCTAGGAAATGGGCCGTGCATCTCCTCCGTCGACCGTCTCGGTGAATAGTTCGGGGTAGTGTCGAGCCGTGTGGCCGGCGGCGGGGCAGGACCAGCGGCGCGTAGGGGCGGCGTCCTGCAGCGCATCCCTATTCGTGGCCATTGGCAGGGCCGTAGATTGGTTCCCGTTGGGGGCTGGAGCTTGCGCGGTGGTCCAGCTTCCGATTGCCGCGCCAGCGAGCTTGGTGGTGCAGGTTCGCTGACCAATCGCCACGGCGGTCGAGTGGGGTGGGGCCGCACGCCCGTGCGGGTTGGGGGCGAAGATCTGGGCGCGACGACCAGGAACTACGATGGCGGAACAGCGAGCGCCGACGAACGCGGTCGGGAACCGGCCGCGCGCGTACCGACGAAAGTGACGGGAACGGACTTCAGAGTAACGGCGGTGCGCAGCCATGGCGATGTCTCCGGTCGGTACTTGAACCTTCTGGTCCAAGGGCGGGCCGGTTCTGCCGGCTAAGTTCTCCGCCTGACACCCCCGCGAAAGGCGGGCCGCGACATCGCCATCTTCGTTCGCCGAATCACACGGCTGCCGGTGGCGTCCGGCCATCGCTAGGAATACACGTGCGTTCTGCTGCGACTTCCTAGCTCAACGCTATTTTCTCAGACGCCGTTTATCAACGCAACATTCCCAGTGCGAAACCGCGGCAACTGCTATTGCGGCGCATTCGTCCGTTGGTCTGTGACGGGAGACGCGCCATCATCGCCGCGCTTTGGTCTTCCTGCGCGGCGGCTGACCCCGTGGAGCGCGAGACCAATTGGCTGAACACCACCCTCGTAATCCGCCAAGCGTTCGCGCACCGCAAGGTGTACCAGCCGCGCAGCCTCGGCCCGCCTCAAGCCGGCGGCGTCGCGTGTGTTATGACCCCTTCGCGAGCGGCCGGCGCATCTTCCGTACGACCTTGCCGACGGTATCGGGGGCGACGCCGCTGTCTTTCAGCGCTGTCTCGCTGTCCGTCCGTTAGGGACAAACGGAGGATGCGATGGTTGCAGCGGATTCGTGGACCTGTGTGCCACCCAACAACGCGCAGGCGCGCATCGCTACGCGGTCATATTCGCATTCGACACCAGCTACCAGTGCGCGTACTTCGTGCCCTCGGCCGTTCAAATGCAGTCACCGAGCATGGCTGCATGCTCACTGCCACCGCGCACGTCAATACCTTCGGGGATGCGCTCGACAGCAGGGCGTTGGCCGGTCGACAATGCTTTGCCATCGGGTAGTAAGGCCAAACCGAAACGCGGAAACAGCTCGCCCTTTAGGCTCGCGGGGAGCCGCGTTGCGGCTAGGGGAGCCGCTTCGCGGCATCGGGAGCCCCTTCGGGGCAAGGGGGCCGCTTCGCGGCATTGGGAAGCCCCTTCGGGGCGGAGGCGTGCACGGGTTACCGCAGATGCCCTGAGGGAGTATCTCATCGGGCGCAGCCCGCAACGTTGCGCGCACCATCGGATAGTCGTGGGACCTCTTGGCAGGGGCAATCTTGTTGTCATTCAGCCGAGGGCAGAGGCGCCCCGTGGTACTTGCTCTCCGCGCTGTCCTACAACGCGGCTCACCGACGCGTGGAACATTTCTGCGCGCCTTGCACATCCGCAGTGAGCGCCGTGGTTTCCGAATCAGCCCCACGTCAGAGGGCTCTGCGCAAGCTTGTCTTCAGCGGCGGCCAGGAGCAGCTTCGCGTGGCCCAGGGCCCTCTGGGCACTGACTGCTGCATTCAGCACGTAGCCCATGGCCTGTGGCAGATCGCGCTCGTCGCTAAGGAATTGCGGGCCAAGGCACGTCATGGCGAGTCGATTTTGCTCCCATGCCCATACCAGGAAGAATTGGGCGAACGTGAGGCCGTTGAGCCCGCTGTCTTGGTTCGGAGGCCAAGGGCTGGACCATGTGCGCATCATTTCGGCAAAACCCAGATACGCGTCGACCAAGAGGGCTCCGGAGTAGTCCGACAAGAAAAAATCGTAGTGCAATCCCAGTTCGGTGGCGCGATCATCCAGTTCCGAATCGGAAAAGCCGCTCAACGCCATTATCATCGACCGCGTATCGTGGTAGATGTGCTCATAGATCGACTGGTTCTGCATCGGAAGACTCCGCTCGCTCAATGCTGGGTTGCACGGTGCTTGGCCCCATTCAGAAGCGCTTTGGCCGCCCTGGGTAGAAAGGGAGAGCCCAGGCGGCGACCGCACTTTTCGGCGCGTTCGTGAATGTGACAGTTCTTGCTTGCTCATAGTTCGAAAGGGCTGTCGAACCCTGAGGGTGCTGCCATGCGATGCGCTGCGTGCATGCGCCGAAGCTCACCGGCTGTTCATCGCGACTAACCGCTCCTTCAACTTCGACCAACGCCGCTCTACCTGCTTGCCCTTGACCGCCATGGCCAACGCCTTCTTCTGGCCAACCAGCACGACCAGCGTCTTGCCGCGCGTGATGCCCGTGTAGATCAGGTTGCGCCGGAGCATCATGTAATGCTGGGTTGAGATCGGAATCACTACTACCGGGTATTCCGAGCCCTGTGACTTGTGAATGGTCGTCGCGTAACAGAGCACCAGCTCGTCGAGTTCACCGAAGGGGTAGGTGACCAGCTGCCCGTCGAACTCCACGGCCAGCTCCTCTTCGTCGAGATCGATGCCGGTCACGAAGCCCTTGCTGACCAGAGCTCGGTGGCAGCACGCCTTGCATGCAATAGCTTGGAATGACGCAAGCGGCGGCAGGTAGAGTGGTTGCAGGGGCGTCTGGCTCCCAGTTGATCGATTAGCGCGTCGTAACGACCGCTCCTATTGATCTTGAATGTCGCTTGGGCGTCGAGAGCGCCGGGTCGGCTGACCGCGACGAACGGCTTCTCACAGTCTGGTGCCGTCTCTGCTTTGCGTTAACTGCCGTTGGGTTGGAGGATGTCACAGGCAAATCTCGGCCACGACCGGTCATCCACCGCGTGCCCCCGAGGAGGCACGCCGCCCGTGCTTCCGTATTATCGCTACCGGGCGATTGACGACGTTATGGCGTGGGAATAGGTTTCGGTTGCGGGCGATCGCGGCCGGTACTCCGGGTCAGTCGGGGGCGCCCTGCAACGCGGAGTTGCCGATGAACCAAATCCATTCGCGGAGGTTTCGATGAAGTATCGACTCGGGTTCGTTGTGGTCGCTATCGCTTGGTCTGCGCTGGTACACGCGGGTCCGAAGGAAGACGCGCTTGCGGCGTACGACAAGTTCTTTGCATTTTTCACCACCGGCAATCAAGTAGAGTTGGCCGCGCTGTTTGCTCCCGATGCGTTGTTCTATGGCACTGGGTCTGCCGAAGTCGTCACTAGTCCAGAAGGCGTAGTCGCGTATTTCAAGGGAGCCTTGTCCGGCACTCGCGGGGAAGTCCGGGCGAAGCAGTTCGAGAGCAAGGCATTGGTCCTATCGGATAGCGTAGTGGCGATTTCGGGAAAATGGCAATCGGAGAGAACTCTTGACGGAAAGATGGAGACAGCCGGACCATCACGAGTCACGGCTGTGATGCAAAAGCGCGGGGATAAGTGGGTTATCGTTCAGTTCCACAACTCGCCGACGCCAAAGCAATCTTCCGCCACGTCCGCTGCCATGCCTGTTCGGTAAGGGGCGCTATGGTCCATGCGGTGAGTTCCCGGCTTCGCGACTCGTCACCGGCCGGGATTCCGCAGTCGTTGCTGCTGCGCGCCGACGAGGTGGTTGAATAATCGCGCTTCGAGAGGATTGCTGCCTTAACCCGCCCAGCGAGGCTTCGTTTGCCGATTGGATCGATTTGAATGGCCGCTTGCGAGCGGCGCCTGTGTCGGCTTCGGGTCGATTTGAACGTACCCACGTTTGATGGACACCTCAATTAGAGCAATACTGACTTGAGGAGGTGTTCGATGGAATACACGCCGCGCAGGAAATTGACTCGGGAGTTCAAGCTTGAAGCGGTTCGGCAGACGGCGTTGAGCGAGAAGCCCAAGGCGCAGCTGGCTCGGGAGCTGGGGGTACGCGTCGGCCAGCTGCGAACGTGGCGGCTCGAGTTCGAGAAGGAGGCGGTGACCGGCATCGCCAAGCCTGATCGATCTGCGGTTGAGGGTCTTGAGCAGCTGCGTCGCGAGAACGCAAGGCTCAAGATGGAGGTCGAGATTTTAAAAAAAGCGGCCATCTACTTCGCTCGGGAAGCGAAGTGAAGTACGCCTTCGTCGAAAAGCATCGACGGCAGTACGGCGTGCCGGCCCTGTGCGAGGCGCTGCAGGTCTCGCGCAGCGGGTACTACGCGGCACGGGACCGCGGTCCCAGTGACCGCCAGAAGCGCCAGGTTGACCTCACGGCTCGGATCAGGACGATCCACAAAGCCAGCCGCGAGTCGTACGGTGCTCCCAGGGTGCACGTCGAGCTGCTGGCCCAAGCGGTGCCGTGCTGCCGCAACACGGTGGCCAAGCTGATGCACAAGGCGGAGATCCTGCCCAAGGCGATCCGGCGGTTCCGCGTGACCACCGACTCCCGCAGAACCACGGCATCGCCGAACCTCGTCAACCGGGACTTCACGTCAGAATGTCCCAACGACCTCTGGCTGAGCGACATCACCTACATCCCGACGCGAGAAGGTTGGCTCTACCTGGCTGCGGTACTGGACGCGTACTCGCGAGCCCTGGTGGGCTGGGCGATGAGCCGAACGCTGGACACCAAGCTGGCGATGGACGCGTTGACCATGGCGATCGCCCATCGCGGCCCACCGGGAACGCTGCACTCCGATCAAGGGTCCACGTACGCCACCGGAAGCTACCGGGCAATCGTCAATCGCTATGGCATCCGGCAGAGCATGAGTCGCAAGGGTGATTGTTGGGACAATGCGCCGATGGAGAGCTTCTTCCATACGCTCAAGACCGAACTGGTCATGCACTGCGACTACAAGACCCGCGACGATGCGCGGGCCAGCTTGTTCGATTACATGGAAGTGTTTTACAACCGGCAGCGCCGGCACTCATCGATTGGCTACCAGGCCCCGCTACCGTTCGAGGCGATGAAATCGTCTGGTAAGGTGTCCACCGTTCGTGGGTAAGATCAATTCTGTTGAAAAACTCCAAATTGCGATGACCCCGATCTCTCACACGTGCGCGTTGCAATTGACAATGCGTTCTGCGAATCGTGGGAGCAATGGTTAGTACGCGCTTAGTCGCGCGCAACAGAAGATCGTATGGTCCCCCACGTCCAAGAGAGAGCGACGACTCCACGGCCTCGAAATTCTTCGGATAGCTCTGGAAACGGAGTTTTTCAACAGAATCGGTCGGGTGCTGTCCTTCGAATCGCGTGACGGCGTTAGGCTCCGATGCCTATTTCCAGAGGGCTACGGACGGCAACTTGGCCGTTCCGCAATAAGTGCGACTATCGGTGCCTTCGGGGCGCGAAAGCGAAGTAACTCGCGGAAATTGCGGAACGGAATTTGACCTAAGTATTTGAAAATGCGCAACTCCGCGGCGGCCTGTTAATCCGCAGGTCCCTGGTTCGAGCCCAGGTCGGGGAGCCACTTAGGGGCAAATCTGGGCACTCCCATCGAGTCGCCGAGATTTCCCGTTACCGCTTGTGCGAGCGCGGCGTAACTGCCGGTGATTTTCACGTCCCGTTTATTCACCCGGATTTCGTGCACCAGCAGGCGCAGGTACTCCTTGGCGAATGGCCCGTTCTCGAGGAGCTTCTTGCGTAACAACGTGGTGAACGCGTCGATGTGCTTTTGCTGCAAGACGTGGGCCGGCACGGTGGCCTTGGTCTTCACCCCAGCGATGTTGGTCAGAATCG
>Ga0315273_10014821_pt1 | contig 10058 bp, 20 predicted proteins | sample YL17G02_0_MG_FD_205753 | JGI IMG/M metagenome (GOLD analysis project Ga0315273, IMG submission 205753) | Sediment microbial communities from Yellowstone Lake, YNP, Wyoming, USA - YL17G02_0 | ecosystem: Environmental > Aquatic > Freshwater > Lake > Sediment | place: USA: Wyoming | collected... | reverse complement strand
TCAAGATCACCGGCTTTGACACTGACCGCAACAAGCACGCCGACGGCGAATTCACCGGCTCTGCCGCCGACTGTGCAAAAGCTATTCTGAAAGAACACGGCGACCAGTGCAATACCTACAACACGGCGCTGACATTTCTTTCGCAATACGTTTTGGAGGAGATGACTGCCACGGACGCCGACCGGGACAGCTACACCGGAATGTCAGACCGGGAAACGGAACTCTGCGACCAATTCCTAAAAGACATTTTGGAGAACTACGCGGACATGCTGCAAAGTGAATCTGAGTATCTGACCAGCGACGAAGCCGCCGATGAAGCTCTTGAAAACGGAAGTTACACATTCAGCGAGGACGGCGAGACTCTGTGAACCTCTGTGAACCTCTGTGAACGCATACCCAACACCGCAACGTGCGCCGTGCGCCGGCTGGCGTGGGGCGGATCGCGCCCTGGGTGGCAACGTGCGCCGACATTCAATCGTGCCCTGGGTTGCGCCGTGCCCCAATTCTCACCGTGCCCCAAAGCGCAACGTGCGCCGATTCTGTAAATCTAATGCAGAACATGAGAACGCAAACGCCTATCGTTGCAATGGCTTGCGCTTGGCAAAAAATAGTTCAAACTATTTTCGATTTACAGTTGACAATGCCTAGCGGAAAGCAGATAGTGATTCACAGTTAAACCGGGCAGGTGCCCACAACCGGAAAACAAAACGATGAAATCAAAAACTCAACTGCTGGCGCGACTGGCGCGGCGGCATGGACTTAGCTACTTGGGGCTCCTGCTCCTTCTGGCAAAAATCAAAGGGGTGACAAAGTGAAACCTTCTCGCGTGAAAGTTCTTTGGCCTAACCGCAAGGGGATGCTGGTTTGGAGAACTGCGTGGCGAGTTGGTGACAATCCACCGCAAGCAACGCGCAAACTGGCATTGGCTTGGGCCGCGCCACAAAACGCAGGGGGGAAACCGTGAAACCTCTTACTGAAAAATACCGGCCTGCCCGTCTCGCTGACGTGCGGGGCAACCCCAGCGTGCGCCGTGCCCTTGAATCGTTCGTGCGCTCGCCTGTCAGCAAGGGGTTCCTGCTATCCGGCGAACCTGGCGCGGGGAAAACCTCGACGGCATACGCGCTCGCGGCGGAGCTTGGCGTTGACGTGGACAAGCGCGAGTGGGGCGGACTCCACGAAATCGCCAGCGGGGAAATGACGGCGGAAACCGTGCGCGAGTTGTTCAAAACTACGTTGCGCTATTCCACCTGGCACGGATCGGGATGGAAAGTTGTCATCGCAAACGAGGCGGACAACATGAGCGACAAGGCCGCGTTCATTTGGTTAGACATTCTTGAACACCTGCCGGAAAAATGTGTTTGCGTGTTCACAACCAACGAACCGGAAAAACTCCCACGCCGCTTTCGCGACCGTTGCGAGCAACACGTTTTCAAAACTCCGTTGCCCATGTTCGGGGAGGGGGAGAATGATACCATGCGGGAGGCGCAAAAGCTGATTGACGATGTTTGGCTGGCGGAGCTTGGGCACAATCACGCGCCGCGCCTGGCTGACATCGAGGGGTGGCGGGATGACGGAAGTGTGTCTTTCCGGGGCGTATTGCAAGGATTGGAGCCGTTAATCCGTTGCCAGCGTGATCTGGACAACGCTGGCCCGGCGCCGTTGCGCGTTCAGTTTGCGCCCGTTGCGCCGACCGTGCCGACCGTCGCGCCTATCGTGCCGATGTTGGACGTATGTTCTCCTGAATCCATTGCCACCGCCCGCGCGCTGGCCAAGCTTGAACGGGAAGCGCGACTGTCGGGGAAGGCGGTGAGTCTGTGAAACCGTCAAAGTGCATTGTGCAGGAACACGATTTTGGCTTTGCTGAAAGTCTGTTCTCATTAACCGGCGAGCGGGCTATCGAGGTTGCCCGTGCGCCGAAACCGTATCAGGCCGCGCCGATGGAATTGTTTGTGGACGCTGCGGACCATGCCAGCGACCGTGCGCTGATTCGCACAGAATTGGAGTTTGCGCCGTGACCTTGCCCCGTTTCAATTCAACCCTCGATTCACCGTTTCACTGGCACGCGCTCGGATTCATGCTCGCGGTTGCGCTCGTGCTCTTACTTGAGGTTGTGCTATGAACCTGAAACCCACCAAGACCATCGTGCCCGTTGAAACCGCTTTGCGCGAGTGGCGCAACCCGGATTACTTCTATCAGGAAAAACTCGATGGAGAATTCGCCACCAAACTTGTCGGAAACGTGCTTCTGGCAGGCGAGCGGATGAAGGATGGAACATTCCACGCCTTCGACGTGTTGCGCCGCGGCGACGAGGATATGCGACCGCTGCCGTTGCTTGAGCGGTGGTATGTCCTGAACACCCTCAAAACCATCGTGCCCATCGTGCCCCATTCCCGGAACGGCACCGAGTTGCTTGAACGTGTCCTGGCGACGGGTGGAGAAGGCGTTGCGGCAAAGCTATTGGCGGGACCGTATGGGCCAATGCTCGCGGCCAAGCGTTCTCAGAACTACCTTTGCCGGGTGGCAACTTTTGTCGAGGGGAAGCAAAGCGTGGTCCTGGTGGACGCACACACAGGAGCCCCACGGGGGGCGTGCCCTCTGTTGGGCGGCCGCTGTGATCGTGTCCGGGTGGGCAGCCTGCTCAAAATTGAGGCGTTCGGCGAACATGCCAGCGGGCTGCTCCGCGAACCGCGCCCCGACAAAGACACGCCGACAAGCTGGCTCGTAACATTTTAACCGAAGAACCTTAGTGAAAACTACACCAACCTTGCTCGCCTGCGCGTGCGCTTGTTTTCCGCCGGCAACTGTTTTGCCGGAATTTTCAGCGGCGCGTGGGCGGGCTTTTAACAACAGGAAAACATATAATGAAAACATGGGTGCTAGACGAAAAACTCGATTCGGCCAACGAGGCCGACATGCAGCAGATCATGGCCGATGCGGCTCGCTTTGACTCGCAGCGCACGGCTTGCGACCGGATGACGGCGACGGCGGCGGTTGAAGCGGTTCAGCCGGTGCAATCGGAGTTGTTATCTCACACCAACCGGCTTGGTGAACAGGTGGCGGAACTGACCGGGCATCTGGGGGAATGGCAGCGATACGCTGCGGACCAGACCGAGCGTGCGGACAAGTTGCGGAGGGCGTTAGACGTGCTTGCTCGTGAGGTAACTGTACTCGAAATGTTCGGGGAGTGTGGCAACACCGCAAGTCGTAACAACGTGGACGCCGCGCTCGCACAAGCCCGCGCGGCGCTGGCAGAAATCAGGGTGGAAAAGTGAAATTCGCAAAACTGTCGAAAATCGAAGCGGCGATTGCCGCCGTCCCTGTCAATCGTGACGATCCATGCCGGTCCATTCGTGCCGAGCGCGACCTGCTCCGGCGCATTGCCGCCGGCGCGTGCCTGCGGGTGGCGGGGTTGGAAATCATCGTGGCAAAGTTGCGGGGGAAAGGCGGTGCCAAGTGAATACGCTTTCCGATATTCTACGCTTGGCCGGGGGAGATGTTGTGAAAGCCTGTCACGATATTTTTGACGGTCACGAATCCATTCAAGGGGCGATTGATTATTGGGTGGATTTTCCCCACGATTCGATTGCCTTCACTCCGCACGGATGGGAGATCAATCAGGCGGTGGCGTTTGAATGTGCCCCGCTCGCCCGGATCGTGTTCGCGGCTGAAAAGGTTTTGGACAACAATTCCGCCGACTTGGACACGGACACGCGAACCGGATGCTGGGTTATCGGCCAAGATGTGCTGCGCGAATTGCGCGATTCGCTTAAATCAATTTGACGCCGTGCGCGCTATGTGCCAAATTCATTTCGTTCAAGCCCGTGGCAGGGCTGATCGAGTCCATGTTGAACGATACCAGTTTAGATTCTCGTTCCGGTTCGCCTAGCAAATGCACAGGCGAAGCGTGCGCTCTTTCACGCTGCCACCCGTGGCGAGCATCGTACCCGTGCCGGGCAACCGGCATGGGGATTTTTATGCCCGGAACCGTGATTCGCGCCAGCCGCGAGCGGACGCTTGGACCGTGTAGCCTCAGAGAATCGCGTCAGGCGGCTCTGCTGGTGAAGGAACGGCGCAGGGAGAGCGACAGCCCGACCTGCTTAATTGATGGACGGGAGCGACAAGTCAGCTTGAAGCAACCTGTTCAGGTGTAACATCGGGCCACGTAGAAGCCCAGCGTAGGCATTGGTAGCCGTTGCGCGAGGATGTTCAAAATGCGAAGCGACCGACCGACGGAAAGCGTGATAATCACGCGCAGCGCAAATCACTCTCAGAGCTCTCTGGGGGTGGTTTGTCGCTCGCTCCCTCCCTCTGGAAAGCATGACAATCCTCCCAGCCTCAACTCCACCATGCCCCAAACGCCATCGTGCGCGTGCGCTGCTGCCCCGCCACAAGGCTTTTGCGTCCCGGATGGCTCGAACTGCCTAATCGCTCGCCTGAACGCGCTCAGGCGGGTTTTGGGGTGGGGCGGGCTGAACCAGGGCAAGAAACGCCTCCAGACTGTATAAAACGTGAACCGTCCATCCGATTGCGCGCATTTTGGTGGCCCAAACAAGCTGGTCCTCGCTCTGTTTTTTGCCTTTGGCTTTGGTTTCGATGCAAAAACACTGCTTGTTTGGTCCCCAGATGGTGCTGTCATGCCGGCCAAGCGGCAGGGTGGATTTGAGGTCGGTACGGGGAAAGTCATACACCCAGCGCGGCCACTGGCTGTCGCACCAGGCCATGATTTGAGCTTGCAGGCCGTGTTTCCCGGTTTCGTGTTCGGCGGGAGCGGCGAGTTCGCTGGCCATGCTCGCCTCGATGCGTGCAGCCATGCCGGGATGTTTAGGCCGGGTGTTGTATTCCTCAATTTGTGCGTCGGTCCAGCCGGCGAATGGGTTGCTCATAAGTCCAGTTGCGTATCAAAATTACAGCGACAGCGGTTGTATAACCCTAGTTCGGCGTCACCGGATTACGCCCTTTCTTCTCAGGACCCGCAGCACGGCCTTGATGTGGAACAGAGTTGTGTAGTGTCGCTCGTCGTCTGTCAGCCCGTTACGGACAAGAAGCGCCTGAAAGTCGAGAGTCCCTTGATCCGGTGATGCCGAACCACGGCACTGCACCGAACCAGAGCTATGCTCCTTTGCTTTCAAAGCGTCCAGTTGATCGTTGTCGTAAATGCGTTCTGACTTCATAAATTATTCGACCGCTCTGGTCGGTGAGCTTGGTCGTTGGGCGTCATAGCAACGCGCCATCCAGTTCGTGCGCGATACGGTCGCACGCGGTTTTGTAGTGTGCGGCATCCCGTTCGATGCCGATGAAATTCATGCCGAGCGTGATGGGGACGGCGATGGTTTTGGGTTTCATGTTGGCGGGGAACGTCGGAAAATCACCAGCATAGAAGGGAATGGCGCGGCGTCCTGATCGTCCCTTGGTGCGATGTGGTTCGCAGCGAATTTCAGCCGGCCACGAAAGAAACGAATTTCGTCAGCGTGCAGCGCGTAATCGTGGAACCAGGCCGTGTCCGTACGGGCTGGCAGTAAAAAAACAGAAATCTCGGCTTCTGGGCCTTTCGCCAGCCACGCGCCAACGGTTCGCCCGTAAGGGGGGTTGCAATACACGCGATGCCCCGCCCATGAAATTTCTCGCCCGTCCCAAACCTGTCCCGGCGTGCATGGATCCAGCGTGAACGAAAACTCTTTTTCCAGAGCTTCCCTCAAATCGGGTGGGGTGCCCCATTCGACGTGCGCCGAACTAAACGCAGCGTGACGCTGCCACTTCGACTCTCCCGCCCGCGTGATGACGGTCGGCGTCATGCCCTCACTTCCGTTTCCGGTTTCCGCAACGGATTGGTGAACACGCTTTGCAACTGCATGGACCAGCCGTTGCGCCGGTCATGCTCGGCGTTGATCTCGGCCAGTTGCTCAGGCGTGTAGTCCGGCGCGCGATGTTCGGAAACGCCGTGCCGAACCTGGCGCCTCATGGTGAGTTTTTGCGGGGGAGGTTTCATTTGGCGTCAATGGAGGCAATGATCGGTTTGAGTATGCTACAGGCTCCACAGCGGCAGTTGCCCGGCGGACCACTGGGGTAGGTGTCGTGGCGCTCAATCAGTTCGCGCACGGCGGCTACCAGTGCGTTGCGGGGATCGGGTTTGGTTATTTTTTTAGGTTTCATGGCTTGTCGCCAATCGCGGCGATCAGCTTGTTCCAATTCGTTTCACAGTCGTCTGGGGTTTCTCCAAACTCCGATTCCATTCCGCACTTCGGACAGTATGTGTGCCACTGCCGCGTTTCTGGTGGGATGCCGCAGTTGGGGCAGTCAATGGCGACAACCGCCGATTGTGTCTTGCGTTCACTCATAATTCACTGGGGTAAGTTGGTTTTCTGTCGCTGTGCATTCAGTTCCGCGTGCTTCTCGCGCCAGAACTCCATGACGTAGGCCATGCCCAGGTCCGCGCCAATGATCATCGCGTCGTGAATGGTTTCGAGCTTCACCCCCGGCGTGCTGCGGGACATGCGCAGCGCGGCGGAAGCCAAGTCAGCTTGAAAGCGTTCGGGGGTCATCGTATTTGTGAAATGATTTGCCGCGCCAGAAATTCAGAAAATGCAGGAGGGATGGCCTCGCCAAGCTCGTCTCTGTTTGTCCAGTCAATGCCCATCGCCTCGCGTGCCATTGCAATCGGGGCGCAGTTCCCGGATACGCTGATAAGAGTTCCGGGTTTCCAGTGACCTGCCTTGCTCGTCGGAGTTGTATGTTTCGGGTGCGGCGGCGCAGTCAGCGGAACGTTGCTCTCGAAGATTCGATGCCGGTATGTTTCCAAACCGAACATCGCACCGCAGAGCATCGCCGGATTTTCGAGCGGAGCACCGACCACGTTTTCGATTATCCACGGCCCGCCCCACGCTTTAAGCTTTGCGCGAGTTGCCGGAATGAGTTGTGCGTATTTTGCCGCAAGTCCCGGTCGGCACGCAGACATTCGGCTGCTGTTCTGGCACGGCGGGCTTGCCCACACGAAATCAAATCCGCTCAAGTCCGCTTCCAGCGCATCGCCCAAGCGAAACGTAAACGGATAGTTTTTTTGCGGCTTGATGTCCCATCCTTCAACCTCGAACCCGGCGCGACTCAAGCCCATAGCCGCACCGCCAGCACCGCAAAACAAATCAGCGGCTCTCAGTGGCGCGGCAGCGGCGAGGTCGGATTGGAATTGTTCAGTCGTCATAATTCGGTAGCCAGAAACGCGCAATCCATGATGTCGTCAATTTTGTCCAACTGTTTTTGGACGGCGGGCCACAAGTGCTCGTGTCCGCGCCTTTGGGCGTCCAGCGCGGCGTCCAGCTTCAACTTGAGCTTCGCCAGTTGCTTGATGTCGCGCCGATTAATGCGCTCGACATGGCGCAGGTGTTTGATGAGTTGTTCAGTCGTCATTTGAGTCTCTTTCTCCGTCGCGCCGTTGCTCGGTTATCACGCCACGCCCGGAACTGGACCTTGCCATTTTTGACCCGGAACTGCATCCGGTGAACCAAGTGGCAATCGCAGCAGGCGCACCGATAACCGCGCATCGGCTCCAGCCATTCACCGTCTTGTTGCAGGTGATATTTCACTTCATTATTCCTCTGAGACTTGCCAGCGTTGGAAGTTTTCCCTTGATCTCCTTGCCGCGATAAAGAGTGATGGCAACTGAGTTGTGGCGCAACCCGTCACGAGTCAGCGCCACGGCATCTCCGCAAGAAATCCCCAGCGTGTCTCCCTTGGCTGTTCGGTAGTGCGCGTGCCACATGAACCGATAGTGCTGCTCAGGCTCGTTGTTTTTTCGTCGGGCGAACAGATGTTCGATTCGCTCCGCCGCTTTGCGGCACGTCATGCGCCCGTTCTGGCAGGCGTGGAGGATGTTCAGCAGCGTGTCATCTTGCGGAACAAGGCCAACGCTTATTTTCACGCCCTCGTTATGCGCGGATTCAACGATGTCTTTTAGCGTGTAACGCTTGCGGTGTGGACTGCCTTTTTGAATCACCTTAACCCAGCCTTCGGTTTGTTTATCGGTTTTCACGTCTTGATGATCTTGGGTTTCTGGCCCGGCTCGCGTAACCACACAAACTGGCGGCGCATATCCAGCTTCCAATCAGCCAAGCTGGACGGTGTGGTGTTCATCGCCCGGCGCAGCGCATCGGTAAGCGCGTCCGCGAAGTCAGCGGCGTGGTTGCAGTCGCGCTTGGCTTCGTCCATGTCCCGCTCAAGCTCGCGGGCGAAATGCGTGAGTGCCTCAAAGCAAGCCTCGCTCGTTTCAATGTCGCTCTCGTCAATTCGCAAAACCTCCGCGTTCGTTCTCGGCGTGTCGCAGATACAATCTACCTGCAACCGACCGCACTTCTCGCAAGCAATTCGGGTGACGCTCATTCCTGATCCTTTCCATATTCCTGCAACACGATCACGCATTGCCCATGTTCGAGCCGCACGTTCTGCGTCGTGAACGGGTTGGCCGTCGTCTTTTCAAACCGCCAGCTTCCCGCCGTGCCGCGCGACACCGCAAACCGGCCAACCTCTTTTGGCACGCGCTCAGATACCACCGCCACGTTCAGAGGCTTGGCAATCACCACCGGCGCTTTCAAATCCGCGACCTGCTTTTTAATCGGGCGTTGGCCGTGATTGTCGAGCGCCCGCTCTGCCTCGCACGCCGTCAATCGCGCCACGGGCTTGCGCTCGATCACGGGCTTGTCGTTCATCACCAGCCGCGTCACGACTTCCACCGGCTCGATGCAGATGCGTTGCTGCACGTCGTAGGGCATGGAACGTACCCGGTTGTAAACCTGCTTTGGCAGGAGCACCACCATCGGGTAAAAGGTGCGTAACCCGATGCTGTGAAACACTTCCAGCAGGTCAATGGTCAGCCACGGATGAGCCTTGATGATGCGTTTGAACGCGTTGGCGTCCTCGTGGAGCAGCTTCACCAGAATCTTGCCGGCGGCTTCCCATGAGTTTATGCCCGCGTGAATCGCCGTCACGAACAGGTCAATGCTGGGCGGCGCGGTGTCGGCTTGAAGTGAGAGGTTCATAGGCTTGCGAGTTACGGCTGGATCATGGGGGCTGCCGCTAGGATAGAGAGCAGGTGCTTGGTTCGGCATAGTTGGATTTGGAGTTTTTTATCGGCCATGTTTTCGGGAGTGATGGGAAGTTTCGCGGCGACGAGGAGATCGCGGATGACGTAGGGCTTGAGTGCGGCCTTGTTAGCCAGCAACCGCTGGCCGTTGAGCTTCCGTTCCACCGCCGTCTTTTTTCGCCAGTTGCGCGCCTTGCGGGCGGCGATTTCGTTCCGGTGCGCGGCGTGGTATCGGGCGCTCCGCAGGCGATACAATTCCGGGTAGCGTTCGCGATCCCGCTCCCGCCATGCGTTGTTCCGGGCCGTTTCGTGCGCCCGATTGCGCAGGTAGCGGGCGTGGCGCTCTTGCGCCAGCCGGATCCTCCGCTGATCCCTCGGTTCCGTCGCCGGGCTAACGAGCGATTTGGTTTCAGTCGTCATTGTGCGGACTCCTGCAATCGGCCGGCGCAGCCACCGGCTTGTGCCGGCGCAGTCGCTCGCCCGGCCATGATTTAGCGATGCGCCGGTTGCGCCGCGCCGCTTGCAACGCGCGGGCCATCGGCTCGCAAATTGGGCACGGCAACGAATCGTCGTGCTCGGTCTGGCAATCTTCGCAGAGGATTTTCAAGCGTTGGGCCTCCCGTAATACTGAATATCAGCGGTGTATTCCGTCGTGTGCGGCTTGGGCAGCGTGTCAAAACTCGCCACCGTGTTCTTGAGATTCTTGATTTTCTGACACCGCTCCCGCGCGCAATAGCGGGCCGGATTGCTGCGCCCGGCACGACGACTGAACGTGTTCAGACAGTTTTTGCACTGGGCCTGCTCGGTTTTGATTTTCATTGCGGCACTTTCAATTCGCTCAGGTGTGATCTTTAATTTCTCGCGACTAACTCCCGGCCTCGTTCCGCCATTTCCACTATCTCGACAGCGAGTTTTTCCGCACAGTGATCGTGCAGCGCAATCGTGATCGTGTCGTTGGGATTGCAATATCGGATTGCCGCCCGATCAA
>Ga0315273_10014819_pt1 | contig 10059 bp, 5 predicted proteins | sample YL17G02_0_MG_FD_205753 | JGI IMG/M metagenome (GOLD analysis project Ga0315273, IMG submission 205753) | Sediment microbial communities from Yellowstone Lake, YNP, Wyoming, USA - YL17G02_0 | ecosystem: Environmental > Aquatic > Freshwater > Lake > Sediment | place: USA: Wyoming | collected... | reverse complement strand
CGCCGCCGTGCGGGAGCAACAGCGTGACCGGGCCGAGCGTTACATCCGCCCGCGTCGCATCGCGACGGGTGATCACGCCCCGCACGCGGTTGGCATCGCCCATGAAACCGGCAACGAACGAGTCGCGTGGCTGCTCGTAGAGTTCGCGGGGTGCACCCTCTTGCGCGATGACCGCCCGGTCCATCACGATGATGCGGTCCGACACCGCCATCGCCTCCGCCTGGTCATGCGTGACGTAGACGACGGTGAGGTTCAGGCGCTGCTGGAGTTCGCGGATCTCCTCGCGCATCTGCCGGCGCAAGCGCGCGTCGAGATTCGACAGCGGTTCGTCGAACAGAAGCACGGACGGCTCGAGGACCAGTGCCCGCGCGACGGCGACGCGTTGCTGCTGGCCGCCGGAGAGTTCCGACGGCAGGCGGGCGTCGAGGCCGGTGAGCCCCACCGTCTCGAGCGCGGCGCGTGCCTGCGCGTCGGCCTCGGGTTTCGATTTTCCCGAGACGACGAGGCCGTAGCGCACGTTTTCCAGTACGGTCATGTGCGGAAACAGCGCATAGCTCTGGAACACCATTGACACGTCGCGCTCGGCGGCGGAGCGCGCGGTGATGTCCTCGCCGCCGATCCGGATGGTTCCCGAGGACGGGAGTTCGAGGCCGGCCAGCATCCGCAGGATCGTCGTCTTGCCGCAGCCCGACGGTCCGAGCAGCGTGACAAGCGTCCCCGCGCCGATGGTGAACGAGACGTTGTCGACGGCAATGACCGTGCCGTAGCGCTTGGTCACCTGCCGGAATTCGATCGATGCGGCTTTCATGCGGAATCCTTCAGGCGGCGCTGCCACCGAGTTCGCCGATATGCGCGGAGGCAACCCCCGCCTCGCGGCGGCCGAGCCGCCGCTCGCCCACGAGGCGCTGAATCAGCCAGATCGCGGCCAGCATCAGCACGATCAGCACCGAACTGTACGCGATCGCGACGCCGTAATCGCCATTGATTACGCGGTTGATGATGTACGTCGTCGCCCATTCGTACTCGGCGGAGACGAGGAAAATCACCGCCGACAGCGTGGTCATCGCGCGCACGAAGCTGTAGACGAGCGCGGCGACGACCGCGGGTTTGAGGAGCGGCAGCAGGATCGTGCGCAGCGTCGTGAAGCCACGGGCACCCAGCACCGTCGACGCTTCGTCGAGGCTCTGGTCGATCTGGCTCATCGCCGCCATCCCCGCGCGCACGCCCACCGGCATGTTGCGGAAGACGTTGCAGACGATGAGGATCAGCGCGGTGCCGGTGATCTCGATCGGCGGGACGTTGAACGCGAGGATGTACGCGACGCCGATCACGGTGCCGGGAATCGCAAACGACAGCATCGTGCCGAACTCGAACGCGTTCTGGCCGACGAACTTCTGGCGCGTGAGCAGGTAGGCGGCCAGGATGCCGAGCGCGGCGGTGACCGGCGCGGCGATCGCCGAGAGCTTGACCGTCGTCCAGAACGAGTTCCACGCGGCGCCGGCCCACAGGATGCCGTGCTCCGTCCACTCGATCCCGAACGCCTTCGTGTAATGCCGCAACGTCAGCGTGTAGTCGCGGCCCCAGGTCTCGACGAAGCCGCCGGTCAGCGCCATCACATAGATCACGGCGGTGAGCAGCGCCCACGGCAGCGCGACGCCGTAGCAGAGGCGGCGCACGCCATCCGGCAGCTGTGTCGGCAAGCCCGCGTCACCCTTGCCGGCGAGCGACGTATACACCTTGCGCCCCAGCACGGCGCGCTGCAGGAAGAAAGCACCGAACGCGAATATCAGCAGCAGGATGCCGAGCGTGGCTGCGCGCCCCTGGTCGAGTTGCGCGCCGACGACCGAGAAGAAGATCTCGGTCGACAGCACGCCGAAGTTGCCGCCGAGCAGGATCGGGTTGCCAAAGTCGGCGATCGACTCGATGAAGCTGATCAGGAACGCGTTGGCCAGGCCGGGCCGCATCAGCGGCAGCGAGACGTCGGCGAAGACGCGCCAGCGGCCGGCACGCAGCGTCTGCGCCGCTTCCTCCATGCTCGGCGACACGCCCTCGACAACGCCGATCAGCACGAGGAAAGCGATCGGCGTGAACGCGAACACCTGCGCGACCAGCACACCCTGCAGCCCGTAGATCCAGCGCCCGAGCTGCCATCCGAACAGGTACTCGAGCAGCTGATTGACGAGGCCGGAGCGACCGAAGATCAGGATGAGCCCGAGGCCGATCACGAACGGCGGCGTGATGATCGGCAGGATCGTGAGAACGCGCAGCGCACGCTTGTGCTTGAACCCTGTGCGGGTGGCGATCAACGCGAAGGCGAGGCCGAGCGCCGTGCAACCGACCGCGCACAGGAATGCGAGCATGAGCGTATTCCACGCCACACCGCAGCGCGTGTTGCCGGCGATGCAGCCCAGGCCCCAGATCTTCTGGGCGAACAGGCGCTCGGGAAGTGCGGTCAGCGAGAACGCACCGGCGTTATCCTGCAGCGCCGAAATCAGAATCCGGGCGACCGGAAAGAACGTGAACACGGCCACGAGCGCGGTCACGGTGACCACGCTGGCGGCGACGAACGGATCGCCCTTGAAATAGCCGCGGCCGGCGAGTCCCAGCGAGAACAGCATGCCGAACGACGTGACGAGAAGCGCGGCACCGAGCCCCATGCCGAACTGTCCGCGTGGCAGCGCCGGCAATGTGGCCGCAAGCGACTCGAGGTACCATCCGGTCGGTCCGATGGCAAAGCCCTGCGCGAACAGGCAGACGAAGCCGGTCGCGCCGACGGCGAGCAACGCATTCGCGCGCGCCTTGCGCCCGGGCACGACGATGACGAGCGCCGCGCTCGCGGCGAGGACGAGGCCGAGCGGGGCGAGCCACCACTTGCCGTGCACGAGAATTTGCAGGAGCGCCGGCGCCGCTTCCTTCGTCGTGAAATGCGGGATCCAGCCGAGGGTGAACACGCTGTCCTGCAGCGCGTACCACGGGACGAGCAGAAAGCCAGCCGCGCCGACGGCGAGCCATAAGAGCACCGGGCGACGCGGATCGGTCATCGCGGCGCTTGACCGATCTCCTTCTCCCAGCGCTCGAGCAGGCGCTTGCGCGTCTCGCTTGATCCGTACTTCGCGAAATCGTAGTTGATGACCTTGTATTCGGTCAGGTTCGGCACCATCGCCGGCAGCGGTACATTCTTGTTGGTCGGGATCGCGTACTCCTTGACGTCGAGCCCGATCTTCTGCGCATCGACCGTCAATGCCCAGTCGACGAACTTCTTAGCGTTGTCGAGGTTGCGCGCCCCCTTGATGATCGCCATCGACCCGATTTCGTAACCGACGCCCTCGCAGGGCAGCACGGGCCTGACCGGGAAACCCGCGACGATCTCGTTGATCACGCCATGCAGCACCGTGCTGCCGACGTAGATCTCGCCTTGCTTCACCGCCGTCATCGGCCCGATGCCCGAGCGCGCGTAGGAGCTTACGTGGGCGTGCAACGCCCTCATGTACTTGAATGCCTCGTCCTCGCCGAACACCTGCACCAGCGACGCCAGCATCAGGTACGCGGTACCGGAGGAGTTCGGGTTGCCGAGCATCACCTCGTTCTTGTAGGCGGGTTCGAGCAGATCCTTCCAGCATTTCGGTATCGGCAGCGCTTTCTTCTGCTGCAGCTCGGTGTTGTAGCCGAGCGCAAGAATGCCGCCGTAGACGCCGGAAACGCGGTTCTGCGAGACCTCCGAGATGCGGCGCGCCCAGTCCTGAAGCTGATTCAGGTTCGGCGACTGATAGGTCTCGAGCAGGCCGTCCTCCGCCGCCTGCAGATACGCGTCACCGGGCCCCGCCCACCAGATGTCGCCCTTGGGATTCGCGCGTTCGGCTTTCACCTGCGCGAGCGTCTCGCCCGTGGCCTTCTGCACGACTGCGACCTTGACGCCCGTTGCCCTCTCGAAGCCGTTGGCCATGCCCTGGCACCACGCCGTGTTCGGCGAGCTGCAGTACAGGTTGAGCTGCGCCGCGGCGGGTGCTGCGGCGAGAAGAGCGGTCGCGGCGGCGACGGCGAAGAGCGAGCGGCGAATCATGCGGAACTCCCTGTTTGGTTCTATGAAAGTAGCCGACATCTTGGCAAATCTGTCCAGCGTTCCCGCGTTCGCAGGAACGACGACCGTTTCGAATTCACTTGGCGATGGAGCCGACTTCCTTGTCCCAGCGCTCCAGGAGCCGTTTGCGCTCCGCCGACGTGCCGTACTTGGCGAAATCGTAGTTGACGAGCTTGATGTCGGCGAGCTTGGGTGACAGCGGTGAGATGGGTGCGCCGACGTTGGAGGGGATCTGGAACTGCTTCGACTGCGCGCCCAGCGCCTGCGCCTTCGCGGTCAACGCCCAGTCGACGAACTTTTTCGCGTTGTCGAGATTGCGCGCCCCCTTGACGATCGACAGCGAGCCGATCTCGTAGCCGGTGCCCTCGCACGGCGCCACGCCCTTCACCGGGAAGCCGGCCTGCGCCTCGGTGACGACATCGTGAATGAACGAGATGCTCGCGAGCGTCTCGCCGCGGGCGGCCGCCTTGACCGGCGCGACCCCCGAACGCGGGTAATTGTTGATGTTCTTGTGCAGCGCCTTCAGATACCTGAACGCCTCTTCCTCGCCGAACACCTGCACGAGCGTCGCGATTGCCGTGTACGCGGTGCCGGAGGCGTTGGGGTTGGCCATCTGCACGTCGCCCGTGTACTCCGGCTTCACGAGGTCGCGCCAGCACGTGGGCGCCGTGATTTTCTTCTTGGCGAGGAGTTCGGTGTTGTACCCGATGCCCAACGCGCCCAGGTACATGCCGACCGTGCGGTATTTCGATTGCTCGGCCTGCTTCTGCGCCCACGGCTGAAGCTGCGCCTGCATCGGGGACTTGTATTCTTCGAGGAGTCCCTGCTCGGCCGCCTGCAGGTGCGGGTCGCCGGTGCCGCCGAACCAGACGTCGAGCTTCGGATTCGCCTTCTCGGCGGCGATCTGGGCGAACGATTCGCCCGACCCCTTGAGCGTCATCCCGACCTTGATTCCCGTTTCCTTCTCGAACTCGATCGCGGCCAAATTACACCATTCGGCCTGCACCGGGCAGATCACGTTGAGCTGGCTCTGGGCGAAGGCGGGCGCGGCGAGCATCGCCATCGCGACGAGGATCGGCGCGGCGGCACGGGTACGGATCGAGGACATGGAGGTTTCTTCCTTTCGGGTCATGCGACGGTGATGCTCGAAGACAGGTAGACGTCCTGGATCGCGTTGAGCAGCGTCACGCCGTCGCCCATCGGCTTCTGGAACGCCTTGCGGCCGGAGATCAGGCCCATGCCGCCGGCGCGCTTGTTGATCACCGCGGTCCGCACGGCATCGGCGAGATCGTTGGCGCCCGATGCGCCGCCGGAATTGATGAGCCCGGACCGGCCCATGTAGCAGTTTGCGACCTGGTAGCGCGCGAGGTCAATCGGATGGTCGGTCGCAAGTTCCGAGTACATGCGCTTGTCGCTCTTGCCGTATGGGTTTTCCTTGGTGTTGAGCGCGAGGTAACCGCCGTTGTTCTCGGGCAGCTTCTGCTTGATGATGTCGGCCTCGACGGTCACGCCGAGATGGTTCGCCTGGCCCGTGAGGTCGGCCGAGACGTGGTAATCCTTGTCGCGCTTGAAGGCCGGATTGCGCAGGTAGCACCACAGCACCGTGGGCATCCCCATCTCGTGCGCGGCCGCGAACGCCTGGCTCACCTCGACGATCTGCCGGCCGGATTCGGGCGAGCCGAAGTAGATCGTCGCCCCCACGGCCACCGCGCCGAGATCCTTCGCCTGCTTGATGCTGGCGAAGAAAATCTGGTCGTACTTGTTGGGAAAGGTGAGGAACTCGTTGTGATTGAGCTTGAGCAGGAACGGGATCTTGTGCGCGTACTTGCGTGAGCACGCGCCGAGCACGCCGAGCGTGGAGGCCACGGCATTGCAGCCGCCTTCGAGCGCGAGCTTGACGATGTTCCCGGGATCGAAATAGAGCGGGTTCTTCGCGAACGAGGCGCCCGCGCTGTGCTCGATCCCCTGGTCGACGGGCAGGATGGAAAGATACCCCGTCCTCGCCAGCCGGCCATGGTTGAACATCTGCTGCAGGCCGCGCATCACCGCCGGCGAGCGGTCGCTCGGCGCGACGACGCGATCCACGAAATCGGGACCGGGCAGATGCAGCGACTCCCGGGGGATGCCCTTGCAGACGTGCTGGAGCAGGCCACCCGCCTCGGCACCCAAAAGGCCCATGATGTCGGTCATTGTCGAATCTCCTTCTGAAAATTGGCTTGCACGGTCAGATGTTCATTATCCTGCCACAGCGAGCCGCGAACAACGCCAGCCCGGGCTTGCCGTCGCGCGGCGACTCACGCCGATCCGCGCGCCCTGAGCGCCGCTTGTGCCGCCGCGAGCCGCGCAATGGGCACGCGGGGCGCCGAGCACGAGACGTAGTCGAGCCCGGCGTCGTGGCAGAAGCGGATCGCCTCGGGTTGCCCGCCGTGTTCGCCGCAGATGCCGACGACGAGGCCCGGCCGCACGCCGCGGCCCCATTCGACCGCAAGCTGCATCAGGCGTCCGACGCCGTCGACGTCCAGCATCTCGAACGGATTGTCGGGGAGGACGCCGGACTCGATGTACTGCGGCAGGAACTTGTTCTCCGCATCTTCGCGCGAGAATGAGAAGGTCGCCTGCGTGAGGTCGTTGGTGCCGAACGAGAAAAACTCGGCGACCCGGGCGAGATCGGCCGCGCGCAGGCAAGCGCGGACGACTTCGACCATCGTGCCAAATTTGCATTGGAGGTGTACGCCGTAGCGCGCCTCGATCTCTGGCTGCAGCGCATCCACCATCGCCTTGACGCGCTCCAACTCCACGGCCGTGCAAACCTGCGGCACCATGATCTCGGGGTGCACGTCGATGCCCTCCTGTGTGCACAGGGCGGCGGCCTCGAGGATGGCGCGGATCTGCATTTCGTAGATCTCGGGAAAGCTCAAGCCGAGGCGCACGCCGCGGTGCCCCAGCATCGGATTCACTTCCGACAGCAGATGCACTTTCTTCAGCATCGCCTCGCGCCGCACGAGCGCCGCGTCGCCGCGCTTCGTCTCGCGGTACTGCGCGAGGCTCCTCTGCAGCTTCCCGAGACTGTCGACATAATCGCGCGGCAGCTCCGGATCGAGCAGCTTCAGCGTGTCCGGCAGTTCGGCGACGGAGCGCGCCGCCCGTTGCAGGTTGCGGAGCTGGCCGATCTCGAATTCGAGCTGCGATGCCGTCGGCAGGAACTCGTGCATCGGCGGATCGAGGAGGCGCACGGTGACCGGCAGCCCCGCCATTGCGGCAAAGATGCCCTTGAAGTCGGCGCGCTGGATCGGAAGCAGCTTGTCGAGGGCGGCGCGCCGCTCGGCAAGCGTGTCGGCGAGGATCATTTCCTGCACGATCGGCAGGCGCTGCGAGTCGTTGAACATGCGTTCGGTGCGGCACAGTCCGATGCCCTTGGCGCCGTATCCGCGGGCACGGGCGGCATCGCGGGGCGTGTCGGCATTGGCCATGACCTCGAGCCGCGCGACCTCGTCGGCCCACGCGAGCAGCGTCGCCAATTCGTCGAAGAACCGGGCTTCGACCGTCGGGATCTTTCCCGGATAGACGTTGCCCGTCGTGCCGTCGATCGTGATGATGTCGCCCTCGTGCAGAATCGCGTCGCCGATCTTCGCCGTCCGTTCGCGCACGTCGATCGTTATCGCGTCGCAGCCGGAGACGCACGGCTTGCCCATGCCCCGCGCGACGACCGCCGCGTGCGAGGTCTTGCCGCCCCGACTGGTCAGGATGCCCTGCGCGGCGAAGAAGCCGTGGATATCCTCGGGCTTGGTTTCTTCGCGCACGAGAATAACGCTGTCACCCTCTCGACCGCGCTGTTCCGCGGTGTCCGCGTCGAACACGATGCTGCCCGAGGCGGCGCCGGGTGACGCGGCCAGGCCCTGGGCCAGCGACCGCGCTTCGTGCGTCGGGTCGAGCGTGGGCACGAGAAGCTGCTCGAGCAGGAGCGCGTTGATGCGGGTGAGCGCCCGGTCCTTCGCGATCAACCCTTCCTCGAACATCTCGACCGAGGTCGTCACCATGGCACGCGCGTTCATCTTGCCGTTGCGGGTCTGCAGGCAGTAGAGCCGGCCGCGTTCGATCGTGAACTCGAAGTCCTGCACCTCTTTGTAGTGGGTCTCGAGCTTGTCGCGCAACTCGACGAGTTGCCGGAAGAGCCCGGGCATTTCCTGCGCCATCGCCGCGATCGGCTTCGGCGTGCGGATGCCCGCGACGACGTCCTCGCCCTGCGCGTTCACGAGGTACTCGCCGTAAATGACGTTCTCGCCGGTGGCCGGATTGCGGGTGAAACCCACGCCGGTGGCCGAGTCGTCTCCCATGTTGCCGAAGACCATCGTGCAGACGTTGACCGCCGTGCCGTTGGCCATATCCGGCGTGATCCGGAACTGGCGCCGATAATCGACCGCGCGCTTGCCGTGCCACGACTGGAATACCGCCTGGATCGAGCGTTCGAGCTGGTCGTAGGGATCGGCTGCTAGGGGCAGGCCCGTGTGCTCCCGGTAGACGGCGAGGAATGCCTGCGCGAGTTCCTGCAGCGCGTCCGCGGTCAGCTCGACGTCATGCACGGCGCCATGCTTGCGCTTGATCGCTGCCATCGCCGCGTCGAAGGCCGCGTCGGGAACGCCCATCGCGATCTTGCCGAAGAGCTGGATGAAGCGCCGGTACGCGTCCCAGGTGAAGCGCTGATTGCCGGTCTGGGCGGCGATCCCCTGCAGCGTTGCCGCGTTGAGACCGAGGTTCAGGATCGTGTCCATCATGCCCGGCATCGACATCGCCGAACCCGAGCGCACCGAGACCAGGAGCGGGTTGGTCGCCGAGCCGAATCCCTTGCCGGTCTTGCGCTCGAGCGCGGCGATGTGGGTCCGGACATCGTCCATCAGTCCGTCCGGCAGCCGCTGGTTTTCCAGATACGCGAGGCAGGCCGCCGTCGTGATGACGAAACCGGGCGGGACGTTGAGGCCGATCTGCGTCATCGCGCATAGGTTCGCGCCCTTGCCGCCGAGCAGCATCCGGTTGCCGGCCTCGCCGTCCTCGAACGTGTAGATGAATTTCCGCTCACTCATCGCCTTCCTTTGCCACGACGACTTCTCTCAATTTTCCGCTGCGCCGATCGGCGAGCGGGCGCCGCTTGTCGAGACCGACGCTCACATTGGGCAACGACTGCAAGGCGAGATAGCCGCGCAGGGCCCCCTCGGCCGCGCGCCACGTTGCGGGTCGATCGGCATCGCCACGGCAATCGAGGCGCACCAGCAGCCGGTCAGGCGCCGTCTGCACGATCTGGAAGCGCGGCACAGACACGGCGTCCTCGACGATCGTCGTGAGCGCGAGCGGCAGCAGGCGCACGATGTGGCCGTCGGGGGCGACCATCGACAGCACGTCGTCGTGCCTTCCCTCGACCTCGATCGCCGGCAGCGGGCTCCCGCAGGCGCAGGGCTCGCGCTTGACGACGATACTGTCACCGAGGTCGTACCGAATGATCGGCTGCACGCGGTTGGCGAAGTTGGTGAGCAGCACCGTCCGCGACGGTTCTCCCGGCGGAGTGGGACGATAGTCGTCGTCGACCGGCTCGAGCAGCACCCAGTCGGCGTTGACGTGCAGCCAGCCCTCGCGGCAACCGAACGCGATGCTCAGGCATTCCGACGCGCCGTATTCGTTGCTGACACGGCATCCGAAGGCAGCCTCGATCTCCGCGCGCGTGCTCGCGGGCAGGCATTCGCCGCCCGACCACAGGCTCACCGGATCGATCTCGAGCCGGCCGGCCTTCCGCTCGTGGGCCAGCAGCGAAAGCATCGTCGGATAGCTCGCGACGAATGCCGGCCGATAGGCGTTGAGCGCCGCCGCGAGTTGCGGCAGTGGATCCATGATCGAGAAGCTGCGCGCCGCGATCCACGGGCTGTTCCGGGTGAGACGTTGCCATGATGCGATGCTGGCGAAGTGATCGCCCGTCGCGGCAATCAGGGCCGCCC
>Ga0315273_10014818_pt1 | contig 10059 bp, 7 predicted proteins | sample YL17G02_0_MG_FD_205753 | JGI IMG/M metagenome (GOLD analysis project Ga0315273, IMG submission 205753) | Sediment microbial communities from Yellowstone Lake, YNP, Wyoming, USA - YL17G02_0 | ecosystem: Environmental > Aquatic > Freshwater > Lake > Sediment | place: USA: Wyoming | collected... | reverse complement strand
GAGGAATCGTAGGTCCGCCCCCCTTTCTTTTCGAACAGGTTGAGGACCGTGACCACCCTATGCTCGGCCGCCAGCCGGCGAAACCGGTCGGTCGTCGGTCCCGGGACGGGTTCGGCCTTGGCGGTCGCGTCCGCGCCGGCCGGTCTCTGGGGAAGGAAGGGCGAGAACGCCAATTCGGCGAACGCGATGAGCCTCGCCCCCTTGCGGGCCGCACGGATGAAGGCCGCCGCGCCCCGCTCGACGTTCTCTTCGACGGTCGGGCCGGCGTGCTGTTGGACGAGAGCGATCCTGAAGTTCATGTCCCGCCTAGGCGGACGCCTCTTCGACGTCCGCGACGGTCTTGGGGATGGGAGGGCCCAGGACCCGGCAGCCGCGGTCGGTGACGAGGACGTCGTCCTCGATGCGGACACCGCCGAAGCCCCGGAACCGCTCGACCCGGGCGTAATCGATGAACTCGACGAACTTTTTTTTCGCCTGCCAGTCATCGATCAGGGCGGGGATGAAGTAGATCCCCGGCTCCACGGTCAGCACATGCCCCGGCCGAAGCTCGCGGGCCATCCGGAGGTACGCCAGCCCGAACTGTTCGCTCCGCCGGACGGACCCGTCGTAGCCGACGTGGGTCTCCCCGAGACCTTCCATGTCATGGACGTCGAGGCCCAGCATGTGGCCGAGGCCGTGCGGAAAGAACAGGGCGTGGGCCCCCGCTTCAACGGCCGCCGAGACGTCGCCTTTCATCAATTTGAGGTCCTTGAGACGGGAAACCAAGGCCGCGGCTGCGGCGATATGGACGTCCTTATACCGGACGCCCGGCTTTATGGCCCGTATAGCGGTCATCTGCCCGAAGAGGACCGCCTCGTAGATGTCGCTCTGGCGGCGGTTGAAACGCCCGCCGACGGGGATGGTCCGCGTGAGGTCGCAGGCATAGTGCAGAGGGGATTCCGTCCCGGTATCGGCGACGAGCATGCGCCCTCTGGTAAGGACGTTCGAGGTCCCGAGGTTGTGGAAGACGTGTCCGTTGACGGTGACGATGGGCGGGAAGGCCCAGGAGCCGCCGAGGGAACGCATGACCCCCTCCATGGCCCCAAGGACATAGGTCTCACCCCGGCCCGGCTTTGCCATGTGCATCGCCGCGAGGTAGGCCGGCCGGGCGATGCCGATGGCGAGCTCGATCTCGGCGATCTCCTCGGCGGACTTCACCGAGCGCTGAGCGACCACGGCCCGGATGAGGTCAATGGACGCGCCCGCCTTGATCTTTGATGCGGGAATGCCTATAAAGTCCCCGATCTCAAACGCGACGTCGGCCCTATAGGGGGGCAGATAATGGATTTTCCTTTTCTTCGCGAGGGCGGCTTGGATATGCCTCCCGAGCTCTGCTCGCGGGGCCGTCTCCTTAACGCCGACCTCCGCGGCCCGGTCCCGTAGGGGCGCCTGAGGGCCGGTCCAGATGATGTCCTCGAGCCCGGCGTCATCGCCGAAGAGGATCTCCCGGTCGGCGTCGATGTCGACAAGGCCGGCGAGGCCGGGCCCGTCTAGGCCGAAGAAATACAGGAACGAACTGTCCTGCCGGAAGGGATAGGCGTTGGCCGGGTAATTCATCGGGCTATCCCCGTTCCCCGGGAACAGGATGATTCCCGACCCGACCTGCTTTTTCAGGAGCCGGCGTCTTCGGACGTAAGTGCTTTTTTCGAACACGGGAACCTCCTCGCGATTCGGTCAGAGCCTCTGTATAGCATTTAACCGGGAGCAAATCAACCCATTCGGCTCCCCGGGCTTTGCAGTCCTCATTCGCGGAGCGAATGAGGACTGCAAAGCCCGGGGTATGCTCAGGGTTGATACTGAGCACCACCCACTTAAAAATACGGGGTGGGTGGTGGCGAACGTATCAAATGGAACAGGCTTCAGCCGAAAGATCAAAGGGGAAACCGAAAGCGGGAAAAAAGAGGTGGTAGCGGGGGTTGGATTTGAACCAACGACCTCCGGGTTATGAGCCCGACGAGCTACCAGACTGCTCTACCCCGCGATACCGGCCTCATTATATCAGAACCGTTCCCTTTGTCAAAGGAATAAATTGCCTTTGCGGCCTCGCGGCGCTCGACCCTTGACATTGCCCGCCGACCTCAATTAAATTGGGGTCGGATTATTCATGGAGCACGTACTCTTTTTCGTCCTCTCCGCGACCTGCGTCGCCTCCGTCCTGGGGATGATCCTGTCCCGGGACCAGACCCGCGGCGCTCTCTTCCTCGTTCTGGCCTTCGCGGCCCTCGGCGGGATCTTCGGGCTCCTCGATGCTCCGTTCGTAGCTGCGGTCCAAGTCCTCATCTACGCCGGGGCGATCATGGTCCTGTTCTTATTCGTCCTCATGACGACCGATCCCGCGGAAGGTCGGGAACAGGAAAAGGGACGATGGCTAGGCATTCCGGCAGTCCTTCTCTCTCTCGTGCTCCTCGCCGAGCTTCTCCTTGCCCTCCGGTCCGTCGCCGGCGGGGCATCGGGCCTCGCGGCGGGGTCGACCGACCGGCTAGGAGGACTGCTCCTCGGAAAATATCTCTATGCGTTCGAGATCGCTTCGATCCTCATCGTCGCCGCGCTTACCGGGGCCATGGCCCTGGCCGGAAGGAAAGGCGGCCGATGATCCCCGCCTCCTGGTTCCTCGTCCTGGCGGCCGTCCTGTTCGCCCTGGGGCTCGCGGCCTTCTTCCTGAAGCAAGACCTCATTTCAATGGTCCTTTCGGTCGAGATCATGCTGAACGCAGCTAACCTGGCGTTCCTGGCCTTCGCGAGGTCCGCCCGGACTCTCGACGGCCAGGTCGTGGTCCTGTTCATCGTCACGGTCGCCGCGGCCGAGGCCGCCGCCGGAGCAGCGATCGTTATTTTGTTCTTCCGGACAAAAAAATCAGTTCGCCGCGACGCGGCCAACATCATGAAAGGCTGAGATGACGGCAAACTTCTGGCTCGCCCCCTTTGTCCCCGCCCTGAGCGCCTTCGTGCTCTTCCTCTTCGGAGGCAAGTTGGGCCGGAAATGGATCGCCCTCCAAGCTTGCCTGGCCGTCCTCGTCGCCTTCCTCCTCTCCGCGGCCGCCCTCCCCGGCCTCCTCGAATCCGGGCCCGTCTCGAAGGAGCTTTTCCCGTGGATTTCGGCCGACTCCTTCTCGGCGGTGGCGGGATTCCTGTTCGATCGCCTGTCGGCGGTCATGGTTCTCGTCGTGACCGGCGTCGGGTTCCTCATCCACGTCTTTTCCGTCGGCTATATGGGCAAAGACCGGTCCCCTGCCCGGTATTTCGGGCTCCTCAACCTGTTCACGGCATTCATGCTGATCCTAGTCCTCGCTTCCGACCTCGTCCTGATGTTCGTCGGATGGGAGGGCGTCGGGCTGTGCTCCTACCTCCTGATCGGGTTCTGGTTCGAACGGCCCGCCGCCGCGGCCGCGGGAAAGAAGGCATTCCTCGTCAACAGGATCGGCGACGCGGCCTTCCTCGTCGGCATGCTCCTCATCCTGACGACTGCCGGCGGTTCCGGGTTCGGGGTGATCCATGCCGCCGTCGCCCGCGGGGCGTTCTCCCCCGCCGTTGCCACGGCCGCGGCTCTCCTCCTTTTCGCCGGCGCGACGGGGAAATCCGCCCAGGTCCCGCTCTATGTCTGGCTTCCCGACGCGATGGAGGGGCCCACGCCGGTCAGCGCGCTCATTCACGCCGCCACGATGGTAACCGCCGGCGTCTACATGGTATGCCGGATGAGCCCCCTGTTCGCCGCGTCCGCCACGGCTTCGGCGGTCGTCGCGGCGACCGGCGCCGCGACGGCGCTCTTTGCGGCGACCATGGCCCTTGCCGAGAACGACATCAAGAGGGTCTTGGCCTATTCAACCGTCTCCCAGATCGGGTACATGTTCATCGGCTGCGGGGTCGGGGCTTACGCCGCAGGCATGTTCCATCTCGTCACGCATGCGTTCTTCAAGAGCCTCCTCTTCCTCGCCGCGGGGAGCATCATCCACTCTCTTTCCGGGGTCCAGGACGTGAGGAAGATGGGCGGCCTCCGAAAACACCTGCCTCGGACGTTTCCGGTGTTCCTCATTGGCGCGGCCGCCCTATCGGGAGTGCCCTTCCTTTCAGGGTTCTTCTCCAAGGATGCCATTCTGAGCCGGGCCTATGCCGAAGGAAATCTGTTCGTCTGGGCGGCCGGGCTGGCGACCGCCGTCCTCACGGCCCTGTATATGTTCCGGGTGGTCATCCTCGTGTTTTACGGCCGTGAAAGGTTCCCTCAAGACGCGAAGGAGCATATCCATGAATCCCCGCCGATCATGACGGTTCCCCTCCAGGTTCTGGCATTTTTTGCCGCCTTCGTCGGACTCCTGGGGCTCCCGGCCGTATTCGCGGAAAAGGCGAACGTATTCTCCCGCTTCCTGGGACCCGCATTCCCTCACCCGGCTGAACAGGCTATGGGGGTCTCGACCGAATGGGCCCTCCTTCTCCTATCGACAGCGGCCGCCCTGGCCGGGATCGCCGGGGCCTATATCCTATACGTCAGGGCGCCGGGGGTTCCAGCCTTTATGGCCGGGCGTTTCCCGCGCGCGATCCGAGCGTTGAGACGGAAGTATTACGTCGACGAATTCTACCGGGCGGCGCTGATCACGCCCATTGTACGTGGGTCGGAAGTGATCTCCCGCGACTTTGACCTTCGGGTCATCGACGGGGCCGTCAATGGCTCGGCTGCGGCGGTCTCCACGGCCGGGAAATGGATCAACGTCCTGCAGACGGGCCTCATCAGGGATTACGCCCTCGCATTCCTCCTCGGCGCGGTCGTCATCCTGGCGGTCCTCCTCATGTGAACTGACGACGATGCCGATCCTTAGCCTTATCACGTTCCTTCCGCTGACCGGGGCCCTCGCCCTGATCTTCGTGCCCGCGGCCCGGGTCCGGGCGGTCCGTCTCGTGGCCCTTGGAACGTCCATTGCCGTGCTCATCCTTGTGCTCGTCCTCTTCTTCGGGTTCGACGCGTCGACGGGCGGGCCCCAATTCGTAGAACAGCGGGCCTGGATCGGATACGGCATCCGATACCATGTCGGGATCGACGGGATCAGCCTCCTCCTCGTCGCCCTGACGGCCCTTCTCGTGCCCGTGGCGCTGCTCGCATCCTGGGGGTCGGTCGGCGCCCGGGTCAAGGAATTCTCTTTCTTCATGCTCGTCCTCGAAACAGGCGTCCTCGGGATCTTTGTTTCCCTAGACCTCTTCCTCTTCTACGTCTTCTGGGAAGCCATGCTTGTCCCGATGGCGTTCATCATCGGGATCTGGGGGGGCGTCCGGAAGATCTACGCCACGGTGAAGTTCGTCCTTTTCACCATGTTCGGCAGTCTCCTCATGCTCGCGGCGATCCTCGTCCTACAATCCCAGTTCCACCGGGCTACCGGCGTGCATTCGTTCGCGATCGCCGATCTCTGCGGTCTGACTTTGGACCCCGCCCTCCAGACGTGGCTCTTCCTCGCGTTCGGCCTGGCCTTCGCCGTCAAGGTCCCGATGTTTCCGCTCCACACCTGGCTTCCGGACGCCCACGTCGAGGCCCCGACGCCGGGCTCGGTCATCCTCGCCGGGATCCTGTTAAAGACTGGAGCCTACGGATTCATCCGCCTCGCCCTGCCGCTCTTCCCGGACGCCGTTGCCCGGTTCATGCCGGGGCTTTCCATCCTGGCTGCCGTCGGGATCGTCTACGGCGGGCTGATGGCCCTTGTCCAGAAAGACATGAAGTCCCTCGTCGCTTACTCGAGCGTCAGCCACATGGGGCTCGTCGTCCTTGCGGTCTTCGCGCTGAACGTCGAAGCCCTGGAAGGCGCCCTATTCCAGATGATCGCCCATGGTCTCGGGACGGGCGCGCTCTTCCTGTGCGTAGGAATTCTTTACGAGAGGACGCACACCCGGCGGATCTCGGATTACGGCGGCGTCGGGCGGACCATGCCGGTGTTCTCGGCGCTCTTCCTCATCGCTCTTCTGTCTTCGCTGGGACTGCCCGGCCTCAGCGGATTCGTCGGGGAGATCCTTTGCTTTTTCGGCGTATTCAGGGTGGACCGCGGGCTCGCGATCGTCGCCGTGACGACGGTCATCCTTTCGGCGGCCTATCTCCTCCGGCTGTTCCAGGGCGTGATGCACGGTCCTGTCGCGAATGAAGCGGTCCGCTCGTTGAAGGACGTGAACGCGAGAGAGCTGGCCTCTCTCGGGCCGCTCGTCGTCCTGATGATCGGCCTGGGCCTCTTCCCGGGGCTCCTGCTCGGGAAGATGCACGCCTCGGTCAGGACATACTTCGAGCTCCTCCGGCGGCCTCGCCCGGCCGTCGTTCTGAAGATTGCGCCGGGCAGGACCGTTCTTCCCGGAGCCGTTCCGAGGTCCGACCGGGGAGGCCGGCCATGACCGGGATCCTGGCTGGGGCTCCGTTGGCGGTCCTTACGGGAGCAGCCCTCCTCATCCTCATGCTCGACGCCTTTTTCCCCCGGCTATGCCGCCGGACCGTAGGCCCGGGAGCAGTTTTCGCGTTCGCGGCAGCGGCCGTCGGCGATGTTCTCTCGTGGGGCAAGGGATCCACCCTGTTCGGCGGGGACCTGGTCCTCGACGGTCCCGGCGTCGTGTTCATCGGCCTCTTCTGCGGGGCGGGGATTCTCGTCGTCCTCTCCGGGCTCGGACATGTCGAGCGGCGGGGCATCGATCCGGGTGCCTATCATGCCCTCCTCCTTCTGTCTTGCGCCGGCGCGACGGTCATGGTTTCGTCCCCTAACCTCCTCGTCATCCTCCTCGGCCTCGAGCTCCTCTCGATATCGGGGTATGCCCTGGCGGGGATCGACCGCGCCGACCCGAGATCGACGGAATCCGCGGTCAAGGCCTTCCTGACGGGAAGCCTGGCCTCCGCGTTCCTCATCTTCGGTCTCGCCTTCCTATATGGCGCCGCGGGGTCGTTGGAAATTCCTTCGGTCCTGTCCGCCCTCGGCGCGCCGGGCTCCGCGGCCTGGGCGGGTCCGGTCGGCCTGGGCCTGGTCGTCGTCGGATTCGCGTTCAAGGTCGCCCTCGTTCCCTTCCATATGTGGGCGCCCGACGTCTATGAGGGCGCGCCCACCCCCGTCACGGCCTTCCTGACGGTCGTGCCCAAAGCGGCCGGTTTCGCCGTTCTCTTTAGGCTGTTGGGATCCCCGGGGTCAGGCCCTGACATTGTCCGAACGTCCCTTGGGGCCGTAGCCGCTCTGACCATGATCGCAGCCAGCCTCGCGGCAATTCGACAGAAAAACATCAAGAGGCTCCTCGCCTATTCGAGCATCGCCCATTCCGGAACGATCCTCGTGGCCGTCGTCGCCGGCGACGGGCCGGGTCTCGCGTTTTATCTCACGGTCTACCTCTTCATGAGCGTCGGCGCTTTCGGTGCGGTCATGGCTTTGGCGGGAAAGGACGGGGAGCGACTGGACCTTGACTCGTTCGCGGGAGCCGGCTACGGGTCCCCCTGGATCGCCGCTCTGTTCTCAGTATCCTTGTTATCCCTCGCAGGATTTCCGCCGACTGGGGGGTTCCTGGCCAAGTTCTTCGTCTTCGCGACAGCGATCGATCGAGGCTTCGCAGGCCTTGTCGTCGTCGCCCTTCTGGCGAGCCTCGTTTCAGTCTATTACTATCTCCGCGTGATCGTTGTCATGTACATGAAGCCGCCCGCATTCGTTAGGGCGGAAGGGTCCGGGCCGGAGGCCGGCCATCCCGCCCTCTACCTGGTCCTCTTCCTGTGCTTTTATGCCGTTCTCCAGCTTGGGATCATGCCGGGGAACCTTCTCGACGTCATCAGACGGGCTTTCTGATGCGCTGGTCCAGAAAGCGGCGCCGAGCCTCCAGTTGCCGCGCGGCCATTGCGTCTACTCGGCAGCTCCGGCATATTCCTCCTTTGGCGGGACCTCTCCGAGAAGGAGCGATCGAATGAGGACAGGCCGGTTTCGGGGGGAACTCGTGATCATATTTTCCATCGCGCCGCCGGGCGAAGACTTCCGTGTTTACACGAGCGGGACGGCCCGACGGAAGTAAGGGATCCGAAATATGCTGCCCAAGAAGACGCCCGCGATCCTGGCCTGTTTTCTGGCCGCATCGGCCCTTGTCGCTTCGGCCCGGGACGGCAAGACGGGAGTGAAGAACATCATCCTCCTCATCCCCGACGGGATGAGTCTCTCGGACATCGTCCTGACCCGATGGTACCAGGAAGGGCGGCCCCTGGCCATGGACGGCTTTGTCTCCGGATTGGTCAGGACGTACAGCGCGAACTCCCTGATCACGGATTCCGCCGCGGCCGGCTCGGCCTACGCCACGGGCCGCAAGGTCGAGAACGAGACCGTGTCCGTTGCCCCCGCAGCCGCGCCGATGCCCGGCGCCTTCGCGAGCCCTCCTGAAGACGCCCATCGGCCTCTTCCCACGATCCTCGAAGCCGCCCGGCTGAAAGGCATGGCCACGGGGATCGTTACCTCGAGCGCCCTCATCGACGCGACGCCGGCCTCGTTCGCGAGCCATGTCCTGGACCGGTACGACAAGGACGTCATCGCCGAGCAGATGGTCTACGCCGGAGTCGATGTCCTTCTCGCCGGGGGGAGCGACCATCTCGTGCCCGGGGCCGCAAAGGACAACCGCAAGGACGGCGAGGACCTGACCAGGTCGCTCGCCGGCCTAGGATATGTCTACGTCACAGACAAGGACGGCCTGACGCGGGCGGCGGCGCGGCCCGAAATATGGGGCCTCTTCGCTCCCGGGGAGATGCCATCGGAATTCGACCGCCCCCCGGGAAGCCTTCCCGATCTCGCGGAGCTAACACGGGAGGCCCTCCGGATCCTCTCCAGGGACAAGGACGGCTTCTTCCTGCTGGTGGAGTCGGGAGAGATCGACTCTTTCGGCCACGATAACGACCCGATCGGGATCATCAGCGAGGTCCTCGCATTCGACAAGGCGTTCCGGGTCGCCGTGGATTTCGCCGTCGCGGACGGGCGGACGGCGGTTGTCGCCTGCGCCGATCATGCCACGGGGGGATTATCCATCGAGACCTATGGGACCCTTGCTGATCTCCTATCGGTCCTGAAAAAAGCGAGATTCACGAGCTATGCCGTCCGGGACCGGATCGCCCCCGGAGGCGCGAACCTCGAAGAGGTCCTCGGCCGGGACTATGGTCTGTCAGGGCTCACGCCCCCCGAACGGGAATCGATCCTATCCGGGCTCAAGGAAGAGAATCTCCCCCCGGCGATCGGCCGGGTCCTCGCGGCCCGGGCTGGCTTGTCATTCAGCACGGACAGCCATACCGGAGAAGATGTCGCGCTGTTCGCCTATCACCCGGCGGGTTTCAAGCCCACGGACATGGTCGGGAGCGGCGTCGTTCAGAACGTCGATATCAACCGATACATGCAAAAGGTCCTCGGGCTTGATCTGGCCGCCCTGCGCGACACTCTTCACCTGCCCGCGGACCTCTTCGAGGGCCGGGGCTCGAAGGTCGCCCTTGACCTCACCGACGAGGCCAACCCGATCGTCCGCGTGACCCGGGGGAAGGACGTCCTCGAGCTCCCTGTCAACAAGAACCAGGCCGTCCTCAACGGACGCCTCATCAAGCTCAACGGGCTCGTCACGGTCGTCGACGGCCGGATCTGGGTCCCGAGACAGGCGATCGAACTCTTGAGATGATCGTTCGCGAAAGGAGGTCTTCATGACCGCACACAGAAAGACGGTGCTTTGCGCGGCCGTTCTGCTTGTATCCTGGACCCTGGCCGGAGCCGCTGGCGCCCGCGAAGCGGCGAAGGCGCCGGCGGCCCTCCCCGGCTTGGACGCGGCCGTCTCCCGCGCCCTCGCTGCGTTCGAGGTTCCCGGCATCGCCCTGGCCATTGTCAAGGACGGGAAAGTGGTTTTTGCCAAAGGCTTCGGCGTCCGCAGGCTCGGCGAGCCCGCGACCGTCGATGAGAAGACGCTGTTCGGGATCGCCTCGAACACCAAGGTCTTCACGGCCGTCGCGCTCGGGCTCCTCGTCGAGGCGGGAAAACTGGCCTGGGACGCCCCGGTCATCGACTATCTCCCCGGGTTCCAGATG
>Ga0315273_10014815_pt1 | contig 10060 bp, 5 predicted proteins | sample YL17G02_0_MG_FD_205753 | JGI IMG/M metagenome (GOLD analysis project Ga0315273, IMG submission 205753) | Sediment microbial communities from Yellowstone Lake, YNP, Wyoming, USA - YL17G02_0 | ecosystem: Environmental > Aquatic > Freshwater > Lake > Sediment | place: USA: Wyoming | collected... | reverse complement strand
ACAACGGTGGCCGCCCCATCGACCTCCAGCGTTGGTCGCGAGAAGCCGCCCGCCACGCCGACAACCTGCAACCGAAACTGGATCGGCTGTGCCTCGCCGGGATTGGTCATGATCCATGTCGAGGCCGTCGGCTCGCCGGGCTGGCCGACGACGCGCTCGTGACGAAACGGGCCGGAGGCGTTGAAGGGATAGAGATCCCACGCGCCGCCGCCGACGGGCGCCAGGTGGAACTCGAGCGCCGGGTTCTTCAGCCGCTCGCGCAGCGCAGCGGAGAACGCGCCCGTGCGGCGCGCGGTTTCCCACTCCCGGATCGCGTCGAGCAGGATGCCGGTCTCCGCGTTCGTGCGCAGTTCGCTGAGCGTCGTCGACATGGCGAATCCGGCGTTGTGGCCGGCGGCGCGCGCCAGCATCCACTCCATCTCCGGCAGGCTCGTGGCCGAGGTCAGCCGGTACCAGCCGAGCATGTGCGGAATGAAGTTGCGTTCGAAGAGCGCCTGGTTCTGGAGGCGGTACTCCTGCATGCTCTCCCGGAAGCCGCCGTACCACGGCTCGCCCCAGTTGCAATAGGTGTTGATGTGCCAGTAGAACGGCTCGGAGTTGCTGGTGCCGTTGAGCACGGGATGATCGAGCGCGTCGTAGAACACCTTCGCGAAGCGCTCGATCGCGTAGTCGCCCTGGCCGGTCCCGAGGCCGCCTTCGTGCCCGTCGAAATCCATGTGGCTGACGCCGGTCGCATTGAACCACGTCGCGAGATTCCGGGCGATCTCGTCCTGCATGTCGATGGTCGGGTAGAAGACCTTGTAGGGATGATCGAGCAGTTTGCCGACGGCCGCTCCCGTGCGGTGAGTCGCCGCCCTGGTCCCGAACGCCCCCCGCTCGCAGTCGACGAGCATCCACGGCGGCGTCGCGGACACCGCGCGGTACCGGACGAGTTCCTGATCGATGACGACGGTGTGCAACCAGTTGGCCTTCTCGTTGGCGAAGTACTCCGGCGAGGCCACGGGCACCGCGTTCGCGCTGGCGTCGAGGTCGGCGGTGAGCGTGCTCTCCCCCGTCCGCGAGAGCCGCGGGTCCGGCACAGGCGTGACATACGGGTCGTTGGTGTTGATGAAGTTGGTGAGCGTGTGCACGCCTATGCGGATGCCCTGCGCCCGCGCCTTCTCGACGGCGGCCCTCATCCCTGCGTTGCCGCTCGGGAACGCCTTCGGGTCGAGCGCGTAGTGTCCCCAGCTCGCGAACGGTTCGGGATGGTAGAGCGACAGCAGGTTCGCGCGCTTCGTGTAGGCGAGCAGTTCGTCGACGGTGGACTCGGTGAACGCCGCAATCAGGTACGACCGCCCGAGATCGGGCCACTGCTTCACCCACACGCCATCGATCGTCGGATGCGGCAACCCTTCGGCGATCTCGATGGCGCCGATCCGGTCGAGGGTCTGCGCGACCGGGCAGCCGAAGATCGCAATGCTCGATCCGACGACGGTCTCGCCCGGGAGCGGCGCAACCGGCATATTCGGAAACTGCCCCGTCCATCCCGATACGCGGCGTGGTCGCGATCGGTCGAGCGAATACGCCTGCAGGACGCTGCCCCACGGGGCCGGCTGCGCCACGCGGCTGCGCGACGGGTCGCTGCCCTCGTCGTGCGCGGGGATGCCGCCGAGCGTCTTGATGTTCAGGACTTGCAGGCCGACCGCGAACGTCGCGTCGCGGACCACGCCGATGATCTCCCCCACCGTCTCGCCGATCGTGATGGGGTACGGCCCCCAGATCACGGCGTCGACGATCCCGACCGGATCGACGCGGGTGATTGCGAGGGCCACGTGGGTCGGCCGCGCAACCGCCTTCACTTGTACCCGCGCTCCGCTCGGTTCGAATCGCAGCGTCGCCAGGCCGGCGCGGGCGTCCCATGTCATGGCCGCCGGCGATTCCACGCGCGTGCCGATCCGAATCTGCAACAGCGGCGCGGGCTGGCCCGCCGCGAGCGACTCCTGGCCGCGCGCCGGGTTGAGCAGACTCGTCACCTGGCCGCGCCCGTCGAGGCGCACGCGGAGGTCTGTGGTGGTGAGGGTGACCTGTGCGGCCGACGGCCCGGCCGCGAGGATCAAAAGGGCGCAGAGCGCGAGACTGATCGGGAGACGCATTGGCAACTCCATCCGCGGTCGGCCTACCGTACCACGATCCCGCCGGAGAGACCCGGCCCGCAGGGATCGCGCCTGCCATCCGCGGTAAGATGCGCGAGAAGGATTACGCAACCCCTCTGTGTGATCGTCCAGGAGACCGACCGATGAACCACGCCGTCCCATTCGCCCGATTCACGATCGCGGTCATGGCGGTGGCCGCGCTGGCGTCGGTGGCCACCGCCCAGCCGCCTGTACCGCCGCCCGCGAATCCGGCCTCGCCCCAGGCTGGACGCGGGGCCGGACGGCCGATTGTCGTGTCACCCGAAGTCCTTCCCGATCGGCGGGTCGTCTTCCGAATCTATGCGCCGCGCGCCGAGAGCGTGACGCTCAGCGCAGGCGACATTCCGGCACCCGCTGTGCCGGGTGCGCTGCCGCCGGCGCCGCCGGCCCAGACGCCTGCCGCCGCTGGTGCACCGCCTGCCGCGCCGCAAGCGCCGCGCGGCCCCGTCTTCACGAAGAGCGAAAACGGTGTGTGGGAAACAACCGTCGGGCCCGTCGTCCCCGGCGCATTCCGCTACGTGTTCCAGGTGGACGGCGTGCGCACGCTCGACCCGGTGAACACCGGGCTGAGCGAGTCGAACACGGCGAACTGGAGCCTGTTCTACGTGCCGGGCCTCGACGTCGAGGACGTGAAGGAGGTGCCACATGGCGCCGTGGCATCGGTCTACTACTACTCGGCAACGCTGAAGACTACGCGCCGGATGCACGTGTACACGCCGCCGGGATACGAGTCGGGCCAGAAGAAGTACCCGGTCTTCTACCTGCTGCACGGGGCCGGAGACAGTGACGACGCGTGGACATCGGTCGGCCGCGCCGGCTTCATCATCGACAACCTGATCGCCACCAGGCAGGTGCCGCCGATGGTCATCGTCATGCCCGCCGGCCATCAGCCGGCACCTCCAGTTGGCGCCGCACCGGCCACTCCTGCGCCATCTCCCGTGGCGCCGCAGGCCATCAATGCGTTCACCCGGGAATTCGTGGCCGACGTAGTGCCCTACGTCGAGCGCCACTATCGGCTGCTCCCGGGTCGTCGAAACTGCGCTATTGCCGGCCTCTCGATGGGCGGAAGCCAGACGCTCGACGTCGCGTTCCGGCATCTGGATCGGTTTGCGTACATCGGCGTGTTCAGTTCCGGCGCGTCGCTCGGCGGAGGCCGCGGCGCGGGAACCGCCGCCACGCCGCCGCCCGACTGGGAGACCGTGCACAAGTCGAATCTGGCCGACACGCGCCTCAAGAAGGGCACGAGGCTGATCTGGCTGAGCACGGGCGTAGACGATCGCCTCATGGCCAACACCAAGGCCACGGTCGAACTGCTGCAGAAGCACGGGTTCAAGCCGGTGTTCAAGCAGAGCCCTGGCGGGCACACCTGGCTCAACTGGCGTGACTACCTCCGCGACTTCGCGACGCAGATCTTCAAGTAGCAGGGACAGTACTCGACGGGCGCCGTTACTCCCGCCGCCCTTGCCATGGTCAGTCCCGCGCGCCTTTTGTTCACGTGCGAGGCGCACCTCTCTAATCCGGCCTCGCCTCAATCCTGTGTAATAACTGCCGGTTGCGTCAGCTGCGGCGATGATCTTGCTCGGCTGAGCCTGGTGTCCGTTTTGTCTCGAACTGACTAACCTCTGCCATGGCGGGGGTTTAGCGCCTGCCAATATCGGGGGGTTGCCACGGCCACGTTGGCATGTCGCTTGCGAACGAGAATCCGGGGGGATTCTACTACCCTCAGCGATGTAACACGGCGCGGCTACACAGGAGCAAACAAACATGCGGAGCCGATTCAGACTTCATCATCTTCTTTGGATCCTGCCGGTGGCCGTCGCGGCCGTGGCTGTCGCGTGCGGGGGGACAACGGCCAAGAGTCCGACGGCTGCGACGAGCGTGATCGCCGACTCCGGCTCGACGCCCGGCTCAGGCTCGGCCCCGGTTTCAGGCTCAACACCGACACCCGGCACGGGTGGCACCGGTTCGGGCGGCAGCGGCACCCTAAGAGTGGTCATCACGGACAGCCCGTTCAGCGAGGCCTCGGCCGTCCTGGTCACGTTCTCGGAGGTGAGCGCTCACGTGAGCGGGACTGACACGAGCGACGGTGACTGGATCACCCTGCCTTTTGCCGACGTAGACGAAAGCGTACCTGTCAAGACGCGAACCTGCGATCTGAAGAAGCTCGTGGGCGCCACCGACGTCCTGGGGGTTGGATCGCTCGCAGCCGGTCACTACACCCAGCTGCGGCTGACCGTCTCGAGCGCGACGATCTATAAGACCGATAAGACGGCGGCGGCAGACCCCGCGTGCGCGACCATTCTGAAGGTGACGCCGCCGGTGACGACGCCGCCGACGCCGCCAGAAAAGGGCATCTCGGTGGACGTGCCCTCCGGCACGCTGAAGCTGAACCGCGAGTTCTATGTGCCCGCCGGCGGCGCGACGATGATTCTCCTTGATTTCGACGGAGACAAATCCATCCACCAGACGGGGAACGGGAAGTACAAGATGACGCCAGTCATCGGCGTCGTGAGCGTCCAGTAGGCACGCGCGGAACCGGCACGAACGTCGGACGGCTGCGATGTCGCAGCGCTACGGCGTGATCGGCCCCCAGATCATCGGGAACGAGCGGAAGTTGGCGCTGAACGACGACGGATCCCGATCGGGCGACTGGTTGCCGGGCGGACGCAGAAACGCCAGGCGTGTGGCATCCCTGTCGAAGGCGTTCGGCTCGACGATCGCGCTGTTGTTCATGAACGACGCCCGCATCGTGACGTGGTCCCATCCGAGGGCGTGTCCCATCTCGTGCACGCGCAGCGTGCGCTTGTAGATGCTGCCCGAGCCGTCGAAGTCGCGATCCAGCATCACCGCGCCCGCGACGACGACGTTCGATCGCGAGGCCCAGCGCCCGTAGCCCCAGTACGTCGTGGCCGCCTGGAGCCCCTTGAAGCGTGCGACGACGATCGCTCCCTCCCGCGTGAAGAACGGCACGCGGGAGCCGTCCGCGGGCGACTCGGTCGCCACGGAACTGAAGGCGCCGAACGCGTCACCGGTCACCTGGGGCAGGCCCCAGGCCAGGTCGGCGGCAATCGCATCCCGGTCATCGGTTGTAAGTCTGTCGGCCGTTGCGACATACCCGGAGTCGCCGACCGTCGTGAACTGCAGCACGGCGTCGATGATAATGAGCCTCGGCGCGGTGTCCCAGCGGCGCAGGGTGGCCGCGCCCCCGCGGCACATCTGATCGAATGTCGCCAGATCGAAGGAAACGGGAATCAGTGACAGCTGGGCTGCCGCACCGGGAAAGCGAAGTACGGTCTGACGCTCGACCGCGCCCGATCCCAGGAGGTTGGCGGTGTACTGGCCGGACGCGGCGACCAGCGAGAACGTGCCGTCGGCGGCCGTCGTGACGCCCGTCCCGTCCTGCAGCCGGATCGTGATCCCCGCCAGCGCAGCCGACGTGAACACGTCGAACGCGCGCCCGGCAATCGGAACACCCGAGCCAGCCGGTCCGGTCCCCGTTCCTGATACGGGTATGGTGTTGGTTCCACCGGTCTGATCGCCGTTGACCGTCAGCGTCCCACTGTAGATTTGCGTCGCCGTCGGCACAAACCGAACGGTCACGTCCTGCGACCCGCCCGCCCCGATGGTCCCGCTGGTCCAGTTCAGCGTGTATCCGCTCGGTCCAGCTATCGAACTGACCGTCAGCGCGCCCGTCCCGCTGTTGCTGATCTTGAGGGTGGCATCCCCCGTCATCCCGACAGGCACACTGCCAAACGCCAGATTGCCAGTGAGCGAAATCACCTTTGTGGATGTCGGAGTTGGTGTCGGAGTCGGAGTTGGCGTAGGAGCAGTGGGACTGCTCTTCCCGCCGCCACAGCCGGTCAGGCACGCGATCACGACTCCAGCGAGAACTGGCTGAACGGAGAGTCTCCAGCGCATCGTACCAATCTCCCCACACTCGGAATGAGGACGCCAGCATCGGGGCCACCCCGGCGGCACGGCCGGCAGCAAGTATAGTCGCGGAACGACGCGATCAACTCAACAGGCGTTTCGCGTGTCGCGACCCTCGTACGGCCTGGTCACTCTGGGCTCGCGGATGATCCGGACAGCCGGTTGGTTCCCGGCCGCTGGCGGGTCGGTGGCGCCCGTTGCTTGACGGCCCTGTTTGGCGCTTGCTAGCATGCGGGCACTAATCCCGACACCAGGACAACAATGTGAGCACAAACAAGAACATCAGCCGATCGCGGCGCACGTTTCTCGCATCGGTTCCGGCTGCCGTCGCCGGCGCCGTGGCAACAGGCGCCGTCTCAACCGGCGCGTGGGCACAGCCACCCGCGCCGCCCCAGCCGGCGGCTCCCCAGGCGACACCGCCCCCGCCGTCCGGTCCGGTGACCGTCGAGATGCTCAGAGCCGCCGAGACCATCGACGGTGTGAAGTTCACGAGCGAGGAGGAGCAGGCGGCGCTCTCAACCGTCAACAACAACCTCACCTCCTACCAGCGGCTGCGCGATCTGAAGATGCCGCAGGCAACGGAGCCCGCCTACCTCTTCAAGCCTGCGCTCCCCGGGAAAGAGCCGAAGGGCCCCTCAACGCCTGGCGCGCCGATTCGGTACGCGAAGCCGCCGCGCACGCTGAAGCGTCCGGCCAACCTCGAGGAGGTAGCGTTCTGGCCCGTAACCCGCCTCGCCGCCCTCGTCGAGCGGCGGCTCGTGACGTCGATCGAACTCACGCGGATGTACGTCGAGCGGCTGAAGCGCTACCAGCCCAAGCTGCTCTTCTACGTGACCCTCACAGAGGAACTGGCGCTTAAACAGGCCGCCGACGCCGACCGCGCGATTGCGGCCGGCAAGTACAAGGGCCCGCTGCACGGCATTCCCTGGGGTGCGAAGGACCTGTTTGCCACCAAGGGCATCAAGACGACGTGGGGCGGGGAACTGTACGTCGACCAGGTCTTCGACTACGACGCGACGGTTGTCGAGCGGCTGCGTGAGGCTGGGGCGGTACTCGTCGCCAAACTCACGTTGGGCGCCCTCGCGCAGGGTGACCGCTGGTTTGGCGGGCAGACGAAGAACCCCTGGGACGTCGCGCGCGGATCCAGCGGATCGTCGGCAGGACCGAGTTCGGCCACCGCGGCGGGCTGCGTCGGATTCGGCATCGGCAGCGAAACACGCGGATCCATCCTGTCGCCCGCCGCAGAGAATGGCTGCGTCGGCCTGCGACCCACCTATGGCCGCGTCAGCCGCTATGGCGCCATGGCGCTCTCGACCACGATGGACAAGGTCGGCCCGCTGTGCCGGTACGTCGAAGACGCCGTGCTCGCACTCAACGCCATCTACGGACCCGACAAGCGCGACGGATCAGTGGCCGACGCTGCCTTCACGTGGAATCCGGACGCGCCGCTGGCCGGGTACCGGATCGCCTACTTCAAGACGGCGTTCGACAACGGCGGCGGACGCGGTGCCGGCGCGCCCGGCGCCGCAGGTGCCCCAGGTGCCGCTGGCGCGGCAGGAGTTTCGGGAGCTGGCGCGGGAGCCGGTGCCGGCGCGGCAGGCGCGCCTGGAGCCGGTGCGGGTGCTGGCGCGGGCGCTGGAGCCGGCGTGGGTGCCGGTGCGGCCGCAGCAGGCGCGGCGGGCGGCGGGGCTGGTCGCGGCGGGCGCGGTGCGCCGCTCACGCCCGAGCAGCAGGCCGAGCAGCAGCGTCAGCAGGAGGAGCTTCGAAAAGCCTACGGGGCGGTGCTCGAGGTGTTTCGCAAGCTCGGCGCGAAGCTCGAGCCGATCGAGCCGGCCCAGGACCTCAGTCAAACCGCCAATGCGATGAACCTCATCCTGAACGTCGAGTCGGGGGCGGCGTTCGACGCGGCGACGCGATCGGGAGAGATCAACGCGCTGGCCACCGGTACGTCGCGCAGCAGCTGGCCCAACACGTTCCGTCACGCGCGGTTCGTGCCTGCTGTCGAGTACATCCAGGCGATGCGGGCGCGGACAATCCTGCAGCAGCGGATGGACGACTACATGAAGTGGGACGCCATCCTGAGCCCGGGTGATTCGCTCTCGGCAGTGACCAACCTGACGGGGCATCCGGCGATTTCGTTGAAGTGCGCGATCGTGGGCGGCCGACCCCGGCCGCTCGTCATCACCGGCCGTCTGTACGACGAAGCGACGATCTGCCGCATCGCGCTCGCCTTCGAGCAGGCCGCCGAGTGGAAGGATCGGCACCCGCCGATGACGGGCCTGGTGTAGACGGCCGCCTCGGCTGCAGCGGCGCGTCAGCGCATCGACTCGATGACGATCGCGATGCCCTGACCGCCCCCGATGCACATGGTGATCAGGCCGTAGCGCAGCGCCCGGCGCCGCAGCGCGTACGCGCACGTCAGCGTCAGGATGGCGCCCGTCGCCCCGAGCGGATGCCCGAGCGCGATGGCGCCGCCCTGCGGGTTCACCGTGCCGGGATCGATCCCCATCTTTTCGAAGTCGCGGATGACGGCCAGCGCCTGCGGCGCGAAGGCCTCGTTCAACTCGACGATATCGATGTCGCTGCCGCCGATGCCGGCCTGCGCCAGCGCCTTGCTGGTCGCAGGCACCGGCCCGATGCCCATGATGCGGGGATCGCAACCAGCCACGCCGAAGCCCGCGATGCGCGCCAGCGGCTTGAGGCCGTGCTTCGCCGCATCGGCCTCCCGGCCAATCACCATCGCGGCGGCGCCATCGACAACCGCGCTGGCGTTGCCTGCCGTGATGATGCCGCCGGCCTCGAAGGCGGGACGCAGGCGCCCGAAACCCTCGCGGCTGGCGCGGTCCATGATGTGGGTGTCGTGGATGACGCGCACGGGCTCTGACGCACCGTCGATCATCACGTCGATCGGCTCGGTTTCTTCAGCGAAGAACCCGGCGTCGCGTGCCTGTTTCGCGTTGACGTGCGATCGGAGCCCGAATGCGTCAGCCCCGTCGCGGGTGATCCCATAGCGCCGGCCCAGCTCCTCGGCCGTGTTCGCCATGCCCATCTGCGCGCTCGGATCGTAGAGGCTCATCAGCAGCACGTCCTGGAGGTGCGTTCCGCGCGGCAGCGCGGAGGCGTCAATCGGACCGTACTTCTGCACCCCCGCGCCCACTGGCCGGCCGCGGTGATTGTAGAGCGCGAACGGATACTGCATGCTCTCGGCGCCGCCAACCACGGAGAACGGCCGGTCCACGTCGTGCCGGAGGCCGGCGAGCATCATCTCTGCGGCCACCGCAATCGCCTCGACGCCGCTGCCGCAGATGCGCGCGACGGTGAGGGCCGGTACATCGTTGGGCAGGCCGGCGCGCCACCGCATGCCCTGCGCGGCGTAGATCGAATCGCGGTGACTGTGCTGGGCCATGCCCATCACGACGTGGCCGACCAGCGCGGGATCGAGCGCCGTGCGATCGAGCGCGGCCTTGACCGCCAGGCCGCCGAGATGGGTCGTCGAGAAGCGCGAGAAGAGCCCGGGCTTCTTGTTGTCGATCAGAATGTCCGCCCGCGGCAGTCGCCGTCCGCCATCGAGCAGTACTACCGAGTTGCCGGTTGCCATGCGTTGTCCTCCGCCTACTCGTGCAGGAACACCGCGGGCACCCGCGGTCCGTTTTGCATGAAGTTCTTCATGCCGATGTCCATATCAACCGTCCGCCGGCAGGCGGCGAAGCCCGCCGCCTCGACCCGCAGCCCCTGATCCAGCGGGAGCACCAGGCCACGCCGCAGGACATCGACGAGGATGGCATCGATGGCCAGCGAGTGATGCCCGAGATCGACCGGCGGCCACCGATCCGGCAGCACGACCGGCGCGGGATCGAGCGGCGTGATCGCCGCACGGCCCTCGATGTGCGCAGCGATCAGGGCGACGGCCGCCTTCACCGGATCGCCGCACGGCTCGCCACTCGCCCAACCCCACG
>Ga0315273_10014813_pt1 | contig 10060 bp, 13 predicted proteins | sample YL17G02_0_MG_FD_205753 | JGI IMG/M metagenome (GOLD analysis project Ga0315273, IMG submission 205753) | Sediment microbial communities from Yellowstone Lake, YNP, Wyoming, USA - YL17G02_0 | ecosystem: Environmental > Aquatic > Freshwater > Lake > Sediment | place: USA: Wyoming | collected... | reverse complement strand
GGCGACGTGCAGCGGATCGAGGTGAACGAGGCGTTCTGCTCGGTGGCTCTCAACTCGGTGCGAATGCTCGACGCCGACCCCGACACGGTCAACGTCAACGGCGGCGCCGTCGCGCTCGGGCACCCGGTCGGCGCGTCGGGCGCGCGCATCCTCTCGACGCTTGTCTACGAGCTGCGCCGCGAGGGTGGCGGGCTCGGCCTGGCGGCCATCTGCTCGGGTGGCGGCCAGGGCGACGCGCTGTTGATCGAGGTCTGAGTCGTGAGGTTCGAGCACGTGCTCGTTGTCGGCGCGGGGCAGATGGGCGCCGGTATCGCCCAGGTCGTCGCGGCATCCGGCCGCCGCGTCTCGCTGCACGACTCGTTCCCGGGCGCTGTCGAGCGCGGCCTAGAGACGATGCGCCGCAGCCTGACGAAGCTCGCCGAGAAGGGCGGCGCCGACCCCGACGAGGTGCTGGCCCGGGTCGAGCCGGTCGACGGCATCGTCGAGGCCGACTTGATGATCGAGGCGGTCGTCGAGGACGCGACGGTCAAGGAGGTGATCTTCCGCGCCGCCGATCTCGTGCTACTTCCGGAGGCGATCCTCGCGTCGAACACATCCTCCATCCCGATCGCGTCGCTGGCGGGGGTGACCGGCCGGCCAGACCGCGTGATCGGCATGCACTTCTTCAACCCGGTGCCGGTGATGGCGCTTGTCGAGGTGGTGCGGGCGCCGCAGACGTCCGACGCCACGGCGGCCGCGGTCGTGGAGCTGGCGCGCGAGCTGGGGAAGACTCCGGCGGAGGCGAACGACTTCCCCGGCTTCGTCTCCAACCGGATCCTCATGCCGTTCATCAACGAGGCCGCATACGCGCTCCACGACGGCGTCGCCGACGCGGAGGCGATCGACACGATCGCCAAGCTCGGCTTCAACCACCCGATCGGGCCGCTGGCGCTCGCCGACCTGATCGGACTGGACACCTGCGTGGCGATCATGGAGGTGCTCCACGAGGGCCTCGGCGACGAGAAGTACGCCCCGTGCCCGCTGCTGCGCGAGCACGTCACGGCCGGGCGGCTCGGGCGCAAGAGCGGCTCGGGCTTCTACGACTACTAGCTAGTCCACCTTGACGCGGCGGAACATCACGTACAGGCCGACGTCGTAGACGCTCTTCAGCACGCCGGCGATCACGAACGGCGCGCCGAGAGCGATGGTGAGCGCCGCTCCGCCGAGCAGCGGTGCGAAGGGCCGTGTGACGTAGCGCGCGGTGTTCGTATACCCGGCCGCGGCCGTGCGCTCGCTCGGATCGACCACGAGGGCGACATACGCCTGGCGCGCTGGCACGTCCATCTGGCTGAGCACGTAACGGGCGAGAAGCAGCGCGACGGCGACGCCGAATGTCGGCGCGAACGCGATGGCAGCCAGCAGGATGTTCGACGGCAGGTGGGTGAATACCATCGTTCGCAGCAGCCCGATCCGGCCCGACAGGCGGACGGCGATCTGGAAGGACGCCGCCTGGATGAAGCCGATCGCAAGGAAGACGATCGCGAGCGTCTGGTGCGACGTGCCGAACTTCAGCGCGAACCAGTACGCGATGAACGACTGGATGACGAAGCCGCCCCCGAAGCTGTCGAGGGCAAAGAGCCCTGACAGCTTCATGACGATGCCCTTCGAACGGTGAAGCGGAGGCAACACATCGGTGTGGCTCGCGCGGCCGATCTCGACGGCGGAAGAGAGCCGTGAGGCGGCGACGAGCGCGAACGCGGCGGCAATCGGGTAGGCGAGCAGCCAGAGGCGCGATGCGGCGAAGAACGCGGTGAGCGCGCCGAGCGAACCCGCCACCGTGGCGACGGTGTTGTACGTGCCGAAGAGCCGCGTCGTGTCGGTACCGCCCGCGGCGTGGGGCAGCATCGCCTGCTCGAGCGACGTGAACGGGCCGACTCGACGATGTCGGCCGAGATCGTGCCGGTCAAGGCCGCGATGATGAGAGCGGCGGGCGAGTCGGTCAGCGCAAAGATCGTCCCTGCCGCGCCCATCCCGACGAGCAGCGCCCGGTAGGCACGACGCCGGCCCATACGGTCGCCGTAGCGCGCGAGCACGACGGAGACGAGCGCCGCGCCTGCGAGCATGGCGGTGAAGACGAGCCCGACCTCCGTCGTCGAGAGCCCCGATTGCTCGAGCGAGACGCCGATGACGATGCTCCCCAGCCCATAGACGACCGCGCGGGCAGCTTGGACGGCGAGGACCCTGCGGGCGTCAGCGGTCAGGCGTGCCCCCTTCGATCTCACTTCGGCACCAGGCATAGAGCGCGTCGTAGACGGGAAGGCTCAACTCGAGCTGGCGGTGGTCGCCGAGCTCGAGCAGGTGGAAGCCCTCCGCCACCGCAAGCAGTCCGCGGGACTGGGGTGTCGCGTCCCGGTCGTCTGAGACGTCGGCGCCGTGGACGATGCGTGCGAGCAGCTTCACGGCCGCGTCGTCGATGTCGTAGTCCTCGACGAGCACCTCGAAGGAGCAGAGCCCGTCGCGGTGGGTGTACGCGGCGCCGGGCGCGTCGTAGGAGTGCGCGCCTTCGCGCTCGGCGACCTCGAGCACCTGGTCGGCCGGCACGTACACGAACTCGGCGTCCGGGTCGATGAACTTCTTGATCAGCCAGGGACAGGCGATCCGGTCGGTCTTCGGCCGCTCACGGGTGATCCACTTCATGGGGGTTCCTCCTCATGTTGTCCGCGGGTCGGTCCATATACTCGCGCAGCCGTGGACTTCGAGCTGACTCCGGAGCAGCAGGAGATCCAGGCGCTCGCGCGCGAGATCGCCGATTCCGAGATCGCACCGCACGCTGCGGAGTGGGACCGCGAGCACCGTTTCCCGCGCGAGGTCTTCGCCAAGCTGGCAGAGGTCGGGCTGATGGGTGTCTGCGTGCCCGAGGAGTACGGTGGCGCGGGCGCAGACTTCCTGTCCTACATCCTCGTGCTGGAGCAGCTCTCCCGCGCTGATGCGGGTGTCGGTGTGACGGTGGCCGTGCACACGAGTGCGACGACGCTGCCGATCCTCGCGTGGGGAAGCGAGCAGCAGCGCGAGCGCTTCGTCCCGCCGCTTGCGCGCGGCGAGGCGATCGGCGCTTTTGCCCTCACCGAGCCCGAGGCGGGATCCGACGCCGCGTCGCTGAGAACCGCGGCAGCGCCCGACGGCGACGCGTGGGTGATCTCGGGGCAGAAGCAGTGGATCACGAATGGAAGCTACGCGGGGACGTTCCTCCTCTTCGCGCGCACGGACCCGGAAAAGCCACGGGCGAACGGCATCTCGGCCTTCGTGCTCGACGCGGAGCACGTTCGGGTGACGCGCGAGGAGGAGAAGCTCGGCCTCAACTCATCGTCGACCGCGGACATCGTCGTCGAGGGCACGCGTGTCGACCGCGACCGCCTGCTCGGCGGCGAGGGACAGGGCTTTGCTGTTGCCATGTCGACGCTCGACGGCGGTCGCATCGGCATCGCTGCGCAGGCGCTCGGCATCGCCCAGGCGGCCTACGACGTCGCCCGAGCGTACGCGCTCGAGCGCCGCACGTTCGGCAAGCCCATCTCACGTCACCAGGCCATCCAGTGGAAGCTCGTGGACATGGCGGTGGAGATCGAGGCGGCGCGCCTGCTCACCTACCGGGCGGCCTGGCGAAAGCAGAATGGCCTGTCGCACACGGAGGAAGGCGCGAAGGCCAAGCTCTACGCCTCGGAGATGGCGCGGCGACAAACGGCAGAGGCGATTCAGGTGCTCGGCGGGTACGGCTACACGAAGGAGTTCCCCGTCGAGCGCTACTACCGCGATGCGAAGGTAACTGAGATCTACGAGGGGACGAGCGAGATCCAGCGGCTCGTCATCGCCCGCTCCATCCTTGGGTCGACCTAGGCTGCTTCGATGCCGAGGAAGCCCGACGAGCCGGTTCGCCTGACGCGCATCTACACGCGTGGCGGCGACAAGGGCGAGACGAGCCTCGGCGACGGGACGCGGGTGTCGAAGCTCGATCCCCGCATCGTTGCCGGCGGCGAGGTGGACGAGCTCAACTCGGTGCTCGGGTGGGCGGTCGTCGTGGCGGACGGAGAGGTCCGCGAGGTATTGGGGCGCGTCGAGAACGAGCTCTTCGATCTCGGTGCTGACCTCACCGTCCCTCCCGAGAAGGAGGGGCTGCGCGTTACGCAGGGGCAGATCGACCGCCTCGAGGCCGACTGCGATGCCTTCAACGAGAGGCTCGAACCGCTGAAGAGCTTTGTCCTTCCCGGAGGCAGCGAGCTGGCAGCGAGGCTCTTCGTGGCACGAGCCGTTTGCCGCCGTGCGGAGCGTGCGGTGCCCGCGGCAGATACGAGCCCGCTGGTGCGGGTCTACCTCAACCGCCTGTCGGATCTCCTCTTCATCCTCGCTCGGGCCGCAAACGCTGATGCGGGCCAGGACGAGCCGCTCTGGAAACCTGGCCGAACCTAGACTCCGCGAGGTGTCCGTGAGCGCCGATCCGGCAGAGGGCGCATCCGGCCGCCGCACGCTGGTCCGTTCCGGACTCATCCTCGCTCTCGCCGTCGGTGCGGCCAACCTGCTCAACGCGGTCTTCCAGTTTTCGCTCGCGCGCATTCTCGACCCTGGCGACTATGCGCTTCTCGCGGCGCTGTTCGCCGTCGTGCTCGTCGGCGCGATCCCGCCGCTCGCGTTCCAGGCCACGACGGCACGCGCGGTCGCGTCCGAGCTCGTCCGTGGAGAGACCGATGCGGCCGGCGTCATCTTGCGGGGAACGCTCCGGTCGGTGCTTGGGTGGACGGCGGCGCTGCTCGTGCTCACGGCGATCGCCGTCGCACTCGCTGCGGCCGCAGGCCTGGGTGAGCCACTCGCCGTCGGCGCGGCGGCGGCCACGATCGCGATCGCCCTCGCCGTCCCGGTCGTCTGGGGCGGCCTTCAGGGCACCGGCCGCTTCGCGGTGCTGTCAGGCGCACACCTCTTCTTCGCGGCGACCCGGCTCGCAGCCGGCATCGCCATCGGGCTCGCCGGAGGGAGCGTCGCGGCGATCATGCTCGGCGTCGCGGGTGCGACGGCGCTGACCGTCGTGGTGACGGCCTTGCCGTTGAAATCGCTGCTCGACTCTGCCCGCGGCGCTCCTCGCCGGCACCTTGCCACACGGCCGAACGTCGGAGCCGCCGTCGGCCTGACGGCGCTCTGGGCGCTCGCCTACAGCGATCTGCTCGTTGCCCGGCTCGTCTTCTCGGGTGACGAGGCCGGCGCGTACGCCGCCGCGTCGGTCGGCGCCCGCGTGCTCCTGCTCACCCCGATCGCCGTGACGACAGTGCTCTTTCCTCGCGTTGCCACTCTGCACGACCCCGCCCGGGAGCGCCGGCACCTCGCCGCGGGCCTCGCCACGGTAGCGGCCGTTTCCGCGGCCCTGATCGCCTTGCTCTGGGCCTTCGCGGAGCCGCTGATCGAGCTCACCTTCGGCGACGAATACGCCGCCGCCGAGGAGTGGTTGGGCCCGCTCAGCCTCGCGATGGCACTCTATGGCCTCGCCATCGTGTACCTCTACCACTTCCTCTCCCTGGGCCGCGCGCAGATCGCCGCAGTCCTCGCCGCGCTGCTCGCAGCCCAGGTCGTGGCCTACGCCCTCGTCCATGGAACACCCGACGATCTCGTTGCCGTGCAGGTCGCGTTCGGAGCGGTGACGGTCGTCGCGTGCGAAGCCTGGTACCTCCTGCGCCGCCCATGACCGATTCCGCTCACGAGCCGCCCACCCTTCGCCACCGGCGGCTTGGCGGCGGCTACCGGCGAGAGGATGTCGAGACCGCGCTCGAGAAGCTGCTCGCAACCGTGCGTACGGTCGAAGCGAGCCTCGAGCAGCTACGGCAGCGGTCGGCGGAGCTGGAGGCGGAGCTGCGCGCCGCTCAGGCCGAGCTCCAGGCCTACCACGCCCGCGAGGACCGGCTGGAAGCGGCCGTGCGGCGCGCGGAGGGTGTCCTCGCCCGGCGGCCGGGAGCATAAGGACTGCCGTGGCGACGACCGAACGATCCTCCGTGCCCCGTTCGACCATCTCCGGTCTCCCCGTGGAGCCGCTCTACACGCCCGAGACGACCGAGATCGACTACGAGCGCGACCTCGGCTCTCCGGGCGAATACCCCTTCACGCGCGGCGTCTACCCGACCATGTACCGCGGCCGCCTCTGGACGATGCGGCAGTTCGCCGGCTTTGGCACGGCCGAGGAGACGAACGAGCGCTTCCGCTATCTCCTAGAGCACGGTCAGACGGGGCTATCGACGGCGTTCGACATGCCGACGCTGATGGGCTACGACTCGGATCATCCGCGGGCGCTTGGCGAGGTTGGTCGCGAAGGTGTGGCCGTCGACTCGCTCGACGACATGGAGACGCTCTTCGCGGGCATCCCGCTCGGCGAGGTCTCGACGTCGATGACGATCAACTCGCCCGCGGCGATGCTGCTGGCCTTCTATGTCTGCGTCGGCGAGGAGCAGGGCGTCCCGCGCGCGGAGCTCCGCGGCACCGTCCAGACGGACATCCTCAAGGAGTACATCGCCCAGAAGGAGTACATCTTCCCGCCCGAGCCGTCCATGCGGCTGGTGGTGGACATGATCGAGTTCTGCGCGCGCGAAATGCCGCTCATGCATCCCGTTTCCATCTCCGGCTACCACATCCGCGAGGCCGGCTCGACGGCGGCCCAGGAGCTCGCGTTCACCCTGGCCGACGGCCTGGCTTACGTGGACGCGTGCATCGCACGGGGTCTCGACGTGGACGACTTCGCGCCGCGGCTCTCGTTCTTCTTCAACGCCCACATGGACTTCTTCGAGGAGATCGCGAAGTACCGGGCAGCACGCCGTATCTGGGCGCGCGAGTTGCGCGACCGCTACGGCGCAAAGAACCCGCGCTCGTGGTTGATGCGCTTCCATGCGCAGACGGCCGGCGTCTCCCTCACCGCGCAGCAGCCCGAGGTGAACATCGTGCGGACGGCAATCGAGGCGCTCGCTGCGGTGCTCGGCGGAACACAGTCGCTGCACACGAACTCGTTCGACGAGGCCCTGGCGCTCCCGACCGAGCATGCCGTGCGGATCGCGCTGCGCACGCAGCAGGTGATCGCACACGAGTCCGGTGTCGTCTCGACGACCGATCCGCTCGGTGGTTCCTGGTTCATCGAGGACCTCACGAACCGGCTCGAGGCCGAGGCGTACGACTACTTCGACCGCATCGAGAAGCTTGGAGGCGTCATCAGCGCGATCAAGGAGAACTTCTTCCAGCGCGAGATCGCCGAGGCCTCGTTCCGCTACCAGTCGGAGGTGGAGGCGGGGGATCGGATAGTCGTCGGCGTCAACCGCTACGTGCTCGAGGACGAGCCCGCGCCCGAGATCCTCACCATCGACGCGGCGCTCGAAGGCGAGCAGGTGGAGCGTGTCAAGGCGCTGCGGGCGCGTCGCGACTCCGCCGCGGCCGAGCGTCGTCTCGGCGAGTTGAAGGAGGCGGCGGCGCGCGAGGACGTCAACCTCATGCCGATCATCATCGAGTGCGCTCGCGACCACGTGACAATGGGCGAGATGTGCGACGCCCTGCGTGAAGTGTGGGGCGTGTGGAGAGAAACCCCGGTCTTCTAGACGTGTCCCGTTAGGACGAGCGTTCCCACTTCTCGCGGGCCCGCTGCGCGTCCCGTGCCGACCACCGCTTGACGAGGTACAGCGCTCCGATGAGGAGCACGATGGCCGCGCCGAGACCAACCCTCGCCCACACCGCGTGGAAGACCCAGATCGCGAGCATCGCGGCGCCAAAGATCGCGACGATGATGGCGGTGAAGCGGAAGGCGATGCGCCAGTCCACCCGTGCTAGACCCGCCCAAGGCCGGCACGCGCGCGCTTGCCCTTGCGGTCCGCGAGCCACGCGAACAGGATCAGGAGACCGGCGAGGACGAGGAGCGCAGTCCCGAACCCTGCACGAATCCACAGTTTGTTGAAGAGGACGAGGACGAGGATTCCCGCGAGGAAGAGGGCGATCGCGGTTCCGCCGAGCACGAGCACGTACTTCGTCATGCGAGGACTCTAGTGAATTTAGAGCTCGATGACGAGCCCGTCGTAGGCGAGCTCGTGCCCCTCGGGCGGAGGAAGCTCGCCGGGGCGGTGCGTCAGCAGCAGCCGCTTGGCGCCCGAGGCTTCGAAGGCCTCGACGGCTTCTTCGATCGAGAGGTGGCCGCGCGGGCTTCCGTCCAGCTCGCCGCGCAGGAGCGTCGCCTCGCAGACGAACAGATCGGCGTCGCGCGCGACTTCGGCGAGGCGGTCGTCCGGTCCGGAGTCGCCCGAGTAGGCAAGCGTGTGGGAGTCGTTCGAGACGCGCAGCCCGTACGTCCGCAGGGTGTAGTGCGGGAGCCGGATGGCGAAGACTTCGAGCCCGGCCGCCGTCTGGAACGGCACCGCCTCCTCGTAGTCGTGCACGTCGAAGGTCGACTCGAACATGTCCTCCCAACCGAGGCGCGTGCCGAAGTCGCGGATTCGCGCCCGGCCCTGCGGCGGCAGCCAGAGCTCCGGCCGATCCTTGCCCTTGCCGGGGCCGACCATGTTGCCCCACACCCACGGGACGAGGTCGCCCCAGTGGTCGAGATGCCAGTGCGTGATGACGATCGAGTCGATACGGGGCCAGCCGCCGTTCAGCTCCCGCAGCCGTCCGAGCACGCCCGGGCCGCAGTCGAGCAGCAGCCGTCCCGGGCCCTCGAGCAAGTAGCCGGACTGGGCGCCGCCGGGATTCGGCCACGCCGGACTGGAGCCCACGACGGTGAGTCTCACGCTCATATACTGCCGCGCGGATGGCGAAGAAGATCCGGGTAGTGATCGCGAAGCCGGGCCTCGACGGTCACGACCGGGGCGCGAAGGTGATCGCGCGCGCGCTCCGCGACGCCGGCATGGAAGTGATCTACACCGGGCTTCATCAGACCCCGGAGCAGATCGTCGAGACCGCCATCCAGGAGGACGCCGACGCGATCGGCATCTCCGTCCTCTCGGGTGCGCACATGACGCTCGTCCCGCGCATCCTCGAGCTCCTGCGTGAGAACGAGACCGAAGATGTGCTCGTCATTGTCGGCGGCACGATCCCGACGGCCGATGCAAGCGAGCTGAAAGCGCTGGGCGTGGCCGAAGTCTTCACTCCCGGGGCGACTACGGGCGCGATCGTCGATTTCCTGCGCGAACGGGTACCAGTCGCGTGATTCGCGTCCAGTGCGACAGCGCCGTGGCCACGGTCACGATCGACCGGCAGGAGGCGCTGAACGCGCTCGACCAGGAGACGCTGACCGAGCTACGCGACCGTCTGGCCGAGCTGGCGGGCGATGCGGACGTCCGTGCCGTCGTTCTCACCGGAGCCGGCGAGCGGGCGTTCGTCGCCGGGGCGGACATCAAGGCCATGTCGGCAATGGACATGGAGCAGGCCCGGGCCTGGGGAGCCCTTGGCCACGAGACCACGTTGCTGCTCGAGACGATGCCCAAACCGACGATCGCCGCCGTGAACGGGTTTGCCCTCGGTGGGGGTTGCGAGCTCGCGCTCGCCTGCGACGTCCGCTATGCCTCGACGGCCGCAAAGCTCGGCCAGCCCGAGGTCTCGATCGGCATCATCCCCGGCTGGGGCGGCACTCAGCGCCTGCCTCGGGTCGTCGGCATCGGGCTCGCGAAGGAGCTGATCATGACCGGCCGGCTCGTCGACGCCGACGAAGCTCTGCGCACCGGCCTCGTCAATGCCGTCTTCGCGCCCGAGGAGCTGATGGCGAGGTCGCTCGAGCTCGCCAGGCTGCTCGCGGCCAAGAGCCCGCTCGTGCTCGCTGCGATCAAGGAGACGACGAACAAGACGTTCCACGGCGATCTCGGAGCCGAGGAAGAAGCCTTCGCCCATCTCTTCGGCAGCGAAGATCAGCAAGAGGGGATGGCGGCCTTCATCGAGAAGCGCAAGCCTGAGTTCACGGGCCGCTAGCGCCTGGCCGGCCGGTGACGCCAGGCCTTCGCAACGCCTGACGCCGCTCGGCCTGTCAATCTTGATTACACGACGATCCGCGCATTCCCCGATGCCCGCTCGCCGGATGAGGGTGAGCCTCAAG